>Ga0335077_10005229_pt1 | contig 15901 bp, 15 predicted proteins | sample Lox_Sample_31_FD_207151 | JGI IMG/M metagenome (GOLD analysis project Ga0335077, IMG submission 207151) | Soil microbial communities from Loxahatchee National Wildlife Refuge, Florida, United States - Lox_Sample_3.1 | ecosystem: Environmental > Terrestrial > Soil > Wetlands | place: USA...
GGGTTCGGGGAGGACTTCGCCGCATTGGCGGAGGTCCTGGAGGTGATGGGCGATGGAGTGGTGGATTTTTTGTTCGACTTCGGCGCGGGTCCATCCGGTGACGACGCAGCCAGGAAGATCGGGGGAAAAGGCAGTGTAGCCGGAACCGGTCTCTTCGATGACGATCAAATATTTTCTCATGGTGCGGGCAAAGCCTCCCAAAGCGAGTGATTCGGCAGAGGAGCGGTGAGGCGTGCCGGAAAATTTCCGAAGGGCGGCCAGTCACAAGGAGGGTGAATCGGCGAGTGACTGAAAAGTGGTTCGAAAGGGAGAACCAGACCGTCTGGAAAAAAACTCACAACACTTGCTAGTGAACACAGTAGACGCCGGAGATGCGGACGTCAACAGAAGAGAGTTCAAGATTGTGGATGGGAGGCAGGGTGCAAGGGGATTTTATAGAAGTGACGGATGAAGAAGACGCACCAGAGGATGGAAAACAAAGCGAAGCCAAGCATGACGTAGAGCATGGCGGTGGAATCGAAGGTGCGGGTGAGCGAGAGGTTGGCATTGATGGCGAGAGCCGTGCCATAGAGCAGAACGAAAAGAATAGCGCAGCCGAACCAGGCCATCTGAGCGCGGAAGAAGCGAATGGTTTCTTGGCGGTGTTCGGGGGAGAGCCAGTAGGTTTTGTTGGGAAGATTGATGCGTTCGGGAGGCTTGTTGGCGAGAATGCGAGGAGTGACGAACGCGACAAAAGCGGAAGTGCCGAGAATCACGAACGTGAGAGCGAAGAAAGCCGGTTTGGATTGGAAACCATTGGGAGTGCCATTGGCTGAGAAATGCGAAGCCATGACATCGGGAAGCAGCGGATAGACATGAGCCCAGTGGAGAAGGCCAAGGGCCAGCAAGAGGACGAAGACGAGCTTGGGAATACGAGGGTCGCTCATCGGGCTTGCCTGTAATTCAGAGTAGAGCGGAAACAAGCAGGCGGCAATGATTCCTGGAGGCGAATGTGCGCAGGAAGTTCTTGCGTTTCGGGAACGAATCGCGGAAATTGTAAGGAATCCCAGCCAAAGCAAAGCTAAGATGTGAGAACGGCGAGCTTCGATGAGTAAACAGCAAAAGATCGCGGCCATTGTAGTGGTGTTGTTGGGAGTGGTGACGGCGTTCGAGTTGTGGGAGACGCATCAGCCACCGGCGCCGGTGGTGACGGCGCAAAAGAAACCGTTCGTGGTACTGAAGCCGTTGCAGACCGCACAAGAGATGGCGCAGCTGGCGTCGACGCGGGAAGAAAGAGCACTGGCACAAGAGGCGTTGCGGCTGGCGGACTACGACGTGGATCTGGCGTTTGACGAAGCGATCCGCGACGCGAGACTACACCCGCCGGCGCTATCCCAGGAAGCGGTCAAAGCCAAGGGGCGCTTGGAAAACGCGGAGAAGGCACTGGAGGCGTCACAGGAAAAAGCGAAGCAGCTGTCGGAACTGCTGGTGAAAGAGACTGGGGACAAGCAGGCTGCGACCGAGTCCGACTTAATTCAAGCGGAAGCGGATATCGATCTGGCGCAAGACGAAGTGGAAGATGCCAAGCATGACTTGCAATCGGCGGGAGGAGACGCGGCCGCCCGGTTGCAGGCGATGAAGCAAGAACATGAGGCCGCGGCGCAAAGCAGCCAATCAGCGATTTCGTCCAAGGAAGAGCCGGCGGAACAAATGGGTCTGGTGAACCGGACCAGGGAGTGGTGGGGGCTGCACCAAAAACAGCTGCGATTGTGGAATGCCAAGGGAGACACGGAAGCCTGGCAAGCGCGGCTCGCAGCGAGACACGATGCACTGGAGGCGCAGATCGAAGGGAAGAAGGCGGCACTGGCCGCGAGGGCGAGCGCGGCGGGGGCCAGCACAGGGAATGCGAGCGCGGCGCCGACGGCCGCAGGTACAGCGGGGAATTCCAAGACGGATCGACTGAAGAAAACCGAGGATCTGGCAAACGATCAGCGGATCGCTTCGGCCTACGACAAGCGAACCGAAGCGAAGAAGGAACAGGCGGCCGTTTACGGGCAGTGGATCGAGTTGGTGGCCACGAAGCAACGAGCGGTGCTGCACCAGTGGTTGCAGGGATTTGCGATCATTCTGGCGATTGTGCTGATTGGAGTGTTTTTCAGTTCGTGGCTGGATTCACTGGTGAACAAGTTGACGATGGACCGGCGGCAGGTGGAGTCGCTGCGGACAGTGGTGCGGGTATCGTCGCAAATTCTGGCGCTGTTCCTAATTCTGCTGGTGCTTCTCGGCCCGCCGGGACAGCTGGGGACATTTTTGGGATTGGCGGGCGCCGGGCTGACGGTAGCATTGAAGGATTTCATCGTTGGATTTTTTGGCTGGTTTGTGTTGATGGGCAAGAACGGGATGCGGCTGGGCGATTGGGTAGAGATCAACGGAGTGACCGGAGAGGTTGTGCAGATCGGACCGATCCACACGGTGTTGCTGGAGACGGGGAACTGGACGGACTCGGGGCATCCGACGGGAAGGCGCGTGACGTTCACGAACAGCTTCGCGATTGAGGGGCATTATTTTAATTTTTCGACGACCGGGCAGTGGCTGTGGGATGAAATACAAGTGGTGCTGCCGACGGGACAGGATCCGTATCCGACGATCGAAGCAATCCAGAAGAAAGTGGAACAGCTGACGAGCGAAAGCGCGAGCCAGGCGAAGCAGGAATGGAAAGATGCGGCAGGTTCGCGCGAAATGGGAGCGATCTCGATGGCGCCGGTGGTGGACATTCGGCCGGTGTTAGGCGGGACGCAAGTGTCGGTGCGATACATTACAAGGGCCAGCGAGAGAACGGCCTTGAGAACGAAGTTGAATCAGGCAGCGGTGGAGTTGCTGGGGCGAAGAGCGCAGCCGGTGGTGAGTTGAGGGCCGTAAGGAAAAATGGTGAAGCCTCAAAAATATAAAAGCAGAAGGTTAAAGAGTCAGCGCTCACTTTTTGCGCGGACTTGCTCGGAGGTGAGGCCGTAGAGCGGTGGAGTGGGGACGTTGAGCAGGGCGAGGTAGAGGTAGAGCTGGCCGCGGTGGTGGATTTCGTGTTCGACCAGCAAGCGCAGCCACTTCCACGTGGTGATTTGGATGCCGCCGGGCGTGGGACATTTCTTCTGCAGGTCTTCGTTGGTAAGCTGGGCGAAGATTTCCATCGATTGTTTGTGAAGATCATCCATTAACAAAAGAATCTGGTCGAAGGTTTCGGCGAATTCCTTGCCGTGCGAGGTGTAGCGGCTCGGGTGTCCCTGGACATTTTCGGCGAAGAGGTAGCGCTCGGTGACGGCGATGTGGCGGAGAAGATCGCCAAGGGTGAAGCGGCCGGGGACGCAAGACCAGTCGAGTTTATCGGGCGGAACGCAGCGGACGACGCGGAGGGTACGTTCACGGACGCTGGTGAAGTATTGGAGAAAGGGTTGGATGGTGGTGATTTCCATGGGAGGAAGAGTTTAGCAAGAGGAGAAAAGAAGTGGCGAGTTCGGAGAAGAGAGATTCCTCACTTCGCGGACTCCGTTCGGAATGACCGGTCCGGGACATGGGGCGGGAAGACCTCAGGCCCAAAGGCCTGAGCTACAGGCGGGCGGCGTAAAGCCGCCCTACAACGGTGGGATCAGGCGGTGGAGGAGAGGAGCTGGCGGGCGCGGGAGGCGGTCAGGGTGGCGGCGGAGTAGAGGAGGGCGAGGAGGAAGAAGCCAATGGCGATGGAGAAGCGTTGCGCGATCCAACCGAGAGAGAGGCTCATGGCGACTTGGAGGACCGTGGCGAAGATGGCGAAGGCGGACTGCGTGCGTCCCATGAAATGTTTGGGGACAATGGCCATGAGGGAAGATTGCGCGACGACGCCGGCGAGCGCGCGGAAGAAGCCGAATGCGGTTTGAAGAAGAACTGCTCCCACGAGGAACGCGACAAAGGGAATGACCACGTGACCGAGGGCCATGCCGGCCATCGCGGCGACATAGAGCGGCAAACGAAAGCGCTGCGGGAGTTGGCTGGTGATGAGTCCCCCAATGATGGCGCCGATGGCCCAGCCGGCTTCGATGAAGCCAAGGCCTCGCGCGCCGGAGTGGAGAATGTCGTTGGCGAGCGCCACGAGAACGACATTGGAACTGACAATGCTGGCCATGAGAAGAGCATGGGTGACGCCGAGCGCCAAGACCACGGGTTGTTCGCGCAGATAGCCGAAACCTTCCTTCATATCGGCATAAACGGAAAGTGACAGGCCGGCTTCGGCGACTTCGGGATTTTCTCCCGCTTCGAGGGCTTGCGCCGTGGCTCCAGAGGATTCGGAATACTGGCGCGGATACTGGGGATGATCGCGTGGGGAAACGTACCCGCTGCGCAGCGACCAGAGGCAGTAGGCGGAGACGAAGTAGGTGAGGCCGTCGATGAAGAGAATGCCGGCGATGCCGAAGTGGTCGTAGAAGAAACCGACGAAAATGCCGGCGAGAAGCATGCCGGTCTGCACACCGACGAGGACGGTGGCGTTGGCGCCGGTGAACTGGCTGGGCGGGATGACTTCCTGAACGAGAGCGTTGACGTTGGCCCAGTACATGGCGGAGCCGGTGCCGGTGATGAGCGTCATCAGGTAAAGATGCCAGAGTTCGAGATGTACACGCCCGGCGAGGAATGCGATCGAGAGAACGGCGAAGCCGCGGAGGACGTCGAGGAGCACGCCGAGATAGCGGCGGTCGTAGCGGTCGATGAGCACACCGCCGAGGAAAGGCACGAAGAGGCCGGGCAGGGTGACGACGATGACTTGCCAGCTGACGGCGAGGGTCGAGTGCGTGGAGGACATGATGTACCAGCTGACGCTGATGAAGTTCATGCCGGAGCCAAAGAGCGAGACGAACATGGCGGTGAAGAAGAAACGGAAGGAGCGCTGCGCCCAGAGGAGGGACCAGTCGACACGGTGAGTGGCGGCGGTGGCCATAGAGCTTATTAGTTTACTATCCGCGTGTGACGGGGAGATGGGGTGAGAGGCTGGAGTTGCCAGGAGTTGTAGGGCTCGTTCCGCTCGGATGACAAACTCGGCGGGTTATGTCGGACAAGCTAAGCTGGCTTCGAGAACTAAGGCCTCAGGCCTAGAAGGCCTGAGCTACAGGATGCGCACAAATGCAGGCTATGGGCGAAAGAGTTCGCCAGAATGCGTGCGGACGCGCCAGGGCGTGGAGCACGCGGCAACGTAGCGGGAGATATCGCTCGGATCGTAGAAAACGAGCAGAGGTTTGTTGGCGGAGTATTTGCCGGTCCAGTCAAAGCCGCGGCCCGTCATGGGCTTGTGTCCACCAACGGAAAATTCGAAAGCGATGGCGCTTTTGCCGAAGCTCCAGAGGCTGGGCTTTTGTTTGGCAAGCACGGTGCCGATGGAGTAGGAGCCCGTTCGGAGGAGCGAGCGCTGGCGCAGAGATTGCACGATGAATTTTGCGGCGATGGCGAGGAGAACGGGAATCGCAAAGAGAAAGAGGAGTTGCAGTTGATCCGTTTGCCGGGGATGGCGGAGGACCGCGACCAGGTTGAGGTAGAAGATCCAGAGAAGGAAAAGAGGAAGGATGAGCGCGAGTTTCGCCACGGGGCTCAGGGTTACGTTGCGCGGAGGATCCTGGAGAGTGAGGTCACGATAGAGGTTGCGCTGCTGACTGGGCCGGAAGGAGTCGGGCGCGCCGGGTTCGGTTGGAAGAGGAAGCATTGACGCGAGTATAGAGCAAGTGAAAAGGCGGGGATCGCAGAATTGCTGCCGTGCTGCAAATTAGAGCGAGTCGGTGGAGACTTTGAGGTAGGTGGCGCAGGGCGTGATGTTTTTGTCGGGGTTGGTGGGGTCGTAGAAGACGGGGATGGTCATGTCTTCGAAGACGGAGTTGGTGAGATCGCGGGCGGTGCTGCGGATTTGCAGGCCGTTGTTGGTCTTGAATTCGTAATCGATGCTGCTGTAGGAGGACTTGCCTTGCTGGACCGTGTGTTGCGAGACGACGCGGGCGAAGGCGAGTTCGCCGTCGCGGAGAAGAGGGCGATTGCGCTTTTCGCGGAAAAGGGGAACCACAACAGCGACGGCAAGAAACACTGCGATAAAAATCAGCGGGAAGAACGGAGCGAAACCGTGGTTGCCTGGCGAAGTGGAGGGGTGGCCGGCGTTGGACAGGGACAGGAACATGACGATGGCAACGGCCACAAGAATCGCGAAGGGGGCGAGGAGCGTGGCTTGAAAGCGCATGCGAACGCGACGCGGGCGGGGTTGTGACTGCAGCAATTGCAGTGCGGGATCGAGCGGAGATTGCGACAAGGCGAGATCGGGATTGATGGTGAATTTGGCAGCAGCGATGGATTTCTTTGTGGAGTAGTAGCCCACGATTGGAGTCAATCCGACGAGGAGGAACAGAGCGGGAACGAGATACAGAGCAGGATTGCTTGACGATTTAGCCGTCGTGAAGACCAGGAAAACAACCAGCGCGGCGATGGCGAGCGGAAGGAAGGTGACGAGAGTGGACTTGGCTTTGAGTGCGGTTTCGGCGCGGTCGAAGTTCCAGCCGCAGCGGGGGCAGAAGGGCTTGTTGCCGATGTTGAAGGAACGACGGAGAGAGACGGGGGAACTGCAGCGGGGGCAGGGGAAAGTGGGCATAAATCGATTTTAGTGTAGGGGAGGGGGGAGGCATCGGGCGGGTGTGCAATGAGGTAAGGAAGAAATGGCGAGTGGCGAGTTTCCACTGGCGAGATTGAAGAGAAGAGAGATTCCTCGCTTCGCAGACTCCCCTCGGAATGACGGGGTTTCTGTTTGACGCAGACATCGGGAAACGGAGCGGACTTCCCATCCAGCGGGAGCGCGGATGAATGGGGAAGTGCTAGGGAGGCGGTGGGGGAGGTACCGCGGGCCGAGGCAGTGTGATATTTTGCAGGTGAGTGGCGCGTAGTAGTCCTCAGAGAAGTTCCTCGAAACCTGTGGTGTAAGGAGTCCTCGATGGCAACGACAACAGCTATGCCTGCACCGGAGTCTCAGCCGCAACCTCAGGCAGCGATTTCGCCGGTGGGGCGAATTATCGGAATGTTTTTCTCGCCGAAAGCGACGTTTGAAGATATCGTGCGGGCACCGAGTTGGATCGCGCCGCTGGCGGTCGTTGTGGCGCTGTCGCTGGTAGGCGTGATCGCGCTGAACTCGCATTTCGACTGGAGGGGGTACATAACGCAGCAAATCGAGAAAAGTCCGTCGGCGGCGAGTTTGAGTCCTGAAGCAAAACAACAGCGGATCGACGGCGGTGTGAAGATGGCGCCGATGTTTGCCTATGTGTTCGGGATCCCGGCGCCGATCGTGATGCTACTGGTAGTGGCACTGGTGTTGTGGGGAGCGTACAACCTACTGGCGGGAGCGGGCGTAAATTTCCAGCAGTCGTTTGCGATCGTGACGCACTCGTGGGTGCCGATCAGCATCGTGGGAACGTTTATCTTTTTGCTGGTGTTGTTTATCAAGCCGGTGGGGAGTTTTGACCTGGACAATCCGGTGGCGACGAATTTGGCGGTTATGCTGCCGGACGACGCCGCGAAATGGCTGGTGAACCTATGCAAGAACCTCGACCTATTTGAAATATGGAAGTTGCTGCTACTGGGGATGGGATTCGCGGCAGTGAATCCGAAGAAATTGAAAGGCGGGAAGTCCTACACGATCGTGTTCGGGGTGTTTGCGGTGTGGGTGGTGTGCCGAGTGGCGTGGGGATTTATTTCGTCCTGATGTAGTGGTACGTGGGCCGGCGGGCACGCCGACGGCCGTTACACAAGCAAGGTAGAAAAACGGGCCTGAAGACCCGCCACTACCGAAGAGAAGAAGCCCCGAGATGGACGCGTAAAGCGTCCGCTACAACAGTGAAGTTGAGGCTCCGGCGGTGGGCGTAGCGATCGCGTGGATGTTCTCCTGATAGAATGGAAACGGGCCCCAAGATGGCAGCGTAAAGCCGCCTCTACAGGGTATTTGAATTGTGGCCAGACACGAGGGAGAGTCTCAGGCCTGGAAGGCCTGAGCTACAGGACGAGGGAAGGCATGGTGCCGTCCCTTGTCAGGGCAAGCTGAGGATCCGCCACTACATTGTTTTCATTTCAAATAGAGAAGAGCGATGCGACGGGGGCGAGGCGCGGGCGGTTGACGACGTCGCATCGCGTGATTGAGACGCCGGTGTTCATGCCGGTGGGCACCGCGGCGACGGTGAAGGGACTGCGGCAAGAAGCGCTCGAGGAAATCGGCGCGCGAATCATCCTGGCGAATACCTACCATTTATATTTGCGGCCGGGGCACGAGTTGGTGAAAAGGCTCGGCGGGCTGCACGCGTTCATGAGCTGGGATGGCGCGATCCTGACGGACTCCGGCGGGTACCAGGTATTCAGCCTGGCGGAATTACGCAAAATCACGGATGAGGGCGTGCGGTTTCGTTCGCACCTGGACGGCAGCGAGCATTTGCTGACGCCGGAGAAAGCGGCGGAGATTCAGCTGGCGTTGGGATCGGATATTGCGATGGTGCTGGACGAGTGCATTGAGACGCCGGCGCCGAGAAATATGGCGGAAGCAGCGTTGAAACGGACGACGGCCTGGGCGGGTCGGGCGCGCAGATATTTTCAGGAGTATGCACAGCGGAATGGCGAACCAGCGCAGTGGCAGTTCGGAATTGTGCAGGGAGCGACGTTCGCCGACTTGCGGCGCGAGAGTGCGCTTCAGTTGCTGGAGTTAGATTTTCCGGGCTACGCGGTGGGCGGACTGGCAGTCGGCGAGCCGCACGAAGTGACGTGCGAGATGGCGGCGGAAGTGACGGCGCTGCTGCCGAAGGAAAGGCCGCGGTACCTGATGGGTGTAGGAAGGCCGGAGCAGATCGCGGACTACGTGGCGGGCGGCATCGACATGATGGATTGCGTGCTACCGACGCGGGCGGCGCGGCATGCGTGCCTGTACACAAGCGAAGGAAAAGTGCTGATCAAGAACGCGCGGTTTATAGAGGACCAGCGCCCCGTGGATCCGAAGTGTAAATGCTCGGTTTGCCAGCGATATACGCGGGCGTATCTTCGACATTTATTTGCGGCGGGGGAGATTACGGCGGCAATCCTGGCGACCCACCACAATGTTTGGTTTTACCTTGACATAATGCGGCAAATTCGAGAGGCTATCTCTTTTGGACAACTAGGAAATTTCGCGGCAGAGCTGCGTGCCCGCTATGAGGCGGGTCCGGCCTGAAGCGAGCCGTCCGGTGAGCGTTGGTCGGGCGCAAAACTGGACAACCCGCGGTGGGGTCGAGTCTCAGGACGAGAATCGGGCGGGAAGGGGAAGTGGGGATGACCCGCTTTCGGTGTTTTTTTCTCTGGTGGAGGATGCTGGCCTGAACTCCGGCTCCACACAGCGGACGGCCTCAGAAGGCCGTCCCTACAAGAGAGTTGGATGTAGAGCAGTGCGGAAAGGGTACGGTCGAAGAAGGAATGAGTGTAGCGGCCCTTTTGGTGATGCAAGCGGGTGGAGGAATCGGCGGTTTAGGTGGATTTCTGCTTCCGTTGATGCTGATGTTCGGCATCATGTATTTTCTGGTGATCCTGCCGCAACAGCGGCAGCGTAAGAAGGTGCAGGAGATGCTCGGCGCCGTGAAGAATGGCGACAAGGTGGTCACCACCTCGGGAATCTACGGCACCGTCAATGGTATAGACGGCGACACCATCATTCTGAAGATTGCCGATAATGTGAAAATCCGAATCGCGCGAGCGGCGATCGGCCAGGTGGAGGCGTCGGATGATGCCAAGTAGGACCGCGGGGCCGATGAAGCGGCAGCGCCAGACTTTTTAACCATGAATCCCAACTTGAAGTACAAAGTAATTTTCATTATCGCGGTCGTAGTGATTTGCGTTTATTTCGTATTGGGACTGCCGACTTTCCCGACGTCGCTGGCGCAGCTGAAGAGCAACTTCGCGAACCAGATCAAGCTCGGGTTGGACCTGCAGGGCGGGACGCACCTGGTGTTGCAAGTGCAGGTGCCGGAAGCGATCGCGCAGGAGACGGACCAGACGGTGGACCGGCTGACGGCGGCGATGCGCACCGCGAATATCCATTATGACGAAGTGCGGCGCGTGGACGATACGCACATCATCGTGCGGAACGTGGACCCGGTAGCGCAATTCCGCGACCTGATCCACCAGACGTACGAGGGCGAGTGGGAATTGGGATCGGCGCCGGGCGAGGCCAACGCGTACCTGCTGACGATGCGACCGAGTTCGGTGGCGCGGATTCAGGAAACCACGATGGAGCAGTCGCTGGAGACCATCGAGCGGCGAATTAACGCGCTGGGGTTGACGGAACCTACGATTCAGCGGCGCGGACGGGCGGGACAGGACAACGAGATTCTGGTGCAGCTGCCGGGCGAAAGCGATCCGGAACGCGCGAAGAGCGTGATTCAGGCGGGCGGCCAGCTGGAATTGAAGCTGGTGTCGGACCCGACGACGTATCCTTCGGAAGCGGGGGCGCTGGCAGCCCACGGTGGCGTGTTGCCGCCGGGCACGCAGATTCTGCCGGGGACCAACGAGGCGCGGAACGCGCAGGGCGCGCCGGTTGGCGGAACGGTGTATTACGTGGTGGATCGGACCGCGGCCGTGACCGGACGCGACTTGCGCAATGCCACGGAGTCGCGCAACACGGAAATGCCGGGGCAGTGGCAGATCAATTTCACGCTGTCGTCGGAAGCCGGGCGACGATTCGGCCAGTTCACGGAAGCGAACATCCAGCGGCAGATGGCGATTGTGCTGGAGAACAAAGTATTTTCCGCACCCACGATTCAGAGCAAGATCGAGGACAGCGGCCGGATTACAGGGAACTTCAGCCAGGAGTCGGCGCACGACCTGGCGCTGGTGCTGCGAGCGGGCGCGTTGCCGGCTTCGATCAAATATCTAGAACAGAGAACGGTGGGCGCATCGCTGGGAGCAGACTCGATTCGTCACGGCGTGCAGGCGTCGATTCTGAGCTTGCTGGTGGTGATGATCTTCATGGTGTTCTACTACCGGCTTTCGGGCGTAAACGCAGTGCTGGCGTTGATTCTGAACCTGATCATTCTGATGGCAGCGCTGGCGATGTTTGGCGCGGTGCTAACGTTGCCGGGCATTGCGGGCGTGATTCTGACGATCGGTATGGGCGTGGACTCCAACGTACTGGTGTTCGAGCGCATACGAGAAGAGTTGAGGAACGGGAAGTCGACGTCGGCGGCGGTGGAAGCCGGTTTCGACAAGGCGTTCCTTACGATCATCGACACGCACGTGACCACAGTGGTGTCGGCGTTCTTCCTGTTCATCTTCGGCACCGGGCCGATTCGTGGATTCGCGGTGACATTGACGATCGGTTTGATCGCCAACGTGTTCACGGCGATTTACGTGTCGAAGACGATTTTCCACTACCACTTGGCGAAAATGGACCGGCAGGCGGAACTGAGCATTTAGGTGCGATTTGTCGTAGAGGCGGATCCTTCGTCGCCGAAGGCGCTCCTCCCTTCTGCTGATGCTCAGGGCGAGCAGGGTGGCAGGCTGGGGCAAACCTCAGGCCTGGAAGGCCTGAGCTACAGGGTAGAGGAGACGGGAACGAAAGCCTCAGGCCATTACGAAAGGCCTCAGGCCTGGAGAGCCTGGGCTACCGAGGCTGAGCTGCAAGGGTTTTAGTACTGAAAGAGGAGTGGTTTGCGGCGTTCTAACCGATAGACTCGCGGGAACAAAGGGAAACCGCCTGGAGTCTAAAGAAGGGAAGCTAGAGACGGCATGATTGAGCTTTTTAAACAGCCCAGTATCGATTGGATGGGCAAAGCCAAATATTTCTTTGCTTTAAGCGGGATCCTACTGGTGATTGGCTGGTCGGCCATTTTGTTTAGGGGCGGGATCAAGTACGGGATCGATTTCCGTGGTGGAACCAACGTGGACGTGGGATTCGCGCAGCCGCCGAACATTGAGCTATTACGGTCGGGGCTCCAGGCGCAGGGGTTGGGGAATAGCGAGATTCAGAGCATCAGCGACCTTGCGCGGCCGAATTCGAATGAGGTCATGATCTTCGTGGAGCAGGGGGGGCAGACCGACCAGGCGCTGGACGAGGGACGGAACAAGGTGCTGGCGGCGCTGAAAGCGACGTACGGCGTGACGGATTCGTCGAAGCCTGATTTCAACTCGGCGACGCCTTCGACGCTGAGCGCGAGTTTGGCGGAGAAGGATCCGCTGGGGCTTTCGGTGAACGCGGGAGATAAATACCAGACGCTGGCGAAAAATCTTCTGGCGTTCCGCGACAAGACCAAGAACGGCGTGGTGGCGAGTTTCGACGGACTTTCCGGTGTGGAAGGGGCAACGCCGGCGGTGATTTCCGCGCTTAAAGCGAATTACTCGCTGGCGCCGTTTGCGATTCGGAATGCGGAGATCGTCGGGGCGAAGGTGGGTGGCGAGTTACGCAATCAGGCCATACGAGTTACCCTCTATGCTTTGGCGGGCATGCTGGTATATATTGCCTTCCGGTTCGAGTGGGTTTACGGGGCAGCCGCGGTCATCGCCGTATTTCACGATGTACTGATCACGCTGGGGCTGTTCAAGATATTCGGGTTCGAGATTTCGCTGACAGTGATCGCAGCGTTGTTAACCTTGGTCGGTTACTCGATGAACGACACGATCGTAATCTTCGATCGGATCCGGGAAAACAATCGCTTGCTGAGGAAAGAGCCGTTCGCGGAAGTAGTGAACAAGTCGATCAACCAGACTTTGTCGCGAACGATCCTGACCAGCGGACTGACATTCCTCACCGTGCTCGTCCTGTTCCTGATGGGCGGCCAGGTGCTAAGGGCATTCTCTTTTGCCCTGGTAGTGGGGATCGTGGTAGGAACATATTCCAGTTTTGGTATCGCCGCACCGCTGGTTGTCGCCTGGAATCGTTGGCGAGGACAAGGCGTGGCGGCAGGCACCGGAACCGCAGCCGGCAACAAAACCCGAGGGAGCGAGGGACAACCGAAACTCGCAACCGCTGGGAGGAGGTAGTGGCTACCCATGTTTGAAGAAATGGTGGTATCAAGCGCGAAGGGAAAGAAGACGAACAAGCCGTGGACGGTGTTTCTGTCGATGGCGATTCAGATCGCTTTCCTTGGAATTCTGATTTTGATTCCTCTGATTTACACGGAAGCGCTGCCGAAGACATTGATGTCTTCGATTCTGCTGGCGCCTCCCCCGCCACCTCCGCCCCCGCCGCCGCCGGCTCCGGTACAGGTGGTGCATGTCAAGCCAATGGCGCACCTAATGGAAGCGGGCAAGCTGGTGGCGCCGAAGGTAATTCCGAAAGACATCAAGATTATTAAGGAAGAAGAGCAGCCGCCGGATATGGGCGGCGGTATCGCCGGAGGCGTGCCGGGTGGCGTCGCAGGTGGATCGATGGGCGGCGTCATTGGCGGCGTGATCGGCGGAGCGGGAACAGCAGCACCACCGCCACCCAAGCCGACGGTAACCCGTACGCGCGTAGGCGGCGCGGTGCAGGCGGCGAAGCTGATCAATCGAGTCCAGCCGTTGTATCCGCCGTTGGCGCGGCAGACGCGCATCAGCGGAACGGTGAAGCTGCACGCGATCATCGGCAAGGGCGGAGCCGTGGAGCAGTTGCAGGTCGTGTCGGGGCACCCGCTGCTGGTGCAATCGGCGCTGGACGCAGTGAGGCAGTGGCGGTATCAACCGACGCTGTTAAACGGCGAGCCGGTGGAAGTTGACACGGAAATCGACGTAATTTTCTCGTTGGCCCAGTAGGTACGGGGCGGCGCGAGGAGACGTGGGACCAGAGCGCCGCTCTGAGTAGGAAGTAGATGAAATCATAAGGTCGGTTCCTGTCCGCAGGGGCCCCTAGGAAATAAGGAGCAAACGAATGTTAGCAACTCTGTTTGTCTATGCAGCATGGCTACAGGATACAGGCACCGCCGGACAATGGGACCTGCGCTCCATGTGGTCGACCATGGGTCTTCTCGCCAAGATCGTGGTGGTGATCCTGTTCATCCTGTCGGTGTATTCGTTCGGCGTGATGATCGACCGGTTCCTGATGTACAACAACGCGCGGAAACAGTCGCGGCTGTTCGTGCAGCAGGTGGCGGGCGCGTTGAAGGATGGCAAGCTGGATGAAGCGATTGCGATCGCCGAGCGGAACAAGAAGAGCCACATCGCCAAGGTAGTGGCGACGGGCCTTTCGGAATTCCAGTCGGCGTCGCAACAAGTGAGCGACGCGGAAGTGATCGAAGCAGCGAAGCGCGGTTTGGAGCGCTCGGTGGCGATCGTGCACGCGGAAATGAAGCGCGGGCTTTCGGCACTGGCGACGATCGGCTCGACGGCCCCGTTCGTGGGACTGTTCGGAACGGTGGTCGGCATTCTGAACGCGTTTAAGGGCATCGCGGCGAACAAGGCGACCGGTCTCTCGGCAGTGGCCGGCGGTATCGCTGAGGCGCTGGTAACCACGGCGTTCGGTCTCCTGGTGGCCGTGCCGGCGGTGTGGGCGTACAACTACTTCACCAACAAGGTGGAGGCATTCGACGTGGAGATGGATAACTCCTCGATGGAGTTGATCAACTACTTCATTCTGCGCCGCGGCGCGAAGAAGTAAGGCCGAGGGAAAGAGGTAGATCATGGCCTACAAGCCAGTAGCGGGCGAGCAGATGGCGGCACCGAACGTGATTCCGATGGCCGACATCATGCTGGTACTGCTGATCATCTTCATGGTGGTCACGCCGATGTTGCAGAAAGGTGTATCTGTGGACATGGCGTCGGTGAGCGATCCGCGGGAAATGCAGGACGCGGATAAGGACGATGCGATCATCGTGGCAGTCACCCGGGACGGAACGCTATTCCTGGGGAACACGAAGGTCAAGAAGGAAGAGATCACCGGGCAGATCAAGGACCGCATTGCCAACAAGCTGGACAAGACGGTATACGTCAAGAGCGATGCGCGGGCCAAGTACGGGGACGTGGTAGCGGTCGTGGACGAAATTCGGTCCGCGGGCGTAGACTCCCTGGGACTGCTAACCGAAAAAGTAAAATCAAGCAACCCTCAGAACCCTCCGCCAAAGACGGGGACCTGAGGCCGCAGCAGCGGTTGAATCGCAGGGAAACATTCGTTTGCAGAGCTGAGTGCCGCGCCGGATCCCACCCGGCGCGGGACGGCTCAGGGCGGATGAGGCAGGAAAGAGGAGAACTCGCGATGGGGATGGAAGTAGGATCTCACGGAAGTTCGATGGCATCACCGAACGTGGTGCCGTTGATCGACATTCTGCTGGTGCTGATCATCATCTTCATGGTCATCACGCCGTTGACGCCGAAGGGGCTGGATACCCTGGTGCCGCAGCCTTCGCCGAACCAGCAACAGAACGTGGAATTGGAGAACAAGACGGTAGTTGTCCAAGTGTTAATGAACAACAAGCTGAAGATCAACAATGAGGACACCACCTGGGAAGCCCTGGGACCCCGCATGGAGCAAATCTTCAAGGAGCGCGCCGAGAAGGTGGCGTTCGTGAAGGGCGATAACGATGTGCTGTTCATGGAAGTGGCCAGAGCCATCGACATCATGAAGGCCGCCGGGATCGACAAAGTGGGCTTGATCACAGCAAAGCTGGAAGCAGGGCAGTAGGATAGAAATAGATTTCGCGGGAATGTGGGAGTCCTCCTCGCCGGGAAAAACCGGAACGAGGTGACTCATGGGAATGATGGTGGGTGGTAAGCGCGGAATCCTGTGTGAAGCAAATGTAGTGCCACTGATCGATATTCTGCTTGTGCTTTTAGTGATCTTCATGATCATTCCGCACAAGCAGGTGGGGCTGGAAGCCACACTGCCGCAGCAACAGGCAGGCCCAGTGAATCCAGAACCAAGCCCGGAGACCGTGATCGTACAGGTTGCCTCAGATGGCGCGGTGCG
>Ga0335077_10005230_pt1 | contig 15901 bp, 14 predicted proteins | sample Lox_Sample_31_FD_207151 | JGI IMG/M metagenome (GOLD analysis project Ga0335077, IMG submission 207151) | Soil microbial communities from Loxahatchee National Wildlife Refuge, Florida, United States - Lox_Sample_3.1 | ecosystem: Environmental > Terrestrial > Soil > Wetlands | place: USA...
TCCGCTCGATAAACAAAGAATGGTCGCGCACTTCGCTCCCGGCATCGATATTCCCATTCGCCCGTTTTTCGGCAGCATGGGCGTCGCGCCGCCGGAAGCCGCGGGTAAAATCAACAGCGCGCCCCCCGGAATCCACGCCGGCAATCTGGATAACAAGGAGCTGGTCGCCGGGACCACCCTGTTCATTCCGGTGCACGCCAAGGGCGCGCTGTTCGAGGTCGGCGACGGCCACGCCGGAATGGGTAATGGCGAGGTCGACATCACCGCGATGGAGACTTCGCTCACCGGAGTTTTTCAATTCATCCTGCGTAAGGACATGCATCTGAAATGGCCTCGCGCGGAAACTCCCACCCACTGGATCACCATGGGAATCGATGCCGACCTCACGCAGGCCGCGCGCATCTGCGTGCTCGAAACCATCGATTTTCTGGTGAATGAAAAACACCTGACGCGCGAAGAAGCCTACGCGCTGGCGAGCGTCGCCGTGGATTTCGACATTACGCAATTGGTGGACGGCACCAAGGGCGTGCACGGCATGATTCCCAAAAGCATTTTTGTGAAATAAGCCGGGCGATTATTCCGCCATCATCCGCCGGCGCAGAAAATCGAGAGCGAGCTGCGAGGCGAGCGTCCGCACGCGCTGCCGGTCGCCCGGAACCGAGATCCGTCGCGCCTCAACGCCCTTCGGGCTCGCGATGCCGATGAAGACCGTCCCTACCGGCGCGCCGGTCGAGCTTTCCGGCCCCGCCTCACCGGTGGTCGAGACGGCGTAGCTAGACCCGGTCCTCGAGCGGGCGCATTCGGCCATCGCGCGCGCCACTTCTTCGCTCACCGCCGTGTGCCGCTCGATCAGGCCCGCGGGCACGCCCAGCAGGTCCGTCTTCATGCGATTCGAATACACCAGGAACCCGCCGCTGAAATAATCCGAGCTGCCCGGAACCGACGTGATACGCTGCGCGAGCATCCCTCCCGTGCAGCTTTCGGCGACGCTCAGCGTCGCGCCTCGCTGGCGCAGCATCTCGCCGATCACCGTCTCCAGCAGATCGCCGTTGCGCGAATAAATCCGGTCGCCGAGCAGCCGTTCGATCTCCGGTGCGATCGCCTCGAGCAGCGCTTCGGCATCCTCGGCATTTGCGCCACGCGCGCGCAAGTGCACCTGAATGTCGCTCGGCCCCGAGAGAATCGTAGTCGTGGGGTTAGCGACCCTGGTGTACACCGGCGCGATCAGCGCGTCCAGGTCGGATTCGCCCATCCCCGCCACGCGATAGAAGCGAGTCCGGATCACCTGCGGCGGCAGAAAGCGCTGCAAGCGCGGAACGCATTCGTTCACGAACAGCGGCTTCAACTCACCCGGCGGACCCGGCAGCAGCATCACCACGCGAGAGCCGAGGTCGATCCACTGCCCAGGAGCAGTGCCGCGGGGATTCGGCAGCGGCTCGGCGCTTTCCACGAGGTACGCCTGGCGACGGTTGATGTCCGCCATTTTGCGGTTGATCTGCCGGAAGCGCTGCTCGATCCAGCCGAGAATTTCGTCGCTGAAGATCAGCTCGCGCCCCAGCGCCGCAGCCACCGCGTCGCGCGTCAGATCGTCTTCGGTGGGACCCAGGCCGCCGCTGAGCACCACGATCTCCGCGTTGTCGATCGCCTGTCGTACCGCCGCAGTGAGCCGCGCGCGATCGTCGCCGACCACAACCTTGCGCCCGACTTCCACGCCCAGAGCATTCAATTGCTCCGTGATGAATAAAGAATTGGTGTCGAGCTTGTCATGCGCAAGAAGCTCGCTACCGACGGCGATGATCTCGGCGTTGTGCATCTGGTTCGTCGTCCGTGGTCCGCAGTTCGGGGGCCCTGCGCCGCTAACGATGTGAGATCGCGGACCGCTCAGTACGAAATACGAACGGATTCAAAGGCAAATTTTCAAAGGCAACCATATTCGCAAACACACCTACCCTCGTAGCATGCGGGAACTCCCTCATGGTCGCAATACCAAACGTTCCACGGATTAACACATTTCAGCTTGCGGCAGTCCTGCTGAGCTGTCGCAACCGTACACGCTGTAGGCGGCTGGCCTCCTGAGAAGTTGGGCTCGCCTGGGTGGAAAAACTCATAGGTGAGCCACCCCGTACCGGCAAGTACTACCAGGGCGATGGTCAGCACTGCACGCTTCAGCCTCTTTGGAGACGGCGAACACACGAGCCACATCGTGACAAACGCGAAAGGGAAAACCGCGGCAAAGAGCCACCCGGCGGTGGCGAGGACGACCAGGGCGACAGTCAGCGCTGCGCCTTTCAGCGTCTTCGAGTCGGAGCGAATGAAGCAATAGGAGACCCAGGCCGCGACGACTGCGAGTGTCGAGAGCGCCAGGAGAGGTTGCAACATTCGATTTACGGAATCCTACGCCCCTCGATTCCGACGTCCACGCGATAGATCGAGTTATTCGTCGCCAGCACCAGCGCCTTGGACGGAGCGAACGCGACGCCGACGATCGCCGGGCCCGAGAGGAACAGTTCCGCGTGCGCATCCGGCGACAGCCGCACCACCCCGCGCCGCCCCCCGAGCGATCCCGCGACGTACAGGTTTCCCTTCGCGTCGAACGCCATCCCTTGCGGACGCCCCAGGCCGCGGTAAAACGTCTCGACGTGACCGTCGCGGGAAACGCGATGCACGCAATCGAAGCTCGACGTAGTGGGTCCGGTGACGTAGAGATAATCGTCCGGGCCGAGCGCCAGGTGATACGCCGCGATGGACGGCTCGAGCGTCGCAAAAACGTAGATCTGCCGCTGCCGCGAGATTTTGAAAATCGTTCCGCTGCGGTCTCCCACGTACATGTTCTCGTCCTGATCGAAAACGATTCCCGTGGCGACGCCCATCCCTTCCACATACGTCGTCAGATTTCCCGCGGGGGAAACCTGGTACACAATGCCGTCGTGACGGCTGGACGCATACAACACGCCCTCCGCATCGAGCGCCAGGCCGGTGGCGTTCATCAGGTCCGTCACCAGCGGCTTGGGCCGGTGATTGGCATCGATCTTGTAAATCGAAACCGGCGTCTTCTGGCCGGGCGATCCGCTGAATGTCGTGTAGACGTTTCCGTAGCGGTCGACCACGGGATTGGAAACCGGGTGCATGCTGTCGGCGACCAGGATGCCGACCCCGCAGGTCCAGGGAACGCTCGAATGCTGGTTTTCGCCGACTGTGAATTCGTTGGCGGAAGCGCCTTCAGGCACCCGCACGATCGCGAACGAGTCCGATCCGATCACCAGCGGCGCATCCACGTCCCCGAAGCGCACGTGCGGGCGCGCCGCGGCGGAAAGCCCCTTGCCGCGAATCTGAAACTCTCCGCCGGGAATCGCCGCGTAGGGCGAAACCTCCAGAATCTGCGGCCGCGATTCGTTGTTTTTGCGAAATGCCATTGCTGCTTCTAATATAGATGGAACCAGCCCGCCGCGAACAGGACCACCGCGCCGTAAACTCCCGCCATCATATCGTCGGAGACGATTCCGATCCCGCCGGGCAGTTTTTCAAGCTGCCGCACCGGCGCCGGCTTCCAGATATCGAAAATCCGGAACAGCGCGAACGCCAGCAGCCAGCTCTGCCAGTTGAGCGCGGTCGCTCCGGCGAGCGTGATCCACTGCCCGACCACTTCGTCCACGACCACGATCCCCGGGTCTTTCGATTTCACCTCATCCGCTGTGACACCCGCGGCCCAGATGCCTGGAATCGCCAGCACGACGCCCAGAATTCCGAATTGGTAGGGGCGTAGATGGCCCCGCAAAAGCCAGGCGATGGCGATCGCGGCCGCGGATCCGACCGTTCCGGGCGCGGCGGGCGCATAGCCGCAGTAAAACCACGTCGCGATCAGACGAGCGATCAGCTTCAATCGTCCTCTTCGTCGTCACCGGGTTTCACAGGCGTCGAAATGACATATTTTCCCGAGGACCAATTGCCCAGATCAATCAGCTTGCAGCGTTCGCTGCAAAACGGCGCGTAAGGATCGGTGAGCCCGACTTCCTTCTTACAGATCGGGCATTTCATGGCAGATTCGCGATCTGCACCAGATCCGGCGCGCGAACGTCGGCGATATCGCCCACCACATCGTAATCGTGCGCGCCGGTGATGCGCAGCTTGCGAAGCTCTCCCCCGCGCAGCGGCTGCTCGCCGGGATCCGAGATGTAGCACACGCCGTCGATTTCGGGCGCCTGCGTGGAAAGTCGCGCCTGCCATACCAGCTCGGAATCGGCCGAGGGACCTTCGACCAGCACCGGAATCTCGCGCCCGATGAGAGCGCGATTCGATTCGCGCGAAATTTTGCGTTGAATCGCCATCAGCCGCCGCTTCCGGTTGTAAATCGTCCGCACGTCGATCTTTTGATCCAGATTGAAGCTCGCGCTGGTGTCCTCGTCGGAATAAGAGAAGACCCCCAGCCGGTCAAAGCGCGCGGCTTTGACGAAATCGCACAGCGCTTCAAAATCGGCTTTCGTTTCGCCCGGAAATCCGACGATCATGCTGGTTCTAATGGCAACGCCGGGAATCGTTCGCCGGATTTTTTCGATCAGCTTCAAAAAAATATCGCCGTGCGCGCCGCGCTTCATGCGCTTCAGCACCGCGGCGCTGGCATGCTGGAGCGGCATGTCGATATATTTCACCAGCGCGTCATGCGCGGCGATCGTGTCCAGCAGTCTCTGCGTGATCTTATTCGGATAACAGTACAGAAACCGCACCCATTTTTCCTGCGCCGTGGGAATTTGCGCCAGCCGCTCGAGCAGCGCCGCTAAACCATCCTTCATTCCCAGATCTTCGCCATAGCAGGTGGTGTCCTGGCCGATCAGGTTGATCTCGCGCACACCCTGCGAAAACAGCCGCGTGGCTTCGCTGATCACCGATTCAAAGCGCCGGCTGCGGAACTCGCCGCGATACTGCGGGATCACGCAGAACGTGCAGGGGTGGTCGCAGCCCTCCGCGATTTTGATGTAAGCGAAATGCCGCGGCGTCGAAAGCACGCGCGGCGTCAGGTCGTGATAGAGATACGGCTCGAACGGATTTTCCGGCGGCGCGACGCCTTCGCACAGTGCCGTAATTTTCTCTAGTTCATTCGTGCCGATCACGGCGTCGACATCCGGAATATTTTTTTGAATTTCCGCGCGATAGCGTTCCACCAGACATCCGGCGACGATCAATTTCCGCGCGCGCCCGGTTTTTTTGTATTCGGCCATTTCAAGGATCGTGTCGACCGATTCCTGCTTGGCCGGATCGATGAAGCTGCACGTGTTGACCACGATCACATCAGCATCGGAGGGATGCGGCGTGAGCTGATGGCCCTTGGAGGCAAGCTGGCCCATCATGACCTCGCTATCGACGAGGTTTTTGGGACAACCGAGGCTTACGAAACCGATTTTCAAATTTCAGGATAACAAGCGTCTCGAACGTCCCGATGGTGGGAATCAGGCTGTTCAATCCGCGGCGGCTTCCGACGACTTCGTCTCGCCGATCACCTCGCGCGCGAGCGCGGCGATCTCTTCGTTCCGCAGCCCCTTCTTGCGATCCGCCAGCGCGGTGAAGCGCTGATAGACGAGATCCAGCTCCTCGCGCCGCAGCGGAATCCCCAGGTCGTCCAGGCGCTTGGCGAGCGCGTGCCGGCCACTGTGCTTGCCCAGCACCAGACGAGTCTCCGGCACGCCGACGCTGGTCGGTTCCATAATTTCGTAAGTGGTCCGTTCTTTCAAAAAACCGTCCTGATGAATCCCCGCCTCGTGCGCGAACGCGTTTTCGCCCACGATCGCTTTGTTGGGCTGAGGTCCGAAGCTGATCAGCGAAGTCAGAAGCTGGCTCGCCGGGAAAAGCTGCTCGGTGACGATGCGCGTCTCAAACGGCAGCTTGTCGCGGCGGACGTTCATCGCCATGACGAGTTCTTCGAGCGCCGCGTTGCCTGCCCTCTCGCCGATTCCGTTCACGCAGCACTCGATCTGCCGCGCGCCCGCGTGCAGCGCCGCCAGCGAATTCGCCACGGCCATTCCCAGATCATCGTGGCAGTGCACGCTCACGATGGCCGAGTCGCCCAGCGCATTGACCATCCTGCCGATCATCGCCGCGTACTCGTCCGGAACCGAGTAGCCGACCGTATCCGGCAGGTTCACCGTGCGCGCCCCCGCCGCGACCACTGCGCGCGAAATCTCTTCGAGATAATCCCAATCCGTCCGCGTCGCGTCTTCGGCCGAAAACTCGACGTCATCCACGTATGACCGCGCCAGCGCTACCGCCGCGCAGGCTTCGTCCAGAACCTGCGCGCGCGATTTTTTCAGCTTGAACTTCAAATGGATATCGCTGGTAGCGATAAACGTGTGGATGCGCGGGCGACGTGCGTGCTTGAGCGCCGCCGCCGCCGCTTCCACATCCGTTTGATTGGCGCGCGCGAGCGCCGCTACGTTGGCCCAAGAAAATTCGCGGCTGATCGCGTCCACCGCTTCCGAATCCCCCTCCGACGCGATCGGGAATCCGGCTTCCATGATGTCGACCCCAAGTTCGATCAGCTTCCCCGCCATCCGGATCTTCTCCGCCACCGTCATGCTGCATCCGGGCGATTGCTCCCCGTCCCTCAGGGTCGTATCGAAGATGTAAACACGATCAGCCATACGCCAATCATGCACGACCATCCTTGATTTTACAAATTTATAATTTTCAGGATAATATAATGCATAGTTATGGAATTGCACCCCTTACGGGTCTTCCTCACCGTCGCCGAGGAACGCAGCTTCTCCCGCGCGGCCGAAAAGCTGCTTCGGACGCAGCCGGCTATTTCGCTTTCGATTCAAAGGCTTGAAACAGAATTAAACGAAAAACTGATCGACCGCTCAGCCAAGGACCTGTTGCTTACCGATTCAGGCCGCATCGTTCTCGAATACGCGAAGCGTTACGAGAATTTGCAGGGCGATCTCGAGAACGCGCTGGCTGAGCTGCGCGACAAGTCTGCCGGACGGCTGACGATTGGCGCGAACGAGTCCTCCACCTTGTATCTGCTCGACCACATCGAAAATTACCGTCGACGATATCCGCGCATTAAAGTCCAGGTGCGGCGCAGCCTGTCCAGCCGCATCCCGGCGGAGCTGGTCGATGGCGATCTCGAGCTTGGATTGCTCACCTACGATCCGGAAGACGAGCGAATCGTCACGCAGATCATCTATACCGACCATCTCGCTTTCATCGTTTCGCCGGACCACCGGCTGGCTGCGCGGGAGCAGGTCTCCATCGCCGAATTGGGCGAGGAAACCTTCATCGCGCACAATGTCGTGTCGCCCTATCGCGCGCTCGTCATCCGCGAATTCCAGCGCAGCAAGGTTCCGCTGCGCATGGACCTGGAAATGCCGACCATTGAAGCGATCCGCAAAATGGTCCAGCGTAATCAGGGCGTTGCGTTTCTGCCGAGAATGGTCGTAGAGGAAGAGATCCGGCACGGAATGGTGCGCGAGGTGCGCGTGGCGGAGATGAAGGTGGCGCGTCCGATCCGCCTGGCCTACCCGGCGCGGCGCGCATTGAGCCATGCCGCGAAAGCTTTCCTGGACATGGTCGAAAAGGCCGCGTGAGGATCAGAGATTGGTTCTGTCGATTCATCCGTACTATACCGGAGCCGGGGAATGTAACTTTCCCATACTGCCGTTAACAGGCGAGGAATACCGGCTAGCTGGTATGGGCAGAATTGCTGGTTTCCCGTAAGCTTAAATTACTTCAACAATCCCCCGTTACGAGAGACGGGCGCTCCCTCACCTAACAGTCCTGAGCGCCCGTTTACTCCTTCGGAGGCTCACTTCGGCGTTTTCAGGTTAGACTGCGCACCCAAACGGATGAGCTGCGTCTCGCCGGGACCCTGGAAGAACGAGAATCCCGGACGATTGCTCCACATCTGCGGGCCGCCGAGCTTGATCCCATGCGCCAGCGTCACGTCGTGGATGCGGCTGACCATCCTTTCATATTCCGGATCGCCGATCTTGTGGCCGGAAAAGTTGCCCAAATCGGTGCTGGCGGCGAAGATCACGTCGATGCCGGGGACCGAGGCGATCTTTTCGGCGTTATCGACGCCGATGGGCGTCTCGATCATGATCACCACCATCATGTTGTCGTTGATGGTCTGGCGGTAATCATTCCCGTAAAGCTCGCGATACTGGCCGGAGCCCATGCTGCGCCGTCCCTGCGGCGGATATTTCGCCCAACGCACCGCGGCCTCCGCCTTTTCGACCGTGTCCACGGTAGGAACGATGATGCCCAGCGCGCCAATGTCGGTGGCTTTCTGGATATCGCTTTCGGTCGCGTCGGGCACGCGGACGAACGGCACGGCCGAAGATCCGCGGCACGCCCAGATCATGTGCGCGACGTCGGAATAGGTCAGCGGACTGTGCTGCATCTCGATCCACAGGAAATCGTAGCCGGAGTTCGCCATGGCGCAGTAAATGTTGGGATCGGGCGAGTAGATGGTCGCGCCCGTGATCGGCTTACCGTCGGCGAGTTTCTGCTTGGCGGTGTTATAGATACGAGTCTGCGCGTGAGCGCAGCCAAGAACCAGCGCGAGGATGAGCAGGCGTTTCATGCTTCTCCTTTTCTCGCTCTTTCCCGTCGCGATTGCAAGGCTCGGTATTACCTCTTGCGGGGCGTGCGACCATGAAAGTTCACCGATGAAATCCAATCCCTCCATCCGCAATGTCGCGATCATTGCGCACGTCGATCACGGCAAGACCACCCTGGTCGACGCAATGCTGCGGCAGAGCGGAATTTTTCGCGAAAACGAGCAGGTAGCCGAGCGCGTGATGGATTCCAACGAGCTCGAGCGCGAGCGCGGCATCACCATCCTCGCCAAGGCCACCGGTATTCGCTATCACGACGTGAAAATCAACATCGTCGACACGCCCGGCCACAGCGATTTCGGGGGCGAAGTCGAGCGCGCGCTTAAGCTGGTGGACGGCGTGATGCTGCTGGTGGACGCGAGCGAAGGCCCGCTGCCGCAGACGCGCTACGTGCTCATGAAAGCGCTCGAAGCGCGCCTGCCGCAGATCGTAGTGATCAACAAAATTGACCGTCCCGACGCGCGCATCCAGGAAGTGCTCAACGAGATTTACGATCTGTTCATCGATCTGGACGCAACCGAAGACCAGCTCGGCTTCCCGGTGATCTACACCAACGCGAAAGCGGGCATCGCGAAGAAAAATCCGGATAGTGATGAGCGCGATCTCCGCGCGCTGTTCGAGGCGATTCTCGAACACATTCCCGCACCGGTCGGCGATCCCGACGGTGTTTTGCAGCTTCTCGTTGCCAATCTCGACTACAGCGATTATCTGGGCCGGCTCGCGATCGGCCGCGTGTTCAATGGAACGCTGCGCCACGGCGACGAAGCCGGCATCGCCAAGCTGGACGGGTCGCTCCAGAAAACGAAGATCACGAAGCTGTATTCATTTGAAGGGCTCAAACGCGTGGATGAAACCACCGGCCGGCCCGGCGATATCCTGGCGATCGCGGGCGTCGAAGGGATCACCATCGGCGAGACCGTAACCAGCGCCGAAGATCCCGCGCCGCTCGCGCACATCCAGATCGACGAGCCGACCATCGCCATGATGTTCACCATCAACACCTCGCCGTTCTCCGGCCGCGAAGGAAGCTACGTCACGTCGCGCAATCTGCGCGACCGGCTGGATAAAGAGCTGCTCACCAACGTTTCGATTCGCGTCGAGGAATGGGGCGGTCCCGACGCGTTCAAAGTGATGGGCCGCGGCGAGCTGCAACTGGCGATCCTGATCGAAATGATGCGCCGCGAGAGTTACGAGCTGGCCGTCGGAAAGCCGGAAATTCTGACTAAGACCATCAGTGGAAAACTTTCTGAGCCGGTGGAGTTGCTGGTGATCGATTGCCCGGAAAATTTCGTCGGCGTGGTGATTGAAAAATTGGGCCAGCGCAAAGGAAAGATGGAGAAAATGATCAACCACGGCTCCGGCCGCGTGCGTCTGGAATTCCACGTCCCGTCGCGCGGCTTGATCGGCCTGCGCAGCGAAATGCTCACCGACACCAAAGGCACGGCGATCATGAATTCGCTGTTCCACGGCTACATCGACTGGCAGGGCGAAATCCCCACGCGGCCGACCGGATCGCTGGTCGCCGACCGTCCCGGCAAAACCACCGGCTACGCGATCTTCAATTTGCAGGAGCGGGGCGAGATGTTCGTCGAGCCGGGAACCGACGTTTATGAAGGCATGATCGTCGGCGAAAACGCACGCGATGCGGACCTGAACGTCAACATCGTTAAAGAGAAGAAGCTGACCAACATGCGCGCGTCCACGGCCGATGAAGCCATCCGCCTGGTCCCCCCGCGCATTCTGAATCTGGAGCAGGCGATCGAATTCATCCGCGACGACGAACTGGTCGAGGTCACGCCGAAGTCTATCCGGCTGCGAAAGAAGATTCTGAAAGCCAACCAGCGCTGAACGCTACTTCAGTTCGGGGCTGTTGGCATTGGCCGGCTCAGCCGTAAAGTTCTGGTGGATCACCAGGCTTTGATCCGAGTAGAAACAGCGGCTGCCGGAGCCGCCGAAGGATTCGGGATTGGCGTTCACGGTGTAGCCGGTGGGCGAGCAGGCGAGCGTGAACACGTAGCCGGTATTCTTCCCGTCCGAGAGGTTTTTGGGAATGATGTCGGCCGCCGCGGGTCCGGCCGCACCGCTCGCCGGAGGTCCGAGTTGCGCGAGCGTGCAGGCGTATTGGCCGAATTGCGAATAATATTGGGTCTCGGCCTGATGGAGAGTCCCGATCTGGCGGATGGCCGCCTGCTCGCGCGCCAGCATCAGTTGTTTGTTCATCTTCGGCACCGCGATCGCAGCGATGATCAGGATGATGGAGATGACGATGAGCAGCTCGATGAGCGAAAATCCGCGTCGCCGCCGGTTGGAATTCATACTTATATGCTAGACGTTTCCCGATCGCGTAGCGTGCAACAGGCGATCTCGCTACGCCGCGCCGGCGGATCGTTTCTGGCGTAGTCCGGCGAGCAGCATTCCGGCGATCTGGCGGCCGTTGTCGTAGGCTTCCTCGTAGATCGCGCGGCGCTCCTCCCGGGTGAATCCGTAGCCCAGCCGGTACAACCGTTCGAGCGATTTGCCCACCGCGAAAGTTCCCGCATAGGCGATCGCCGCCTTGGGGATCAGTCCGCCGCCGAAAGGAACCTTACCCACCAGCTCGCGCGCCAGCGCGCGCCAGCCGAACGCACCGGCGACGATCGAGGCGATCTCGGAGCGCTGCTCGCGATATCCCACGGACCGGTCGCTCGCGCCGGCCAGATGAAACGCCATGCGGATCTGATTCGCCGTCAGAAAAGCGGCGTCCGAGCCGAACTCGCCCACCACCCACGGAATCGCGCCCAGCCCCGGGATCACGTCGGGCAGCGCGGTCGCCAGGCAAAACAGCGTGTTCTCCTTGGCCACCGCGCGGATCAACCGATGCGCCGCGAGTTTGCGGAACGGATAGAAGGTGCGGGCCAACGGGAGCGCCAGATCCGGACGCGCGCGCAGCACGCGGCGGATGCAATCATCGGGCGCCTCGGGGTCAAAGGAGAAGGCATTGGCGGGACGCAGCAGGTTCGATTCGTAGATTTCCACGTCGGAGCCGTGGGCGGCGCCGCGGAACAGCTTGCGCACCGTCTCTGCGCGGCGGCCGGGGGAAAGGTGCGGGGGCGCGAAGAACGTTTCCATCCGGCCCAGCGATTCGGCCGACGCCCCTACCAGGCCAATGGTCACCGGCTGTTCGGACGCGTCGCGAATCTCGCGCGGACTCAAATTCGAAAGAGCTTTTCTAACCTGGCTTAAAACCGCTAGGGCCATGGTGATCGGCGGAGGTAACGCGAAACATCACGCGCAACTCCTTCCTCCATTCTACCCCGACCCCGATTCGTTCCGCTTTGAGCTCCGGCGAGATGTAACGCAGCACGATTTCATTCGAAGGATGGAAATCGAGCGCGGGCGCGACCAGGAACAGGCGCGGAGTGCGGCGGGCCAGCTCGACGCCCGGAAAATAGCCGCGCCCGGCGAATTCGCCGCGATCCAGGTGCCACTTAACGCGCATCCAGTAATCGAGCGCCTGAAGCGGAAGATGGATGTCTTGGTCGGCCTTGATCTCGATCACTGCCAGCCGCGCGTCGCGATCGACAGCCAGAAGATCGATCACGGTGCGTTCTCCTCCCGCGAACTGCGGAACCTGGCCGTAGACCGGCGCGCGGCGGAGGGTCGCGTCGATCTGCTCGATCTCCCGGCGCACCTGCGATTCGAGCCACGCTTCGGGATGGCGCGCATACAACGGATTGGAAAGATCGGGCGCGGAGGGCGAGCGCATCCGCCGCAATCCCCGCGCGAGTTCCTCGATCTCGCCGAGATTCGCCGCGCCGGCGGTCTCGTGCTGGTCGATCCCAAAGCGTAGATCCGAACCGGAGGCGCGCGCGAACTCGAGGCCGTGAACCGCAAGGCTGATCGCACCCGCATGGTCCCGGCGCTCGACGCCGTCGATCTTCGAGAGACGGCCGACCCAGGCAGCGATCTCTGAATCTTCTGGAACGGCCGCGAGTGGATCCAGGCGCGTATCGAAATTGCTGTACTCACGCGGATCAACGGCGTCTTCCTGGCCCGATGGACCGTTCACGAAAACCCGGTATTCGGCCAGACTTGCATCGAGATAACGCACCCGATGACAGGTGGTCGCCGCGGCTGCGGGCGGAACGAAAATCGCCAGAGAGCCGATTGATACCCGTGTTTCGCGCTGGCGTAGATAATCGAGCCAAATGATGCCGAAGCTCAGCGCGCCCTCAGGCGACAAAGAATCTTCCGCCGCGCCGATCGCGGCGAGACCGGCGCTGCCCTTGCGCAGGAAAGCTCGCGGAAAGCTGGGCGAGAGCGTGTGATGTAAATCGGGTTCGGTGCTAAGCTCGGCGATGCGCCAGTGGGGGAGTTGGCGTTGCAGCGCGCGGCGGAAACGCTCGCGATACTTGAGACGAGATCCGCGCCGCCCGGCGTCGCGACTGGCCGGATGGGCAAGATCGGCGATGGTCAGCGTTCCCGTTGATCGGGGGAAACGCTCCACTTCGAGATCCAGACGCCCGCGGCGTTCCTGCTCGACGGAGCGCACGCGCCGCACCAGGTTCCTCGTCGCGCTCCAGCATTCGATGGTGACGAACGCGCCGCGGTCGGCCAGCGCGAACGAATCCGGATGGATGGGGATGGGATCGTCGCCGGGTTCGATCAGAACGGGGTCGCGCGCCGATTCAATAAACGTTCGGATGGTTTCGAAAAGGGTCAATTCGAGAGGTTAGTGAGCCGCGGGCCGTAGGTTTCTCAGGCGAATCGGCCGAAAACCACCGGCGTGGTTGCGCGTGGCCAGGGATTAAGTCGATTACTCGCTATTTTTCAAGGATTTGCGATTGGCAGCGCAGATGCATTTCTAGAGGCCGGAAGGTGGAAAGGAAAGGAGAGAAGAAAATGAGAGCGAAATTGATCCTGGGGACTTTGATGCTGGCGGGCACCTCCTTGTTCGCCGCGCCGCGCATCGCATTCGGAGTTGGAATTGGCGTGCCCGCGCCGGTGGTGGTCGCTCCGGCGCCGGTGGTGGTTGCTCCTCCGGTGGTGAGTACCTATGTTCCGCCCTGCCCCGGACCGGGCTACGTGTGGATCGGCGGGAATTGGGTGTTCCGCGGCGGACCGGGCCTGTATCGGCCGGGCTACTGGCATGGCCGGGTGTACGGCCCCCGGTACTTCCGCCATCGTTAATCAAAACTAGAGATGGAGACGCGCGGATGCACGCGGATTAACGAAATCCGCGTGCGTCTGCTTTTACGTACCCACGCCGCGGGCGTGCGCCGCGGTCGATTCCACCACTTCGATAAATTTCACCGCATCGATCGGTTTATGGATGTAGTTGTCCATGCCGGCCTTCAGACAGCGTTCCCGATCGCCTTGCATCGTGTGCGCCGTCAGGGCGACCACCGGGGTGCGGCGGCCGGCGGAGCCCTCGCGCTCGCGCAGGATCGTCGTCGCTTCCAGACCATCCATGTCCGGCATCTGCACGTCCATCAGGATCAGGTCGAAATGCTCGCGCTCGGTCCAGTCGAGCGCTTCATGACCGCTCGCGGCAACCGCGACGCTGTGGCCGCGCTTTTCGAGCAGACGCATCGCCAGGCGCTGATTGATGGGATTGTCCTCGGCGAGCAGGATGCGCAGCCGGGGACGCAACTCGGATACCGATTCGCCGGTGCCCACCGCCGCCAACATGTTTCGCAGGCTGATCGAATCGGTGGGCTGGGCGCCGTCCGGATGGCGTGCCACGCCGAAACGCGCGGTGAAGATGAAGGCGCTGCCGCGGCCCGGCTCGCTTTCGACGCGAATCGAACCACCCATGATGCTGACCAGCCGCACGCAGATCGCCAGGCCGAGCCCGGTGCCGCCGTACTTGCGCGTGGTCGAGCCATCGGCCTGGCGGAAGGCCTCGAAGATGATCTCCTGCTTGTCGGCAGGGATTCCGATGCCGGTGTCGCGTACGGTGAAGCGCAGCGTGGTGGCCTTCTCCTCGTCCAACTCAGTCTCGATCTGGACGGTCACTCCGCCGCGCGCGGTGAACTTGACGGCGTTGCCGATCAGGTTGAGTAAAATCTGGCGCAGCCGGTCGGGATCGCCGACCACGCGGTCGGGAACGTCCGACGCAACGGCAACTTCAAGCTTCAATTTCTTCTCGTCGGCCGCGACGGAGAAAATGCGCGTGGTCTCCTCGACATGCTGGCGCAGGGCGAATTCCATGGGACTCAGCTCCATGTGCCCGGCCTCGATCTTGGAAAAATCGAGAACGTCATTGAGGATGGTCAGCAGCGAATTGGCGGACAACCGCGCGGTTTCGAGATAATCGCGCTGCTCGGCCGTGAGCGGTGTGGCCAACACCATATCGGTCATGCCGATGATGCCGTTCATGGGCGTTCGGATTTCGTGGCTGACATTGGCCAGGAACTCGCTTTTCGAGCGGCTGGCCTGCTGCGCCTCGCGCAGAAGGCGCTCGATCTCCAGTCTCTGCTCGTCAGCGCGCGATTTTTCGGCGAGCACGCGCTGCTTTTCGAGCGAGAGCTCGCGCGTGCGCTCGGTGACGGCGTTTTCCAGGCGGTTTTTTTCGGCTTCGAGGCGGTGCGTCCGGCGCTGCCACAGGAGACGGCCCATGAGCAAGACCATCAGAACGGTTCCGATACGGAACCACCACGAAAGCCACCACGGCGGCTCGATCTGGAAGGTCATGCGCGCCGGTTCCGCGCTCCATTGCCCGCGCGCGCTGCGCGCCATCACCTCGAGCGTGTATTGCCCCGGCGGAAGCTGCGGATAATTGAGCTCGCGCTGCGAGGTTTCAAGCCAGTTGCGGTCCGCGCCCAGCCGATAGCGGAACAGCACGTTGGACTCCTGCACGAAGGTCAGCGCGGCGTAGCGCACCTGAAGCGAGCGGCGGCGATAGGGCAGATCCAGCGGTTGCGATGCATCGACACTTTGATCGCCGAACTTGATCGAAGTGAAGGCCACCGGCGGCGGAACGGCTGACGCGGGCGAAGCGAGCGGGCGGAAGCGCGACAGGCCGCGGCTGGTGCCCACCCACACTTCGCCGTCTGCGTCGGCCATGAAGGCGTTGCTGTTGCAATCGTCCCAGATCAGGCCGTCGGACTTGCCGTACTGCCGCCAGCGTGCGCGATCGAAGACATCCACACCGTGATCCGAGCCGGCCCACAGCCATCCGCGCGCGTCCAGGGCCAGGAAGATCGATTTGTTCGAGCGCAGGCCGTTGGCCGTGGTGAAATGCTCGATCTTGAGCCGGCCGCCAGGGAAGGTGAGGCGCGAGAGACCGAACGCGTCGTAGTAGCCGATCC
>Ga0335077_10005232_pt1 | contig 15897 bp, 14 predicted proteins | sample Lox_Sample_31_FD_207151 | JGI IMG/M metagenome (GOLD analysis project Ga0335077, IMG submission 207151) | Soil microbial communities from Loxahatchee National Wildlife Refuge, Florida, United States - Lox_Sample_3.1 | ecosystem: Environmental > Terrestrial > Soil > Wetlands | place: USA...
CGGAATTGTCCTCTCTGGGGCCGCTTATTCCCAGACTGCGCAGGCACCTCCGGCAAAAACCCAACCGGCTCCCGCATCAAAGAACGCAGCCGCGCCGGCAACAAAAAAGACAACCCCGGCAACAACCGCGAAAACCCCCACCCGGCCCGCCCTTACCCTCAAGACGCAGAAAGATAAATTCAGCTACGCGCTGGGCATGAACCTGGGCAGCAACCTGCAACGCCAATCGGTCCCCGTCGACGCGGACATCCTTGCCCGCGGGGTGAAAGACGGCCTGGCAGGCGGCAAGACGCTCTTAACGCCGGAGGAGGCGCGCGCAGTCCTCACCGAGGAACAGAATGAACTGCGCAAACAGCTGCAGGAGAAAATGCAAGTCGTGGCCGAGGCCAACAAGAAAGACGGAGAAACGTTTCTGACCGCTAACAAAGTGAAAGACGGCGTGATTACTCTGCCCAGCGGCCTGCAGTACAAGGTTCTCACCCAGGGAACCGGCGCCAAACCCACGTCCGCAGATTCCGTTGTCTGCAACTACCGCGGTACGCTCCTCAACGGCACTGAGTTTGATAGCTCCTACAAGCGCGGCCAGCCCGCGACCTTCCCTGTGACCGGAGTCATTAAGGGCTGGACCGAAGCCTTGCAGCTCATGACGGTAGGATCGAAGTGGCAACTCTTCGTGCCGTCAGAATTGGCATATGGCGATCATCCTCCCACCCCCGCGATCCCTCCCGGATCCACCTTGATTTTTGAGGTGGAGCTTGTCTCAATCCAGGAGAAGAACCCGGCCAAGCTCGAAATTAACCCGGCGGAAAAGCCACCCGAAGAAAAGAAGGAAGACAAGAAACAGTAAGGAAGTAATGAAGACGAGAAGTAAGAAGCCGTAAGGTAAAGAGACGAACGGGCAAGAAGGCTGGAGGTGAATCGAGGCCGGTACGACCACAGCGCCGGCGTTTCATTAGCACCGCCCCGGTCCAGCTAGGGGCCCTTCCTCTCGGGGCCCGAACTCGTCCGTCCGTTATCAATCTCAACCACCGGAGCGCAATCCGTCTCCGAATTGGGCGAATGGGCGGCAAGCCATCTTCTTCCCGCGCCCGGATGCTCGTCCTCGTTCGCTCCCGGCGGTTCCAGGCGCAATTCCTCACGGAGAAAGGCATTGACCCCCAGTTCGATGGCCGCACCCCGTCCCGCGCGGCCGCGAACGTAGCGCACGGCGGCGGCTCGAACTGTCGCGCGCGGCCCCGGAATTTCGGAGGCCTCGAAGGGCACCCTCTGCAGTCCGTCCTTCGCGATAGCCTGCGTCAACCCTCCCATGCAAAGCCCACGCTCATGCGTGGGCTCAGGCGCACTGTGCACCTGCCTGATACGCGCCACGGCCCGCTCCACCACCCGGGCGAATTCCGCGCCATCGCTCCGTGGCCGGTCCTCGTTCAGCCGTCGCTTTGCCTTCTCCGCGGAAAACCATGTGCGATTTCGACCCGGCTCCTGAGGAGGGCTGAGCCGTTTCACCTCGCACAGATGGGCATGAATAGCGGCGCCCCTGGGCGTCCCCTGCATCGAAGATTGCATTGACACGGCCCGTGTACCGGTCGGCTTGCCAAGTCGATAACGCGCGAAAGCGGCTTCTTCCATTCGTCCATGTACGCCTGCCTCTTCGAAGGCCTCAAGGGCCGCGGCCTGGGCATGCGTCAGTCCCGGTTCCACGCCGCCTTTGGGAAACGTCCAGCGTCCACCTCCGGTCTGCACCAGGAGGAATTCCACATCATCATTGCGGATCCGGTAACACACCGCCGCTACCTGTTCGCATTCGCACAGTTTCCGGAGGTGAGACATCCGGACAAACTTGCGCCGCAATTGAACGTGTTTCCCACCTGGAAAACTCGACGCGACGCGGGGCTGGCCTCTGCTGCCATCTTGTGAACGCATGGCACTAGAGTGCCCGATTTGGCCAATTCCTGGGTAGAACCAGCTTGGTTCCCCGCCATCCATCGTGCCTGAAGCGTGAAACACCGCTCAGCAACGGCGAATCCTTCTACATACTTGTCCCCGCCGTCTCCGCGGCCACACTATTTCTTTTGAGGATGTTTCGCACCGGGGGATGTGTCTTGGAGAACTTGTATTGTCTTCGCTGTAACCGGGCGATCGAGTCCGGCCAAAAATCCGTTGCCGTATATCTCTTCGCTCAGACGGTGGGCGTCCGGCCGCGCCAGAAGTCGCAGGCGCAGCGAATCTGTTTTTGCCCGCAGTGCTCGGTCTCGCTGGCAATGGGGCCCCCGCCCGAGGGTGCGCTCAACGTAGCCGCATGGCAGATGATCCGCGATCTGGTCGGTGCGGATCCTGCTCTGACCGAAGCTGCTTGGGAAAGCCTGCGGGAAGTTTCTGGCCTGCTCCCCGCGACAGGAACCGAAGGCAACGGCACCCCGTCACACGCCGGCGGCTATTTCGAGTTCTAGTGGAGGACGAAACGGTCTGGCCACACCGTGTGAGGGTTCGCCGCCCCCGGCGGCTGTCACAACGAATTCGGCCCCACGCCCGCCTTTGCCTTCGGAGGCACCGTCTTCTCGTTGGAATCCACCGCGAACAGCATATAGTGCCCGAAACTGTGGCGCCGGTGATAGCGGTGGCGGCGGAAATCAAAGTAGATCTCGGCACTCCTGGGCAGCCAAAGCGACAGGTTCTTCCTGGCAAAGGGAACCGGGCCATACTCAACGATCTGGTGCTCGCTGCGCAACTGGATCTGCGGCATCGGGCTGACCATCTCCGATTCGATGCGCACGATCTGAAAATTGTCGGCGGTAATCCAGGCCCGCCCTTTCAGCTTGACCGGATACACCTGCGCTCCGACCTTGTAGGTGTGCATGCGGTTGGGCCGGTCGTCGCGCTGCACGAAATGCACCAGCCACGTAGCCTGTCCATGCCAGCCCCCCAGTCCTTCGCAGCTCAATTCGAAGTCATCTCGCATGTTCGGATGAAACACCAGTGCCAGCGCGGCGAAACCACTGCTGGCGATTTGGTCGGGATAGTCGCTGAGGTGCAGGCGGTCGGCACGATACTCATCTACGACAAGGGAACCCGGCTCGGGTTCGGAGATCGACACCACGTAGTTGAACTTGCGAGTCTCGCTGCGGATGGGATTCCCCAGATCGTCAAGACTCTGGTGAAGAAGATCTTCGACTGCGGCGAAGCGGCTCACGTCATCCACCAGTTGCTTCACCCGCTCGCCCGAGGCTTGAATAACCTTCTCAGAAGGGCAGGTCACCCCGGCTGCAACTGGCGGCTTGACCTCGTCCAGGCTGGGGGGTTCCCATGTGCTTACCAATGGACTTGGCGGCGGCAGAACGCGAATCGCATCCGGCACCGAGAGCGTGGCCAGCCTTGGCTCGCGAATACTGGATGATCCCGCGGCGGAACCGCCTTTTTCAACTTCAGTGATGAGGGCGCGAACCTCTGCGGCGGCGGGATTTCGCGGATCGCTCTGCGAGAATTCCCGTAGCATCCGGATTGCCTCAGCCTCGCGTCCCAGGCCGAGCAAGGCCTGACCCAGGATAAGCTTCGCCGAATTTGCGCTTTCATGCCCCTGCTGAACCGCCAATTCCGCCTCAGCCTTCGCCCTCTCGTAGTTGTTCTGGTGGAGATAGGCATCTGATAGCAGAGAATGCGCGACCCACGACGCGGGGGCCACGGCAACCGCACGCTCCAGCGTAGACGTCGCCGCAGGATAGTCCTCCAGTTCAAGATTCACGCGGCCGAGCAGAGAGAGTGCCTGCTCCTGGCCCGGAGTGCCTGTCGTGCTCTTGCTCAGGTAAGTCCGCGAGCGGTCGAAAGCTTGCTTTTGGAAGTAAAGATAGCCCAGCAGGAAATTCAGCTCCGGGCTGGAAGGAGCCGATTTGTAGGCCTCGTCAAGCTGCCTCTGGGCCTGGGGAAGATGTCCCGACTTCAGTGCTGAGACCGCACGCTTCGTCGCTTTCCGCGCCTTCGGCGGCATCGAACTATCGGCCACGTCGAGATTGATGGCCGAGGGGTCACGCTTCAGGATGACGTCCATCTGCACAGGGTGCATAAGGTTGACCACGTGCACCTCTTCGTGGGAGGTCAGGTAACCCACGGCGCTGATTTCCACGTCGTAACTGCCAAAGGGAATGTCGGTGAAGACACCTTGTGCGGCATCTTCGGTGGTCTGCCAGGTGACCGCCTGTGTTTTCGGATCAATCAATTTCAGCAGGGCCTGGCGATCGAGGCGAACACGGGAGTTTTCGGCGAAAACGCTGAGTACCACGATACCGGTCCCGGGCGCGCTGTGATAAGCAGTGGTCAATTCCTGGAGGGGACGCGCGTCATTCAGGCCGCCACGCTGGGCGGCGACAGGGGATACCAGAAACAGGAAGGAGAGGCACAGGATGCCGGCAGGCCGCGCAGGTAGGATTACTGCTGTGACATCAACCAGCCGCATAACGGTGCCGCCAGCAGTCTCCCACAGTCTTGGAATCGGGTCAAACCTGTAATTGCGGCTGAATACGCGGAGTTCGGCTCTCCGTCCCTTGGTGCGCGCTGGTCGCGTTTCAGGAGGACCAAACCTACCCGCGATGCTACTCTTGTAGTTCCCATGGTCCTGGAAGCGCTACATCGCATCGCCACCCATCGCCAGTCCCTCTCCCGCGACGAGGCCCGCCAGGTGATGTCGGCAATCCTTGGCGGAAAATGCACCGATTCACAGATTGGCGCTCTGCTCGTAGCCCTGAGCATGAAGGGTGAAACCGTCGAGGAGATTGTTGGTTTTGCCGAAGCGATTCGCGCCGAAGCCACGCCGCTAAGCATTCATCGCAACTCAACCGTGGACGTGAGCGACACCGAGCGCGATGCGCTGGTCGACACCTGCGGCACTGGCGGCGACGCCAGCGGTACGTTCAACATCTCCACCGCCACCGCGCTCGTGGTCGCCGGCGCCGGCGTGCGTGTAGCCAAACATGGCAACCGCAGCATCAGCTCGAAGTGCGGGTCTGCCGACGTGATGGAAGCCCTGGGCGTCAACATAAACCTCACACCGGAGCGCCTGGCTGATTGCCTGCAGAGCGTCGGCATTGCCTTTCTCTTTGCCCCCGCGTTGCACTCTGCCATGAAGTACGTGCAGCCCGCGCGCCGCGAACTCCGCCTGCGTACGGTGTTCAACCTGCTTGGGCCGCTCACCAACCCCGCGCAGGCCTCGGCACAGGTCGTGGGTGTTTATTCCGCGGAACTGGTCGAAAAGGTCGCCGAGGCCCTAAGCATGCTGGGCCTGCGTCGCGCCCTGGTGGTGCACGGCACGGATGGCCTGGATGAGATCACCGTCACCGGCCCGACCCGCGTAGCCGAAGTACGTGAGGGCAACGTTCGCACCTACGAGGTCACGCCCGAAGAGTTTGGCATGCAGCGGGCCACCTTGCAGGACCTCTCCGGCGGAGATGCAGCCGGCAATGCCGCAATCATTCGCGGAATCCTGAGCGGAGAGAAATCCCCACGCCGGGATGTAGTCCTGCTGAACGCAGCCGGAGCTTTGGTAGCGGCGGGACGCGCGGACCACCTGATGCAAGCGCTGCCGCAGGCTGCACGCTCCGTGGATTCAGGCGCAGCCGGCAAGAAGCTGGAAACCCTGGTGGGATTCACCAGGTCTGCGTAGAGACGGAACTTGCTCCGCCCCGCCAAAGGGAGCGAGGCAAATCGGAAGGAAACTACCCCGCCGCCGCTTGCCTTTTCAACCTTTCAATCTGCTCAAGGTGACTCGCGCCGTGCATCCCCATTCTCTCCACCTGCTCCGCCACAGTGAATTTGCGCTTGAGTTCCGGATGGAAGGCGCCTTTCTCGAAATCGGAGGGTTGTAGCCTACGCAGCAGCCGCAGATTATGGTGCCGGTTCAATCCGTACACCGCCACCAGTTCCGCTGCCGGAACTTCCGTGTAGTTGAGATTGCGTGCCCAATCATTCTGATCCATCGGCGCAATCACCGGTTCTTTATCCGCCAGCATCTGGCGGATGCGGTAGGCGTATACAATCTCCACGTCCGCCAGGTGCGCCAGAATTTCCAGAATGCACCACTTGTCCGGCGCCGCCTTGAAGCGCAGCACTTTCTCCGGCAATCCCGAGACCGCCGCCGCAATCTGCTTCGGGCTCTTCTCCGCCGCATCCAGATGTTTCTTGAACTCCGCTTCGGTCATGAGAACTCAACTCCGTTTTCACCACGGAGACACGGAGGCACGTAATCAAACCCATTCATCTGTGATTCGTGACGATGAATACTCCTCACGAATACCGGCTCGCTTTTCCGTGTCTCCGTGGTGAATTACTCACTGCACCTCAACCCTCTGCATCCACTGCGCCACCTGCACCTTCCACCCCAGTTCCCGCGTCATGGTGTCACGCAGTTGCGAGGCCGCCGCCGGTTCCCCGTGCACCAGATACGTCACCGCCGGTTTCTCGGTGAACGTCCGCAGCCATTGCAGCAACTCGGGCGGATCGGCGTGGTCGCTGAACTGTTCGAACGCCTCGATCTGTGCCCGGATCGGCACAATCTCACCGTAGATTTTCACCTCTGAAGCGCCGCTCTTGATGGTGAACCCGCGCGTGCCCGGCGCCTGAAATCCAATAAAGATCACCGTATTCTTCGGATCAGGCAACCGCTGCGCCAGATGATGCTGAATGCGCCCGCCCGTCACCATGCCGCTGGAAGAGATAATGATGCAGGGATACTTCGCATCGTTGATCTTCTTGGACTCTGCCGGCGTGGAAGCGAACTCGAACTCCGGCCACTTTAGGGGAGACCCGTAGCGCTGTATGAGATCGCGGGCCGTGTCGGTGTATTCCTCGCTGTGCTTGAGGAAAATCTCCACCGCTTTGATGGCCATGGGGCTGTCGCAGAACACCGGCACACGCTGAATCTGCCCGGTTTCCATCATGTGCTTCAGCAGAAAGACGAATTTCTGCGTACGCTCCACTGCGAACGCCGGCACCACTACACTGCCTCCCCGCTTCACCGTTTGCGTAATCACCGCAGCCAGCACCGGCTGCGGATCATCGGTAGGGTGCTGCCGGTTGCCGTAGGTGGATTCCATTACCACTACATCCGCCGCTTCGCCTTCCTGCGGTCCCGAGTGCACGACCTTGCCGGGAGCTACTTCGTGGTCGCGCATGCGCCCAATATCGCCGGTGAACAGCAACCGCCGCGTCTGGGCGCCGACCTTCAATGAAATTTCCGCCATGCAGGAGCCGAGAATATGCGCCGCCCGCACAAAGCGGAACGAGAGCTCGGAGCTCAGCTGTTTTGTTTCCCCGGCCTGCACCGGCTGGAAATAATGCAGGCAGTCCTGCGCCTCCTCCAGCGTGTAGAGAGGCAGGGCCGGGTCGTGCTTGGATTTCTTGTTTTTGTTATAAAATTCCGCATCTTCTTCCTGCAGATGGCCGGAGTCCGGCAGGATAATGCCGCACAAATCAATCGTGGCTGGCGTGGCGTAGATCGGCCCGCAGAATCCCTCCTTCACCAGTCGCGGAATCCAGCCGCAGTGGTCGAGATGGGCATGCGTCAGAATCACCGCATCAATGCTCGCCGCCGGGACCGGTGTGTCCTGCCAGTTGCGCTCGCGCCACTCCTTCTGCCCTTGGAACATCCCGCAGTCAACCAGGGCCTGGAAACCATCTCTGCCGTAACCGTCGGCGCCGGTGTTAATGAGGTGTTTCGAGCCGGTTACCGTCCCAGCCGCGCCGAGAAATTGGATATAAGCCAAGTGAAACTCCTTGCAGATTACTCGAATCCGGATGCGGGGCCGGGTTCCCGCCAGCGCCGAAACTAGCCATCAAGCACCGGCTAACACGCCCCTGCACTATTTCCCAACCGCAAAGCTATTATTCATCAAGTCACTCTCCGGCACACTGCTGTCGTTAACCACAACCTCCGGCGGCACACTCGGCACTTCAAAGCGGATCGAGTTCTTTGATTTGGCCCGCACCTCTATACGTTTCACCACGTCGCCTTCCTTCATTTTCAAGACTACAGGGACTTCCGCTCCGGCCGCGCCGAGGTTCTCCACGGTCACAGTCACCATATACCCGCCCGTGACGATCGGCCGCGGATACACTGACTCCACGCGAAAGTCCGGCAAGCCGCGTTCACGGTAAACCCAGTCGTCAAAGAACCACTCCAGGTCGCGATGAGCCTGTGCTTCCACCAGTCGCTGCACATACGCGGTCTCTTTGTCGTCCCCTGCGTGATACGAAGCCAGCACCTTCTTGAGCGCAGTTTCGCCAACCATATCCCGCAGCATCCACCAGACGTATGCCGCCTTACTGCGATAGAGTTCCTCCGCGAACGTATTGATCAGTGATTCGTCTCTGTTCGCTTTCGGGTCGTGGTTTCTTGCCAGCGCTTTTTCACTGGTGACCACCGCCGCCCTGTGCAGTCCCATGAAGTCCAGGGCAGCCTCACGACCGCGCTGGCGTTCCAGGTAAAGCGCCTGTGCAAAATGAGCGAGGCCTTCGTAAATCCACGGCCGCGGTGAATCGAACGCCGCGTGCGTGAGTTGGTGCACAAGAGTGATCTCCGCCAGTTGAGCATCGCCATTGCCCAGGGGGGCAAGCAGCATGGTCCCGCTCTCGAAAGGCGACGCTTGCGAGTCGGCAAGTTCGGCCACCTCGACTTTGGTCCTCGGTGTTCCGAACCATTCGTTGACGAACGGCGCGATCTTTTCGGACGCCGCAGCATAAGTCTCGGCCGCGGCTTGGTGCTCCGAAAAATAATGCAGTCGGATGTTCGGCTTCTCCAGCAGATTGTAATGCGCCGCCATGATAGCTGGGGCAAGCACAGACAGTCGATCGAACTTGCAGTCCGCAGACGATCTCTGAGCGCGGCTCAGCGATTCATAGACCTCTGAGCAGACGGAGGCACCCAGGTCAATGATCGGCGGCTCACTCCCATCATCGGTCGCGATGCCTGCGTGCAACACCATCTTCGACGAAGACCCCCTGGCCCGCCACGAACCCAATCGCTCGAAAAGATCGTTGCCCTCCGACAGGTTCGCGGCCTCCATCGCCACCGGATACCACACCACATGCCCCACGCCGCGCAGGCCGGTAAAATCTTTGCCGATCTGGTCCCAGTCGGTATGCTTGGCAACGTCTTCCGGCACGCCGATGCGGGTGAGCCTCGTGGCATTGAGCGGGACAACGCCTTCGTAGCGGACCTCGAGTTCAATCTCAGCCTTGGCTGAAATTTCCCGCGGCAGCGTAACAATGGCCTCTGAGAGCGCGCCCGTGTGGTCGATGTCGGACGTATAAGTCTGGCTGAGGAACTCAACCGGGTTGCCCTCGAATTGAACGGCGCGCCAGCCCAGCGTCGAAGATATCTGCAGGGCTAGATTCTTCTGCGGTGTACTGCTGTCATTGCGTAGGGTAATTTTTCCTTCCGCGGTGAGGCGTTGCTGCTCCGGCTCGATATGGATGGTCAAGTCATATTTTGTAAAGGTGAAGGCATCGCGGTCCAGCGTCCAGGAAAAAGAGCAGAGGCTGCACGCGACGACGAATGCGCCCAGCCATCTCATCGTCACTGCTTCCGCCGCTGGCGAACGACTTCGTAGAGCACCACCGCGGCTGCCACCGACACGTTCAGCGACGGCACCTTTCCCAGCATTGGGATGGAAACCAGAAAATCGCACCTTTTTCGGACCAGGTCGTGCAAACCCTTGCCCTCCGCCCCCAGCACAATCGCGCAGTCCATCTTGTAATCGAGCGAATCGTAGGTTTGTGCTCCGCGCTCATCCAGTCCCACGGTCCACAGATTCTTGGACTTCAAATCCTCCAGCGTGCGCGCGATATTGGTGACCTTAGCGATCGGCAGGTACTCGCTGGCTCCGGCCGAGACCTTCGCCACGGTTTCCGTCACGCCCGCCGCCCGGCGCTCGGGAATCACCACCCCATCAGCGCCGGCCGCGTCCGCTGTTCGTAGGATCGCTCCCAGATTGTGCGGGTCCTCCACGCCATCGAGCACGACGACCAGAGCGAACCCACTGCGCTTGGCCGCCAGCACGTCATCGAGATCGGCGTAATGCTTCGCCGAAGTCACAGCCACGACTCCCTGATGGCCGTTGTTCCCTGCCATGCGGTCGAGTTCCGCGCGCCCAAGAAAGCGCACCGCCACCCCTTGCCGCCGGCACTCTTCGATCACCCGCTGCAGGCGGAGATCGTGGCGTTCTTTGGCCACGCCGACCCACTCAAAAGCACGTCCGCGTGCCTTTAATGCCTCGCCCACCGTATTGATTCCGTAAATGCAGTGCATGAACGCGCTCAAGAAGTTGGTACGTACGAGGTAACCCCTAGTGTACTGAAAGCTCAAGCCGCGATGACGATACCTGAAGCTTTAGTCCCAACCGCGCCGGCACGGGTCAATCAATACTCAGCGCACCCCGGCGGCAGTTCTCCGCGATTCTCGGCGTCCAGGCGTTGATGTAGAACTCGTATCAACACAGAAGTGCAGAACACAACCCCGGACTGCGCCCGGAAACCGGGCTCCGATTGAGGACCTTCCGGTGGGGCCGCCATTCTCCTTCCAAAGCCCGGACTTTGTTATCCTTTGAGGGAAGCCTTTTCCGGAGAATACATGTCTCTCTCTGCCGTGATCGTGGACGACGAGCAACTGGCCCGCGACGAGCTCGCCTTCCTGCTGAAAGGCGTTGACGACATCGAGATCGTGGCGCAGGGCAAAAACGGCGTCGAAGCCTTCAACCTGATCCGCGAACACAGTCCCGACCTCGTTTTTCTGGACGTGCAGATGCCGGGCCTGGACGGCTTCGGAGTCATCAAGAAACTACTCGACAAAAAAGTTCCTTTGCCCAAGATCGTTTTCGCCACTGCCTTCGATCAGTACGCGGTTAAGGCCTTCGAAGTCAACGCCGTGGATTATCTGCTCAAGCCCTTCGACCGCAAGCGGGTCGCGCAGTCGGTGCAGAAGGCGCGTGCCACCATGGAAGCCAGCGCCACCTCGTCCGACAAGTGGGAAACCGTCGTGCGCATGCTGGAGTCGCAGAAGACGCAAAACGTCAAGGTGCTTCTCAAATCCGGCGGAAGAATGTTCTTGGTCAACCAGAAGGATATTTGTTTCGCATCCATCGATGATGGCGTGATCACAGTTGTTACCGCCGGCCCCAACGGCATGGAAGGCCAATCCAATTGCCGTACTCTGGAAGAGCTGTTCGAAAGCCTCGACGAGAACCTGTTCTGGCGCGCGCACCGCTCCTACCTGGTCAATATCAACCGCATCCGTGAAGTTGTGCCCTGGTTCAAAAGCTCCTACCAGATCCGCATGGACGACAAGAAGCAAACCGAGATTCCGGTAAGCCGCGCCCAAACCAAACGTTTGCGCGAGCTGTTTGGCCTGTAGCAGCCGAAACCTGATCCGGGTCAGCGCCCTCCACGCGCCTCGGCAACGCAGCTGCGCTCTCAGTTTTCTCCAATTCCATCGAACAGGTCCGTCTCCTTCTTTACCGTCACATCCTCCTCGGCCGCAGCTGCCAGGTGAAACAACTCATTCCCTCCCCGCTTCCGAATGAATTGTTCCACGCGTGGCAGCAATGGGGCCTGACTCGCATGCGCCCTGAACGCGGCGATCTTGGCTTCGAGAAAATCACCGATTTCGATCGCGGTAGTTGCCGAAGGCGAGGCCACCGGCGGCCGTCCCGGCATGGTGAAATCCATGGTGCGGTAGTAGAGCTTGCGCGCCTGATGCGCCTGCATCCCGTCCACAAGCTGGTCCGGATACCGATTGCTTCGGCCCGCCCAATGAAACGCCAGCGTCGCAAAAACGCTGGCCATCGAGTGATCAGTATGCGCCGTCAATCCGCCCTCCGGCCCAAAGGTCAGAAGCACGTGGGGACGGAACTCGCGAACAAGGTGGGTGAGGTCCCGGACTACCCGGTAGGTGTCCTGGCGATGCAGTTGCCCATCGGGATAGTCCAGCACGATGCCGCGCGAGACCTTCAGGATCTCGCACGCCGCCGCGAACTCCTGCCGCCGCATCGCCGCCAGTTCCTGGTCGGTCTTCGCTCCTCCACGATGCGACGCCGCCTGTCCCGGCGTAAGGCAAACAACGCAGGTTTCTACGCCGCGATCGTGGTACAGACGGAGAGAGCCGCCGAAGTTGCTCGCTTCATCATCAGGATGAGCGGTAATGGCCATCAGTCGGTGCATGCCACAGATTACAACCGTTGAGACGTTGCTTTGCAACGGTCCGGAGCGCCGGCAGCCTGAAAGGGAGACGTTGCCGAAGCCACGCCCGGGGCGCAAATAGCGGCCCTCCACATAATGTGCAAACAGTTGCGCTCACCCGGCTTCCACCGCCAGTAAGGCCTTTTGCATCAATCGTTCAGGATTGGCCAGGGTTTTGCATCTATACCGTCGCTGGACGAACAGATGTACCCAGGGATAGACTTTTCCTTCCTGTTCGTCCCTCGATGGGAATTCCCCCCAGCTGGTAGAGATACCACCTCGCCCACAACTTTAGAGCTTGCTGCACCGCGCGTTGCATGCGGCTGCAGCAAACTTGGGAGCGAATCCGTGACGTATACGGAGTTTGCACACGCTCGTCCGGACGCCGCCTTGGCACCTAACCAAGCGCCGTTAGCGCGTACCGGACGGGGAAAAGCTAGTTCCAAATCTTCGGAGACCAGGGTCATGAAAACGACATTGCTTTTATTTGCATTGTGCTTGCTCGGCGCGTCAGCGGCATTTGGACAGGCCGCCGTCGGCGGAGCCTATTTGAGTAATCAGCCGGTGGTGATTGAATTTCCCGACCACCCACAACACGCCGTGCAGCAATCGCTCTCGCGTGAACAAAGTGTGCTCGAGAGTTCCATCCCGGTTTCAGCGCAAGGGCAGCGGCCGCTGTGGGAAGTCGCGCCGGTCGCCCGTGTGACTCCGCTCGGCGACATTGCCCGCATGTTGAAGAAGGAGCACGAAGGCGCCAAGAAGGCCAGCATCGTTTGGGAAAACTAGGACTCGAAATCGCTAATCGCGCCGGAGGCGACGCAAACCTCGTAGTGGTTCGCCGTGGGCTCAATTCTTGAGAGCAGGCGCCGGGCCTCCGGTTCGAACACCGCGACTGTGTAGTTCTCACCCGCGAACGCCTTCACCGTTTCGAGCGAATCGAAGAGGTTGATCACCATGAACTCAACCTCTTCGGGACCGCCAAGGCGCAGAACGTATGCTGCCTGATGTCCCTTGATCTTTCGAATGCCCGGGATGACCTTCTCCCGCAGGAACTCCTCGTAAGCGTCAGCCTGCTGCGGGGAAGTCCAGCCTCTCCAGACACGAGCGATCAATCCGCAATCTCCTTCACGCCGACCGTCCTCGCCGGTGCTAGGTTTCTTCCTCGAGCATGAACGCCAGCACTTCCTGCGGAACCGGCGCGTTCCACACGGGGGCGAACGACTGCCGGTGCAGCGGCGACGGGCCATGTTCGCGCAGAGCTGCCAGGTGATGAGGCGTGCTGTATCCCTTGTTGGAAGCGAGACCATAAACCGGGAAGACCGGGTCCCATTCCCGCACCAGGCGGTCGCGCTCGACCTTGGCGATGATGGACGCGGCCGCAATAGATGCCGAGAGCGCATCGCCGTGGATAATGGGCATCTGCCGAGTTTCGCAGTCCAGGTGCACAGCGTCGATTAACAGGTAGTCGGCGGCCGGTTGCAGCTGCCTCACGGCCTGCAGCATGGCGAGTCGCGAAGCGTGATAGATGTTGATCTGGTCGATGCGGGCGGCATCGACCGCGGCAACAGCCCAGGCGATGGCGTGGTCGCGGATGCGCTGAGCGAGCACCTCGCGCCGCTCCCGCAGCAACAGCTTGGAATCACGCAAACCGCGAATGCGGTACGCAGGATCAAGGATGACCGCAGCGGCCACCACGGGACCGAACAGGGAGCCGCGGCCGACTTCGTCCACACCGGCGACCAGCTGCGCGCCGCTTGCCCAGGCTTTTTTCTCGTACTTCAGGGTGCAGCGCAGCCGCTTGAGCAGACGGAGCTTGGCCGCAGCGGACGAGAGTTTCTTCGGAGGAGCGAGCTGTGCCTTGGTCGCCACGAAGAGGAGACGAAGCCATCTTCGCCGAGGCGAAGCTGTGGGAGCAAGTGGAAGGTATCCCCCCTCCCCCTCCGGTCTATTGGAATCAGTGATCTAGCAGAAAATTGCCGCAAAATCTTTGAGGAATAAGAAGTTAGACCCCAAAATATTCCGGAATAAGGACTTAGGCGCCGGCTTCGGAACCAGCTCAGTTTTCAAAGAACAGGATTAGTCTCACCTTAGCGGGTCTGGGGAAGGGGAGTCAACGGTGAATTGAATGGGCCCGTCGCCCGCAACTACCTCACCCTGCAACTGGCCCATCGGGATGCCAGACAGTGGGAGTAAGGATCAGGTGACAGAAGCTGAACTCGACCTTCAGGGCGCGCTGGCTTGGCTCCAGAAGGACCCCACTGCCTGACTTAGCCGATATCACCCGGGACCGCAGCACGAAGCATCATGGATACGGTCAGTTATAACGAGGCTGCAACAGGGCTTGCACTTCTCTCAAAAGGGTACCCGCCGGATCGCTCTTTGATACCACGGCGGAAATGCCGACCTGGCGCGCTTCGGATTCAAGAATCGTACCCGCATAGAGCGTGAACAGGATGATGGGAACCGAGGGCAGCAGTTGATGCAGCAGGGGAGCAACTTCCATACCGCTCATGTTTGGCATTGCGAAATCCAGAATGATCAAGTCTGGCTCGACGGTACAAGCCTCATTCAAAGCTGCCTCCCCACTCTCGGCCTCGTAACACGTGAATTCGGAGGGCGAAAGGATTAATCGCAGCATGCGGCGGACCATTGGGTTGTCGTCAACCAGCAAAATTCTAGCCGCCATGGCGAACCCCGAAGTTACGAGGCCACCTCGTCGCAGCCGTTGCTCAAAGCTACGCCAGGTCAGCCGAAAGAAGGCGAGGAGAGCAAGCGCGCCCCTTTCGTGTAACGCTGCTTGCTCCCTCGCTGGGGGGACCGCGATAGATGAAGAGGTTGAGAGCACCGTACCGGATGGGCAGGCCTGGATCAATACAGGAAACGCCCTAGGTTGCTGGAAGTTTCACTGGAAGTCAGACTCAGGGGAGATCCCAGTCAGATACCCTGGAACCCGATAAGGTGCCGGCCCGCACAGGAACCGGAGCGATGAGCGCGGACAGTAATCGCAGCTATATCCATGAAAAGGCGGGAAGGTTCGAACCAATCCGTGCCCGCGGCCGGAGTGGAACGCCAGGACCACAGTTCGCTCGAGGGGGGTGAGCGCCAAGGCAGTTGACCAAGCAGGCAGCGTCCGGTCCCGACCGGCATCTCGGATCGGCATCCCGGGTCGGCATCCCGGATCTTGCAAAACACGCGACGATGGGCGATTCTGCTTTCGCTCAAGGGGGGTAAGGACACTCACCCGCCCAGAGGTGCAATGATGCCTCGTTGCTCTTCCGCCCGGTTGATGCTTTGCGGCGCAGCCGGCTCGATCTTTGCTGCGCTGGTCTGTGTGCTGGTGCTGGCCGGATGTAGTAGTTCCCAAACGTCCCCGTCCGCCGGCGACAAGGTCTTTTCCGGGTGGACCCGGCATCAGGATCCGGCAGGATTTTCGGTTGACTTGCCTGCAGGCTGGAATGCGGCAGGCGAGAAGGGCGGCCGGATTGATCTGACCGGCTCGCGCGACGAACAGGTCATCATCTGGCCGGCGTGGGCCCCACAAGGGCTGGATATGCCCACTGCAACCGCGGTGCTTCGCGGGTTCGTAACCCGTTTTGGCAAAGAACTTCGGATTGCGGGCGGCTGGAGCGCGCCGCAAGCCGCGGGTGCAGCCGCCGTCCGCACGCTAAGCCGCGACGGCGGCCG
>Ga0335077_10005237_pt1 | contig 15891 bp, 16 predicted proteins | sample Lox_Sample_31_FD_207151 | JGI IMG/M metagenome (GOLD analysis project Ga0335077, IMG submission 207151) | Soil microbial communities from Loxahatchee National Wildlife Refuge, Florida, United States - Lox_Sample_3.1 | ecosystem: Environmental > Terrestrial > Soil > Wetlands | place: USA...
CTGGAGATCAACAAGCAGCCGGTCAACAGCGAAGATGACTTCCGGCGCATTCAGACCCAGTTGAAGAGCGGTCAGGACGTGGTCTTCCTGGTGCGTCCGCGTGGCACTGGGCCCCAGGGTGGAACCGTGTTTATGGGAGGCAGTTTGCCGTAACCAGCTACTCTGAAAGAACTTAGTTCGTTAACAGGCGGGTAACCTGTTCCGCGGCTCAGGGCATCGAAGTGGGCTATGATGTCTTGGGCCGCTTTTCCTTTGCGGGAAGAAGAGTCCCATTTTGTTCTTCCCAATACCCAAGTGGGTATTTACAATGGCGCCTTCGTTCATAAATTCATATACCCTGTAAGCGGCGGATTGCGGATGAGAAATCAGCTATTGAGTACTACAACAGCTTTCCTAACACTAATGTTACTTAGCGGCTTCGCCTCGGCGAAGACCACCACCCCAAAACACACTTCCAGTCATCACCCTTCGGCGCAGAGCACCAGCACTCATAAGACATCGGCACATTCGGCCAAGCACTCCAGCACGAAAACCGCTTCCGCTCACTCACACGGCCAACGCACGATTGGCGAGGAACGCACGCGTGAGATCCAGTCAGCCCTGATCCGCGAGCACTACCTGAGCGGCGAACCTTCGGGCGTGTGGGATGCGCAGAGCAAGGACGCCATGATGCGCTTCCAGGCAGCGAACGGCTGGCAAACGAAGGTCACGCCCGATTCCCGCGCGCTGATCAAACTCGGGCTGGGTCCAGACCACAAAGGCCTGCTGAATCCCGATACCGCCGTGGTGGCGTCGCCGCACGAGCTCGGCACCCAGCATGATGCCCTGCCCGGCGGCTCCTCGCAGCCGTAAATGGCCGGATCGCGAATAAATTCCTAGAGGTTCTTGAAATTGCGGTAAGTCCTGGTTCTAAAGGACACGGCTTCAGCCTGACAATTCCAGCCCAGCGCCGAAGCGCTGGGAGAGCGTTCAACTGGCTTGACTCCCGCGGAGCCTTTCAGGGGCGGCGGGAAATCATTGAGTACCAGCTCGGTTGGGGTGTCGCCGGTCGAAACCAGCTCGTGAATTATTTCGCGACAAGCTACCTAGCTCTCCCGCGCTGGGCTGGAGTTGTCTGCGGTCTTCGGAGTGGGGCACTGCATCACCCCCAGAAACTTCGTCCATGGCCCGACGTTTTCGCGGTACTGGTGCGCCAGGACGCGCGCAATCTGATGCACATGTGTCATATCATGCACGGCCCAGGTTGCTAACAGTTGGGAGAGCGTGACACTTCCCAGCGCGGGATGCATTCCCCGGCGCTCAAGGTCGCCGTCGATGAGCTGCAACGCGCGAAGCTTTTCCAGGTTCTCCGCCCGAAGAAGGGCAAAGTCATCCAGAAGCTCCGGCAGCGACTTGCCTTCGCTCTCGCGAACCTGAGCAAAGCGGTCAAAGGGCTCGAACTCGCGACTCTCGCCGTAGTCCAGAATCATCCTTGCCCGTTGCATCCAGTCCGCACGCTCACCATGGATCAAGTGGCCGATCACGTCGTAAGCGTTGAAGGTGTCGCCGCCTTCGTTGCGCATCGTCCACTCTTCGGGCAGATCGCGAAGAAGAGCATTCAATGCCGCGGGGGTGCGGCTCAGCAAGGCGATGGTGTGATCGAGATTGTGTGGCATGGAGACTCCTTCGTGTAGTTTCGGCGTGTTTCATAACGGGTGAGTTTTGCCCCTTCGTAAGCCTTGACATTTGCCTATACAATTGCCTATCTTCACTGCTACCATGAGCGCGCAGGCTGATGGCTTTGATTGGGACAAAGGCAACCGCGCCAAATGCGAGAAGCACGGGCTCTCGACTTTCGTTATCGAAAACCTCTTCACCCGCCCGCTTGCCATTCTCCCAGATGCGGGCCATTCGCAACGCGAGCGCCGCTTTCGCGCCATAGGCCGAACAGACAAGGGGCGGGGCGTGTTCATCGTGTTCACGCTCCGGCGTAAAGGCGATGAACTGCTAATCCGGCCCATCAGCGCCCGCTATATGCACAAGAAGGAGATTGATGCCTATGAAAAAGAAAATCCCGACCTTTAAGAGCGACCGTGCTGCGGCGGCGTTCGTTGACAAGGCCGATCTCACCCAATACGACCTTTCAGGAGCGAGATTGACCCGGTTCGAGATTAAGCCGAAAGACAAATCGATCAACCTGCGTCTATCTGGGGAGCTTTACGACGCTGTGCGCAAACGCGCCGCCCGTGCCGGTCTTCCCTATCAGCGTTTCATTCGCTTGACGCTTGAACAGGCTATCAGTGACTCGAAATAAATGCCGTCTTCAAGGCGGTCCTTTGCGAAACTGGATTGGGAATGAACCCGCAGGCACCTCAAGGACTTCCCGATAAGGACTAGCCCAAGGCTACTAAAAGCGGAAGGAGCTTCGATCCACCTTTAACTTGGCAGAACGCATCCTGCCCACAAATTTCCTGAGAACAATCCACTCCGGCCCATCGCGCTCGAGGTCGCGACAGAAGAGTTCATTATCCCAACAATCCAGAGCGTAGTAACCAAAGAAATGCAAGGCAACGTCCTCGTTTATCAACCCAGAGTTCAACAACACGGCTACTTCTTCGAAGAGGCCCAAGAGTTCCCGCTTCACGCCGAACGATACAGCTTCGACTTCCGGATTGTCGAATTCGAGGAGTTGGAGGATTCGTACAAACTCGTTGTTTTCACTTAACCGCCTATTGAGTGAGAAGAAGAACTCGGCTCTCTTTTGCACGCCTTGGCGTGAATACTCGATCAGGGCCTTCCACAGCGTTAGCCCCGCGAATATTGTGCCGGCGATGATCGCAAGATTTCGAAAAGTGTCTAAGCTAATGCCCACAAGATGGGATACCTCGTCGTCGCATTCCTCGATCTTAAGCGGATGAGAGGAATCTGCTCTCTACTCGGGCGCCCCTTGACTGGTGACGAAGAAGAACAGATGCCTCGCTTCCGCTCGTCATGACAACCCTCCGGCTTCGGCGGCTTGCAAATACCGGCTCAACTCTGCCCTTGGCACCTGTTGTTGTGTTCCGGTTGCCAACTCTTTCACGGCGAACGTGTCCGTTGCCACTTCGTTCTCCCCGACGATCACGATGTACTTCGCGCCCGCTTTTTCTGATGCTTCGAATGACTTCTTCAGGCGGAAGCTTTCATCGCCCATGTCAGCCCTCACACCCGCCCGCCGCAACTCGCGCGTCAGCTTCAGGGCTTGCGGATTCATTCCCGTTCCCAGCGGCGCGATGTAGGCATCGAGCTTTTCTTCGGCTTTCACGCCTTCGGCTTGCAGCGCCAGGATCAGGCGGTCCTCTCCGATGGCAAATCCAATGCCGGGCGCCTTGGGCCCCTCGAGCGATTCCGACAATCCGTCGTAACGTCCGCCGCCCAGCACGGCACTCTGTGCGCCGAGGTCGCCGTGCGTGAACTCGAAGGTCGTGCGGGTGTAGTAATCAAGCCCGCGCACCATGCGGTCATTGATGGTGTACGGTACGCCGACAGCATCGAGCATCGCGCGCACGGCAGCGAAGTGCTCGCGACAGGGCCCGTCGAGGTACTCGCTGATCTTAGGCAGTTTCTCTATGATGGGCTGGTCTTCGGGGACCTTGCAATCAAGCACGCGCAGCGGATTGGTCTCCGCGCGTCGGCGGCAATCCTCGCACATTTGATCGACGACCGGCTTCAAGGCGGCGCGTAATGCCTCGTTATAGCGTAGGCGATCGGCGGCGCAGCCCACGGAATTCAACTGCAACTGCCAGCCCCGCAAGCCGACTTCATCGAGCAGCGTGGCCAGCATCTCCAGCACCTCGGCATCGCGCGCCGGAGATTCGCTGCCCGCGCTTGGCGGCCCGATAATCTCGGCGCCAATCTGGTAGAACTGGCGATAGCGCCCCTTCTGCGGACGCTCGCGGCGAAATTGCGGTCCGATGTAGTAGAGCTTTTGCAGCCCACCTTTCTTGTCGAGCCCGTGCTCGATGTAAGCGCGCACCACGCCGGCGGTGTTTTCCGGGCGAAGGGTCAGCGACTGTGTTCTCTCGCTGGCCGCACGGCCCTTGTCCTCCCAGGTAAACATCTCCTTGATGACGATGTCGGTTTCTTCGCCGACGCCGCGCGCGAACAGGCTGGTGTCTTCGAATACCGGGGTGCGGATTTCGTGAAAGTTGTAGCGCGCGAAGACGTCGCGCACCTTCGCCTCGACCTGGTTCCACAGGTCGGCCTCGGGAGGCAGAAGGTCACGGGTGCCGCGGACGGATTTGATCATGGACAGTGGGTAGTGAGTAGTGAGTAGGAAACTCTAGTATCCACTACCCACTACTCACTAGCCACTATTCTTCCCCTCCGACAAATACTGCTCCTTGTATCCCAGATAATTCCTGGCGTAGCGCAGAATCATCTCCTGGTCGCTGTCGTCGAGTTCGCGGCGGACCTTGCCTGGGACGCCCATCACCAGCGAGCGCGGCGGGATAATCATCTTCTCAGCGACCAGGGTTCCTGCCGCGAGTATCGAGCCTTCACCGATGCGCGCGCCGTTAAGCACGATGACGCCCATGCCTATGAGGCAGCGATCTTCGACGACGCAGCCATGCAGAGTGACGTTGTGGCCCGCCGTGACCCAGTCGCCCACCTCCACCGGCCATTGCCCCAGCATGCCGTGCAGCACGCTGCAATCCTGAATGTTGCTGTTAGCGCCAATGCGAATGTAATGCACGTCACCGCGCACGACGGCGTTCATCCAGATACTGGCGTTCTCGCCGAGTGTCACATCGCCGATGACCTGTGCCGATTCGTCAACGTAACAGGTGGCGGGAATTTTAGGGCTGATTCCTTTGTATGAGCGGATCATGGTGGGTCTGGCCGCGCAATCTTCGAAGATACCACGCGAGCGTGCTCCATCCGAGAGCGGAAGACATATTCCCATTTGGCGTCTGCCGTCAAGTATTTTCGCTCTCCTCAATCACATCATTCCCGAAACGGAACGGCAACTGGTTACTAAAGGACATGCCCTTTAGTTTGGGTCAATCCGCCGCTACGTCACTGCAATTCGGGAACAGTTGGTTTCAATATGGAGTTCACAGGTTCCGCGGTAGCTGTGAAAGGCTTCTCCCCCGATGCGACAGCTCCGCTGCTATCGGTGCAGCTATTGCGCCGCTCTTTTCCTGGCCGTTCTGCTAGCGACCTTAGGAGGGTTCTGGCTTGCGGCCAATGCCCAGGATGGCTCGGCTGCCTTGCGCGGCGTGGTGGAAGACGCCACGGGCGCACGCATTCCGGCCGCGCTGGTGATTGTCACCAGCCCCGACACCGGACTTCAGCGCGCGGTGTTTACCGACTCCGAAGGGAATTTCAGCTTCGGGATGCTCACGCCCGGCCGTTACGACGTCAGCGCAGCCGCCGTGGCGATGCAGCAGGCGACACAGCCGAATTTGCAACTCTACGTGGGCGCCTCGACTGAGCTGCAGTTTCGTTTGTCGCCGGCTGCCAAGATGGAAACCGTTAACGTGGTCGCGTCCGTTCCCGCCGTGGCCATGGCGGGCCAAACGGGTGAGGTTTCGCACGAGATCGTAGAGCGCGCCATTCAGGGGCTGCCGCTGAACGGTCGCCGCTTCACCGATCTGGCGCTGCTCACCCCCGGCGTCACGCAAGATCCGCGCGGGCTGACATCGGACTCCAATGGCGACCTTTCGTTCGGCGGCGTACGCGGATACCAAAGCAACTTCCTGGTCGACGGCACCGACAACAACAACTCGTTCTTTGCCCAGGCACGAGGCCGGTATCGCGCGCCTTATCAGTTCAGCAACGAAGTCATTAAAGAATTTCGCGTCTCCTCAAATTCGTACAGTGCCGAACTGGGCCGCTCAGGCGGAGCGGTTTTCAACGTCGTAACCAAGTCGGGCAGCAATGACTGGCACGGCACGGGCTTCTTTTATGTTCGCGATCGCATGTTCGACGCCCAACCGGCTTTCGCCCCCGAGAAGCCGGATTATCGCCAGGACCAGTTCGGAGGAACGGTCGGCGGGCCTATCCGCAAGAACCGTCTGTTCTTCTACGCGGGATTTGATGAGAACCTGCTGAGCGCGCCGTCGATTGTGCAGTTCGCCGACGGCGCCAGTGAAGTTGTGCCGCAATCCACCGATTACGACCGCCTTGATAAGCCTCTTGTAATGCAAGCCGCGCAACAACTGAATGGCATGGCGGGACAATATCCGACCACCATGTGGGGCAATGCGGCCTTCGCCAAAGTGGACTACAACCTGTCCTCCAAGCAACTGCTCTTTTTCCGGGCAAACATCTCGCACTACGGCGGCATCAACAACGTCTTCTTCAATCCTTCGAGTCCGTTGACCACCTACGCCGAAAGCTCGAACGGCGACGAGGATGTTGCCACCGAGAGCGTCGCCGCTTCCTGGACCTCCTCCTGGACCAGCAACATCGCAACCCATTTGCGGGCACAATTTTCGCGTGATGTGCAGCAATCTTATGCCAATTCGGAAGATCCGACGCTGAAGATCTACAACATTCTTAACGGTGCAGGGCGCTCCAGCATGCTGCCGCGCGATACCCGCGAGCACAAGCTGCACATCGCCGACACCGCCGACATCGAGACCCGTCGCGTGAGTTGGAAGTTCGGGGTCGACTTCATCCAAGCGTGGATTTACAACTACTACCCGGGCATGGCCGCAGGTGAATATTACTTCGACAACGTCAAGGTGAATCCTTTCACCTTTGCGCCCATGAAGTACGGCGAGCCATTGACGCCTTTGCGGGCCTACGCACACGATGTACCCCGTTACTACATGCAGGATTTTGGGCCGGCAGTTTCGCATCCGGATTCACGGCAACTGGCGTTTTTCCTGCAGGACAGTTTCCGAGTCACGCAACATTTCACGCTGAACGCCGGTGTCCGTTATGACGCGCAAACATTTCTGATGGATGGATTGGTCGGCAATCCGCTCTATTCACCCTCGGGCAGACTGCCAGAGTTGGGAAACAATTTCTCGCCGCGAGTTGGCTTCGCGTATTCGGTGGGCACGCAAAGACCCCTGATGATTCGTGGGGGTGCGGGGCGGTTCTACTCCACAGTCCCGTCGATGTATCCATCGAAGGTGGAAACCGGCAACGGTCTGGTCCGCACTGAGTTGTTCCTGGATATCATGAAACCAGCCGATGCCGCGCTGTTCCCCAAGTACCCAAACCCGCTGGTGAATTGCCCATCAGGCACCACCAACTGCATCGTGCCGGCCGATGTTGCCGGGCATCTGACCGCTACCGTCTCCGCCTTCTCGCCGGGTTTCCAGATGCCTTACACCGATCAGGCCAGCTTCACCCTCGAGCACGAATTCGGACGGAAGATCACGGCTACGGCCAGTTATCTATACGTTCATGGCGAGCACCTGATTCGCTCACTCGACAAAAACCTGCCCAAACCAATTGTCACCGACTACCCGGTTTACAACGATGACGGCTCGGTTTTTCTGGGACAGTATCTACCGGTGGTCTCGTTCGCGACCTGGCAAACCCAGAAGTCCGTGGATTGCCCGTATCCACCGTGCATCAACGACCTGCAAAGGCCGATCCCGCAACTGGGGGCCATCAACTCCTTCGAGAGCGAAGCCAGCAGTGTGTATAACGGCGCTACATTCTCGCTGAAGCGGCAACTCAGCGACGGCCTGTTCCTCCGACTCGGCTACACCTTTGCGAAAGCGATTGATGATGGGCAGGACGCCCTGGTGGTGGACCGTTCCGGCAACGTTCAGAATTCTTACGCGGTCAAACTGGAGCGCGGCCTCAGCGTTACCGATCAGAGGCATAGGCTGGTCGCCGCAGGCATTGTTCAGCCCAAGTTTCCTGGCGTTTCGGGAGGGTTGGGCAAGCTTGCCAATGGATGGCAGTTTTCGAGTGTATTGACCTACGGCTCAGGGCGGCCGATCAATGCGACCATGGCGGGCGATCCCAACCAGGACGGCAATACCTACAATGATCGTCTCCCTGGTTACAGGCGCAACGCTTTCATCGGGCCGGACTATTTCACGACGGATTTCCGGCTGACGCGAACTGTGCATGCGACGGAGCGGCTGACTTTTCAATTTCTGGTCGAGACCTTCAACACCTTCAATCGCACTAATGCGCAAGTCACGATCAGCGACGACGGCTTCCTCAACTCTGCCGGCCAGTTCGTGGCGTACTCAACAACCATTGGCAACAAGGTGTATCCCGGGCAATTTTTGAAGAATTCGGACTTTCTGAACCCCAACAACGCCTATGCGCCACGCCAAGTGCAGTTTTCGATAAGAGCAAACTTTTGAATAACATGAGCGGGAGGGCAGCACTTTGGTGAACGCGGTAATAGCGCCTAAATGGCAGCCGGCGTGCATAGTCTCTACTTGACTTCGCTTTGCAACACTGGGATAACTACTAGAGTCCGAACGGGACGAGTCTGGGGGTGTAGCTAGTTGGCAGAAGTTCGCATTCAGGAGGGTGAGTCGTTAGAGAACGCCCTTCGGCGATTCAAGCGCAAAGTCCAGCAAGAGGACATCATCAAGGAAGTGAAGCGTCACTCCTTCTATCTCAAGCCGGGCGAGAAGAAGCGCGTCAAAGAAGCGCTGGCGCGCAAGCGCAGCCGCAAAAAAGCTCGCAAAGAGCAGGATTAATTGGCAAATCGGGGCCGCCATTCACAAGGCGGCCCGAGTTTTTGGCCGCAATCGTTACTTCGTCATATCTGTTTTGTGGGGAGCAAGTCCGCAGTATTACCAGTTGTGCCATGCGTTCGCGCATGGGGGGCCGAACCCAGGGTGCTGTACCTGAGCAGTGGAGTTGCAATGCCCGGCACGGACCCTCAGTCCGGTTCTCCGGAGCTTTGCAAGCCCCTTTCTCCTTGCTTGGGATTATGGGCTGAAGGGAGCATTTCTCCATGGAATTCCAGGACAAGGTTCTGAAGTGCATCGATTGCGGCGCCGACTTCGTCTTCACAGCGGGTGAACAGCTGTTCTTCCACGACAAACAGTTCAAGAATGAGCCCAAGCGCTGCAAGGCCTGCAAGTCAAAGCGGTCCGCGTCGATGGGCGCCCCACCTCCCGGCAACTATGCCAGGGTCGAGACCCGCACCAACTGTTCGGGATGCGGCAAGGAAACGACCGTCCCCTTCAAGCCAACCCAGGGCCGGCCGGTGTTCTGCCGGGAATGTTTCCAGCAGCGCCGTAGCACTGCGGCAACTGCATAGTTCGTAGAGTTCGTCAGCGGAAGTGTTCGAGCGTCCCTGAGCAGGGGTGTGCGTGTGCCCGAACTAATGCTTTCGCAAACCGGGTGTTTTGTCGGAAGCCCTTGCTATTCGCTCCGGGACGCGAATTTTCGCAAACGCGAGTTCTGAATTCGGATCAGAGGGCTTTCTTCGCGGTCCGCGGGCGCTCGGCCGCGTCCGGGAAGTGAGATAGTTTCTTTCCGGGGGCTTTCTTGGTCTGCTTCGCTTTGTGCTCGTGATGCGCCACCAGCAAGTGCTCGAGCTGCTTCAAGAGCTCCTGAGTGTTCACCGGCTTTACCAGCAGCGTCTGGGCTCCGGTGCTCTCCCATCCGTCGCCTGAGGATGGATACGCGGTGAGGATCGCGGTGGCCGGATTGTATGACTGCTGCCGTGCCGCGCGGATCACGTCGTAGCCCGCAGTCTCCGACTCCATACGAATGTCGGTGATGACCATCTCGTATGGGCCGGTCTTGAGCTTCTGTTCGGCCTCGCGTGCCGAGGCCGCCGTGTCCACTTGGAAATCGTTCATCTCCAGAATGGCACGCAGGGTCAGAAGAATAGCGAGTTCATCGTCAACCAGCAGGATGCGACGTTTCATTGCAACAACTCTCCAGAGGGATCGTACTCGCAGGCACGTGAGATGCTGAATTTCTCGCCGGAGTTGCTCGCCTTTGTACCTGCATTACGAAAGGCAAGATCGGCTCACAAGCAGTGCGGCGCGGTCTCAGTATACTAGCTTTGTGGCGACGTATTTTGTGGAGAACTTCGGATGCCGGGCGACGCAGGCGGATGGCGCGGTGCTCGAGCGCCAGCTTCGCGATCGCGGGCTTACTCGCGCCGGCTCGTTTGCCGAAGCCGAAGTTGTCGTCCTGAATACCTGCACGGTTACGGCGTCTGCCGATCAGGATGCGCGCTCCACGATTCGTCGTGTGCATCGCGAAAATCCGGCGGCGAAGATCGTTGTCACTGGCTGTTATGCGCAACGCGCGCCGCAGGAGCTGGCTGCCATTCCCGGCGTGGACCTTGTCGTCGGCAATTCGCACAAGCAGAGCATTGCGGAGTATGTTGAGCCGCGTTTGAATGGCGCGTTCGTGCCGCTGACGCAGCTTTCATTCGACGCATCGCGCGCCTCGCCCGATTCGAAGGTGATTGTGGGCGACATCTTCGCGCATACCGAACTGCTGGCCGCACCGGTGTTCGAATCCAGCGGCCCGCACGAGAGGACGCGTCCGAATCTCAAGATTCAGGATGGCTGCAACAATCGCTGCTCGTTCTGCGTGATCCCTTCCGTGCGCGGGCGCAGCCGGTCGTTGAAGCTGGATAACGTCATCGGCGAAGTCGCCGCGCTGGTGGCAAGCGGCTATCGGGAAATCGTTTTGTCCGGTATTAATCTTGGCCGCTGGGGGCGCGAACTGACGCCGGGCGCGAACTTCGCATCGCTGTTGCGGATTATTCTGGAGCGAACGGCAATCGAGAAGATTCGCATCAGCTCGGTCGAGCCGATGGACTGGAGCAACGAGCTGATCGAACTGGTCGCGTCATCGCCGCGCATCTGCAAGCATGCGCATGTACCGCTGCAGTCGGGCAGCGACAAGGTCTTGCGCCGAATGCATCGTAAGTATCGCCCGTGGCATTATGCCGACCGCATCGAGCGTATTCGCTGCGCCATGCGCGACGCAGCCATCGGCGCCGATGTGATGGTCGGCTTCCCCGGCGAAACCGAGGATGATTTCGAGCAAACGCGCGCGTTCATCGAAGCGCTGCCGTTCACCTATCTGCACGTGTTTACGTACTCGTCGCGTCCGGGAACACCGTCTGCAGAAATGCCCGATCAAGTTCCCGTCCCGATCGCGCGCGAGCGCAATCGCATCCTGCGAGAGCTGGCGGCGAAGAAGAAGCACGCCTTCATGGATTCGTTCGTCGGAAGAGAAGTCGAGGCTATTACGCTCACGCACTTCGATGGCGAGTACTCCGAGGCGCTCACGGACAATTACTTGAAGCTGCTGGTATTGGGAAGCCATTTACCCAACCAGTCGATCCGAGTTCCCATTGCGGCGGTTCACGGTGATGCGCTGATCGCGCTATAACGCTCTTCGCCAAGAGAATATTTCACGACGAACTCGCAGCCCATTCCCAGCGCTTCCGCACCGGACTGGAACTGCGTAGTCTCTGCCGCAACTTACCGGTTGGCGTTTCGGCGGGCGAATAGCCAAGAGCCGTTCTCTGGCGAAGAGCGAACAACGAACGGCGAAGAGCGGCGAGCCAAAATCTGCACGCACCTGCATGCTATACTTTGGCATCTAACCGCAAATCGGAGGATGGTATCGACAAACGTTTTATCCGCATTAATGATCGCATCCGCGTCCGCGAAGTTCGCGTGATCGACGACGAAAGCAACCAGCTCGGCATCATGCCGCCATTCGAAGCGCTCAAGATTGCCCGCGAAAGAAATCTCGACCTCGTGGAAGTCTCCCCGACGGCTCAACCTCCCGTTTGCCGCATCATGGATTACGGCAAGTACCTGTACCAGCAGGAGAAGCGCGAGCGCGAAGCCAAGAAGCACCAGCACCAGATCACCGTCAAGGAAGTGAAGTTCCGCATCAACGTGGACGATCACGACTACGAGACCAAGAAGAACCATGTGCTGCGCTTTCTCGCCGAGGGCGACAAGGTGAAGGCAACGATCTTCTTCCGCGGACGCGAGATGACGCGCCAGGGTCTGGGCCGCGATATCCTCGAGCGGCTGATCAAAGACCTGGGCGATAAGGCGATTGTCGAGTTCCGTCCGCGCCAAGAAGGCAACACGTTGCACCTGATCCTGGCTCCGCCGAAGGAGCAGAAGCCCGCGAAAGAGAAGGGCGAGAAGAGCGTCGCCCCGCGCCCGCCGCAACCGCAGGCGCCGCCACAGCAGCAACAGCCGTAAAGCAGTTGTCAGTCCATCAACGTTAACGTTCAACTACGGGACGTAAACGCGCGCCCGACTATCCACTACTCACCATTCTGTGTTGTAATAGAAACACCGCTATGCCCAAGTTGAAGACACACAAGGGAGCGGCCAAGCGTTTCAAGAAGACAGGCACCGGCAAGTTCAAGCGCGGACACGCGTTCAAGCGCCACATCCTGACTTCGAAGGGTACGAAGCGCAAACGCCAGCTCGACACCGATACCATAGTCGATAAGGCGGATCAGCATAAGGTAGCGCGCATGATCCCCTACTAGACTGGGAACCACCGCCGCATGGTGCGGCAACCGGCGTCATCCCACATTTCAAACCGAAGAAGGGATACGACGGACAACAGCGTGTGAAGAGGCACTCTAGGCTCCCTGCTTAATGCAGCGTGGGCCAGCTTCCTGAAGCTTCCTGCCTCCAGCCGCTTAACGAACTGAAAAAGGAGCAGCAATGCCTCGCGTAAAACGTGGTACCAAGCGCCGCCAGCGCCGCAAAAAGATATTAGAGCGCGCAAGTGGCTACTATTTAACAAAATCGAAACTGTATCGCTCGGCAAAAGAGTCGGTCGAGCGCGGGCTGAAGTTCGCCTACAGCGGCCGCAAGCAGAAGAAGCGCCAGTTCCGGTCGATCTGGATCGTGCGCATCGGCGCCGCCGCCAAGCTGAACGGCATCAGCTACAGCCAGTTCATCAACGGCCTGAAGAAGGCCGGCATCGAACTGGATCGCAAGATTCTGGCTGACTTGGCCGTTAACGACGCAGCCGGGTTTACTTCGCTGTGTGAGCAGGCGAAGGCCGCTCATGCAGCCGCTGCCGCAGCTTAAACGCCGCCTGTTCCAGGAACAATCTGTATCTCACCCGATGGGCGGCCATGAGGTCGCCCATTTCGATTTAGGGAAGCGCAAACGTGTACACCGTTCCCAAGCTCGACGACTACTCGCCTGCGGCACTGGATCGCGCGGTCGCCGACTTGTTCGCTGCGCTTGGTGCCGAGACTGCCGCACTGCAATCAGTGTCCGACTGGAAGGAATTTCGCGACCGCTGGATGGCGCGCAAGAACGGCATCCTGACGCAGGTCAACGACACCTGGCTGAAGGCAGCGCCCAAAGACGCCAAGCGCGACGTCGGTCAACGAGTCAACGAACTGAAGGCGCGTGCCGAGGCTGCCATTGATGCGGCGCAGGAGAAGATTCACGCTTCCTCCGCTGGCGCAAAGCTCGAACGCGAACGTCTGGACATCACGCTCCCCGGTATCCGCCGGCCGATTGGCGTCAAGCACCCCATCCTGCGCGTGCAGGACGAAATCGTCGCCGTCTTCAAGGCCATGGGTTACTCGGTTGGCGAAGGCCCCGAGGTCGAGACCGACTACTACAACTTCGAGGCGCTGAACTTTCCGCCAAACCACCCGGCGCGCGACACGCAGGACACGCTGTTCATCGCTGGCCAGGAACGCAAGCCCGCGCGCGACCGCCTGCTGCTGCGCACGCACACTTCGCCGGTGCAAATCCGCAGCATGGAGAAGCTGGCGCCACCGTTACGCATCGTGATTCCCGGCAAGGTGCACCGCAACGATCCGCTCGACGCCACCCACTCGCCGGTCTTCCACCAGGTGGAGGGGCTCGCGGTCGATACCAGCATTACGTTCTGCGACCTGAAGGGCACGCTTGACCACGCGATGAAGGCGCTGTTCGGCTCGTCGGTGAAGACCCGGTTTTATCCATCGTTCTTCCCCTTCACCGAGCCGAGTGCCGACATGCAGGTGAGCTGCATCTTCTGCGGCGGCAAGGGCTGCCGCAAATGCAAGTTCGGCGGCTGGATCGAGCTGCTGGGCTGCGGCATGGTCGATCCCAACGTCTTCGAATTCGTGAAGCACAATGGCTACGACTCGTCGAAGATCTCGGGCTTCGCCTTCGGTATGGGCGTGGAGCGCATCGCCATGCTCAAGTACGAGATCGACGAGATTCAGTTGATGTACGAGGGAGATGTGCGGTTCCTGGAGCAGTTCGCGTGAGAATCCTTCCCACATGGCTGCGTGAGTTCGTCAACGTCACGGCGAACGACCGTCAACTCGCGGAAGACCTGACATCGGCGGGCATCGCGGTCGAATCGGTGGCCGAAGAGAGCGGCGAAACCATCTACGAGATGGACCTGACTACGAACCGCGTGGATGCCATGAACCACTACGGTGTGGCGCGGGAAGCCTCAGCGATCTACGGTATCGAACTGAACGCCGTAACGCCGCAATTGCCGAACGCAAACGGCGAAGCCAACTTCCCCATCGTCATCGAAGATGCCGAAGGTTGTGCCCGATACACCGCTCGTATTATTCGCAGTGTCAAGATCGGCCCCTCGCCTGAGCGTATCCAGCGCCGACTGGAACTGCTCGGCTCGCGCGCGATCAACAACGCCGCAGACGCGACCAACTACGCTATCAATGAACTCGGCCATCCGACGCACGCCTTCGACCTCGATCTATTGGAAGGTGGAACGATCATCGTGCGTCGCGCCCGCGAAGGCGAAACGCTGAAGACGCTTGACGGAGTTGACCGTAAGCTCACGACAGATGATCTGATCATCGCCGATGCGAAGAAGCCCGTCGCGCTCGCTGGCGTCATGGGCGGCTTCGACACGATGATCACCGAGAAGACGAAGAACGTTCTGATCGAGTCAGCGTGGTTCGAGCCTGCGAGCGTGCGCCGAACAGCCAAGCACCTTGGCATGCACACCGACGCTTCCCATCGCTTCGAGCGCGGAGCCGATTGGGGCATTACGCCGCTGGCGTGCGATCGCGTGGCTGAGCTGATCCTCGGGTCTGCGGGAGGCGAGCTCATGGGCGAGCGCATCGACGCTGTTGCCCACTCGCTCGAACGGCCGCCCATCGCGCTGCATCACTCGGAGGTCAAACGTATTCTTGGCATTGATCTCGACGAGCGCGAGATTGAGCGCATTCTGGGCAAGCTGGGATTCGTGGTTAAACCGGGAGGTGCAAGGTTAGCTTCCACCCTGTCCCGACAGATGGGGCAGGATGGGGCAGCCGGCAACTTAAGCGTCACCATCCCCACGTGGCGGCTCGACGTGGAGCGCGAGATCGATCTATTGGAAGAGCTGGCGCGCATTTACGGCTACAACAAGTTTCCCAACACACTGCCGTCGTTCGCCGGGGCGGTTATCGCGCTTCCTGACGAAGAGAAGAACACGAAGGTCCGCGAGACCATGCTGGCGCTCGGCTACGACGAGACGATTGCGATCACGTTCATCTCCGAGCAGGACGCGCGCGCCTTCAGCACTGTCGAACCGCTGGCGCTGGCCAATCCGCTGAGCGAGGAAGCGGGATACATGCGCAGCTCGCTGGCGCCCGGCTTGCTCGACATGGTTGCGTATAACCTTAACCGTGGAAACAACGACGTACGACTGTTCGAAGCGGGAGAGATCTTCGCCAAGTGCGGTGAACGCCATGAAGAGCATCGCACGCTGGCGTTTGCCGCCACCGGTAATCTGATTGCCGCTAACGTGCATCGCGCTGCTGAACCGTACACGTTCTTCCACATGAAAGGCGACCTCGAAGACCTCCTCGCGGCGTTCCAGCATCGCGGGTTGTATTTCGACGCGATGACCCCGCCGTACTTCCATCCCGGCCGCTCAGCGCGAGCGGTGATGGATGGCGAGACGGTGGCGCGCTTCGGACAGCTGCATCCGGATGTGGCG
>Ga0335077_10005239_pt1 | contig 15886 bp, 17 predicted proteins | sample Lox_Sample_31_FD_207151 | JGI IMG/M metagenome (GOLD analysis project Ga0335077, IMG submission 207151) | Soil microbial communities from Loxahatchee National Wildlife Refuge, Florida, United States - Lox_Sample_3.1 | ecosystem: Environmental > Terrestrial > Soil > Wetlands | place: USA...
TTGGCGTCGGTATAGCCTACCGTTACGAAATGCTTCCTGGACTTGCTGAGGAGCATCAGAGGTGAGATCAGGATCGCCTCGGCATAACGCCGGCCCACATGCTGCCCATATTCCACGGTGTTAACCGTTTCGTATGGAACATGCAGCGTCAGCCGGCGCGTGATGAACAGCGCTTCCCCATCGCCGGTCAGGTCGATGCGGACATCGCACTTCGTCGGGAAGTCCGGGATCGTGCTCCCGGTCAATTCTGCGCGGGCTCCCGCCTCTCGCGCCGGCAACCGCGGCGCGAACACACCCGCTGCTATCAGCATGAGCGGCGCCCATGCTCGCTTAGACAAAATGATCATTACCGAAAAGTAGTGGCGGCGAATTCCCGGTTATCTCAAGGCGCTCGCGTCGGCTACTTCGCCTTGGCTTTCTCGCCCAGCAGGCGGTCGATCGCCACAGACAGGCCCTCGCCCTCGAAGATGTTCCGCGTGTCGAAATCATAGCCATAATCGTTCCGGATCGTGCCACGGCCGTCGATGACGAACACATGCGGGACGTTGATCGTCGGGTTCTGCGGCGTCGCTTTGAGATAAGATACCGCCACCTGCCCGCAGTCGAACAGTATCGGCGTGGAAATCTTGTGCTCCGCGGCGAAGCGCGCCACGGTGGCTTGCGTGTCCGGAGGCTCTACGATCGACAGCACGGCTACCTTGTCGCCGTATTTGTTACGCAGGTTCTCCAGGATCTCCGAGAACCGCGCGCAATGCGAGCAATTCGTCTGGATGATGTCGAGCAGGAGAATCGCGCCACGGTAGTCCTGCGGGTCGTGCTGCTGCATGTGGAGATCCGGCAGTGAGAAGCCCGGAGCGCGGCGGCCGGATAACTCCCCCGAGGGGAACAGGAACGTTGCCGAAGCCAGGAAGCAGAGAAACAATCGCATCAAGTCAAAGTTAGCATGATCATGGCGCGGGCTTCAGCCTGCACCGCGCCGACCCGCCGGGGCAAGCCGCGATTACGGTCTGGTTTGCGAGGCGATCTCCCGCAGCGATTCGGTGTACGGCGGCCGCGCCACACCCCGCTCCGTGATGATGGCTGTGATGTAACGGTGAGGCGTCACGTCGAACGCCGGATTTTCGACCGGCGTACCTTCGGGAGCGACCGCGGTCCCGAACACGTGCGTCACTTCGGCGTCCGGTCTGCGTTCGATAGGGATCCGATCGCCCGATGGCAGCGTCAAATCCAGCGTCGAGACTGGCGCGGCCACGAAGAAGGGTACGTTGTTTTCCTTGGCCAGCACGGCCACAGAGTACGTGCCAATCTTGTTGGCCACGTCGCCGTTGGCGGCGATGCGGTCGGCGCCCACCACCACGCAACCAATACGCCCGGACTTCAGAAAATGCCCGGCCATATTGTCCGTGATCAACGTGGCCGGAATGTGGTCCTGCTGTAATTCCCAAACCGTCAAACGCGCGCCTTGCAGGAAGGGGCGGGTCTCGTCGGCGAATACATCTACCTTCTTGCCGGCTTCCACCGCTGCGCGGATCACGCCCAGCGCCGTGCCGTACCCAGCGGTTGCCAGTGCACCGGCGTTGCAATGCGTGAGCACCGTTTTGCCATCCGGCACCAGTTCCGCGCCATGGCGCCCAATGGCCTGGTTGATCGCGATATCCTCCAGGCGAATCTGCTGCGCCTCTGCAGCCAGGACCGCGCGGATCTCGGCAATCGGGCGGCCGCGCAGCGATTGGTAGAGCTTCCGCATGCGGTCCAGCGCCCAGAAGAGATTGACCGCCGTCGGCCGTGTCTGCGCCAGCGTCTCGCAGATTCGCTCCACTTGGGCGTCCAGGTCGCGCTCGTCGGCGTGCAGCACGCCCAGCGCCACCCCCATGGCGGCGGCCACTCCGATAGCCGGAGCGCCGCGAATGACCATCTTGCGGATGGCTGCCGCCACGTCCTCGAAGGTCCGGCAGGTGACGTATTCCTCGTCGAGCGGCAGGCGCGTCTGGTCGATCATGACCACTCCCGCCGGGGTCCATTGAATGGTCTCTACCATGTGTGGAACCCACAGGTTAGCAGACCGCAAACTCCTGTAACGGCTTGGTCCCGCAATGTCCCGCAATATGGAACCTCAGCCCCGGCCCGCTCATCCCATACAGTGGAGGGGCAATGGGAGTGGCCCTCCGGAAAGGTTTGATATGTTAACGAAAATATTGAAAAGACTTGGTCTCCCGATGCTCGCTTTAGCGGGCGCCATGATGTTTGTTGCCACTCCAAAAGCTGACGCCGGGGTGCGCTTTGGCGTCTATTTGGGTGGGCCGGCTTATACTTATCCTTACGCGTACGGATACCCCAACTATTATGGTCCGTACGCTTACCCATACGGCTACTACGCCTACCCCTATTACGGTGGCGGATATTACGGCGGTTATTGGGGTGGCGGCTGGGGCGCACGTCGCTGGGGCTATGGTGGACACGGATGGGGCGCACGTGGCTGGGGTGGTCGCGCCTACGGCGGTGGGTTCCACGGCAATGCTTACCGTGGTGGCGGCGGATATCGTGGTGGTGGCGGCGGTCACGGCGGCGGACACCGATAACTGGCAGGCGTCCGGCCGGACCTTAGCTCCGGCCGGACCTTAGCGTAGTGTACTTGCCGTCGCTCGGCTTCGGTTCGCCGGGCGTGTTAATGGCGGACGACGCAAACCGCTACACGCTCACTACCGGACAGGGTGATTGCCGGATAATGGCGTACGCATTAGTGCGCAGCCTTCCAAAGACGCCGCCCGCCGATCCACGTCCGATCACCAGCAAGTCTGCGTTCTGCTGGCCGGCCGTCTGACAAACCACCTTGGGAGGATCGCCCGGCTCCACCAACAAATCCGCCTGCGTGCCGAAGCGCTGCTGCAGACGGGCCATGTCCTCGCGCGCCGCTTGCTCCATCTCGTGGCGCCACTGCCCGTCTCCTTGATCGCTTTCCTTGGAGCAAGTGGTCGCGTGGACCACTGTGAGCCGCGCGCCGAACTCCTTCTGAATCCCGATGGCCCATTCCAGGGCCTTGCAGCTCTGCGGACCCAAATCGATCGCGCACACGATGTTCCGGAACGTCATAGACTGCTCCTGCGGCGCTTCTTCCAGGTGTACTCCCGTCCACACCGGGCAATCCGCATCGTGCAGCACCTTGGCCGTGATGGACCCCAGGATGAACTGGCGGAACGGGCCGTACCCGTGCGTCGGCATTACGATCAGGCCGATCTTCTGCTCGTGCGCATAATCCACGATCTGCCGGGCTGCGTCCCCTTCCAGCACCACACGCCTGGCCGGCACATCCTTCAATTCATCCGCCAGAAAAGTCTCCAGCTCTTTTAAAACCTGGGCGCCGCGATTCGCGTATAATTCGGTCAACATCCCGCCCCCGACCTCCAGGGCGCCGAACTCATAGTGCGGCGGAGTCAGAACATGCAACAACGTCAGCTCGGAGTGAAAATGGTCCGCCAAAGTTTTGGCGTACCGCGCCGCCCCCAGCGACCGCTCCGAGAAATCTACGGGCAATAAGATCTTATCTAACGACCTCATAAAACCTCCTTCGCATCGGCGCGCCGGCGTGTCACCGCGCCGCCGCGTCTCAGCGTCGCTCACTACTTCTGTGTCTTACTCTCCACGACGCCCAGGTCTGTCAGGATCTTGGGCGCTGGATCTTCCATCGCCAGCAGGTTATGGCAGGCATTGCAGTCCTGCGTCACCTTCCGCCCATCGGCGCTGGTGTGGCTATCGTCGTGGCATCGGAAACACCCCGGAAAATCCGTGTGCCCGATGTTGTTGGGGTAAGTCCCCCAGTTTACTTTCATCTCCGGAAATACGTTCTGGTTATAAAGCGCGAGCAACTTGCGCGCGGTCTTGTCCACCTCGGCCCGGCGTTCGGTGTAAATCGCGGGATAGGTCTCGCGATAGAAAGCCTCCCAAGCCGCTGGAATCTGCGCCGCCGCCGCCGCGGTGCTAGGGTAGTCTTTGCGCAGGATCTCCACGCCCTTCTTGCGGGCGAACGGCAGGTCCGCCGCAACTTCCCCTGCAAACATGGCTTCATCGACGGCCCTCTCCGGCAGCTTGTAGCTGTGCGACGGCCGGTTGTGGCAATCCATGCAGTCCATCTCGCGCATCGACAATCCCTTGCCGTCCGCCGCCGTTCCTTCCGCCCGGTACACCGTCTTTCCCGCGGGACCGTTGTATTCGATCCACGGGATCGTCTGGCGGGCCACGTCGGAATGCCCATAGCGGATGCGCACGCCCGGACCGAGATGCGTCCCGTGTATCCCAATCCCCCGGTTGCCGCCGCCGATCTTCAGCAACAGCACGGTCTTGGTGAGCGAATTCTTTTCGTCTTCGCCGAACTTGTTTATGACGACCAGGCGATCCTCGCCGTACTTCTGCGGCCAGTGGCAGCTTTCGCAAGTCTCGCGCGCCGGCCGCAGGCTCTTCACCGGCGTCGGTATCGGCGTCTCGTACGTGTGGAACGTAACCGCGAACACCTGGCGGATTCCGGAAAGCTTGCTGCGCACAAACCACGACTCCCCAGGCCCGATGTGGCACTGCACGCACTCCACCCGCGAATGCGGCGAATTCTGATAAGCCGTGAATTCCGGCTTCATCACCGTGTGGCAGGTTTGCCCGCAGAACGAAACCGTCTCCATGTACGACACAGCCCCGTACGCAAGCTGGCTCGCAATCACGATGTTGGCGAACGTAGTCACGCCTATGAACGTCAGCAGCCGCCGGAATTCCGGGTGCTTGAAATTCAAAGGTGGGAAGCTGTCCGGATAGATGCCGCGCTTGTGTTCGCGCTTGTTGCGCGCATAAATCCCCAGTGGAATCAGCACCAGTCCCAGAAAGAAAAACACCGGCAGCAACAAGAACGCCAGGATCCCGTTATATGGGTTGTGCACGTCCCCGCGCAGCGTGGTCGGCAGCAAGAACAGCCAGAAGACAGTCGCGGTGGTGACCACCACCACTCCGATCAGACTTAGCCAGTTGTTGGAAAGATGGACGATTGGCGAAAGCCCGGCAGGCCACTTGTTCGCCATACGTTGTTCGATCATTTAGCTATTATCCGGCCTTCGGAGGTCGCCTCGGCTGGTTCCGGTTCGTGTGGCGCCGGTCCCTCCGGCTCTGGTTCCGAAGCGTGGTCCTCCAGCTTCTTTACGCTTACTCCCGTCAGCCACGCCGTGTCCATCGGGTAGACGTCGGGATCGAAGATCACGGTGTAAAAATGCCAGACAACGATTGCCAGCGTGGCCAGCACCGCTTCGTAAAAGTGGACGGACGTAGCCACGTCCAGCCAGACCTTGGGAAACAGGGCCAGCATCAGGTTGTTGCCCCAAAGCATCAGGCCGGTCAGGATCATGACCATCGCGCCCCACACCACCGCCCAGTATTCCGCCTTCTCGATATAACTATGGGGCGAACGGCCCGGGGGCGCCGAGCGCAATCCCACGTTATAAGCGAAATTGGCCAGCGCTTCGCGCGCGTCCGCGGCCTTAGGCAGAAGCTGTCTCCAATGGCGCCGCAGCCGGTGGTTGACCCATAGCGAGATCGCGTGCGTCAACGCGACAATGATGAAGACCACGGCTGCGATGCGATGCACGACGCTGCGCAGGTTACCCTCCTTGAGCAGCAAAGGCCGCGCCCACCATTGATCCGGATACTTCAGCGCGAATCCGGTCCAAACCAGCGTCAGGAACGAAATCACCAACAGGGCGTGCTGCAGGCGCTCGAACGGCAGCATACGCACATTCGGCCGGCCGGGCAGTTCGTACCGGTTCGACTGCCGCGGAACGCCGCCGCCGGCTCGCAGCCGCAGCAGCTTACGCATCCAGTCGCCGCCATTGTGCAACAGCATGAGCCCGATGGTCAGCGGGATCGCCAGCAGGTAGAACTGCCGCACCCAGCGCATGGGCGCCGCCTCTCCCTGGCCAGCCGCAACGTGTACCCGGCTGATGGCGAAACGTCTCCCGGCGCCCTGATGGCACTTGCCGCAAGTCAGCGCCAGGTTTTTGGGATTGACCGTCGATCGCGGATCCGACGACGGCAGAATATTGTGTACGCCGTGGCAGCTTGCGCAGTTGGCCACGGTCTCGTTACCCTCCTTGGCCGCCAAGCCGTGGAAGGACGCATCGAAGCTGACCACGCGGTCCACGGGTAGTCCGAAACGGCGCGACAACCGCACGTCCCCATGGCAATTCCCGCAGGTATCCCGGATGTTCTCGGCGTGAACCGAGGAAGCTTTGTTGGAGGGCGCCAGAATCGAGTGCTCGCCATGACAGTCGGTGCAGATCGGCGCCTGTGTCATGCCTTTGGCCAGCGCTTGCCCATGCACGCTCGCGCGGTACTGGTCGAGCACCTCGCTGTGGCACATGCCGCAGGTGTCCGGCACCTTGGCGTGGAACTCCGCGGACTTGGGTCTCAGCAGCTCATGCGCGGCGCCGTGGCACAAAGCGCAATCCGGCGCGGCCGCGTTGCCATTCTTGACCGCCTGTCCGTGCACGCCACGCTCGTAATCCACCGACTCCCCTTTGTGGCACTGGCTGCAGGCAGGCTTGGGGATGTCGGCCGGATGCGGATACTCTTCGTGTTTGATGTGGCAGGAGGCGCAGGCCAAGGCCGCGTGGGCGCTCTTTCCCAGCTTGGCGCCCTGATCGTCGTGGCAGGCAGTGCACGCGGAGTTATCCGCCGCGCGCGCCGGAAAAGGAGCGGCGGCCCCGCACAGCACTAAGCCGGCCGCAGCCGCACAAATTCCTCCTCCGATCCTGCGTGCCCGGCTCATAGTGCGGCATCCGATCAGTAGGTTGGAACAGTATTCCAGACCTGGTACAGATAGAGGGCTGCCAGGGCCAGGCCGAAGACCACCGCAACGACTGTAAGTGTCTTGCCCCAGCGGTCGATCAATACCAGCCGATGGGCCAAAGTGACCTGGTCCGAAGCTATGCCGCCCTCCAGGTGGATCGAATCGTCTTCACGGCTTGTAACTGTCCTCCGGTAGATAATCAGGAACAACACGACGAGGGCCAGTACAGCCCAGAAAACCGCGTATGGCAATAAGTTGACGTTCATAGTAACCTCCAGTTCTAGAATTCCATTTCCTACAAGCTAGCCGGGAATCTGCACGAAGCCCGTGCGGCTGAAAGTCTTGCCGGTGGCTTCTTCGATGGCTTCCACGACCAAGAGCAGGTACGCATCCAATGCACACTGCACTTGCTGGCGGAGCCCGCAACTACCGTCGCTTTCCTGGGCCGTGCACACGGTGCAGACGTTCCGCCGGATCGCGTTTATATAATCCTGGAGATCTTCGCTGTTGGTCGACTGAATGGCTTCGGCCACCTGCGGAAACAGGCGGAACAGCGCGCACTGGGCCGGTTCCTCCAGCCCGCACGTCCCATCTACCTTCCGGTCCGAACACACCCTGCAAATTCGATCGCGGACTACGGCTTCCACCTCGGCCAGAGAGCGGTCCATGGGAACTTCCTCCTTAGAAAAGACCCTACTGCACGCTGGAGTCCATGCTCCAAACGGCTTCAACTATTGTGTTTTGCAACGTTTTGCGCCCACCAAGCGCGAGTCTGGGGATATTGACGCAGCACAGGCAGGCCGATTGGGGGAAATACCACTGAGTTCAACGGCTGGATGCGGTTTGGGAACCCGCAGAGCCGCCGCCATGATCGCCAGTAGAACTGTAGTGAAGGGCTCGTCCGCCGACACCAGGGACACGATCCCGGCATCCCAGGCGTGCGAGAGGTACTCGGGGTCCTTACGGGTGATCAGGACCACCCGCTCCGGATACGGCAATGGCAGCCGCACACGGTTGAGCGACTCCTCATCTATGACCAGGACGCAGCCTGCGCTCGGGTCCGGCGCGTCGACACTCTGCACGTGCCACGGGCCGCTGCGGACCAGCGCGTCGCGCAACGCCGCCGCGTACGCCGAGTCCGCCATCGCGAGCTGAACCGTTTGCATCATGCCCGCTCCAATCCTGGAGCCCCAGCTACTTCTTCCCGTAGCCGTCCAGGGACTTGTTGTGATCTCTGAAGTATTTGCCGGCTTCGGTCAGTTCCTTGGGTTTCGCCTTGGAATCCACGTGGCAGAACGCGCACGCCTTCTTGGTGATCTTTACGTACTCCGGCTTGCCGTAGGACAACGTCGAGCTCACCAGAAAGCCGCCCAACAGGATCGCGGCGGGTAAGGCGTATTTGATCTTCACCATGAAACCTCCAATCCGCCAGTCTGCAATTGGATCACCACGGTACACCGCGCCGGATTCGGTCCTGTGCTGTGCGGCTTCCAGAGCGGCGCCTCTCCTTTCCCCTCCGCGACGGGTGTATTGCCCCCTCAACCATCCGAATTATTGGGCCAATTAACCCAAGTCGTTTATAATGAAATGAAAGCTACCCAGATGTCCAAGCTGACACCCGACTGGCAAAGGGCCAGCATCCTCGAAGCTGTCTTCGATCAGTTATCGGATGCGCTGGTCCTGTATTCGCCGGATTTCACCATAACCGGCGTGAACCGGGCTGCTGAAAAACTCTTCGGTATGACCTCCGAGGAGATGATCGGCCGGCATTGCCAGGAGGTCTTCCGCTGTGGTGTCTGCGAGCCGGGCTGCGGAGTTCTGGTCGGGCTGAACCAGGCGCCCGGCGCGCCGCATTGCACCATCCGCCTGCACACGGATAACGGCCTGGAGCGCCTGGTCGTCATGCGCACCACCCAGATGTTCAATGGCAATGGCCACCTGGAAGGCGTCGTGGCCACCATCAAGGACGTCACCGAAGAGGCCGCCCCGCAGAAGCGCGAAGTAATCGCCGAATCGCCCCTCATGCGCGAGGCCCTCAATTTCGTGCGCCGCGTGGCCGCCAGCGAAGCCACCACCATCCTGCTCGAAGGCGAGAACGGCACCGGCAAGGATCTTGTCGCCAAAACCCTCCACTACCAGAGCGTGCGCCAGGCCGAGCCCTTCATCGCCATCAACTGCGCTGCCATCCCGGAAACGCTGCTCGAGAGCGAGCTGTTCGGCTATGAGAAAGGCGCCTTCACGGATGCCCGCGCGCAGAAGCGCGGCATTTTCGAGCTGGCCGACAAAGGCACGCTCTTCCTGGATGAAGTCGGCGAAGTTCCGCTGATGCTGCAGGCCAAGCTGCTGCGCGTGCTCGAGGACCAGAGCTTCCGCCGCCTGGGCGGCCTCAAGGATATCCAGCTCGATCTGCGCGTGATCGCCGCCACCAACAAGAATCTGCGCGAAGCCGTGAAGGAAGGCGCCTTCCGCCAGGATCTTTATTTCCGGCTGAACGTGATCCAGATCGTCATCCCTCCGCTGCGGGAACGGCCCGAAGATATCCTGCCGTTGGCGCGCTTTTTCATCGAACATTACAACCGCAAGTTCCGCCGCGGCATCGAAGGGGTCTCGCCCGCCGCCGAGCAGTTGTTGCTGGCGCACGACTGGCCCGGCAACGTCCGAGAGTTGCGCAATGCCATCGAGCGCGCCATGATCCTGGAAGAATCCACCTACATCGCGCCATCCAGCCTGCCTATGGCCATCACCCGGCCGGACGGTTCCATGGCCCCGGCGGCGCCTCGCACGGAAATCCCCACCGAGGGTCTCTCGCTCGAAGACAACGAGCGCATGTTACTGGCCCGCGCGCTGGAAAAGACCGGCGGGAACCAGACCCAGGCCGCGCGCCTGCTGCGCATTACCCGCGACACGCTGCGGTATAAGATGAAGAAGTTCAATTTGCGGTAAGTGCCAACTCCCCAAAAGATAATTCCTAGCGTCTCTAGTTTTTTGCGATGCGCCCCTGTAATCCGCATAAACGGGGAATTCGCAACAATTTCGCGACCATTTTCCTTGGCACCCACCTGCAAAGGGCATATGCTCGATCCAACGCGCGAACGAGCTCGGAGGGACATAATGAGCCAATTCTCCCACCCCCAGGCGCTGTTTCTTGGCGGTTTGACGCTGAGTGTGCACTCCGCGGCGTTCCAGACGCCTCCCGCGAACTCAGGTAAGTCAAACGCGATCCTGCAAGACTTTCACAAACGGAACGATGGCGTGTGGGAGCGTGAGCGAGGGTGCGGGAACGTTGGGATCTGGCGTATTACCTGCGCCACGATGATGACAGAACAGGACGAGAATCCAATGCGGCATATATTCACTATCGCAGCCATACTCACTTGTCTTTCAGTGCCGGCGGTGTGTCAGTACGGACCCGCTCCGTTCCAAGCCTGCGCCGCCAGCGCCCCAGAGGTCTTCGCCCTGAGCGCAGAGCAGGCTCCGTCACGACCGGGGACCATCGTGTTGAGAATCCATCTTCGGAATATTTCGCCAAAGCCGCAGATGGCTGAAGCCAGAGACCCTCAGTACCTTTTCGCCGCCAGGATTCTGGACGCGTCGGGCAAGCCGGTTGCTCTTACGAAGAAAGGGCAGCAACTGTACTCGCCCCCAAAGCAGAACGACGTGTTGGTCGAAAGCTCGATAGGGCCTCACCAGCTTCAGCCGCAGGAGGGGATGACGTTTATGTGGCGGGTGAGCGATTGGTTTGATGTCTCCAAGCCCGGCTCCTATCGCATCGCCCTGAAGGAAGAAATCGGCGACCCGATGGTAATAGTCTGCTCCAAGCCGATCGCTATAACGGTGGCCCCAGTCACCGAACCCGACAAGTGATATCAGGCCCCTCAATTCTGCCGCAGAACATCGCCTGACGGGAAACTACGTCTTATGTCGGCTACGCGATCGTAACGCCCGGCTCGTTCTCGGTGGCGGCGGGCCGCATGCGGGGCATATTGCGCTGGATCCAATCCGCTTTCGGCTCCCAGCAGCAGAAGCGGATTCGACCCTTTCGGCTTCTAATTCGTGCGGATTGAACCGCCCCGCGATGTTCCCCGCGACCTCTCGCTGGCTCCAGTCGCGATTCACGCCGCTCGCCAGTGTCCGCGGCCTTGTCGTACTTCCCGGCGCGCCCCGGCGGAGGGTGGAGGTTCATCGGGTGGCGGTACTTGCTTGTCGGATGCCTTCTCGATGGCCGGCGTCCGCTATCAGCCAGCCATACAGGTCCTAAACCGGCCTATCAATGGGTTATTGCTGGTGGCTGGTTTGGTAGTGGAGCTTGAGCAAGTCCAGGCCGAAGTCTCCGTTGAAGTCGCGCCAGACGGAGTGGATGTGGTTGGCCTCGTTCTGGGTGTCGTCGTATTCGATCAGAAAGGTGGGGGTCTGCACGCGGTAATAGTGCGGCTCTCCCTTCTCGATGCCGCCGGCCCAGGCGAAGTAAATGTCCTTGCCGGCTTTCTGTATTTGCTCTTCGCGGGATTGGGCGATCTGCTCCGGCATGTTGAGGGCATATTCTTCGAGCAGGGCCATCAGCAGGGAGAGCTGTTTGGGATTCATTTTGGAGGCCAGCAGTCCGGAAGGCTGGCCCTTCAGCGCAGCCTGTCGGTCGGCGAAAGTCAGGATGTCCTTATAGGCCTCCGCGTGCACCACGGCGATCTTACGCTGCTCTGGATCGAGCGATTGGATCACGGCACGCCCAAGATCCTCCTCGGCGCCGAGTGTGCGCAGTCCCTTGCGCGGGCCCTCCCGCACCTCCGCGGGATTGGCGCCAAAGAAACTGGGCGCGCCCGCCACATGGCCGCTCACCACCGTATAGTTCTGGCTGAGGTGATGGCCTTCCACGCGATAGCCCCAGGTTCCCGTTTCGGCGGGCTGGCCGAAGATCGAGAAATAATACTTCTCGGGATCGCGCTCCGGGCCGGTGCCCTTTTCGAGGATGCGCAGCACATCTTCGAGGCTCATGACGGTTTCCGCCTTGATATAGCCTTGCTGGCTGAGCCCCGCACTGAGGAGCGCCGACGCCAGGTGCTTCTGCGCCGTCGTCATTTCGCGCAGCGCCAGGCCCTTTCGCTCGATCGGGACGAAGTGCCAGTTTTGCCGCTCGTCATCCTCGAAGGAGAAGGTGGCCTTGGCGCGCTGCTCGGGCGTCAGCGAAGCCAGAAAACGGTTGGCGGCTTCGGCCATTACGGAAGAAGAGTTGAGGCGGTGATATGCCGAGGTCAGCAAGACGACACCAATTGAAGCCGCGAGAAGACGCGGAAAAAGGGATTTCATACCCGGCCCCTCCAGCAGGCGCGCGCCTGCGCCCAAGCGTTAGAACGGAAAATCCTTCTTGACCAACTGGACCACTCCGGCCTTGGCAAGATAGCGATAGGGATTCACCGGAGCGCCGCCCAGACGGACCTCGTAGTGCAGGTGCGGAGCCGTCACGCGCCCCGTACTGCCGACCGCGCCGATCTGATCGCCCCGCCGCACTTCCTGGCCTTCCATCACGATGCAACGGGAGAGATGCGCGTACCAAGTCTCGATACCGTTGCCATGATCCACGACGATGAGCTGGCCGTAACCGTTGCTCCAGCCAACGAACTCCACCAGGCCATCCGCGGTGGTGCGGACCGCCGTCCCGGTGGGCGCGGAAATATCCACGCCGGTGTGCATGGCGCCCTCACCGGAGAATGGATCCGTGCGGATTCCGAAGCCGCCCATCAAGCGTCCCTCGACCGGCCAGATGCTGGGCTGCACGTTGGTGTGCCAGCGGCGGGCGAAGTTGTTCCCGACGCCGTGGTAGTTGCGCAGGGAAGTGTACTCGGCGACCGATTCCCGGTACGTGGGAACCAAGCGCCCCTCGCCCGCTATTCCTTCGGGGCCTTCCAGCTTCTGCTTGATGCCGTAGGCGACGGAAACTTCGTTGGCGAACAACTGCAGGCTGGCCATCTGCTGGTTGGTCTGGTTGACCACTTTCTGCAGGTGTTGGTAGCGCGTCCGCATGGCATCCACTTCGTTGCGCAGCGCATTGTAATTGGCGACCTTCCAGGCCATACGTGCGTAGCTGGAAACGAAGCCGAATATGGAGAAGCAGCCGAGCAGGGCTAAAGCCATTACCGCGTAGACGACGGTCAAAGGCACGCGGATGCGGCGCAACTTGCCACGAAGGGAATGCGCCAGCACAACAATAAAATAATTCTGCTGCATAGTCTTCTCCGGGCCGGGCTCGCGAAGCGGAAGCTCCTCTTCGGGCCCGGTGGGGCTATTAAGATTGGCGAATTGTCGAATGTAACAGGACCAATACATCGATGTCAAGCGGGGGTGTGGCTTGCAAGTTATTGAAAAAATTGGTACTGTTTCCGTTTGGCAGGGTCTTCGATGCTTCCGGGAACGCATTTTCTCCGAAATCTAGTAGAACGCCGCGGTCTTTTGTTTCAGCTTGTCCGGCGGGATTTCGAGCAGCGCTTCGTCGGCTCGGTGGTCGGCTGGGTGTGGGGAATCATTCACCCGCTGGTGATGCTGGCGAGTTGGGTGTTCGTATTCGGCGTCTGCCTGCATACCAAACTCGGCCGCGGCGAGGTGACCAGCAACTACCCGCTGTTTCTTTTCGCCGGCATGCTGCCGTGGCTGCTGTTCAGCGAGACCGTGCAGCGATCCTCGTCGAGCCTGCTGGACAACGCCAGCCTGATCACCAAGACCGTCTTTCCAGCGGAGATGGTTCCCGTCTCGATTTTCCTCTCGTCGCTGGTGAGCCATCTGATGGCGCTGGGACTGGTGGTGGCGGCGGTGGGCATCTGGCTGAACCAGATCAGCGCGGGGTTGATGCTGCTACCTCTTTACATGCTGCTGCTGGGGATGTTCGCGATCGGTTTCGGCTGGATCCTATCGAGCCTGCAAGTCTACCTGCGGGATACCGCGCAGGTGCTGACGGTGATTCTGACGTTCTGGTTCTGGCTGACGCCGATTTTCATCACCGAGAAGCAGTTTCCGGCCAGGTTGCGTTTCCTGCTGGCGGGCAATCCGCTGGCGTACCTGGTGCGAGGCTATCGCGAGGCGCTGCTTTCGGGGAAGTGGCCGAGCTTGGCCGACCTGGGCATCATGGCGGCGTTCGCACTAGCGACGTTCGTGGCCGGCGGGCTTTTTTTCCGGCACATGAAGCGGGGATTTGCAGACGTGCTGTGACGGTCTCCCTGACCGTCAATGGCTCTCTAGGCGCTGTCGGGAAAACGCCGCCGTGCCGGTCTTAGTAGATGCCATGCTAGCTTTGCAACTCGGACTGGTGTTCCAGACCCTGGTGGGCGCCAGCTACCAGGATCCTTCCGCTATTTACCTGGCGCCGGGCCAGGTGGTGCCAGTGCTGGTTACGGGACTCAAGACGGTCTTGCCGGCGACGGTATCTGCACAAGACGTGCCGCTGCCAACGAACTTGGCGGGCATCTCCGTTACGCTGCAGCAGACCTACACCGCCAAATCTTGGCAGCTCCCGATGTTTGCCGTCGAGCAGTTCAACCGCTGCGCCGGCTCGAGCGTTACAGCCGCCTGTCTGATGACCGCCATTACCGTGCAGATCCCGTTCGATATGGCGAATCCCCAGCAATTGCTCGGAACTCCGCAGTATACTGCACTGACCATTTCCGAGAACGGCGTCCCCAGCGCGTCGTTTCAGGTGCAGCCGGCTTTCGATCGCGTCCATATTCTGCAATCGTGCGACATCGGCGGGCGGACCGAGGGAGCCGGCATCTGCTATCCACTGGTGACGCATGCCGATGGCAGCCTGGTATTGCAGGACATTCGAGTGAACGGACAGCCGCAGACCCATACCGAGGCGCAGCCGGGCGAAGAACTCGTAATGTACGCGTACGGCCTGGGTCCGGTGACGCCGCAGGTCCAAGCGGGGACGCTGAGTCCGATTCCCGCGGCAGTGGCCACCGAGCCGTTCTACCTGCGCTATGATTATTCTCCGGATGCGGCGCCCACCCAGCCGCTGCTGGCCGGGGCGCCCGCGGGAACGAACCAACTGCCATTCGTGGGCCTGACGCCCGGGCAGGTGGGGCTCTATCAGATCAACTTTTTGGTGCCGCCACCGCCTGCGGGAACGGCGGCTTGTGGCGTGGCCGGCGCCCAGTCGAATCTGACGGTCAGCATTCTGGCGGCGGGAGGCGGGTCATTCGACGGCGCGGCCATCTGCGTGGACCCCGGCATGGCCGCGCCATGACGGCCGCCCTCGCATATGGGCAACTGCACTCCATCGCGGCCTCGGAGGAGCAAAGGCGTTTGACTCCAGAGGAAGCGGTCGCCGAACTGTTCGCTACCGCGCGGGAAGATGTGTATCGCTATCTGCTGACGCTGGGGCTCGTTCCGGCCCAGGCGCAGGAAGCTACCCAGGAGGTGTTTCTGCGGCTGTACGTGGTCCTGCGGAAGGGACAGCGCATCGGGAACATGCGCGCCTGGGTCTTCCGCGTGGCGCACAACCATGGGCTGACGCTGCGCGGGCAGGAGCAGCGCTGGCGTCCTTTCGATCCCGCGCTGGAGATGCGGATTCCGGACGACGCCGGCAGTCCCGAGCAGCGGCTGATCGAGCGTGAACGGCGGACGATTATTGGCAATGCGGTGGCCTCTCTCTCGCCGCAGCAGCGGCAATGCCTGCACCTGCGTACAGAGGGCTTCCGCTATCGCGAGATCGCGGGGATATTGGGCATCAGCGATTCGAGCGTCGGCGAGTTTCTGCGGCGTGCCATCGGGAAGCTCAGAAAGGCGCTCGATGGCTAACTGGCGCATGCATCCCGAGGAAGGCGACCTGCTGCGGTTTTGCGACGGCGAGATGCGCGCGAAGGAGACGGAGCGGGTTGCCAGGCACCTGGAGGCTTGCTGGGATTGCCGCACGCGGCTCGACGACCTGAAGCAAACCATCGCCGAGTATGTGCGCTACCGGCGGGATGTGCTGGAGCCGGCGTTGCCGCAGCCGCCCCGGCCTTGGACGAATCTGCGCGCCGAATTCGCGCGCATCCAAGCGGCCGGCGATCGCGGACTGGCTTGGAGGTGGATCTTCGAGCACCG
>Ga0335077_10005242_pt1 | contig 15882 bp, 14 predicted proteins | sample Lox_Sample_31_FD_207151 | JGI IMG/M metagenome (GOLD analysis project Ga0335077, IMG submission 207151) | Soil microbial communities from Loxahatchee National Wildlife Refuge, Florida, United States - Lox_Sample_3.1 | ecosystem: Environmental > Terrestrial > Soil > Wetlands | place: USA...
TACAGCGTTGCGCCTACGATTTGACGATCTGCGATCTGCAAATGCCGGGGATGGACGGGGCGACGTTCTACTCGCACCTGGTGCAGCGCCGGAATCCGGCCCGCGAACACTTCTTATGTGTGACCGGCGATGTTGTCGCCAGCCCGACGCACGAATTTCTCCAGAAATACGGCTTGCCGCATTTAGCAAAGCCGTTTCGCGTTGAGGAATTAACGATGGCCGTGCGCCAAATGCTGAATTTCGACCGGCACGCGGCGGCACGGTGACAAAACCGAAACAGGGAGACGGGAGAACATGAAGGAAGAAGAAAACAATTACAGCGGCCACAGAGACTTCGGTGAACTTCTGCGGCACGAGCTGAACAATCCGCTGACCGGTATCCTGGGCAACGCGGAATTGCTGCTCGTGGAACTGCAGCGTCAAGAACTGCCTCTGCCAGAGCAGGCGCGCTCCCGGCTGGAAACCATAGCTTCGCTTGCGGTACGAATGCGCGAAACGGTTCGGCGGTTAAGCGACGATTGGCAGGCACAGAGCATCGATCTGGCGCAGCATGCCGGTGGAGTTCACACCGAGGCGCTCCGTTGACTTACCGGTCCCCACGGTAAGCGCGGAAAAACTCCAGAACCCGCCGGCGGAATTCGGCGGGCTGGTTGCCGAGGGCGCCGGTATGAAATGCTCCGGGAACCACCCAAAGTGATTTGGGCCCGCGTGCCGCGTGGTAGATCCGTTCCGCATGCCGGCAGGGAAGCACCGTGTCTGCCCCATCGCAAATGAGCAGGACGGGAAACGGCCGGATGGCCGCAGCGCTCTCGGGGGAAACTTCTGCAGCAGGAAATCCCGCGAGGGACTGGCCTCGGGCCAGCATGACCCAGGCGCCGGGGGCAAACAAAGTTTTGCCGAGGAGGGGATACTCCTGCAGGCCGGCGTAATCATACGAGGCTTCGCGCAGGCTGGCGAACGGCGATTCGGCTACGACGGCCTCGATGCGCGGATCGGCAGCGGCCGACTGCAGCGCGATCCCCGCGCCCATGGATTCGCCCAGGGCAAAGATGTGAGCGGGATGTTCCGAGGCGATCAGCGCGTTCAGAATTGCGTACGTGTCATTTCGTTCCAGCCAACCATAGGTGGCTATTTGCCCTTCGCTTTCGCCATGGAGCCGCGCATCCATCATCGTGACGCTATAACCGGCGTGGAGCAGGATCAGAGCGTGCTCTAAAATACCCATGCGGTTGTCCGCGACACCGTGAAACAACAGAATCCAGGAGCCGTTGGGCTGGCTGGCACGCACTTTCCAACCCCGCAGCCAAACACCGTCCGGCGTGCGTACGTCGAAGGCTTCACGATGCACGCCGATCTGCGCAAACGACGCATCGGCTTGCTGGACAAGGTCGGGCGTGAGCGGCCGGCGGATGGGATGCAGGAAGGACGGCGCCACAAACCACCCGAGCACCGCGGCGATCAGCGGTGGAGCAAGCAGCAGAACTGCGAAAATGCGGAAGACGCGGCGCATGTATCAAAAGATACGCATAGAGGTTGGGAATCGTTCCCGAGTGAATCTCCGCCAATCAACTCAGGAACGGAAGAGCACGTCTTCCCGCTGGAACATCTTCACCGCCAGGAACAACGCGGCAGCCGCGTAAACACAGGTGGAAAAGAAGATCAGCAGAATGGATCCCCAATGGTAGGTGCCGGTGATGATTTCTTTGCAAACCAGGCTGGTATTCAGCACCGGGATGAGCGCGAGTTTGGGCGTGAGCTCCACGCCGGGCATAATCGACGCCACCGCTGGAATCACCACCAGAAACGTGAGTGGCGTCAGATAGCTTTGCGCTTCTTTATAGGTCTTTGCGAAGGAAGCAATGGTCATCAACACCGCGGAAAAGAGGAACGCCAGCGGTAAGGCCATGAAAAATACAGCGACTACCGAGAGCAGTCCGAGGTTGAGATTCAGTTGCTGGCCGCCCGATGAATTCATCAGATGCGTATGTCCCAGAATAGCGAACGACGTTCCCATGGATGTGACCGAGAGAATCGCAGACACCAGCGAAGCGGAGAAAACCAGCAGGAATTTGCCAACCACCAGGTCGAAACGAGAAATGGGGCTGGAGAGTACCGTCTCGATGGTGCCGCGTTCCTTTTCGCCAGCCGTCAAATCGATGGCGGGGTACATGGCGCCGGTCAGGCAGAGCAGAATCACCGCGTAGCCAATGAAGCCGCCGACTCCCGCGCCACTGACTTTTTCCGGGGGCGCCACGTTTTCCTGCTTGATTTCGAACGGCGTCAACACGCTGGCGGGGAGATCTTTGGCCGCCAGGCGGTTTTTGACGACGGAATCACGGAAGTCTTCGATCGCTTTCTTCAGATGGTCCCTGCCGAACGTGGATTTCAGCTCGCCCTCGTAGTAGTAAATGTCGACGGTGGGTGGCTGCCCCGCCGCCAGAGCGGCCTGAAATCCTTTTGGGATTTGAACCGCTGCACGAATCTCCTTGTTGGAGATCTGGTCCTTCCAGTTGTCGGCGTAGGGTACCACCTTGAGCTGATCGGTTTTCTTTAGCTCGTCGATCAACTGGGGCGAATCTTCTCCTCCCAGGATCATGACTTCCGGTACTTCCTTTTCCGCATTTCCAATCATGACCGTGGCCAGCGCGGTGATGCCGACCATCAGAATCGGAAATGCCAGCAGGGGCACCAACACGGTGGAGATCAGGGTGCGCCGGTCACGCAGCCATTCGGTCAATTCCTTGCGATAAACGACCCCAATGGCGGTGAGATTCATGAATTAGGCCTCCGTGGTCTGAAAGGGGCTGACGACCTGGACGAAAATCTCTTCCAGATCGTTTTGGTGGTAGCGGTCGCGGAGCACGGCGAGCGAGCCTTCGGCCAGCAGTTTCCCAGACTGAATGATGCCGATGACGTCGCAGAGCTTTTCTACTTCGCTCATGACGTGCGTGGAGAAGATCACGGTTTTGCCGCGCTGGCGGCACTCGCGGATGAATTCGATGATGGTGCGCGCGGTCATGATATCCAGGCCCAGTGTCGGTTCGTCGAAGATCATGACCTGAGGATCGTGAATGAGGGTCCGCGCAATGGAGGTCTTCTGCTTCATTCCTGTGGAGAGTTTGTCGCAACGGCGGTCGCGGAACGAATTCATGTCCAGGCGATTGAAGATATCGTCGCGGCGCTTCTGGAGCGTAGCTTCATCCAAGCCATTGAGGCGGCCGAAATATTCCACCATTTCCTGAGAGGTCAGGCGGGGATACAGCGCCGTCGCGGTGGAGAGAAAGCCCACATGGCGGCGGACTTCTTCCGGCTGATCGACGATGTCATGTCCGCAAACGAGGGCGGTGCCGTCGGTAGGCTCGAGAATGGTGGCGAGCATGCGCAGAGTGGTGGTCTTGCCTGCGCCATTGGCGCCCAGCAGTCCGTAGATCTGCCCCGCCTTGCAGGTGAAGCTGACATTGTCGACAGCGCGGATCGCGCCGCGCTTCTTGTCGTGGAACACTTTTGAGAGCGCGCGCGTTTCAATCATCGGGCAAGCCTCGACGGAGCAGAATGACCAGCAGGCAACCGGCTGCTAAAGCCTATACGCAGCGTGCTGGCGGAATATTTCACGGTGCGGTGTTGAAGCGGCGGCGGGCCCGCTACCCTTTGTGACAATTGGGGCACTGCTTGGCATCAAACTTATCGGCGGGCACGCGAAACACGTTGTTGCACTGAGTACAAACGCGATGGATAAATCCTGTGCGAGGCGCATTTTGCGCCGCCGCAGGCTGTCGGATGAGGTTCGGAGGGTGGGCAGGTTCGTTCATCCCGGCATTCTATCACGCGAGCCGCAAGCCGGGCGCTGCATCCCTGGGAGTGAAGATGCGCATCCGAAGACGAAGAGACCAAGAAGGGCGCGGCAGGAAGTGCGTGTAAAATCGACTAACCTCCTGATAGACTTTAAGTTAGCAGGGCACCGCCTCAGTACATCGGCCAGCAAGCCAATCGAATCGTGGTGTATCGGCCAAACTCACGGTAGCGGTACGCTGTCACAGCCCTCTTGCGGTCGTTCATGGATCGACTAGCGGAACTCATGGATCGAAAACTAAGAAATCGGACGCTGCTGTTGCTGGTATTGGCGGGCATTGTGGCGTTCATTCTGGTGCGCGTCAGCGGACGGCAGCCGGTCGCGAAAATCGCGGCGACCGTACCGGTGCGGCAGAATATTACGTCGTCGATCTCGAGCAACGGAAAGGTGGAGCCCCTTGCGCCGTATACGGTGCGCGCCCAGCTGGACACCTTTGTCCAGAAAGTGCACGCGGCGGAAGGACAGAACGTCAAGAAAGGGCAACTGCTGATCGAGCTGGATGTGCACGATGTTGCGGCGCAGCTGGCGGCGGCGAAAGCCAAGCTGCTGCGCGCGCAAGACGACCTGCGGGCCGCGCAGGCCGGCGGCCGGGCCGACGAAGCGGCGCGGATTTCCAGCGACCTGGCGAAGTCGCAAGCCGATCGCGACCGATTGCAGCAGAAACACGAAGCGCTGGAGCGGCTGATCAAGGAAGGCGCAGCCACCAAGGATGAACTAGCGGCCAACGATCTGGAATTGGCCAAGGTGAATTCGGATGTGGCCAAGCTGAGCGCGGCCAAGCAGGAGTTTGCGCGCCAGGTGGGCCTGGACGTTTCGCGGTATGGATTGGCGGTGCAGCAGGAGCAAAGCGACGTGGCGGCACTCGAAGAAAAAGTGCGCCAGGGCAGGATAACCGCGGCGATCGATGGCACGCTCTATTCGTTGCCGGTAAAATCCGGAGATTACGTGAAAGTCGGCGACCTGCTTGCGGAGATGGCGGACTTGCACAACGTGCGGGTGCGCGCCTTCATTGACGAGCCGGAAATGGGCTCGCTCGAAGTGGGCCTGCCCGTGCGGATTACCTGGGATGCCTTGCCCAACCGCTGGTGGCAAGGGGTGACGGAAAATGTTCCGAAGCAGGTGGTGGCGCGCGCATCGCGCAGCGTCGGCGAGCTCTTTTGTTCGGTGGAGAACAAAGATCTGGAGCTGCTGCCGAACACGAACGTCAACGTGAGGATCAATTCCCGGGAGCGGCTGAATGTGGTTACCGTGCCGCGTGGCGCGGTGCAAACCGAAGGCGGCAAGCGATTCGTGTTTGTGGTGAAGGAAGGCGTGGGCGTATCAAAGCTCGAGAAACGCGAAATCGCGGTAGGCATCGCGGACGCCACGAACTTCGAAGTGACCGGGGGCTTGCAAGTCGACGACATTGTGGCCCTGCCCGGCGACGTGGATTTCAAGGATGGCCTGGCCGTGAAGGTCGTGAACCTGGACAGGTCCAACGTTAAGAGTGAGAAGGATGCCGGGCTCTAACTCTAAGCGCACGCTTGCCATTACCCTCGCGTGGTTGTATTGCGCCGCCGCGCTCATGGCCCAGGACTCCGCCCTGGATGCCGCAAAAACCGAGTACGAAAAGGGCGAATACGCCAAGGCGGTGGAAATGCTTCAAGGGGCGGCTTCGAAATCGCCCAACAACGGCGAAATCTACTTATGGCTGACCAAGTCCTATCTGGAATTGAAACAATACGACAACGCCGTGAATAGCGGGGAAAAAGCGGTAGCCTCTGATTCGAAGAATTCGCTGTACCACCAGTGGCTGGGCGAAGCGTACGGCGCGAAGGCAGATCACGCGTCGATGTTGAGCGCCTACTCGCTGGCGCGCAAAACTCAGAAAGAGTTTGATACCGCGGTGCAACTCGATCCCCACAATTACGACGCGGTTCAGGACCTCATCGAATATGACTGCACCGCTCCTTCCATGGTGGGTGGCGGCGAGGACAAGGCGCAGCCGCTGATCGCCAAATTGATGGAGATGAACGCGGCGGAAGGCCACTACGGGAGGGCGGTCTGCAAGGCGCAAAAGAAGGATTACACCGGAGCCGATGTCGAGTACGCCAAGGCTCTGGAGAGCAAGCCGCTGACTGCGAACCGCGTTTACGATATCGGCGATTACTTCCTGCAGCGCAGCCAGCCCGACAAGTTACTGGCAGTGGCAGCGCAGGGCGAGGCTTTGGCGCCGCAGGATCCACGAGGCAACTATTACCGGGCTTGTGCGCTGATTCTGAAAGGCGAAAAACTCGGCGATGCCGAAAGGCTTTTGCGCGATTACCTGCAGACCACGCCGAGCAATTCGGAGTATCCAGCGGCCTGGCAGGCGCACTATTGGCTTGGCCGCCTGTATGAAGCTCAGAAAAATGCTGCGGCGGCGAGAAACGAATACCAGCTCGCGCTCAAATTGAATTCCAAATACAAACCTGCCCAGGACGCGTTGAAGCGCGTGGGCGGTTCCTGAGAGGCGCCGCCGAGGCGAACGGGAATGCAGCTGAGAGAAACCTTGGTGGTGGCCATCGACGCGTTGCGCGCCAATAAATTGCGCGCGGTGCTGACGTCGATTGGCGTGATCATCGGCAGCGCTTCCATCGTTCTGGTGGTCACCGTGGCGTTGACCAGCAAGAAATATGTCATCTCGCAAATTGAAGCAGTGGGTTCCAACCTGGTCTGGGCCGAGATGGTACGTACGCCAGACAAGGTGCAGCCGCTCAGCCACGAACTCACGCTGGCGGACATGGATGCGGTGGCGGCGCAGATCCCGGGTGTGGTCGTGGTTGCCGGCATCTCGGACATGCCGATGACCATCGTGGTCGAAGGGCAGACCAGGCCGGTGGCGCTGATTGGCGTAAGCCAGGGATACCAGAAGATCCGGCGCCTGGTCATCTTGCGCGGGCGCTTCTTTGATGTGGGCGACATGGAATCGCGCAGCAAGGTCTGCTTGATCACGCAACAATTGGCAGCGCGGGTATACGGTGTCGACAATCCGGTCGGGCGGAGTCTTCGCATGGGCGAGCTGTCGTTCACCGTGATTGGCGTCTTTCGGGAGCGGATGAACACCTATGGCCTGGCGGAGATGCAAACGGAATCCGTGCTGATTCCGCTGCCGCTGATGGAATACTACAAAGGGCGCCTCGTTCTCAGTTCTCTTTATGCGCAGGCCGACAGTCCTGATCGCGTCGAAGCGGTTGAGCGGCAGATGAATCAGGTTCTGAAAAGCCGCCACCCGGCCGAGGCGAAGTATAACGTGCAAACGCTGGCGGCGATCCTGACCGCGGCGCGCTCGATTTCTTTAGGGCTCACCGTCATGCTGGTGTTGGTGGCGTTCATCGCCATGCTGATCAGCGGGATCGGGATCATGAACATCATGCTGGTTACGGTGCGCGAGCGCACGCGGGAGATCGGAGTTCGCAAGGCGATCGGTGCGCCGCGTAAAGAGATCATGGCGCAATTCCTGATCGAAGCGTTCCTGATCAGCGGTGGCGGGGCAGTGATCGGGATCCTGATCGGCTTGGCGGTTCCCGTGGGTGTGCAGCAGTTGCTGCCGGGAAACCTGCGCGTGCCGATTTCCGGTTTGAGCGTGATTGTAGCGTTTCTGGTGTCCAGCCTAACCGGGCTTTTCTTTGGGTGGTTGCCGGCGAGTCAGGCGGCGAAATTGGATCCCGTAGAATCTTTGCGATACGAATAGCAGTTCTCGCGTTACATCACGAAATACCAGGCAGGGGGTGTGTATGGCGTGGAAGCGATGGGCAGCAGGCGCAACTTTCGTTTTTCTGGCGGGCGCCGCGATGGCGAGCGCGCAGACGCCGCCAGCCGACAACGCAAGCAATTCGTCTCCTATCGTGCTGACGCTGCGCCGTAGCATCGAGCTCGCCTTGCAGAACAGCAAAGACATTCAACTGGCGAAGATTCAGGCGCGCGTAGCGGACCAGTCCGCGAATCTGACTCATTCCGAATTCCTGCCGAATTTCTATGCCGGGTCCGGCGCCGGCTACACCTACGGCCTGCCGGAAACTCCCGGTGGCCGCCCGCCAGCAATCTTCAGCCTCACGTACACGGAGCAGGTGTTCAATGGCCCGTTGCGCGGGCTAGCCAGGGAACAGGCCGAACAGGCGCGCGCCCAGCGCATCGCGGTGGACGAGACGAGGAACCTGGTGATGCAGCGCGTGGCGACGGCTTATCTGGAACTGGTGAAGGTCCGGCACTCGCTCGAATTGTTGCGAAAAGAAAAAGACAGCGCCGACAAAATCGTGCAGGTCACCCAGGAGCGGCAAGGCGAGGGCTTTGAGCTGGCTACGGAAGTGACGCGCGCGCAACTCACCAAGGCGCAAGTCGTCCAGCGCATACTGCAGCTGGAAGGCAGGCAGGACGAACTGGAGGTCTATCTACGCAACCAGTTGGGAATTCCTCAGGATCAGGCACTGGAGGTGACGCCGGAAGATCTACCAGGCTCGGCGGAACAGGCCGGGGCCAATCTGGTTGCTCAAGCAAGCCAGAACAGCCCAAGCCTCGCCTTTGCAGAGTCCAACGTAAAGGCCAAGGAATTTCGGCTGGAGGGCGAGAAGAAGGGCTACTGGCCGACGCTGGAGCTGGTTTCAGTCTACGACGTGCTGGCCAAGTACAATTTTCGGAATTACAACGAGATCTATAACAATTTCACTTACAACAACCTGAATGCCGGCATCAACGTGAATATTCCGATCTTTAGTTCGAAAACGCGCGCCAGTGTGGCGCTTGCGCAAGCGAACCTGGATGCCGCCAAGGTCAATCTGGCGAGCAAAAAAACGCAGGTCAGCGCCGACATCCGGCAGCGTTCGCGCAAGCTGCAGGAAACCGAAGCGGCCAAGGAAGTGGCGCGCCTGGAACTGCAGCTGTCGCAACAGAATCTTGCGGTGCTGCAATCCCAATTCGGGGAAGGGAAAAGCAATCTGCGCGACGTGGAACGGGCCCGACTGGACGAGAGCGAAAAATGGATGGCGTTTCTTGACGCGAATTTCCAGCGGCAACAGGCGCAGTTAGAGTTGCTGCGCATGGCCGGGCAACTCGAAAAAGCGTTGGAATAATCGCATGTTGGAAAAAGACAGCCTGAAAATCCTACAACAGGCTCTCGAGCGGCTTGACGCCGGCTTTCAGTCTCTACCCGCAAATCCCGGAGCTGCAGGCGATCTTTCGCGTATCTCGCAGGTTCTTGCGGAGACAGCCGATCGACTTCAGCAGAACTACCCGTATTTCCATCCCTTGTACGCTGGCCAGATGCTCAAGCCCCCGCATCCCGTGGCGCGGCTGGCATATGCGCTGGCACAGTGGATCAATCCCAATAATCACGCCCTGGATGGCGGACGCGCCTCTTCAGCTATGGAAAAGGAAGCGGTGGCGGAAATTGCGCGGATGTTTGGCTGGACGGAGTATCTCGGCCATCTTACCAGCGGCGGCACCATGGCCAATCTGGAGGCGCTGTGGATCGCCGGACAGCTGGCGCCAAGGAAGACCATCCTGGCCAGCGAACAGGCGCACTACACTCACCAACGGATTTGCGGCGTCCTTCAACTCAAATTTGAATCGGTGCCGTGCGACAATCGCGCGCGCATGGACATGGAGGCGTTGACGAAGCGACTGTCACGTGGCGACGTGGGGGCGGTGGTCGCGACCATGGGTACGACCGCGACCGGTTCCGTGGACCCGCTGGCGGAGATTTTGCGCTTGCGGGAGCACTACGGTTTTCGCGTTCACTGCGATGCCGCGTATGGCGGCTACTTCATCCTGGCCGGCAATCTGGCCCAGGAAACCGCCAGTGCGTTCGCCGGCATTACGGAGGCGGATTCGATGGTGATTGATCCGCACAAGCATGGCCTGCAGCCCTACGGCTGCGGCTGCGTGCTATTTCGCGATCCCGCCGTTGGCCGTTTCTACAAGCACGATTCTCCTTACACGTATTTCAGTTCGAAAGAATTGCACCTCGGCGAAATCAGCCTGGAATGTTCCCGTCCCGGTGCGGCGGCCGTGGCGCTGTGGGCCACACAGAAACTGCTCCCGCTGGAAAAAAACGGCGAGTTTGCCGCGAGTTTGGAGGATTGCCGCATGGCGGCGCTGGATTTTCACCAACGGCTCGCGGCGGATACACGATTTATTCCCGGATTCCATCCGGAGCTAGACATCGTCGTGTTCGCTCCCGCGGCTCCGAGGCTCAGCGATTCCTCGGCACTAAGCCGGCGGATCTTTGACGTGGCGGCGTCGCGCCAGTTGCACCTGGCGGTAGCCGAACTGGCGGTAAGGTTCCTGCACGGCCGGGACTCGCAGCGATACGCGGACAAAACCACTGTGACTTGCCTCCGTAGCGTGCTGATGAAGCCGGAACACCGGCAATGGCTGGATGGTATTTGGAACCTGCTGTCAGAAGCCACGAACGAAGCGCTGCAAAACCAGGGGTAAGCGCGCGCCTCGGCGCGGCGCCAAGTTCCACTCAATGCGGGATTTAGCCATTGGATGCGTCTTTCGCTATGTTGGCAAAATCGAGTATTCCGCCGCCAGCAACTCCGGTAAACTATTGGCTAGACTGTTTTTTGTTGCCTTCGCGACCACAGGCGTCGTGCTAAACGTGTGGCTAACCGCAAGGCAGCTATCGGACATCGAATTAACGTTCAGTCTGAGGGTGCAGAATGCCGGATGTGTTGAGGACGTTGCTGTTAAATCCGCCGAGTTTCGAAAACTTCGACGGCGGCGCGAGTTCTCGTTGGCCCGCGACTCGCGAGATCGAGTCCTATTGGTATCCCGTTTGGCTCACGTATCCCGCGGGCCTGATTCCCGGCAGCCGCCTTCTGGACGCGTCGCCGCACAAGATCAACTGGCAACAAACGGTTGAGATCTGCAAGGACTACGAGTTCCTGGTGCTGTTCACGTCGACCGTGGGGTTCGACAGCGACATCAAGTTGCTCGCGAAGATCAAGGAAGCGAATCGCTCGCTCAAGGTGGCTTTTGTCGGCCCGCATGGCCATATCAAGCCGGAAGAAACGCTGAATGCCAGCGAGCACATCGATTTTATCGTGCGCGGCGAGTTCGATCACGCGGTGGCCGAATATGCCCACGGCAAACCGTTGGACCAGATTCTCGGGGCGAGCTATCGCAAGGATGGCCGCATCGTACACAACGCGCCGCGTCCGCAGATGCATACCGAGGAACTGGACGCGCTGCCGTTTGCCACCGATATTTACAAGCGCGACCTGCAGGTGGAACGCTACAACGTGCCGTTTCTTCTGAATCCGTTTGTCTCGTTCTATACCTCTCGCGGATGCCCGGCGCTGTGCACGTTCTGTATGTGGCCGCAGACGATCTCCGGCCATGCCTGGCGCATACGCTCGGTGGACAACGTGGTGCAAGAAGTGAAGAATGCGCTCGGATACTTCCCGCAGATGAAGGAAATCTTCTTTGACGACGATACCTTCAACATTCGCAAAGACCGCGCGATCGAACTCAGCCAGAAATTCAAGCCGCTGAAGTTTCAGTGGTCCTGCACGGCGCGTTGCCACAGCAAGTACGAGGAACTGAAAGCCATGGCCGATGGCGGGGCGCGGCTGTTCATCGTGGGATTCGAATCCGGCGACGCGCAAATCCTGAAGAACATCAAGAAGGGTGCCACGATCGAGATGGCGCGCGAGTTCATGAAGAACTGCCGCAAGGTCGGTATCAAGGTCCACGGCGATTTCATCATCGGACTGCCCGGCGAGACCAAGGAAACCATCAACAAGACCATCGAATTCGCCAAAGAACTGGATTGCGAAACCATTCAAGTGTCCCTGGCGCACGCCATGCCGGGCACGGAACTTCACGACCAGATGTCCAAGGAAGGCTTCCTTCGCGTCGAAGCTCTGGCTGATTCCAGTGGTCACCAGTTGCCGCACATCGAGTATCCGCACCTAAACAAGGCCGATATGATGGACGGCGTGAACCGCTTCTACGACGAATACTATTTCCGCCCGCGCGTTGCATGGCGCATCGTGAAAGAAGCGTTGTGGGACAGCCACGAGCGCAAGCGGCTGTATCACGAGGCCGTCGAATTCATGAGGCTGCGTGCCGAACGCCTGAAGTGGGCGCGCCAGGGCGGCGATCAGCCGAAGCCGATGGTCTCCATGGCGGGCACATCGTCCAGCGGCAACGACTAAGCCCCATCGATGAGTCACGAGCGCAGGCTGAGGTTCAAGACCCTGGTCATGGTCTTACTGATGGTCGTCTGTGCGAATGTGGGCGACCTGATGCTGAAGCGCGGCATGCTGCAGATTGGCGCCGTGCAACTGACGCTCTCGGGGATTTGGCTCGCCCTGCTCTCTACGATCCATAACACCACCATCTGGCTCGCTATCCTCTTTTTGATTGCTTTTACATTTTGCTACATGACGGCGGTCAGTTGGGCTGATTACAGCTACGTCATGCCTGCGGGCGCTTTCGGCTATGCCGTGCAGACGCTGCTGGCGGTGGTGATTCTCCACGAGGCCGTGAGCGCGCGTCGCTGGTTCGGAGTCGTCCTGATCGTTGTTGGCGTGCTGCTGGTGGGGCAAACTCACCCCAGTACGACCGCGCCAAAGCCGGTGGCTTCATGACTCGCCTGGTCCTCATGCTGGTGTTTTTCATCTGCTGCAGCACCGGCGGCGAAATCGCCATGACCCACGGCATGAAGCAGGTCGGCGAACCGGAGAGCTTTCGCCCGGGGGCGCTGCTGCGATTCGCCGGGAAAGCCCTCAGCAGCGGATGGATTTGGTTTGCCTTGCCCCTGCTGGCGGCGTCGTTCTACTCGCTCTTGATTTTGCTGTCGTGGGCGCCGTTGAGCGTGGTGATCCCTGCCTCAGCGTTCAATTACGTCGTCGGTACGTTTGGCGCGAAATACCTACTACGCGAGCAGGTTTCCCCGAAGCGCTGGATGGGTGTGATTATGGTTTGTATCGGTGTAACCGTAGTTCTGCTCACATGATTGGCTCGCATGAGACGAACCAAATCGGCTGCGGAAACGTGGATCACAGAGATGTTTGACCAGTCTGGCTCTTCCGACCTACATTTATTGGACGGCCTTCTGGCAAATCACAGTTAATGAATCACATTCCGATCTGGCGCGACGTTATCCTTGTGCTGGCTATTGCGCCCCTGGCGTATTACATCGTGGCGATGGCCGCTTGCGTCCGGTTTTTTCGCAGAGAACGCCGCAAGACGCTTCCTGATTTCCGGCTGCCGATCAGCCTGCTGAAGCCTGTGCATGGGGTGGATTTCGGCACGTACGAAAATTTCACCAGTTTCTGCCGCCAGAATTACCACGAGTACGAAATTCTGTTTTGCGTTAACGATTTGTCCGACCCCGCCGTTCCGGTCATCCAGAAAGTAATGACGGAATTTCCGCAAATTCCGATTCGGCTGCTATCCGGCGCCGAACCAGTCGGAACCAACCGCAAGGTCAACAATCTGGCGCTGCTCGCCGGAGAAGCTCGCTACGAGATTCTTGTGCAAACCGACGCTGACGTCCGTGTGGGCCCCGATTTCCTGCTGGAGATGGCGGCTCCCTTCGCAAACTCGGAAACTGGCGTCGTCAGTTGTTTCTATAGGGGGATGGTGGAGGCAGACCTGCGTGCCGAAATCGAGGCGATCGGCGCGGTCACGGATTTACTTCCCGGCGCCATGGTGGCGGATTGGAAGGAGGGGGTGACTTTCGCGCTGGGCGCAGCCGTCGCCACCACCAAAACCTGGTTGGCCAAGATCGGCGGCTATGAGGCACTGGCGGACTATCTGGCCGATGACTACGAAATTGGAAACCGCCTCTACAAAGCGGGCGCGCACGTCCTTATTTCGCGAGAGCTGGTGTGGACGATGTACCCGGCGCAAACATGGCGCGGATTCTGGGCGCACCAGGTACGCTGGGCGCGGACCACACGGCTGGTGCGTCCTGTCTCTTATTTGGGTATGGTGATCACACACGGGTTGGCGTGGGCGGTGGCGGCGGCCTTCTGCGCTCCAACTCCGCAAATAGGCGCGTGGTACCTTTGCGCGTACCTTGTGCTGCGCCTCTCGCTGGCTTGGACGGCAGGGGTTTGGGGGCTAGAGGACGCGCTGGTAAAGCGAAAGCTCTGGCTCGTGCCTATCCGCGACGCCGTTCACTTTGCCGTTTGGATTGCCGCCTTCACGTCGAATCGCGTTCACTGGAGCGGCCAAGACTACAAGGTCACCCACGGAAAGATGATCCCGCTTACGTGACCGAGCTTAGTGCTGCGGTTTGGGCGCAGACGCTGCCGGCGTAATGGTCATGTTCTTCCAGTCAGAATCGGAGAGGTTCCATCCGCCGCCGAGCGCCCGGTAGAGCTGCACCATCACGACCCGACGGTTTAATTCCGTCTGAGCCAGCGAATTTTCCTCGGGATAGAGTTGTAATTGCGCGTCCAATACTTCGAAATAGCTGGCTTTACCGGCCTGATAGCGTTGCAAGGAAACTTTCACGGCTTCCTGGTAAGCCGCTACAGAGCGCGCCTGCTGTATCTGGATGGCCTCGAATTTCTGGCGCGAGATAAGCGCGTTAGCGACGTCGGTAAAGGCGTTCAGCGCGGCTTGCTCATACTGCAATTTGGATTGCTCCCAGAACGCCACGGCCTGGCGCTTTTCCGCACGCAACGCGCCTCCCTGGTAGATCGGGCCGGTAAAATTGGCGGCGACGCTCCAAACGGTGGCTTGCCCCGAAGTGATAGCAGAGAGCGGAGTGCTGGCCTGGCCGAGCAACGCCGTGAGGCCGAGTTGGGGGAAGAAATTCGCGGTGGCCACGCCGACCTGTGCGTTAGCCGAGCGAACCTGCTGTTCGGCCGAGAGCACGTCTGGACGGCGTTCGAGAAGCGCCGAAGGCAATCCCACCGGGACCTCCGGCGGCACCACTTCGTCGAGCAACTTGGCGGTGTGAAGAATGGGCGCGGGATTCTGGCCCAGCAGGATGCTGATTTGATTCTCTTTGAGCACGATCTGCCGCTCATATTCCGGAACCGCGGCTGCGGCGGCAGCCTGGGCCGCTTCCGCACGCGAGGTGTCGAGCTTTGAGGCGACACCGCCTTCGTAGCGCTGCATAAACAGCTTCAACGTGTCCGTGAAGGAAGCAGTGGTGTCTTTCGCAATTTGCAGCTGGAGTTCCAGCCCAAGAAGCTCGAAGTACGCTTGAGCGACATCGCTCGTCAGGCTGAGCATGACGCCACGCCGAGCCTGTTCCGTCGACAGGTACTGCGCGCGCGCCGATTCATTCAGCCGGCGAATGCGGCCCCAGACATCGGCTTCCCAGGCCACGCTTCCGGCCGCCAGAAATGTTCCTCTGGTGGAACCGCCGTTGGGCGCCACGGTTCCGAGAAACTCATTCTTGCCGTCGCTGGCACCCACGGAATAATTCACGAATGGGAAGTACTGCGCCTTGGCTTGCGCGGCAACCTGCCTGGACTGCTCGACGCGCGATACGGCGATGGCCAAGTCATAGTTATTGGCGAGCGCCGTTTTGATGAGAATTCTCAGCCGCTCGTCCTGGAACGCTTCCCACCAAGGTAGATCCGCGTAAGAGGCTTGTTGTGCCGCCCCCTCGGCGCCGCGAAATTCGGTGGGCACGGTCACCTTGACGCGCTGATAGTTGGGGCCCATGGCGCAGCCGGAAAGGAATAGAGAGCAGGAGAGCATGGCGGCAAGCAGGGAGCGGCTCGGCATGCGAGACGAGTAGGGATGTTTTTCAAGCGAGTTGGAGATTTTCATAGTCGTCCGATATGACACGTTTGCCCCGCTCCTGCGGCTTAGTCCGCGTGCTCCGTGCTTGCCGGAGGAATCCCCGCGGCGCCGGAGACTTTGGACTTCATGCCTTCGACGCTTGCGCCGCCGAGCCGTTCAATCATGAAGAAAAGCGCGGGAATGATGAAAATGGCGATGGCGCTCGCGGCGGTCATCCCGCCGATGACGGCCGTGCCCATGACCTGTCTGGAGACCGCACCGGAGCCGGAGGCGCGCCACAACGGCACGCAGCC
>Ga0335077_10005245_pt1 | contig 15877 bp, 14 predicted proteins | sample Lox_Sample_31_FD_207151 | JGI IMG/M metagenome (GOLD analysis project Ga0335077, IMG submission 207151) | Soil microbial communities from Loxahatchee National Wildlife Refuge, Florida, United States - Lox_Sample_3.1 | ecosystem: Environmental > Terrestrial > Soil > Wetlands | place: USA...
CTAGACCTCGCTCTTCCGGCAGAGTCGCGGGATCGGCAAGCCGATCCCGCGACGGATCACACGCTGACACGAATACCCTTGCGGAAGAGCGGCCACATGAGCAGCAGCCATAGCAGCACGTTCGCGAGCGCCCAGACGAGGGAGGCCGCTGCAGGTGTCGCCCACGGGACAAGGAGCGTCTCGAACAGCACCCCCTGCAGCGGCCGCCCGCTTCCTCCGGCGACGGCGACGCGCACCCGCGTCAACAGGATGGCGAGCAGAGTGGACAGGAAGAAGACGGCGAGCGCGTTGACCCCGAGGACCACGAACGGCGGTGTCCACCACCGCCATCCCTTGATCTCGATCATCCAGTAGCAGGCGGCGAGCGCGACCAGCGCGGCACCACCCGTGAACAGCACGTACGAGCTGCTCCAGAGCGACTTGTTGATGGGAAACCACCGGCCCCAGACGAGGCCCGCCGCGATTCCCGTGGCGCCCGCGACGACGAGGCCTCGAACGATGGCCGCGGGCACTCGCGAGCTGCGGATGAAGCGCCCCGTGAACACCCCGATGAGCGTGGTGACGATGGCCGGGATAGTGCTGAGAATGCCCTCGGGATCGTAGACTCGTCCGATACGCCAGATGTGGGCTCCGAGCAGGGAGCGGTCGACCCAGGCTGCGAGATTACCTTCCTTGCCGAGGTCGCCCACGCCGAATCCCGGCACCGGGATGAGCGTGAGCGCCGCCCAGTAGCCGACGAGCGCGACGGCCGCCAGGACGGCCTGCGTCCGCGGGCCCGTCATCACGAACAAGAGCGCGGCCGCGAGGTAGCACACGGCGATCCGCTGGAGCACGCCGGGAATCCGGATCGTCGCGAGATCGAAGTTCGCCGAGACGGCGTGCAGGACGAGGCCGAGAGCGAAGATGATCGCGGCCCGGCGGACGATCTTCCCGATGATGGCCGGACGTCTCTCACCGTCGGTGAGGCGCCGCCCGAGTGCCAGAGGGATGGCGACGCCGACGATGAACAGGAAGAAGGGGAAGATGAGATCGGTCGGAGTCCAGCCGTTCCAGTCGGCGTGCTGCAGGGGCGCGTACACGGCTCGCCATGTCCCCGGATTGTTGACGAGCACCATCCCCGCGACGGTGAGGCCGCGGTACACGTCGAGGGAGAGGACGCGTCGCTGCGGCACGCGGTCGGGGGAGAGGAGGCGGCGCTGCGGCACGCGGTCGGGGGAGAGGAGGCGGCGCTGCGGCACGCTCAAAGTCTACCGCGCCGCGACCCCGAACGTCCCGCTTGACGGCTGATTCGCGTCGGGAGCGGTCTACCTCGGGATCACGCAAACGCCTTCCGCAGCGAGCCGGCCATCTCGTCGAGCGCGGCCTTGGCCTTGTCGTGGAGGCGCGTCATGCGGATGAAGCCGTGGAAGATCCCCTCGTACCGCGTGAGGGTCACCGGTACGCCGGCGTCTCGAAGTCGCGCCGCATACGCTTCGCCCTCGTCACGCAGCGGGTCGCATCCAGCCGTGATCACGAGCGCGGGGGGCAGTCCGGCCAGGCTCGCCGCGAGCAGCGGGGAGGCGTACGGCTCCTTCCCCTGCTCCTCGCGCGCCAGATAGTGGCGCCAGAACCACCGCATCCCCTCGCGCGTGAGGAGGAATCCGGTCGCGTTCTCGTGATACGACGGCGTGTCGAGCTCGTAGTTCGTGACGGGATAGATGAGCGTCTGCTGGACGAGCGCGGGGCCGCCGCGGTCACGCGCCATCAGCGCCACCACGGTGGCGAGGTTGCCACCGGCGCTGTCGCCGCCGACGGCGACGCGGCGCGCGTCGATCTGAAGCCGCCCGGCGTTGGTCACCACCCATCGGAGGCCCGCGTACGAATCCTCGGCGGCGACCGGATACTTGAATTCCGGGGCCAGGCGATAGTCCACGCTCGCCACCACACAGCCGGCGGCGTTCGTGATCGACCGGCAGATGCCGTCGTGGGTGTAGAGATCGCCGATCACCCAGCCTCCGCCGTGGTAGAAGACCAGCGCAGGGTGGGGCCCGGGGTCGCTCGGCGAGTAGACGCGCACGGCGATGTCGCCGCCGGCCACCGGCACGCGGTGCTCAACGACCGAGGCCACGTCCTCGAAGGGCCCGAGCGTAGCGGTGCGACTCCGCATCGATTCCCGCGCTTCGTCCGGAGTCGAGTCCTCGACGGCTTTCAGGTTCAGCGCGGCCACGGCGTCGGCGAGCTTCTGGGCTTGCGCATCAAGCGGCATGGCGTTCCCCCTCGGTGGTCATTCGTAGACGATGACGCTGCGTTTGACTTCCCCGTTCCGGAGCAGGTCGAAGGCCTCGTTGATTTCCGACAGCGGCATGCGCCGGCTGATCAGCTCGCGCAGCCGATAGCGTCCGGCCATGAACAGATCGATCAGCATGGGAACGTCGGTCCTCTGGTGACCGCCCCCGAACGAGGTGCCGGTCAGGACGCGCTGCTGGAGGAGCATCGTGGGATCGATGGAGATCCTCGTGCCCGCCGGGCAGACACCCACCACCACCGCCATGCCCCCGCGGTGCGTCGAGAGCAAGGCTTGCTCGACCGTCCTCTGCAGCCCCACGACTTCGAACGCGAAGTCGACGCCGCCGCCCCCGGCGATCGCGTGGATGCGCGCCACCGGATCCTCCTTCGAGGCGTCGACGGCGTGCGTGGCCCCGAACTCCTCCGCCCATTGGAGCTTTTGCGGCAGGACGTCGACCGCGATGATCTTCCCCGCGCCCATCAGGTGAGCCGCCTGGATCGTGTTGAGCCCGACGCCGCCGCAGCCGAACACCGCGACGCTGGCCCCGGGGGGCACCTTGGCCCGATTGATCACAGGACCAGCGCCAGCCAGCACGCCACAGCTCACGAGACAGGCCACGTCGAGGGGCGCGTCCTTCCGGATGGGAATGACGCTGTCGTCGGGCAGAACCGCGTGGGTGGCGTAGCCGGAGACCTGGAGGAAGTGATGAATGCCCTCCCCACCACGGCGAAAGCGCGGCGTCCCGTCGTGCATGAACCATCGTGGCTTGTCGCGTAGCGCGCAGAGGGTGGGCGTGCCGTTGATGCAGTACGAGCACCGTCCGCACGACGGGATGTAGCTCGAGCAGACGTGATCGCCGGGCTTCACCGACTCCACGCCGGAGCCCACCTTCTCGACGATACCGGCGGCCTCGTGCCCGAGCACCACCGGCAGCGGATGCGGGTAGTCGCCGGTGATCACGTGCAGGTCGCTGTGGCACACCCCGTTGGCCTTGAACCGCACGAGCACCTCTCGGGGCCCGGGATCGAGCACGTCCACGTCCTCGAGGACCAGCGGTTTGTTCACCTCGTACAGGATCGCCGCGTTGGCTCGCATCGGCATGCCCTCCTCTCTCCGGCGGTCACTTCCGGAGTCCAAGCCTCCCTGCGCCAGCACCGAGACTGTGCAGGAACTCGAGCCCCCATGCAAGGAGGAATGACGCCAAGCACCTTGTCGAGCGCCGACGCCAGCGGGTAGAATTCTCGCTATCCCGAGCGACGGAGGTCTCCCGATGAGCACACCGCCCCCTGATCTCAGCCTCGACGAGGTGCGTGACCGCATCCGCGTTGCCGGCGTTCGCATTCCCGAGGAGCGGCTCGCCGTGATTCACTCGCTCCTCCGCGATGCCCTTCGACCCATCCGAGCGCTGGAGACGCGCGAGATGTCGACCTTGGAGCCGGCGCCGACGTTCGACGCTGCTGCGGGGAGGGACCGCCATGGGCGCCGCTGAGCTGTGCGATCTCGGGATCGCTGATCTCGGGCGCCGCTACCGATCTCGTGAGGTATCGCCCGTCGAGGTGACGACGGCGCACCTGGCGCGGATCGACAAGCTCGACAAGACGCTCAACAGCTATGTGACCGTCACCGCGGACCGAGCGCTGGCTGACGCGCGCGCCGCCGAGTCCGCCATTCGCGGCGGGGCCGCCGGACCGCTCGCGGGCATCCCCGTCGCGTACAAGGACCTCTACGCCACGCGAGGCATCCTGACCACGGGTGGCTCGGCGCTCCTCGCCGACTGGATCCCGGAACACGATGCGACCTGCGTGACCCGGCTCCAGCAGGCCGGCATGGTCATGCTGGGCAAGCTCATCACGCACGAGTTCGCGTTCGGCATCCAGTTCCCCGGACACCGCTTCCTGCCGGCGCGCAACCCGTGGAATCTCGACCACATCCCGGGCGGCTCCTCGAGCGGCTCGGGAGCCGCGCTCGCGGCCGGACTCACCGTGGGCGCTCTCGGCTCCGACACGGGCGGCTCCATTCGCGGACCTGCCGCGTTCTGCGCCATCGCCGGACTCAAGCCCACGTATGGCCGCGTCAGCCGGGCCGGCGTGCTCACACTCTCGTGGACGCTCGATCACACCGGTCCCATGGCGAGGAGCGTCGAGGACTGCGCGCTCATGCTTCAGGCGCTGGCCGGCTACGACGCTGCCGATCCGGCGTCGAGCCGCGAACCTGTCCCGGACTACACGGCGACCATTCGCCAAGGCGTCCGCGGGCTCCGGGTGGGCGTTCCTCGCGAGTATTTCTTCGATGACGTCAAGCCCGAGGTCGCCGATGCGTTCGAATCTGCCTTGCAGACGATGCGTCGGCTCGGCGCCGAGGTCCGGGACGTGCAGATCCCGAGCATCCGGACGGCGCCAGCGTTCATGGTGATCATGCTCACGGAGGCGTTCGCCTACCACGCCAGTGACCTGCGACAGCGACCACATCTCTACGGCGAGGTGCTCCGCGAGAAGTTCATGGCTGGCGCCCTCTTCACGGGCGACGAATACGTCCAGGCTCAGCGGCTGCGAGCCCGGCTTCAAGAGGACATGCAGCGCGCCCTCAGCGAGGTCGACGTGCTGGCCACGCCCACCATGACCGGCACGGCGCCGGCGTTCTCGATGGTATTCGATCCGAACTTCCCGTTCGCCCGCAGCAACATGGCCCCGTTCAACATGGCGGGCCTCCCCGCGCTCGCGCTACCGTGCGGCTTTGCGCCGAACGGCTTGCCGATCTCGCTCCAGCTGGCCGGACGGCCGTTCGACGAGGCTACCGTGCTCCGAGCCGGCCACGCCTACGAGCAAGCGACGGAGTGGCATCGCCGCCGCCCGCCCGTTTGAGACGGCGGCACTCCGCCGATCGCGTCGCGCGCACGGGATGGCCGCGATGACTCGGCTGATGGATGGGTTTCCGCCCAGTCCCGAACGCCAGGTCACCCTGGCGAACTGGCGCACCCCGCCATTCAATCGCTGGGCGTTCCACCATGTCCGGGAAATCGTGCCGTCCGCGGACATTCCGAACGACCCCGGCTCCATGCTCGAGCTCCCGTCGAATCCGGTCGACCTGGGGACGCTGTCCATCGAGCGGAGCGGTGAGGCACCACGCTCGCTCCATGACGTCCTGAACGAGACGAGCGTCGACGGCCTCGTCATCGCGAACCGCGGCCGCATCGTCTTCGAGCACTACGCTCCCGGAATGACGCCCGAGACCCCGCACATCCTCATGTCGGTCTCGAAATCGCTGCTCGGCTTGCTGGCGGGCGTCCTCGCCGACCGGGGGGATCTGCGCCCCGACCGTCCGGTCGCAGAGGTCCTCCCCGAGATTGCCGACACCGCATACCAGGGCGCGACGATCCGCCATCTCCTCGACATGCGCGCGGGGGTCGCGTTCGACGAGGACTACCTGGCGGATTCGGGACCCATCGTCGAGTACCGCAAGGCGACGGGCTGGAATCCGCTCGCGGCGGGCCAGCAGCCATCGGATCTCCGAGAGTTCTATCGAACGCTGAAGGACCTCGGGGGTCCGCACGGCGGGCCGCTCCACTACATCTCTCCAAATACCGATCTGCTCGGCTGGGTGATCGAGCGAACGACCGGGCAGCGGTACGCGGACCTGATGAGCGACCTGATCTGGAAACCCCTGGGCGCCGCGCGCAGCGCCTACATCACCGTCGACCGTCTCGGCGCGCCGCGCTGTGCGGGCGGCGTCTGTGTCACCGCCCGGGATCTGGCGCGCGTCGGTCACCTGATCGTGCACGGAGGAGCGCGCGGGAGCAAGCAGATCATCCCCGAACGCTGGATCGAGGATATCGTCCACCACGGTGATCCAGACGCCTGGTCGGCCGGCGACCTCGCCGACTACTTCGGCGGGGCCGTGGCGCGCTACCGAAGTCAGTGGTACGTGAAGGACGAGGCGGCGCCCCTGGCCTTCGGTTACGGCATCCACGGCCAGTATCTATTCGTCGACCGCCGGCACGAGATCGTGATAGCGATCGTATCGTCGCAGGCGCTGCCCCTCGACGCCGAGCGCAACGCGCTGACCATGCGCGCCGTCGCGCGGGTCAGGCAATTCCTCGCTGGTTCTTCGCGCTGAGGTCCGCGTTCTTACTGTTGTTTCGTGGCGACCGCGTAAAAGCTGGCGAACGTGTCCGTCATGTAGATGGTGGGCCTCCCGCCGCTGCTGCTCTGGTAGTACTCGATGGTGCCTTCGTACGGCGGTGGCGTCATCTTGTAGGTGACCTGCCCGTTCGCCACCGTGATCGTCCCGGTGGCCCAGCTGATCCCCCAGTTCGCCACGATGGTGCGATCCTGATTGACGGTGAGATAGAAGAAGACCTGGGACCCGCCTTCCGGAGCCACCGTTCCGGCCCACTTGCCGACCAGCGGATCGATACTGGTGACCGGCGTGGGGCGGGTCGAGGCGCAGTCGCCGAGGAGCAGTGTCAAGATCCCGACGACGCCCGCGAGTCCGAACGAGCGCCGTCGGGTCATCGTCTACGCGATCGGGAACCCGTAGAGACGGCCGGCGTTCTCGCAGACCACCTTCCGCCGGACGTCCTCGGGCAGATGCCCCAGCTCCTTCTCCACGTACTCGCGGGAATCGGGCCAGATCCCGTCGGGGTGCGGGAAGTCGGAGCCCCACATGATCCGGTCGGCGCCGAGATCGTCGATCAGCTTGACCCCGATCGGATCCGTCTGGTAGGTCGCCCAGCACTGGCGGCGCCAGTAATCGCTCGGCGCCATCGTCAGCTCGAGGTCCTTGAACTGATCCTCCCACTCGGCATCCATGCGATTGAGGACGTAAGGAATCCAGCCGATGCCGGACTCGCCGAGCACGACCTTGAGGCGCGGATAACGCTCCAGGGCGCCGCTGAAGATCATCGACGTCAGGACGTTGGACATGTTGATCTGGAACTGGGTGATGTTGGCGGCGAACGCCGAGCGCGCCATGCGAAGGTCCGCTGCGGTCATGCCGGCGTCGGCGCGGGTCGGATCGCTGCCGATCTGCACCAGCTTCCGGACACGGTCAGGGATGTAACCGCCGACGGTGTGGAAGTGGAGCGGCAGCCCGCAGGCATCGATGGCTTGCCACAGCGGGTTCCAGTACGGGTCCCAGAGCGGCGTGATCTCCGACGAGTTGGCGATGTCCAGTCCGCGCAGCACGCCCCGCTTGGCCACGCGCTCCACCTCCGCGATGGCCGCCTCGATCGGCTGATTCGGGATCGAGGCCAGCCCCGCGTAGCGATCGGGATGCGCGGCGCAGAACTCGGCGAGCCACTCGTTGTAGATGCGCATGGCCTCGACCGCGGCCTCGGGGTCGTTGAGCCGGCCGGCCGTGCCGAGGATGCCGTACAGCACCTCGCCCTGCACGCCGTCCCGGTCCTGGTCGAGCAGGCGCAGCTCGGGATCCGTGAGCCGGCGGATCCCGCGCTTGCCATCGTCGTAGAGGCCGGTGGCGGCCATCCGGTCCGAGCGGTGGATGCGTCCCGGGACGTACTCGCGCCCCGCCGAGCCCATGCCGCAGGGGCGGCCGAGGCTGGCGCCCTTCTTCGTGGTCCAGGCCGGCCCTTTCGGACCGTCCGCCACGTACGGCATCCGGTCCTTCATCCCGGACGACGCGCGGCTGACGAAGAGATCGGGCGGCAGCCAGCAGAGATCGATGTGACAGTCAGCCGAGATCATCTCGTAACGCATCGTGGAGCCTCCTCCTGGTGAGCGGTGTCAGGCCCGCTCATCTTACCTGATCCGGCGCCTTTGGGGGAGTGATCGCCGTCGTCGCCGCGGAACTCGTCCTCGTGGCACAATGGCCGTGAGACATACCGATGACCGAGCGCAAGCCGCCGAACAAGCGCTGGGATTCCTGGATCGAGGAGCTGATCGAACGGGCCAGGGCCGAAGGCGCCTTCGACGACCTGGAAGGCAAGGGCAAGCCGATCCCCGGGCTCGATGCGCCGTACGATCCTGACTGGTGGGTCAAGAAGTTCCTCGAACGGGAGAAGCTCTCGGTCCTCCCACCGGCGCTCGAGATCCGCGCGAAGGTCGAGCGCGCCCTCGACGAGGTCTGGCACCTCGGCCGGGAAGACGATGTTCGCCAGCGCGTGCAGGCCATCAACGCCGAGATCGTCCGCGTGAACCGGACCGCGGCCGAGGGCCTGCCCACCAGTGTCGCCGCGCTCGACGTCGACAGCATCCTCGCCGAGTGGCGGCGCCGTCGCCCTCCCGTCTGACTCGTACCACCCGCAAGCGGGCACACCCGCTTCACGGACGTCCGGCGATCTCGCGGAATCGGTCTCGAACCTCGACCGAGAGCGATCCTTGCCGGCACGTGGCCAGCGTGTAGGTGGCGTAGACCGACCGACACGGTGAGCCCTTTGCCAGGTGCAGCTCCAGCGACGAGAGATCGCCGATCAGTGACGCGACGGTTTGCACGTTGCGCCCCGGAAACGGATGGGCGCAGAGACTGTGCGGGGCATTGGCGTGGTCACGGTAGAAGCCTTGCAGGTCGCCGACGTCGAGTGGCGTTCGGGCGGGCTCGAGCAACTGCTCGAGCCGGCGACGCCGGAGGCACGAGTTCTCGGCCGCCGTCTCGTACCCCGCGAACTCGGGTGCCTCGAGGTGATTGGCGTGGACGAGCAAGCCATCCTTGCCGCGGATCACCGCGGCTTCCTTCCGGAGGACCTCGGCATCCAGGAAGACGCCGGTAGCATCCGCGATGAGGAGATTCCGAGAGGCCGCACGAGGCGGCGCCAGCGCCGCCTCGAGGGCGCGCTCGGCGCTGTCCTGCCGGAGAGCCAGCCGTGACAGCAGATAGCGCGGCAATCCGTCGCCCCAACCTCCGGGGTCATTGATGAAGTTGGCGCAGATGCCGACGCCGGCCTCGTTGAGCCCGTTGTGCCCGAGCAACCCGGCCGTCGTGTAGTAGAGCGTGGCCGGTGCGCCCTTCGGATGCTGCCGCACGACGACGCCGTACTCCTGCAGGAACGGTACCAGGTCGACGTTCTGTCCGTAGAGCACGCGCTCTCCCGCCGTGCGATGCGTCCCGACCGCGAACGTCGTGCATTCGAGCGCAGGCCGCGCGGCACGCTCCTTCTGCACGCGCATGACTTCGGCCCGGGCCTGGAGCAGGAGCAGCCGGTCCATCGCCACGCCGGAGCCGCGCGCCATGCCTTCCAGCTCCTCCCACAAGAACGGCGCATGCTCGCGGATCGGCGCGGCGTACGAGGCGGCAATGGCGAGCACGGCGGTCCGATCGGCCCCGGTCTCGCGCTGCACGTGGTCGAGCCACGCGTCGACGTGGCGCTCGATGAGGGGCGCGAACATCTGACCGACTTGCGCGCCCATCTCGCCCCACGTGCCCTGCACGTGAACGAACGGCATGATGTCCTGTGTCATGGCGCTCTCTCCTCCGGAGGACTGCTTCGTCCCGAGCCGACATCCTCGAGCCGTTACTTGTGCGTGCCGGCGTACTTGTAGCCGAGCGCCTCCTCCCAGCGGAGGTAGTTCTGCATGTCGGCGAAGTTCCGGTCGGGTCCGTAGGGCACGACATCGGTGGGCGGAGCCATCACGCCGGACAGGCCACTCTCGGTCGGCAGGCCGGCCTTGTGCCAGGCCATCATGCCGCCATCGAGCACCGAGACGCGCTCGTAGCCGAGTCCCCGGAGCGTGGCGCCGGCGAGAACAGAGTTCCGGCCGTCGTGGCACGTGACCGCCACCGCCGTGGTCTTCGACGGCACGACGTCGGCGATCCAGAACTCCAGCCAGCCCCGCGGCACCCAGCGCGCGCCGGGCACGTGCCCGCGGGCGAATTCCTGGCTCGAGTCGACGAAGATCACCGCGGACGGCGGCGCGGCGTGCCACTCCGCGGGCGAGAGCATGCTCACCCTGGACCGCGCTTCATCGAAACCGAACGGACGCTCGGTGGGCATCCCCAGGTCGAGCGAACGCCCGGCGGCCGCCCACGCGGCCGTCCCGCCGTTCACCGCGTACACTTCCTCGAAGCCCATCTGCCGGTACCAGGAGGCCGTCACCGTGGCGCGCGCCTTGCCGTCGCAGCAGAACACGATCGGGCTATGCGTGACCACCACCGCCTCGTCTGAACGTTGCACCGCCTGGCCGCCCGGGAACCAGCGGAACCCGGGGATGTGGCCCGCCGTGTATTCCTCCACCGTACGCACGTCGATGAGATACACGGTTTCCCTGGCGCGACGCTCGACCATGGCCTGCACCGCCGGAACATCCAGATAGCGCACGCCGTCCTCGGCCGCCAGGCGGGCCGCGTAGGCCTCCGCCGCCGCCACCGCCTCGGGGGAAGGCGCGGGAAGCGCCACGCGGTCCGCCCCCGTCTCGAGCTGCTCTCCGGCGAGCAGCCACCCGGCCGTGCCGTTCTTGAGTCCGTAGATGTTCCGCATTCCCATGCGTTGCAGCACCCGGGTGCCGATGATGCTCCGCGTGCGCCCCGCACAGTTCACGATGATCGTCGTGTCCCGATCCAGACCGCGTGCGATGTCGGTGATGCGCAGCGCCAGCTCTCCGCCCGGAACGCTGCGGCCGCCGGGGATGCAGAACCGCCGGAACTCCTCCGGCGTCCGGGTGTCGAGAATGACGAACTTCTCACCCTTTCGCATGCGCTCGGCGAGGTCCTTCGCCTCCACCTCCGGCACGTGGTGGACGACTTCCACTTTCTCGCCGAAGTCCTTGCTGGGGACGTTGGTGCCCCACTCCGTGGCGAATCCTTCGGTCACCCAGCGATTGATGCCGCCGTCGAGCACGGACACGTGGCCGTACCCCATCCGCTCCACCGTGTCCCCCGCGAGCTGCGCGCGCCGTCCATCGTCATCGCAGACGGTCACGGGCGTGCCGTGAAACGGCACGGCGTGGGGCAACAGGAACTCCAGCTGTCGCCGGGGCATCGGACACGCCCCCGGAATGTGGCTGCTGTTGTACTCGCCCGCCTCCCGGACGTCGATCAGGGCAAACGGTGAGTGGCCCTCGAGCAGGCCCCTGAGGGCCTCCGGCGTTGTCTTCGTCACCATCGTGCGCTCCTCTCTGGCTGCTGGTCGCAGGACCGTCGCGCGCTGATCCGCGCGGGGTGCCGCGATTTTACTGCGGCCCCGACGTCGAGAGCAACGGCCGCCGGCGTGCGGGCGATGCACGACTCAGGCCCGGGCGAGGGCCCGGGTATAATGCGGCACGATCTGCGAGGGCCGCTCGCACGGCATCGCACCGGGAGGAGCCGCCAATGCTGACGCGCATCGACCACGTGATGATCTGCGTCCCCGACCTGCGGACCGGCATCGACGCCTATACGCGCATCGGGTTCGACGTCTTTCCCGGAGGCGCCCACGTCGGGCGAGGAACGGAGAACGCCATCGCGTTTCTCCAGGACGACTATCTGGAATTGCTCGGAGTGCGCGATCGGACGGAGCACCTGACCGCCACCGCAAGCCCGGGGGGTCCCGATTCAGGCCTTCTGGAATTTCTCGCGCACGGCGGCGGCTTCCGCTACGTCATCGTGCAGAGCGACGACCTCCAGACGGACGTGGCGGCGATGCGACACCGCGGCGTCGACGTGACTGACGCGGTCGGCGGCGAGCGTCGCACTCCCGGAGGTCAGGCGTTGCGCTGGAAGACGGCGACGCTCGGCCCCGGACACCCGCTGCCCATCGTCTTCATCCAGCATCTCACCCCGGTGGAGGAGCGGCGCCGCCAAGTGCCACGCGCCGGCCATCACCCGAACGGTGCGCTCCGCGTGGAGCGCGTCTACATCGTCGTCCCCGACGTGGCCGCCGCGGCCGCGACGTACGGCCGCGTGCTCGGCATGCCGACTCCCCGGGTCCAGCGCGGCAATGTCATCAAGGCCGACATGGCCGTGTTCGATCTCGGACCGACGGGCCTCACGGTGGCACAACCTGCCGAACCCGGACCTGCCGCGGAGGCCCTGGCCCGACGCGGCCCGGGCCCCTTCCAGGTGCTGTACCGCACCAGGAGCATGGACGCCGCCGCGCGGTTCATGGCGGACCACGGCGTGCCTCCTCCGGCACGTGGCATCCGAAATTCCGGAGAGCAGGCCATGCTGGTGGCGCCGGAGCATGCCTGCGGGGCCTACATCGGCTTCGTCGGGCCGGCCTAGCTCGGACGGGAGGACGCTCGCTCCATCATTGAGCCGTCCATCCGCCGTCGATGACGAGCTCCGCGCCGGTCACGAACGAGGACTCGTCGGAGGCAAGGTACAGCACGCCGTAGGCAACCTCCTCGGGCTCGCCGTAGCGCCCGAGCGGAATGCGTGACACGGTCAGCGCGTAGGTCTCCGGGTCCTTGCGTCGCGCCTCGGTCATCGGTGTGACGATCGGGCCGGGATGGATCGAGTTCGCCCGTATGCGATCCTTCGCGTACTGGATGGCGGTGGCCTTGGTGAGCAGCCGCACTGCCCCCTTCGAAGCCTGGTACTGAGGGCTCGAGTTGTCGACTCCGACCAGCCCGAGCTGAGAAGAGATGTTGACGATCGATCCCCCGTCCGCGCGGCGCATCGCGGGAATGGCCGCCCGGGTTCCGAGAAAGACCCCGGTCGAGTTGATGTCCATCACCCGGTTCCACTCTTCGAGCGTCACCGCCTCGATCCGACCCGGTCCGCCGACGCCGGCGTTGTTGACCAGCACGTCGAGCTTGCCGAAGCTGTTCATCGCCGTATCCACGGCGTTCTTCCAGTCGGCCTCGCTCCTCACGTCGAGGTGCACGTACACCGCCGTTCCGCCACCCTTCCGGATCTCCGCCTCGACCGCGCGTCCCTCGGCCTCCAGCACGTCGCCGAGCACCACCTTCGCCCCTTCCTTCGCAAACAGACGCGCCTCCACCGCACCCATGCCACGAGCGCCCCCGCTGATCAGCCCGACCTTGCCAGCCAGTCTCATCATGCGCCTCCGCGCGAGGGGGCCGCAGGTGTCCCATGCGTCAGCATCCGGTGCGTCAACGGCAGGAGACGCTCGACGGGGAGGCCGTGCGAGCACGCGCCCACGCAAGGCTGGGCGGAGCAGGAAAGGCACGGAGCGGCGCCGGCTGGCAGCATCGCGTACTCGTCGCGCGCGAGCCTCAGATCGCCGTAGTCCACTGCATACATCCGGGCCCGCAGCACCTCGCCGATCGGAACACCGTAGGGACACGCGCCGAGGCACGCCTGGCACGCGTGGCGGCAGTGGGACGTTCCATTCATTCGCGCGTAGCGTCGCAGGAGTGACAGATCCTCGTCGGCCTTCGCGTTCCAGCCCGAGGCTCCCAGGTACTCGTCGATCAGCGCTCCGGTCGTCATGGAGACGATCAATGCGTCCGCGTGCTTGGTCGAGAGCACCCAGCGGAAGGCGGCCTGCGCGAAGGTGGCGCCACCCTTCTCGAAAGGCCGCATGTCGTTGAGGCGGGCCCCCATCAGCGTCTTCATGGCGACGACCCCGACGCCCTTGGCCTTCGCCTTCTGCAGGACGCGCGGCAGATCCGGCTGGCGCGCGATGAAGTCGAACGTGCGCGTGAATTGCTGGAGGAAGGCCGGGTCCTGGCCGAAGTTGTACGCCACCAGGACCACATCAACGCTGTCCGTATCGAGCGCGTAGTCCAGACACTCGATGAGACGTCCGGCGTGCCCGGACATGCCCACGAACCGGATCTTTCCCTGCTGCTTCGCGCGCGCGGTGAACTCGCGCCATTCGGGATTCTTCAGGCGCTCGACCTCGTTGACGGCGTGATTGAAGTACACGTCCACGTAGTCCGTGCGGAGCCGCATCAGGCTCTGCTCCAGCGAGCGCATCATCGAGTCCCGGCGATCGCTCGCACCCGTGTACGTCTTCGACGCGATGTAGACGCGATCGCGCTTTCCGCGCAGGACGTCTCCGATGGTCGTCTCCGATTCGCCGCCTCGGTAGCTGTCCGCGGTGTCGAAGTAGTTGATACCGCGATCGAGCGCGTGCCGGACGACGTCGCCCTCGCCGGCGCCGAGCCGGCTCCCGCCGAAGGAGATGTCGGACACTCGAAGACCGGTGCGACCGAGGACCGTGTAGCGCTGCACTTGCCCCGTCGGCCGTCCTGACTGAGCCCAGACTCGAAGGGGGAGGGCGGTCAGGCCGAGACCTGCGAGCGCGCCTCCTTGCAGGAGCGTGCGTCGTCCGAGCCCGTTGTCGTCGGAGTTCTTTGCCATGCTCATGGCGTGCTGATCATCCCGCCTGGCCCGGGGGCCGTCAAGTCTTCATGACGTGAATCGGCTCTCGCGCGCCAATTCGTGGCACGCGACTCACGCACGCGTCGACGCCTCCACTCCGTTTTCTCACGACTTCCGCTCGCGATGCCCCCTGGTATGTCGCTTGCTCTCACCCTTCGTGCACTTCCGGATCGCAGCATCTCGATCCGGATGGATGCGAATCGTTCTCGCGGCGCCCGCGCATCGCGGCGTCGCACGTCCCTGACCAACTCTCGGCACTGTGGGGGAGATCGCCATGTCGGACCCGATCGCGTCGTGCTTCACCACCCGTCGCCGCCGCCGTCCTGTTGCTGACGGCGCGCTCCGTCACGGCCTCGCGCTGCTCCTCGTCTGCCTTGTCTCGGCCTGGACGAGCCCGGCCCAGGCGCAGGTTCCGTTTTCCCCCGGTGATCTCGTCATCGGCCTTGGCTCCAGCCCCGATGGCACCCCCGAGGGCAAGCTCCGCCACTTCGCCCCCGACGGCACCCTCCTCGACACGCTGCTCACCACCAGTGGCAGCTTCGAGGAAACCGGCCCCTGCTTCGACGCCGCCCACGCCCTCTACACCACCAACTTCGAAGCCAACTCCATGAGCAAGTTCGCCCCCTCCGGCGCTCTCCTGCTCTCCTCCTTCGGCTCCGGCTTCAACCAGAGCCCCAACTCCTGCGTCCTCGATGCCGCCGGCAACCTCTACGTCGGCCTCGCCGACAAGGACGGCAACTTCGGCGGTGGCGGCGCCCTCAAGCTCGACGCCGCCGGCGATGTCCTCGCCACCTTCCCCGACATCGCCCCCGACGCCCGCGGCACCGACTGGATCGACCTCGCCGCCGATCAGTGCACCCTCTACTACACCTCCGTCGGCGCCTCCATCAAACGCTACGACCTCTGCCAGCACGCCCAGCTCCCCGACTTCTGCACCGCCTGCGCTGACGGCGCCGGGGGCGCCACCGCCGGCACCTTCTTCGCCCTCCGCCTCCTCCCCGACGGCAGCCTCCTCGTCGCCGACTGGAATTTCGCCGGCAACTCCGGCCTCGTCCGTCGCTACCTCCCCGGCCCCGATAGCACTGCCACCCAAGTCATGGCCTACACCACCACCGATGCCCTCGGCGCCCAGTGTGGCCCTGACTTCGCCCAGCCCTGCTTCTTCCCCTGGGCCCTCGCCCTCGACCCCGATGGCACCTCCTTCTGGGCCGCCGACAACATCAGCGGTGAAATCTTCCGCTTCGACCTCGCCGGCGGCACGGTCCTCACCTCCTTCCAGGGCGGCGACTGCTCCGACGCCGTGTCGTCCTGCGCCGTCACCGGGCTCGCCATCGTCGGCGAACCCACCGCCGCCGCCGCCCCCAGCGCCACCCCCTCCGTCACCGCCACCAT
>Ga0335077_10005246_pt1 | contig 15876 bp, 12 predicted proteins | sample Lox_Sample_31_FD_207151 | JGI IMG/M metagenome (GOLD analysis project Ga0335077, IMG submission 207151) | Soil microbial communities from Loxahatchee National Wildlife Refuge, Florida, United States - Lox_Sample_3.1 | ecosystem: Environmental > Terrestrial > Soil > Wetlands | place: USA...
TGGTCGGGCCACAGCTCGTGTGCGTCGTAGACGAGTCTGCTGCCGCGCAGCAGCTTTGCGGCGATACCAATCCACATCGTGTCGTAGTCGTTGGCGTGGACGAGGTCGGGCGACACCCGCCAGGCGAGGGCGACGCCCTGGACGTTGAAGGCGCACGCGACGATGAAGCGGCGAAGCCCCGCGGCTCGGGTCGCCTTGCGCGGAGCTGCCGACCTGCGCTGGATCGTCCCGTCGGCCTCGCTGCCGTTCGCTCGCCGCACGATCTGCCTTGCGAGCTGGAGAGGGCCGAGCAGGCGAACGATGCGCGTGCCGTCGTCGAGCTTGAGCTCCGTCTGGCGCTCTTCCGGCGACACGACGCCGACGACGAGCGTGTCGAACCCGAACTCGCGGAGGAGCCGCGCCTCCCGCAGCACGCGCGAGTCGTGCGTGACGGGGTTGCGAACGAGGACGAGCGCCTTCGGCACCGCTATGCGAACTCGATCGCGAAGCGGTCGACCCACCGGATGAGGTTCAACCAGCGCCACGCCGTCGGGTCGAAAGGCCGTCTGCCGTCCCGGATCTCGAGCCAGGACCTGCGGGCGGCATCGATGCGGAGCGGGCCGGCGGCGCGCGCGGCCTCGCTCGCGAATACCTCGTTGACCCAGGGATCGAGCGTACGCAGCCAGTTCGCCTCCGGCGTCGCGAAGCCGATCTTGTCTCTCCGGTCGAGGATCGGATCGGGCACGAGCCCGCGCAGGCTCTGCTTGAGGACGAGCTTCCCGGTCCCGTCGGGCGCGATCAGGTAGTCGTCGGGCATCCCCGCGGCGAACTCCGCGAGCGCCGGCGTGAGAAACGGGACGCGGCTCTCGATCGAGGACGCCATCGAGTTTCGGTCCTCGTGGCGAAGCAGCGTCCGGAGGTTCCCCCGCACCGTGGAGATCCGGTGCGCGCGCAAGTCGCCCCGGATCGCGCGATATGGATCGGTGACGACGACGCCGTGCTCGTCGAGCCAGCTCCGGTCGAGCCATTCGGGCACGAGCGGCCGCCCGGCGAGCGTACGGACGAACGTGCGGCTCGCGAAGGGCACCACGCTGCGGGCGGCGCTGAGCGCGATCTCCCGCGCGTTCGCGGTCGGCAGCGTCGACAGCGCGGAGACGAGGCGGTACGCGGTCGGGAAGCGCCCACCTGCCAGCAGTCTCGCCACGCGGTCGGCAAGGTAGTAGCTATAGCCGGCGAAGAGCTCGTCCGCGCCCTGACCGTCGAGCATGACCTTGATCCCCGCTTCGCGCGCGAGCCGGAAGACGCGGTACTGCGCGTAGATGCTCGTCCCGCCGAACGGCTCGCCCTGCACGTCGATCAGGCGGTCGAGATCGTCCCGCAGTTCCTGCGCCGACACCTCGACGGTGTGCGAGACGACGCCGACTTCGCGGGCGACGAGCTTCATCCACCGCTCCTCGCTCACCGCCGGGTCGTTCGCGACGTAGCTGAACGTTTGCAGGTCGAGCTCCGGGCCGCTGAGGAAGCGCATCGCGGTCACGTTCGCGGAGGAGTCGACGCCGCCGGAGAACGCGGCTCCGACGGGAACGTCGCTCCGCAGGTGCAGGTGGACGTTCTCGAGGAAGAGCTCGCGCAGCTTCGCGGCGGCCTCGTCGAGCGACAGCCCGTCCACCGGCTCCGGCTCGAGCCGCCAGAACTCGTGGACGACCATCTGGTCCGGCGCATCGAGCGACACCTCCGCATAGTGCCCCGGCTGGAGCTGGCGGATCGACGCGAAGATCGTCTGCGCCTCGTCGTCGACGCGGGCGAAGCGGAGATAGTCGTATACTCGCTGCGGGTCGGCCCGGCGGCCCACGCCGGGCAGCTCCAGCAGCGGATGCACCTCCGACGCGAAGGCGAGACCGTTCGCCAGGCGCGCGTAGTAGAGGGGCTTGATCCCGAAGTGGTCCCGCGCCAGCACGAGAACGCGGCGCTCGCTGTCCACGAGCGCGAAGGCGAACATCCCGATTAGGCGCTCCAGTGCGGCCGCGCCCCACTCGGCGTACGCGGCGAGGAGCACCTCGGTGTCGCTTCCCGACACGAACCGGTGGCCGAGCGGCTCGAGCTCGCGTCGCAGCTCTACGTAGTTGTAGATCTCGCCGTTGAACGAGAGGTGATAGCGCCCGTCGGCTGTCGACATAGGCTGGTGGCCGCCGGCCGAGAGGTCGATGATCGAAAGCCGCGTGTGCAGCAGGACGACGTCGCCCGCCAGGTCGTCGGGGTCGGAGCCGGCGCGGACCTCGTATCCGTCGACCGTGAGCCAGCCGCGGTCGTCCGGGCCGCGGTGGTGCAGCAGGGCGAACAGCTTCGCGACGCGCGCAGCGTCGAGCTCTCCTGGCGGCGCGCCGACCATCCCGAAGAGCCCGCACACCGCTACGCCGCCTTCTGAGCGAGTTGCGCATAGAGCTCGAGGAGCCTCGGCTCCTCGTGGTGCCAGTTCAAGCGCTCGCGTACGGCCGTTGCTCCGCGGCGGCCCATTTCCGCGGCGCGCTCCTCGTCCGCGAGCAGCTCGTCGATCGCGGCCGCGATCGTGGCCGGATCGAGCGGATCGACGAAGGTCGCGCAGCCGATCGGCTCGAGCAGCTCGCGCCAGTAAGGGAAGTCGGAGGCGATCACGGGCAGCCCGGCGGTCATGTACTCGAACAGCTTGATCGGCAGCGACTCGAGGTAGCCGCGCTCCGGGTGGAGGACGACGAGTCCTGCGCGCGCCGACGCGAGCCGGCCCGCCAGCTCCTCGCGGCCGACGAAACCGGCGTGTTCGACCCGGCTCCAGCCGGGGAGCGAACGCGCCTGCTGCTCGAGCTCGGGCGTGCCCATCGCCCCGATCAGTACCAGTCTGGCCCCGTCGTCGCGTGTCAGCGCGATCGCCTCGACCATTTCGAGCAGCCCCCGCGCCCGCGTGATGATGCCGCCGACGTAGACGACGTCCCGGCTTGCGGCACGCTCAGGCCCTGCATCCCGGAACTCCTCCGGCAGCGGGTAGTTGCGGAGCTCGATCGTCCGCTCGGGCGGGAAGAGCTTCGCGATCGCGGGCGTCGCCGCCACGAAGGCGTCGCATCGGCCACGGGCGAGCGCCTCGCACAGGCGCAGTCCCGTCCTGAGGCCGCCGCCTGCCCGCTCGGCGTAGTCCAGCTCGCTCAGCGCGTCCTCGTGCACGTCGTAGACGACGCGGGTGCCCCCGCCCTTGAGCAGGAGCGCGACCGGGACGAGCTCGGGCTCGTGAAAATGGCAGATCTCCGGCTCGATCGCGCTGGCCGCCCGCCATGCCCGCCACAGGCGACGGAGGATGCGCAGCGGTCGAATCCCGTCGGGCTGCTCGAACCCGTGCAGGGTGACACCATCCAGCGTCTCCGCGACTGCTCCGGGAGCGACCAGGTGGACGTCGAAGCCCGCCCGGGCGAGAGAGCGGCACTCCTTGTGGAAGATGCGCACGTCGCCGGGAGGATGGCGGCTCGTGAGGTGCACGACACGCACGGACGGCTACGATAGCCAGCCCGGACATGTGGGTGACCGCCGTGGGGCGGCTGCTACGGTCGAAGCCGCAATGTGCGGGATCGTCGGCGTCTGCAACCTCCATGGAGAGCCGGTTCCGAGTGGGCTCGTCGGCGATCTCACGCGACTGATCGCCCACCGCGGGCCCGACGGCGAAGGCGTCTACACCGACGGCCCGGTCGGTCTCGGCCACCGGCGCCTCGCGATCATCGACCTGAGCGCCGCCGGGAACCAGCCGATGGCGAACGAGACCGGGGATGTAGTCCTGGACTACAACGGCGAGATCTACAACTTCCAGCAGCTCCGCGTCGAGCTCGAGTCGCTGGGCCACCTCTTTCACTCGCACACCGATTCGGAGGTCGTCGTCCACGCGTACGAGGAGTGGGGGAACGCATGCGTCGACCACTTCGACGGGATGTTCGCGTTCGCGATCTGGGACCGAACGCGGCGCCGGCTCTTCCTCGCGCGCGACCGCTTCGGCGTCAAGCCGCTCTACTGGTACCTCCGCAACGGCGTCTTCGTGTTCGCCTCGGAGATCAAGGCGATCCTCGCGCACCCGAGGGTCTCACGGGACGTTTGCTACCCCGCCCTGAACGAGTACTTCACGTTCCAGAACGTCCTGACCGACGCGACGCTCTTCGACGGAGTCCGGCTGCTGCCCGCCGGCTGCACGCTCACGCTCGAGGTGCGGGAGGGAGCGGAGCCGGCGATCGAGCGCTACTGGGACTTCCCCTTCGCGGCCGAGCCCGCCGACATCTCGGCGGAGGAGGCGACCGACCGGCTGCACGAGATCTTCCTCGAAGCGGTTACCCGCCAGCTCGTCAGCGACGTCCCCGTCGGCTCCTATCTCAGCGGCGGCATGGACTCCGGCTCGATCACGGCGATCGCGGCCCGGGAAGTGCCGCGCCTCGCCACGTTCACGGGCGGCTTCGACCTCAGCTCGGCCTCGGGGCTCGAGCTCGCCTTCGACGAGCGGGCGGCGGCCGAGGAGATGGCGAACGCGCTCAAGACCGAGCACTACGAGGTCGTCATGCACGCCGGCGACATGGAGTGGGTGATGCCCGAGCTGGTCTGGCACCTCGAGGACCTGCGCGTCGGCCAGTCCTATCCCAACTACTACGTCGCGCGGCTCGCGAGCAAATTCGTCAAGGTCGTGCTCTCGGGCGCCGGCGGCGACGAGCTCTTCGGCGGCTACCCGTGGCGCTACTTCTCCGCGGTGGAGGAGCCGGACCGCGACGGGTACCTCAACGGTTACTACGCGTTCTGGCAGCGCCTCGTCCCGGACGAGGAGAAGGGGAACCTGTACAACCCCGACGTCCTGCGCGAGCTCGGCGACCACTCGCCGTACGAGGTGTTCCGCGGCGTCTTCGACGGCTGGTCGGGCGCCCTCGACCGGCGCGCGGACTACCTCAACGCCTCGCTCTACTTCGAGCTGAAGACGTTCCTCCACGGCCTGCTCGTCGTCGAGGACAAGCTCAGCATGGCTCACTCGCTCGAGACGCGCGTCCCGTTCCTCGACAACGGGCTCGTGGACTTCGCGCTCCAGCTGCCACCCTCGCTCAAGGTGCCGGCGCTGGCGGCGGCGCTCAGCGTCGACGAGAACCTGCCGGGCAAGCGCCACCTGTTCGAGGCGGAGCGGAACCAGGGGAAGTTCGTTCTCCGCCAGGCGATGGAGCGCGTGTTGCCGCCGGCCGCCTCCGGCCGCGAGAAGCAGGGGTTCAGCGCGCCGGACGCCAGCTGGTTCCGCGGCGAGAGCATCGAGTACCTGAACCGCCTGCTCCGCGACCCCAAGGCCCGGATCTACGAGTTCCTCGACCCGGCGTATGTGGGCCGGATACTCGACGAGCACACCTCCGGCCGCGTGAACCGGCGACTGCTGATCTGGTCGCTGCTCAGCTTCGAGTGGTGGTGCCGGTCGTTCCTCGATGCCTTCCCGGCGCGGACGCAAGGCGAACTCTATGCCCTCGTCTGAGCCGTCGGGCGACGAGCTGCTCGAACAGCTTCGCGTGGTGCAGCGGGAGCTGGCGGACGCGATGCGGACGAACTGGAATCGCGACCTGCCGCTTCCCGAGCTGATCGGCGACCGGTGGGAGCGCGCCCGGCGCCTCGGCTTCGGCGAGGGGACGAGCATCTACGACTCGAGCCACGTCTTCGGCGACGTGCGAGTCGGACGCCACACCTGGATCGGCCCGTTCACGCTGCTCGACGGGAGCGGCGGCCTCGAGATCGGCGACTTTTGCAGCATCAGCACGGGCGTCCAGATCTATTCCCACGACACGGTCGACTGGGCGGTCTCCGGCGGAGAGCTTCCCTACGAGCGCGCGGCGGTGCGCATCGGTTCGCGCTGCTACATCGGCGCCCAGACCGTGGTCGCCAAGGGCGTCACGATCGGCGAGGGGGCCATCGTCGGGGCCTGCTCCTTCGTCCACTCCGACCTACCGGCCGGCGCGATCGCGGTCGGCACGCCCGCGCGGGTGGTTGGCTCCGCCGAGTTCGACGGCGAGCGGGTCGTCAGGCGCTACGACTGATCAGACGAGCGCCTCGGCGTAGCCCTTGAGCCGCCGGAAGACGGCGATCGCGGCGGCCAGCAGCGCCAGGCTGAAGAGCGTCGCATAGCCGAGGCCGAGCGCGCTGGGCCACGCGTCGTAGTAGAAGACCCGCCGATAGCCGTCGACGATGTAGGTGAGCGGGTTGATCCGCATGATCTCCGCGAGCGGATGCGGCACGTCGGAAGCCAGATAGAGGATCGGCGTGATCAGGAGCACGACCTGGAAGATGACCGGCAGGATGAACTGGAGGTCACGCAGGAACGCCGTCAGGATCGCGAGGAAGAGGCCGAAGCCGAGTGTGAAGAGCAGCTGCACGGCGACGAGCAGCGGAAGCGTCACGAGGCTGACGCCCACCGAGCGGCCGGACGCGCCGAGCAGGCAGCCGAGCGTGACGAGGCTGACGAACAACGGGGCAACGCTGGCCACGACGGCGGTTCCCGGCAGCAGCTCGAGCGGGAAGACGACGTTCTTCACGATCGAGGCGTGGCGGACGAGCGAGCTCGCGCTGTTCATCAGCCCGTCCTGGATCGCCAGCCAGGGGCTCATGCCGGCGAGGACGAAGATCGCGTAGTCGAACTTCCCACCGCTCGTCGCGCCGAGCTTCGCCTTGAAGATGAAGGTTACGAGCACGACGTACACGAGGACCTGCACGAGCGGGTTGATCACCGACCAGTAGACGCCGGCGATCGAGCCGACGTACCGGAGCTGGAGCTCCTGTCTGAGCTGCACCCGCAACAGACGAAGGAGGCGGTTCGGGGAAGGGGTCACGCCGACAGCGACCACTCGACCTCCTGGTAGTAGCCGGAGTTGTAGGCGTGCTTGTGCTCTTCGACCGCGAACGCGGTCTCGGCTCGTGCGAGAGGCGTTCCGTCGCTCGCCGAGAGCTCGAGGCGGACGCGATACGTGTAGCGCCCGAGTCGCATCTGCCCGAGCGAGACCGCGAGCGGGCTCGTTCCCTCCGGCAGGGAGAGCTCCTGCTCGTCGCGGAAGACGAGGAAGCCGTCGACCCGCACGACGTCGAGTCGGGCATCGACGCTTCGGAGCGGCCGCTCGCTCGAGATCGCGGCGTCGATGACGAGCGGCTCGTCGAGCCGGAAGAGGTGGACGGGAGTGGCCCCCGGAGCGGTGCTCGCCGCGAGATGCTCGATCGCAACCCCGCCGCTCGCGGAGCGACTTGCCTCCAGGAGCGCGAAGCGGCGCGCGAACTCCCGCTGGGCTTCCTCGTGCGCCACGGCCCGATAGAGCTCCACGACCTCGTCGGGGTCGCCGTCCGCCGCGATCCGGCCTTCCTGCAACCAGAGCACGCGGTCGCACATCTCCCGGATCGACTGAAGCGCGTGCGAGACGAGCACGACCGTCGCCCCGCGCCGGCACAGGTCGCGGATCCTCTGTCGGCAGCGGAGGGCGAATCCGACGTCTCCGACCGAAAGCGCCTCGTCGATCAGGAGCACGTCGAAGTCGCCGCTCGTCACGATGCTGAAGGCGAGCCTGCTCTTCATGCCGGAGGAGTAGGAGCGAACCGGGTGGTCGATGAACGTCCCCAGCCCCGCGAAGTCGACGATTTCCTGCTCTCTCTCGTGCAGCTCTTGCTGCGAGGCGCCGTACAGGCCGCCCATGTAGTGGATGTTCTCGCGGCCGGTGCGGTCGCGGACCAGGCCGGTCGCGATCTCGAGCACGGCGTGCAGCGTGCCGTGGACGGCGACGGCGCCGCTCGACGGCTCCGAAAGGCCTGCGACGATTCGGAGGAGGGTGCTCTTGCCTGCTCCGTTCCCGCCGACGATGCCGACGACCTCGCCCTGGCCGATCTCGAAGGAGACCCCGCGCAAGGCGTGGACGCGACCGCGCGAAGCCGCGCCGCGCCCCGTGACGCGTCGGAGCGTGCGCTCGAGCGGGAGCCCGCCGTACGTCTTGTGGACGTCGCGAACGCTAATCGTGGCCGGCGTCATGCTGCGAGCGCTCCCGCCGACCAGGACACGGGCAGGTCGAAGAATCCCGTCTCGCGCGCACCCGAGACGTGGATCTGCGTGTCGTGCCCGCACAGCGGGTTCCACATGTCGAGGTGATGGGTCGGCCACGGCCCCTGTTCCGGCGTCGCCAGCGCGACGTAGAGCTCGTAGTCGCCCGCGACGAGCGGCAGCGCCGGGTAGCGGATCTCGACGGTGCCGTGGGCGGCGGCCGGGACGACGAAGCCGTCGTCGCCGCTCCAAGCGGCCAGCAGCGTCTGCCCGTTGTAGCTGTGCATGACGCCGGCGGTCAGCGCGAACGGCTGCGCCGCGTCTGCCCGATACGCGACCCTGATCCGCAGGGCCTCTCCCGAGTCGAACTCGCGTCGCTGCTCGCCGCTGTCGTCGCATACGTCCACCCGCTCGATTCGAACCTGCTTAGTCAGCTCGAAGGCGTTCAGGTACGCGAGGTACTCGTGAAGGATCTCGTGGGGCGCTCCCTCCGCCCGGACGCGGCCGTCCTCGAGCCAGACGATGCGGGTGCAGAGACGGAAGGTCTGGTTCCAGTCGTGCGACGCGATCACGGTTGCGCGCCCGCCGGCCGCGATCTCGCGGATCCGCTCGAAGGACCGCTCCGCGAAGAACTCGTCGCCGACGGCGAGCACCTCGTCGAGCAAGAAGACGTCCGGGCGAATCGAGGTGGCGATGCTGAACGCGAGCCGGATCTTCATCCCGGTCGAGTAGGTGCGGACAGGGTCGTCGATGGCGTCCCGGACGCCGGCGAAGTCTGCGATGTCGTCGACCGCGTCGAGAGCTTCACGCCGCGTCGCCCCCAACAGCTCGAGGAGCTGGACGGCGTTGCGGCGGCCGGAGATGAACAGGTTCAGGCCCGAGTTGAGGTCGAGCAACGGGTAGACGCTTCCCTTCGCTCGCACCGACCCCTTCGTCGGCGGCGCGATCCCGGCGGCGACGCGCAGGAGCGTGCTCTTGCCCGCTCCGTTTCGGCCCACGACTCCGACGACCTCCCCGCGGTCGACGGTCAACGAGACGTCGTCGAGCGCGACGGCCGCGCGACCGCCCTCGGGATCGTGCCGGCGCAGGTAGTCGAGCGGTGTGCGGAAGATCGGATAGACCTTCGTCACCCGCTCGAGTGTGAGGGCATGCTCGCTCAACGGCGCCAAGGTATCGAACGCCCCGGTTCCGATCCGCGCCTCTCCTGTCGCCCCGGAAGCCGCCTTCGCTACGGTCCGCACCCTGTGACGAGCCTGGGGACGGATCTCCGAGAGAGGCGCTGACGTGCGTATCGGGCTCGTCGGCGGCATGGCAAACGCCATGTACTGCTTCACCAGGGTCTTGCGACAGCAGGGATACGACGCCGAGTACGTCGAGGACGAGCAGGACGCCTTTCCGATGTCCCAGCCGCTCTGGGAGGAGGTGCCGCTCACGCTCGATCCCTCCCGCTTCGGCTCCGAGCTGCTCGACGTGCGCGGTTGGCGGGAGCTGGCGAGCAGCAACGGGTGGCACGAGCCGTCGTGGATCGTCCGACCGGAGGCCCGGCCGCGGAAGCTGGATCTCCTCCGAGCCGGCCGTGCGGCGCGCTGGACGGGTCACAGCGAGCTGCGCACACTGTATCGCTACCTGCGAGCGCTCGAGCCGGTCGTCGATCGCCTCCGGTCGTACGACAGGCTGGTCGTCTGCGGCATCCGCAATGTCGAGGCGATGCTGTCCGGCCGGCCGTATGTCTTCTGGCCGCACGGCGGCGACGTGCACATCGTTCCCTTTCGCAGCGACTCTGGGTTCGACCGTGCGTTTGCGCGCCTGTCGCGGGCTGCGATTCTCCGGGCCGAGGTCGCCGGGACGCACGACCCCACGATCGCCGCCGGCATGGAGAAGCTCGGGCGTCGAGGCCCGATCCCCTACCTCCCGTTCCTGGTCGACATCGACCGCTACTCGCCGGGGCAGCCGACGACGCCCGTCGCCGTCGAGGTGGCGGGACAGGCCGCCGGCCGCCGGGTGGTCTTCCTCGCCTCCCGCCAGGACTTCTACTGGAAGGGGACCGATCGCTTCGCGCGCGCGTTCGCGGCGACCGTGAAGGCCGGTGCGCCCCTCTACCTCGCTGTCACGCCCTGGGGCGCCGATGTCGAGGCGACCCGGCGGATCTTCGCCGACGCCGGTGTCCTCGATTCGGTGCACTACCTCGAGAGCGCGGTTTCGAAGCCGATACTCCGCGACCTCTACCGAATCTCGGATCTGGTCGTGGACCAGTTCACGGTCACGGCGTTCGGCTCGTTAATGCTCGAGGCGATGGCCTGCGGGACGCCCGTCCTGATCAATCTCGACCTCGACGCCTTCCGCAGCCGCTGGCCCGAGTTCGTACCGCCGCCGGGACTGCGGGCATCCACCGAGGAGGAGATCGAAGCCGTGCTGCGCGCGCTGGTCGACGTCGACGCGGGACTGTCGGGGCTCGGCCGAGCGAGCCGGGAGTGGATCGAGACCCACCACGGACCGGAGAAGGCAGAGCTGTACGTCGGAGGCGCCGGGTGACCGGCTCGAGACGCGCGAAGTCGTGGCTCGGCTTCCGGGCCTACCGTCTCTTCGCCTGGGCGATCCCGTGGCCGTCGCTGCTCCTCTTCCTGGCGCTTGCGCTCCGCGAGCGCCGTCGGCCGCGGCGGCCGAAGCCGCGTCTCTTCTGGGGGAAGGTCCCGCTCATCAGCATCAAGTACCACTCGCTCGCCATGCGCCGGCTCGGATACGAGTCGACCACGGTCGTCGACGAGGTGTACTCGATCAACTCGCGGGACGACTACGACGTCGTCGCCGCGGAGCTCGTCGACCGGTTGGCGCTGGTGCGCCTGCTGCCTCGCTTCATGCGCGTCGCCCTGCAGCCGTACGTGACCTTCGCGTGGGCGCTCCGGCGGTTCGACGTCTTCACCGTCTACGCCAACGGGAGGATCCTCTACACGACGCCGCTGAGCTCTCGCGAGCTGCAGCTGCTCCATCGGGCCGGGAAGAAGGTCGTCCTGCTTGCATACGGGAGCGACGTGCAGGTGATGAGCCGCAGCCGCGAGCTCCCCTTCAAGCACGCGATGTCCATGGACTACCCGGAGCTCGTGCGCCGGGAGGCGGAGACCCTGCGCAACATGGAGTACTGCGTGGCTCACGCCGACCACGTCGTGAGCGGGGTCGACTGGGTCGACTACATGCCCTACTGGGACACGTTGACCGCGGGGCACTTCGCAATCGACGTCGACGAGTTCGCACCCGCTCCCGAAGAGCCCGGCCGCGACCCCGAGCGGCCTGTGGTCGTGTTCCACGCCCCGAACCACCGGGAGCTGAAGGGCACGCGGTTCCTGATCGCGGCCTGCGAGGAGCTGCGGGCCGAGGGCGAGCCGGTCGAGCTACGGCTGGCCGAAAAGGTGCCCAACCACGAGGTTCGTCGTCAGATTGCCGAGGCGGACATCGTCGCCGACCAGTTCATCGTCGGCTGGTACGCCTTCTTCGCGATCGAGGCGATGGCGACGGCGAAGCCGGTGCTCTGCTTCCTGCGCCCCGACCTCGTCGAGCTGTACACGCTCTACTCCTTCGCAGGCGAGTGTCCGCTCGTGAACACGCCTCCGCTCGAGATCAAGGAGCGCCTGCGGGAGCTGATCCACGACCCTGTGCGCCGGCGCGAGCTCGGTCTCGCCGGCCGGCGCTACGTGGAGGATCACCACTCGCTCGACGCGGTCGGTGCCTGGCTGGACGGCATCTACCGGCGCGTCTGGCCGGCGTCGACCTAGAGCATCGAACGGATCCCGTCGAGCAGCCCGATGCTGGGGTGCACGCCGAGCATCTGCTTCATCCGGGCGTTGTCGCCGACGAGGTCGCCCTCGTGCTCCGGCTCGATATGGCGCACGTGTGCCATATCGCCCGTCGCTTCCTCGATCACGCCGACGAGCTCGCGGATGGAGACGATCTCGTCCCCCGCGACGTTGAAGACGTCCGACCGCTCGAGGGCGAGCGCCGGGGAGAAGACCGCGGCCGCGTCGTGGACGTGGATCGGGTTGATCCGCTGCCCCGGCCGTCCGGCGATGGAGATCTGGTCGCCCTTCTGCACTTTTTCGAGCAGGGTCGGCACGAGCATGCCAACCTGCCCGGGCCCGTAGACGAAGAAGAAGCGGAAGACCACCGTGTGGAAGAAGGCCCGGTAGTTCCCCACGAGCGACTCGGCCACGTGCTTCGAGGTGAGGTAGAAGTTGAGCGGGTTCGCCGGGGACGTCTCGACGAGCGCCTCGTAGCTGTAGCCGTAGATCCCGCCTGTCGAGGCGAGCACGAACGTCTGCGCGCCGGCCGAACGCGCGTACTCCAGCAGCTGGAACGTCGAGTGGACGTTGACCGCGTACACGTCTTCCGCACCGTCCGGGAACTCCCGGTAGCGATGCGACTGCGCGAGGTGGACGACCGCGTCGACCCGGCCGGGCAGGCGGCCCGGATCGAACGGCTGCGCGAGGTCCTGGACGATCCACTCGCGGCTCGCGTCGGGCGCGGCCCGAACGACGGGGAAGAGCTCGTGCTCGCCTTCGAGTCGGTCGAGCAGTCGCCGGCCGATGAATCCGCCGGCGCCGGTGACGAGAACCTTCACCGTCGTCGGGCGATGACGGTTATGCCGGCCTCCTCGACTCGTTCGCGCTCGATCTCGAGGTTCGCCTCCTCGCACCACGAACGCACCTCCTCCGCCGTCTGCCGGTGGGCGTTTGCGGGTGCGTACCAGTCGTAGTTGATGTGGTTGAGCTCGTCGAAGGACAGGTCCGGGTGGTGGAACGCCTTCGCCACGTGCCAGTAGAAGAGGCGCTGGACGTCGTACCGGCCGGCGGGGATCTCCAGCAGCTCGATGTCCTCGGGGACCTCGACCTCCGCCCCGAGCTCGCCGAGCGCCACGCCGAGCTTGGTCAGCGGCTCGACGGCCTTCCAGGCCTGCTCGGGAGCCATGTCCTGGAGCAGGCCGCGGATGTAGTCGTCGGTGAACTCCCGGACCGGGCCCTTCTTGCGGTAGACGTAGAACATGAAACGGCCGCCGGGAGAGAGCAGCTCCGCGAGCCGGTCGAGCGCATTGTGGGTCGAGTCGGTGTGGTGGAGCACGCCTTCGGAGAAGATCACGTCGACCGAGCCGGGCTGCAGCGGGAGCGCAGTCACGTCGTCCTGGACGAATGCTGCGCCGACTCCTCGAGCGGCGCAACGCCGAGCGGCCACGTCCACGGCCCGCGAGATATCCGCGGCGACGAACCGGACCGAATGGAGGCGGGACCCGAAGAGCGCGAGCGAAGAGACGGCCGCGCCGCAGCCGGCGTCGAGAAGCACGGGATCGTCGCCGTACTCGTCCCACCACTCCGCTACGGCGACATCGCCGTAGCGCTCGAGCAGCCACTCGCGTGTCCGCCAGAGCGCGTTCTCGCTCTCGAAGGAGTCGATCTGGTGCCACTTGTAGCCGAAGGCCTCGGCGGTCTGCGTCTGCTCGTCCGAGAAGACGGCCTCGGCGCGAAGCACCTGGCCGTCCACGCGGTAGCGCTTCCCGCGCATCTCCACGCTCGACCCGGGCTCCGGGAGCCCGGACAGTCCGAGCAGCGGCGCGAGCCAGCTCGGAGGAGCTGTTTCGAGCATGTCGGGCACGAGGCGGCACGATAGCGGTCTCCCGGCCGGAACTCCGCCACTAACCTCCCGCCACGTGTCCACCCCGACCCGTCGCGTGCTCCTCGTCTCGCCGGCCTACCTCGGGTCGAAGCGGCGCATCGGGTTCCACCATCTCGCGCGCGCGTACCAGAGCCTTGGTTGGGACGTCGTCTTCGTGACCGCCCCGATCAGCTTCCTCTCCCGGCTGCGCGGCGACTATCGCTTCGAGTATCCCGTGCGCGAGGAGGCGAACCGGCTCGTGCCGGTCGACGAGCGGCTGAGGAGCTTCGTCCTGATGACGGGTTGGCAACCCGGGAACCTGCGCCTGCCGGTTGCCAACCGCCTCTCGTCGCAGCTGTTCCGGCGCTACGCGCAGACTCCTCTCGGCCCGCTCGCTGGCCTGCTCCCCGAGGCCGACCTGATCGTCTTCGAGGGGACGGCGGCGCTGCTGCTCGTCCCGCGCTTCCGCGAGCTCGCGCCGCGCGCGCGGATCGTCTACCGGGCCTCGGACGACCTGCGGCGGCTCCGAGTCCACCCGCTGCTGCTCGCCGCGGAGGCGGAGGCCGTCGCCGAGGTCGACCTCACGAGCGTGCCGACGCGGGAGATGGCCGCAGCGCTCGAGAGCCACGGCCCGGTGCAGGTGCATTCGTCGCCGGTGGACACGGCCGCGCTCGACCGGCCGACGCCGTCGCCGTACGGAGACGGGCCGGCCGCCGTCTTCGCCGGCGTGACGCCGCTCTTCGACTACGACACGCTCGCCCTCGCAGCGCACCTCGTCCCGCACGTCGCCTTCCACGTCGTCGGGCTGCCGCCGCGGACGATGCCGCCGAACGTGGCGTTCCACCCGGAGCTGCCCTACGATGAGCTCGTCCCGTACCTGCAGCACGCGACGTACGGGCTGCTCTTCTTCCCGCCCGGCTACCCCAGTCTCGGACAGGGGAACAAGGTCGTGCAGTACTCGTACTGCCGCCTGCCGATCGTCGCGCCGTCCTTCTTCTGCTCCGACCGCTCGAACATGTGCGTCTACGACGTCGGCGACGAGGCGAGCCTCGGGCGTGCGCTCGCCGAGGCGGAGGCGATGCCGCACGCTGAGTCGTTCGCCGAGGGCATCGTCTCGGCCAAGGAGCTGGCACGGATCCTCGCCGGGGAGCAGCCGTGAGGACGGTTCTGAGCGTCGTCCACTCGCCGCTCTACGGCGGTCCGCACAACGAGGTGCTGCGTCTCGACGCGGCGATGAGGCGGCGCGGCTGGCGGACGGTGATCGCCGTTCCCGACGAGACCGGCACGGCGGTGCCGCGCCTGCTGTCGGCGGGCGTCGAGCTCGAGCAGCTGCCGCTCGGCCGCCTTCGCGCCGACCCGCGCCTCCTGCCGCGCTTCGTCACGAGCTTCCGCCCGACGGTGCGGGAGATCGAAGGGGCGATCGACCGGACGGGCGCGGAGCTCGTCTCGATCGGCGGCCTCGTCAACCCGCACGCGGCGTTCGCTGCGCGGCGCCGCGGCGCCGCGATCGTCTGGCAGATCGTCGACGCCGGCTCGCCCGTCCCGCTGCGGCGGGCGGCGATGGGGCTCGTGCGTCGCTACGCCGACGCTGTCCTCTTCGACGGCGAGGCACTGGTCGCGGCACATGGCGGCCGCGAGTCGCTCCCGATGCCGGCGTTCGTCTACTTTCCGCCTGTCGACACCGATCGCTTCGCGCCCTCGGCCGAGCGCCGCGCGATCCTCCGGGAGGAGCTCGGGATTCCGGCCGACGCGCCGGTGGTGGGGACCGTCGCGCACCTGACGCCGCTGAAGGGGCTCGAGGTCTTCCTCGGCGCGGCGGTGCGCGTCTCGGCGGCGATCCCCGAGGCCCGCTTCGTCGTCGTCGGCTCCGCGCCCGAGTCGCACGCCGCCTACGGCGCGCGCCTTCGCCTGCAGGCCGAGGAGCTCGGCCTGCCGCATCCGATCGTCTTCGCCGGGCCGCGCGACGACGTCGAGCGCTGGTACGCGGCGATGGACGTCGACCTGATCACGTCGCGCTCCGAGGGGACGACCACGACGGCGCTCGAGGCGCAGGCGTGCGGCGTCCCGGTCGTCTCCACCGACGTCGGCGCGGTGCACGAGGTCGTCGAGGACGGCGTGACGGGCCTGCTCGTCCCCGCCGGACGACCGGATGCGATCGCCGCCGCCGCCCTCGACCTGCTCGGGGATCCGGCCCGACGGGCCGAGATGGGTCGCGCGGGGCGCAGCGCCGC
>Ga0335077_10005247_pt1 | contig 15875 bp, 15 predicted proteins | sample Lox_Sample_31_FD_207151 | JGI IMG/M metagenome (GOLD analysis project Ga0335077, IMG submission 207151) | Soil microbial communities from Loxahatchee National Wildlife Refuge, Florida, United States - Lox_Sample_3.1 | ecosystem: Environmental > Terrestrial > Soil > Wetlands | place: USA...
CATGCATGGCACCACGATGATCTTCCTGGTGGTGGTGCCGTGGCTGGTCGGCTTTGCGACCTACATGGTGCCGCTGATGATTGGCGCGCGCGATATGGCCTTTCCGCGGCTCAATGCACTCAGCTTTTGGGTGCAGATCTTCGGCGGACTGATGCTCTATTTCAGCTTCGCCACCAGCGGAGTCAATGGCGGTGCGCCGGCGGTGGGGTGGTTCGCCTACGCGCCGCTCAGCGAGAGCGCCTATTCCTTCGGCCCCGGAGTGAACTACTGGATCCTCGGGCTGCTCGCGATCGGCGTGGGGACGCTCACTGCCGGAATCAACCTGATGGCGACGATCATCTGCCTGCGCGCGCCCGGAATGAGTATCCGGCGCCTGCCGCTGTTCGTCTGGATGACGCTGATAACCGGCTTCCTGATCGTGGTAGTGATGCCGATACTCAATGCGGGCCTGGTGATGTTGCTCGCCGACCGGCTGCTCAATGCGCATTTCTTCCGCGCCGACACCGGCGGCTCGGCGGTGCTGTGGCAGCACGTTTTCTGGGCCTTCGGCCATCCCGAGGTTTACATCATGGTCCTGCCCGCCTTCGGGATAATCTCGGAGGTCATTCCGGTGTTCTCGGGCAAGCCGATCTACGGCTACGATTTCGTCGCCGCCTCGACCCTGGCGATCGCGTTCCTGAGCCTCACGGTGTGGGCCCATCACATGTTCGCGGTCGGACTCGGCCACGCCTTCGATCTTTTCTTCGCCATCTGCAGCATGGCGATCGCGGTGCCCACGGGAGTGAAGATCTTCAACTGGACCGCGACGATGTACGGAGGGCGGGTGCGCTTTACGACCGCGATGCTGTTCGCGATCAGCTTCCTGGTGATGTTCACGATCGGCGGGCTGTCGGGCATCGCTTTCGCGGTAGTGCCGATCGACTGGCAGCTGACCGACAGCTATTTCGTGGTTGCGCATTTCCACTATGTACTGTTTGGCGGAACCGCTTTCGCACTTTTCGCCGGAATTTACTACTGGTTTCCCAAAATCAGCGGCCGGATGCTCGACGAGCGCTGGGGCCAGGTTAATTTCTGGCTGACGTTTATCGGCTTCAACCTGACGTTCATGATCCAGCACGTGCTCGGAATGCTCGGGATGCCGCGGCGAGTGTTCACCTATCCCGCGCTCCCGGGATGGGAAGCCATGAACATGATCTCGACGATTGGGGCGTTCGTGCTCGCCCTATCGGTGCTGATCCTGATGATCAATATCGCTGTTTCGCTCCGCTCGGGAAAAATAGCCGGCGACAATCCGTGGGATGCGTGGACACTCGAATGGGCGACAACCTCGCCGCCACCGCCCGAGAACTTCACTCGCGTGCCGCCAATTCGCGGGCGCCGGCCGCTGTGGGACCTGGCCCATCCCGATCGCACCGACGAGATGCTGAGCAAGCTGGCCGGATGAGCGGCCGCGATGCCGGAGAGGACGATGCCTGACAGGGTCAAAATCGGAGTCGGCTTGTTTCTGTTCTCCGAGGCGTGGTTTTTCCTGATCCTCGTAATCACTTATGCCTTCTTCCATTCGCGATCCGCCGACGGGCCGAGCGCTGCCAACAGCCTCAACGTGATGCGCACGCTCGCGTTCAGTATCTGCCTGTTCCTGAGCAGCGCGACGATTCATATGGCCTCGCGCAGCTTCCGGGCGGGCGATCGGAGTGGCGTCAGCGGCTGGCTCGCTCTGACCGTGGCGCTCGGCGCGATCTTTCTCTTCGGCCAGACGCGCGAGTACCTTGGACTCTTCGCCCACAGCGTCACGATCAGCACCAACCTGTTTGGCTCGACGTTCTTTACGCTTACCGGCTTCCATGGCCTGCACGTGTTGATAGGCCTCGTGGCGCTGGGCGCGCTGCTCGGAATCGCGCTGAGAGGGCGCCAGAGCGCAATCCATCCGTCCGGCTTCGAGTCCGTCGCGATGTATTGGCATTTCGTCGACGCGGTGTGGGTAGTGATTTTCACCGTGGTCTATATCTGGCCGCTTGTCGGATAGATGCGCAAATCCGCGTGGAAGCCGCGTCAAGGCGTGAAAGCTGCATCAAAATAAAATGGACTCGATACTCCGAGCGTGGGACCCGGACCTGTCCGTGCTGATCGGATGCGCGGCGTTGCTGGTGGCCTATTGGAGCGCGCATCGGGGCGACCTGTCTCGTGCCGGATGGTTTGCCGCCGGCGTGGCCGTGATGCTGTTCGCGCTGATCTCGCCGCTCGACACGCTCGGCGACGAATACCTATTCAGCGCGCACATGCTGCAGCATCTGCTGCTCGAACTCGCGGTGCCGCCGCTGCTGCTGCTCGGCATCACGCCCCGTTTCGCGAACGCGGTGCTCGCTTCGCGCGCGCTCGCCCGTGTCGAACGCGTCCTGGGAAATCCGCTCGTCGCCTGGACCCTTGGCGTTGTCACGCTCGCACTGTGGCATCTGCCGCGGCTGTTCGACGCGGCGCTCGACGACGAGTACGTGCATATCGCGGAGCATCTGTGCTTCCTGGTGACCGCGACAATCTTCTGGTGGCCGATCCTCGCGCCGCTGCCGCGCTGCCGGATCTCGCCGCTATGGACGCAGGTGTATCTGGTGGGCGGCGCGATGGCCAACAGCCTGCTCGGCATCTGGTTGACCTTTGCGCCGCCCGGCCTCTACGCGCCCTATGTGCATCCCGGCGATTCGCTGCACGTTGCGGCGTTGTTGCGCGATGGATGGGGTCTGACGCCGGCGCTCGACCAGCAGGTGGGCGGCCTCCTGATGTGGGTCGGCGGCGGCTTCGTGTTCCTTGCGGCCATGATGGTGCTGTTCCTGCAATGGTTCGGGACCGCCGAGAGCGACAGTGTTGCGCCCGCGACGGCGGGTCTTTAGGAGGGAATCGAATGGCGCCGGAAGACATATCGCATCCGCGCGAGGGCGAGACCGCCGGCGCAACCGCCGTATGGAGCACGGCGTTGCCCGAGAAGATTCCACCGCCGACCTATGCGCCGGCGTTTCTCGCGCTGGGCATCACGTTCTTGCTTTTCGGAGTAATCAGTTCGTATGTGTTTTCCGCGGCGGGTGTGGTCCTGATGGCCGTGGCGATTAGCAAGTGGGTGGGAGAACTGTTACATGGCGAGTGAAACGCAGGAGCGCGGCTGCTGCGAAGCGCTGAGCCCGGAGCGCCGCCGCTTCCTCGGGCGGCTCAGCATCGCGCTCTCGGCCGTCGCCGCCGCCATCGTCGGCATCCCGGTCGTCGGCTTTATCCTCGGCCCGCTGATCGCTCCCGAACCGGACGTGTGGCGCGCGGTGGGCGCGGTCGACAGCTTCAAGCCCGGCGAAACCGTAAGCGTAAGCTTTCTCGATCCGTCGCCGATGGAATGGGCGGGGGTGACCGCGATGACCGCGGCGTGGCTCAGGCGGCTCGAGTCCGGCGCCTTCATCGCCTTCGCGGTAAATTGTTCGCATCTCGGATGCCCCGTGCGATGGCTCGCGCAGGCCAACCTGTTCATGTGTCCCTGCCATGGCGGCGTTTACTATGCCGACGGCGAGGTCGCCGCGGGTCCGCCGCCGCGCGGGCTGTTCAAGTACCCGGTGCGGGTGCGCGACGGACAGGTCGAGATCCTCGCCAGCGCGGTGCCGATCGAATAGCTGCGCGGGGGGAGAGCGGCGGTGATAAAAAGGATTTTCCAGCAGGCGGTTGACGCGTTCGAAGAACGCACCGGCCTCATCAAATTCTTCAACGACGTGATGAAGCATCCGGTGCCGCCCAACACCGGATGGTGGTACGTCTTCGGCAGCGCGGTGCTGGTCGCCTTCATGATGCAGGTGGTGACCGGGATCGCGCTGGCGACGCGCTACGTCGCGGCGTCGGGAAACGCCTACCAGGCGCTCGAATTCATCACCTACCGGGCGGTGCTGGGCAATTTCCTGCGCGGGATGCACTTCTTCGGTGCCTCCGCGATGATCCTGCTGGTCGGCATCCACATGATCCAGGTCTTCCTGATGGGATGTTACAAGTACCCGCGGGAATTCAACTGGGTAAGCGGGGTCTGCCTGCTGTTCATCACGATCGCGATGGGTTTCAGCGGACAACTGCTGCGCTGGGATCAGACCGCGGTCTGGGCCACGGTACTCGCGGCCGAGATGCTCGGGCGCACGCCGCTCATCGGCAAGTACCTCGCGCGCTTTCTGCTCGGCGGCAACACGCTCGGCGGCGCGACGCTCAGCCGCTTTTTCGCCTTCCACGTATTTTTTCTTCCCGCGATGATCTTCGCCTTCGTCGGGCTCCATCTCTATCTCGTGATCCATGACGGAATCTCGGCCCCGCCGATGCCCGGAGCGAAGGTCAATCCCAAAACCTACCGCGCCGAATACGAGAAACTGCTCGAAGAGCATGGCGTGTCATTCTGGCCCGACGCCGCGTGGCGCGACGTAGTGGTCGCCGTCGGCGTGGTGCTCACGGTCGCCGCGCTGGCTTTTTTCGTCGGGCCGCCCGAGCTCGGCAAGCCGCCCAACCCGAGCCTGCTCGCCAACGATCCGAGCCCGGACTGGTACATGCTGTGGTACTACGCGGTGCTCGCGTTGCTGCCGCGCGGGATGGAGTCGGTGTTCATGATCGCGGCGCCGCTCTCGGCCATCGTGTTCCTGCTGCTGGTGCCGGTGCTGTGGAACAAGGGCGAGCGCCATCCCTCGCGCCGCCCGTGGGCGGTCGCGGCGGTGCTCATGATCGTGCTTACCATCGTAGGCTTCTGGATCGAAGGATCGATCGCGCCGTGGTCGCCGAGGTTCGACGCCAAGCCGCTCTCGGCCGCGCTGGTGGGTACGACCGCCGCGCCGATCGTGAACGGGGCGCAGCTTTTTCACGACAAGGGATGCGAGTTTTGCCACACGATTGACGGGCAGGGCGGGATGCGCGGTCCAGACCTGACCCTGGTGGCGAACCGGCTGAGCGTCAACGATCTGCGGATCAAGATTGCCAACGGCGGCAGCAACATGCCGTCATTCGCGGGCATCCTGACCCACGACGAACTCGACAACCTGGTGACCTTTCTGGAGTCGCGGACGACGATGCCGCCGGGACGGACTTCGAGAGCGACGGGCGTCGCACCCGCGCCGGCGCTCGCCAGCGCTCATGCAGCCGCGCCGCTGACGCCGCTGACGCAGTCCGCGAGCGCGCGCGACGCGGCCACGTCCCGGCCGTAGCGCGTCGATCCCGCGTTTGCCGGTTTGGAGCCGCGCGAGCGTCCGCAAGGAGCCGTGCCGGCTGCCACTCCCCGTTGTGTGATTGCCGCCAGCGCCGGTTGTTTGGATCTGCGAGAGAGTGGTTTGGCATCCATCCCAAGATTCGAGGGAAAAATGAGCAGTGACAAGTTCGCAAGAACGGTTCTCCCCATTCCCGATCGCGTCCATGTCGGATTGACGACCTATGACGCGAAAGATCCCGACACCAAATATCCCCCGATGGAGCAGCTCCGTCCGCCCAAGGGAGCGCCGAATATCCTGGTGATTCTGCTCGACGATGTCGGCTTCGGCACGACCTCAGCCTTTGGCGGCCCATGCCAGACTCCGAATATTGATAAATTGGCGTTGGCCGGGCTCAAGTACACCCGATTTCACACGACCGCGCTGTGTTCGCCAACGCGGCAGGCGCTGCTCACCGGACGCAACCATCATTCGGTCGGCATGGGCGGGATCACCGAGATCGCCACCTCCGCGCCCGGCTACAATTCGATCCTGCCCAATTCGTCTTCGCCGATCGCACGCACGCTGAAGCTCAACGGCTATTCGACGGCGCAGTTCGGCAAGTGCCACGAGATCCCGGTCTGGCAGACGAGTCCGATCGGGCCGTTCGATGCGTGGCCGACAGGCGGCGGCGGGTTCGAATACTTCTACGGCTTTATCGGCGGCGAGACCAATCAGTGGCATCCGGCGATCTACGAGGGGACGACGCCCGTGGAGCCCGACAAAACGCCGGAGCAGGGCTACCACTTCACCGACGACATGACGACCAAGGCGATCAAGTGGATTCGCCAGCAAAAGGCGCTCGCGGCCGACAAGCCGTTCTTCGTCTATTTCGCTCCGGGCGCGATGCACGCGCCGCATCACGTACCGAAGGAATGGGCGGACAAGTACAAGGGCAAATTCGACCAGGGCTGGGACCGGCTGCGCGAGGAAACCTTTGCGCGGCAGAAGGAACTCGGGGTGATTCCCAGGGAGTGTCAGCTCACCCGGCGGCATTCCGAAATTCCCGCATGGGACACGGAGTCCGCGGAGATGAAGCCGGTGCTCGCTCGCCAGATGGAGATATTCGCTGGCTTCATGGAGCACACCGACTATCACCTCGGACGGCTCATCGACGCGCTCAAGGATCTGGGCATCCTCGACGATACGCTCGTCTATTACATCATCGGCGACAACGGCGCGTCGGGAGAGGGTACGCTGCAAGGCGCGTACAACGAACTGGTGCCGCTGACCGGCTTTGCGGACCTCGAATCTCCGGAGTTCCTGCGCGCCAACATCGAAAAATTCGGCGGCGTCGAAGCCTACAACCACTACGCGGTGGGCTGGGCGCACGCGATGGACACCCCGTATCAATGGACCAAGCAGGTCGCGTCGCACTGGGGCGGCACGCGCAACGGACTGGTCGTGCATTGGCCCAAGGGAATCACGGCCAAGGGCGAGATTCGCGCGCAATTCCATCACGTAATCGACGTCGCGCCGACCCTGCTGGAAGTCGCAGGTCTGCCTGAGCCAATCATGGTCAATGGCGTGGCGCAGAAGCCGATCGAAGGCGTCAGCATGGCGTACTCGTTCAACGACGCCGGCGCGCCGGACCGGCGCGAAACCCAGTATTTCGAGATGGTGGGCAACCGCGGCATTTATCACAAGGGTTGGACCGCCGTCACCCGCCATCGGACTCCCTGGCTCACCGGCGCGGTACAGTTGCCCGCATTCGACGACGTGTGGGAGCTGTACGACACCAACGCGGACTGGAGTCAGGCGAAGGATCTTTCAAAGGAGAATCCGAAGAAGCTTCACGACCTTCAGCGCCTATGGATAATCGAGGCGGCCAAGTACAACGTGCTCCCGCTGGACGACCGCATGGCCGAGCGCGCCAATCCCGACATCGCCGGCCGCCCGCAGCTGATCGTGGGCAACCGGCAATTGCTCTTCGGCGGAATGGGGCGTCTTACGGAAGGCTCGATCGTCAATATCAAGAACAAGTCGCACGCCGTGACCGCCGAGGTGATCGTGCCCGAGGCGGGCGCGGAAGGCGTCATCGTCGCGCAGGGCGGTCTGACCGGAGGCTGGAGCCTCTATGCCAAGGATGGCAAACCGAAATACTGCTACAACTTTTATGGGCATGAGCGTTACTACATCGAAGGCTCCGACAGGACTCCAGCCGGCAAGCACGAAGTCAGGATGGAGTTCGCCTACGACGGCGGCGGGCTCGCGAAGGGCGGCATGGCCACGCTTTATGTCGATGGCAAAAAATGCGGCGAGGGCCGCGTAAACAGAACCGAGCCGATGGTTTTCTCCGCCGATGAGACCTGCGACGTGGGATACGAGGCGGGATCGCCGGTGACTTACGATTACGGAAAGCGCGGCACCAAATTCAGCGGCGAGGTCAATTGGGTGGAGATCGATATCGGCAAAGACGCGCTCAACCTCGAGCACCTGATCACGCCGGAGGACCGGCTGCGCCTCGCGATGGCGCGGCAGTAAAAGCCGCATTTCGCGCTGCGGCGCTCTGCCAAGGCTTGCTGCAGCGCTCCGACGCGGCCGTGCGATGACCGAGCGCCCACAAAGAAGAGATCAGCGGCGTCGGACGACAGTTGGGGGAGGCTTGCGGATGATAAATTGATGCTCGCGCACTTCCTCCAGTTCGTATTCATGAGTGCGCAGGAATTGGTCGACAGCCCGGGTTACTCCGTCCTTGTGCCATGAGGTGGGGCGATCGTAATCGTCCCCGCAAACCAGGCCCCCGGGTCGGACCTTCGCGGCGAAGCTCTCGAGGTCGGCCGTTACAAATTCATATTGGTGATTCCCGTCTATATAGACCCAGTCGAAGTATCCGTCCTGGAAATCCTGCGCCGCCAGCTGCGAGGGCGCGCGATGAATGGTTATCTGACCCTTCGCCGCTTCTCTGGAAAATCGCGACCGAACGGATTCGAATATTCGATCCATCTCGATTTGGCTGCTCTTGCCCCCGCCGTACCAGGCGCCCTGGTACGACGGTTCGTATTTCCATGGATCGATCAGATGGAGCCTGGTTGGACGTACCAGCTTCAGCATGCGACAGGAGAATTCACCCTTCCACACGCCGATTTCCGCGCCCACCGATCTTTTCGGAAGCCGGCTAAGCAGGAAATCTCGTTTATCGCGGCGCGCGCGAGCCCGGCTCAGAAACTCACGTAACACGTTGCCCCTTTCGGCCCTTGAACTCGTAGCGCACCGCAATCAAATGGTCTCAAACGCCAGGTCCGCTTTTTTGTCGCACAAACTGGCCGGCTGGGGAAGGAAGCTGGCGCTCCCGGGGACTGCGGCGCGTCGCCGGGGCTGCGGCTATTCTTTACGATTCGAGCGGGTGAGGGTGGCATGTGGCGCGCCCCTCGATTTGACGCTTCGGTTCACCTTGCCGCCATTGTAGTTACGTGGCATCGTGTCGTATCGGCGCTTGGCACTCGACGCCTCCGGCTGCTTTCGGTCTCCGAGCGCATCCCGGGAGCAGACCTCTGCTCTGGTGGATGGATGGCAGGAGTCGGGGCGCCAGGATCTGTCGTCGTCATTGGCCGATAATCGCGCGCTTTATTTCGACGAGCCGTTAGCTCAGGCCGGTAGAGCATCTGACTTTTAATCAGAGGGTCCCGGGTTCGAGTCCCGGACGGCTCACTCAAATATCCTTTTAAATTGGCTGATTTTTCCGCCTCAGCTTGCGGCACCGAGTCCGAAAAATCCGGATCGGTGCCAAATTGGTGCCAGAACGGAGTTTGATTCTCATCGAGACGATCCACGAAACCAGCCGATCCCTCGGGCAGCCAGCGCGCATAGTGCTGGAGCGTGGTGGTCGGTTTCGCGTGTCCGAGCTGTGCGGCGACGTAGGTGATGGGCGCGCCTTTGGCGAGCAGCGAGGTCGCGAAAGTGTGGCGCAGATCGTAGAGGCGGTGGCCGCTGACCCCGGCCTTCCTCATGGCGCGCGCGAAGCGCTTGCGGATCCGGCTGATATCGAGCGGGTGGCCGTTCCCGTTGATGAAGACGAAGTCCCCGACCTCGCCGGTCCCGGTGCTCAGCGCCTCGCCCCGGCGCTTGCGATAGAGCGCGCTCATCGCCACCGCGAGTTCCTGGGACATGTCGACGGTGCGGACCGCGTCGGTCTTGGTGGTGCTGAGCTCGCCGCCGGAAAATCCGCGCTCGATCAGGATCTTGCGCCGGCTGAAATCGAAGTCCGGCCACTGCAACGCAAAGGCCTCGCTTGGCCGGGCACCGGTTCGTGCGAGCAGCAGGAATAATGGATAGCAGGCGGGATCGTAATGATGCACCGCCTGCAGCACGCGGGCGAGTTCCTGGTCGGCGAACGGGCGGATGGCCTTCTGCCGCTCGGCGCTCGAGAGGGTGCCGTTGCCTTTTTTCCCCCGCCGGCGCGAGGGCACGGCGGCCGGGTTACTTCTGATCAGCTCGTCATCAAGCGCTTCCCCGAGCATGGCGGAGAGGGTAGCTCGGATGAGCCGCACACTATTCTTGCTGAGCGTGCGCGGAGCGGTCTGCCCCGCTTTGGCGGCGCGCGCGATGACACGGGAGCGCATCGCGTTGAGAAACTCCTTGACATGGGTACGATGCAGTTCGCGCAGCCGGATCGGGCCCAGCGCCTCGACGATGTAATGATCGTACAGCCAGCGGTAATCCGCGACCGTGCGCGGCTTCAGGTCGGAGCTGCCCAGGCGCACAAACCATTGCCGGGCAAACTGGTCCACGGTCAGTTCGGGATCGCCCAGCAGATTCGCACCCTCAGCGCGTTCGGTGATCTTCTGGGCACGGAGCCGATCCACTGCGTCCCTGGTCGGCGCACTTACGCGATGGCGCCGGCCGTCGCCATCAAGGTAGTCGGCCATCCATACGTAGCCGCTGGCTCGTTTGCGCTTCCAGATTCCCATTTGCGTTCTCCACGGCAGGCGCGGCTAAGCACCTGGAGTCGAAGACCTACGCACTTTCAGTTTTATCGTGTGACGTGCCTGGTGGCGCCCTGACCCGCCGGAGCGCGCGGCACCGGCGCACTAGTTGCTGACGGCGAGCGGTCGGTGATGCGTCCCAGCATGCTGCTTACCGAACGCGCCGCCTCGCCGCGTCCCTCGTAGCTTCGGATGAACTCCGCGACCGCGGCCGGGCTGACCCGCCAGTGCTTGCCGTGATGGAGCGCGCGGATATCCCCGCGTCGCAGCAGTTCGTAGACATAGCCGCGCGCGAACCCCAGCAGCTCGGCCACTTCCGGCACGGTGAGCAATCGCTCCGGTTCTGCCAGGCCGCCTGCGGCGGTGTGGTCGTCGGGCGGGGGTTCGTCCAGCGCCGAGAGTGCGGCGAGGATGGCGGCGCAGCGCGACAGCAGCGCGCTGCGCGATTCGCGCGAGAGCCCGGCCGCGCGAGCTGGCTCGCGCGCGAGATCGTCGAGGAGGGGCGTGGCTTTCAACATGACAACACCGTCCTGGGCGCGGGCTCACGGCTCAATCGGAGTACCGAGGCAACTTCCGCAGGAATTCGAGTTCGGGCGCGCGCATTGTTATAATGCATGCAGATTCGATAGCAAACAATCGGAACCTGATGCAAGCGCACGCGTTAGAGGGTCGGCCGGTCAGCTGCGCAGAAACCCAAGCTGCGAGAGACGCACCCCGGCAGCTTCTTGCGAGACCGCGAACGCCTCGCTTACCCGTTGTACGAGATCGGTAGCTTTCGAGCGGTCGCTCTGCACCGGGAAGCTTGCCTGGGGTCCGAGACACGCATCGCTCACCAGCCGGATACGGCTCGCCGGCATCAGCAGTGCGCCCGCGACGTAACCAGCCTGCCATTCCATCCAGTCGACGGCCGGTTCGACGGGTTCGATCTCGCCCTCTTTGCATTGGTGGTCTTCGCGGCGCGCAAAGCCGGCATCCGCATAGAGTGGCGCGTGAATCCACACGTGCGCATACTCGTGGGCGAAGGTGAAGCGGAGCCGATGCAAACGCCTGGTGTCGAGGAAGAGTTCGCGCGAAATGCGCACGACGGGTTTGCGGGGCGGGTTAAAGTCGGTCACTCCGAGGATCCCATCTTGCAATTGCGCGTACAGATTCAGCTCGGCGGCGTCGCGCTCGATCAGCTTGATCAGAGCGCCATTGGGCACGGGCAGGGTTATCTGTCCGTAAAGTTCGGTCAGGAAATCGAACAAGAGCCGTTCGCACCGCTGGTCGAGATCAGACTGCTGGTAGTAGGGACGACAGCGGAAACGGCCGGTAGAGTCCCGCACCCATCGCATCGCTCCAGCTCCTATTTTTTCTTGGCTTTGGTCTTGAGCTCTTTGCGAAACGCTCGCCATGCGGCGAGCACCCGGTCCGGAGATGCACCCTCCTGAATATCTACTGGCATCCGCTTGGCAGCGAAGTAAAGCAGGTCCGCCTCGATGTCGAGTTCGCGCGCCAACTGCTCGATCAGGTGCCCGCGCGGTGGACGGCGCAGATTGTGCTCCAGATCGTTCAGATATGGTGCTGAGATTGGTCTGCCGTCCTCAAGCAGGATGCGCGCCGCCAGCTCGCGCTGGGTCAGTTTGGCCGCCTTGCGCCCCTCTGCGATCAGCTCCCCGAAAGACTTCATGCTTTCGCACCCCGCTCCTGCCACTCCGGCACTGCCGTCTAGCTATCATATCTGCATGCACCAGTCAGCGGCCGCTGAATTGGCCCGCCGGGATGACCATGATCCACTCGGGTGCACCGCCCACGTCGCCCGCCGCGTCACTGAGGGCGATCGCATGGACCGCAACCGCGTGCGTTTCGAACTTGGGTGCGTGCTCGGGAAACGGAGAGCTCTCGTGATGCGCGCCTTCCTTCTCCTGCCCGATACCCAGATGCCTCTCGGCGGCCTTGATCTTTTTCGAGGGCGTTGGCCTTCGCTGAGGGGCCGTCGAAATGCGTGTGGTTCCAGCGCGCGCGAGCGTTGCGAACGTGCCCCGGATCGAGCTTGCCGTTCTTGCGGAGAGGGAGTCGCCCTTTTCCGTCCTTATCGACGTAGGCGAACCCCGGAAAGTTCGTTCGCATCCTTCTTGCGAGGTTTGGCCTTCGGCGCGTGGCGAGCGACTGGCATGGTTCAATTTCGCCCGTCTTGTAGATGTGCCGCGCAAGTAAAGTTCAAATTACCGTCTGCCCGTGGGGTTTTCGCATCGCGATTGAGCGCGCGCGGTGAAAGTTCTAGGGTCAAAAACCGGAGGAATGGGGAATGGCGAGACTCGGAACCTGCTCAGCCTGCGGTAAGGAAGTCGCCCCCGATGCCCGGGAATGCCCAGATTGCGGCAAGCTCGGTCCGGCGCCGAGTGTGGCGAACGGCACGATGATGCCAGCGGATCAGCGTCTCAGGCTTGACGAATTAAAATTGCATCCAAAACCGAAGGGCACCGTCGGTAAAGGGTTAGGGAATCCAAAGTAGTTACCAGGCAGATGAGACGTTTTTCAAAATATCTAAATCCTCGAATCGTGACACCCTCGGATGAGCCACAATCTCCAGCCGCGCGCCCCGGAGTGCCTTATCCACTTGGTGCCACGTGGGATGGAGAAGGGGTCAACTTTGCCCTCTTTTCCGAAAATGCAACCGCAGTCGAACTCTGCTTGTTTGACGGACCGCAGGGTAACAACGAACAGTCTCGAGTCGCCGTCACCGAGCAATCCGACCAAGTATGGCACATTTACCTGCCTGGCTTCCGCCCAAGCCAGCGCTACGGCTATCGGGTGCACGTGGCCTTACCCCATGGAAGTATCCCAGCGATAAGTTAGTGTCTGCCGGAAGTGACCCGCCCCGCAGAAGTAAGCCGACTGGTAGTTGAGATTTCGGCCTGGTGTGGTCGTTGTTGCCGGTATTTCCGGCGTTTATCGCACTCAACAGACTCAATTGACAACCTCTAGCAAATCACCTCGTTCCGCGACCTCTTCCGCGCTGTCCAAGGGCAGCTTTTCCGGCCCGCCCTTCACATCTGAGGGCGGGACGAAAAGCTGTAAGCGTTTCGGATCCGCGGCATCGCTGCAGTGCACAGCGCCGGCCGGCGCTTGGTTAGCCGGCCCAGCTGTGCGCGGAGAGGTTGCGCTCGATTCTTTCCACTCGCGCACGAACTCCTCGGGAGAACGGTCGCCCAACGCGCTGTGAGGTCGCGCCTGGTTGTAGTCAAGGCGCCAGCGCTCGAGCTTCTCCCTGACGTCGCTCAGGTCGAAGAAGGTTTCGACGTTCAAGCACTCGTCGCGAAGGCGCCCGTTGAACGATTCGATATAGCCATTGTCGACCGGCTTTCCCGGACGGATGAACTCCAGGTGTACACCGTACTGATAGCTCCACGCGTCCATTGCCTTGCTTGCGAATTCGCTCCCGTTGTCCACCGTGATCGATTCCGGGACTCCTCGTTCCGCCACCACCTGCGAAAGCGCGAGCGCCACCCGGTGGCCGTTGAGTGCGCCGTCGGCGACCAGCGTCAGGGATTCGCGGGTGAACTGATCGATCATGGTCAGTACACGAAACCAGCGCCCATCAAGGAGTTTTGCGCTCATGAAGTCCATGCTCCACTTCTGATTCGGCCGCGTCGCCTTGGATGTGGGTACGCGTGAGCGCCGTGCCAGCTTCTTGCGAGTCTTCGTGCGCACTGTGAGCCCATCCTCAGTGTAAAGCCGATAGACACGTTTGGGATTCACCCGCCAGCCTTCTCGCCTGAGTATCACGGTCAGCCTCCGGTAGCCGAAACGCACCCGGCTCGCCGCCAGTTCGCGCAGCCGCATCCGCAGCGCGTCCTGTGGCGGTCGGCGACTTCGGTAGCGCAGGGTCTTGCGCGTGATTTTCATCAGCCCCGCCGCGCGATGTCCGCTCAGAGCGAAGACGGCCTGCGTCCACAGCCCGAGCTCGCGCCGCTGGCGAGGCTTTAGAGCTTTTTTTGCACGATCTCCTGCAGGATATGGCGGTCGAGCGAGAGGTCGGCGACCAGCCGCTTGAGTTTGCCGTTTTCTTCACGCAGTTGACGGAGCTCGCGCAACTCACTCAAGCCGAGCCCCGCGTACTTCTTCTTCCAGATGTAAAAGGTGGCGTCGCTGATGCCGTGCTCGCGGCAGACTTCCCGTACGGTGGTTCCGCTCTCCGCCTGGTGCAATGCGCGCAGGATCTGCTCCTCGCTATGGCCCTTCTTCGGCATTACCGTGACCTCCTCAGGCTGCTGCAGAGGACCACACCGCGGGCCGTTCTCTCTACTTATCCGTGGGATACTTTGCGGGTTTTGGGTCAGAAAGGAAGGCAGGCATGAAACGAGCGCGGTTCAGTGAAGAACAAATCATCGGCGTCCTGAAGGAGGCGGAAGGCGGGGCGAAGGTCAGCGAGCTGTGCCGGCGCCACGGGATCTCGGACGCGACTTTTTACACTTGGCGCAGTAAATACGGCGGGCTGGAGGTCTCGGAGATGCGCCGGCTGCGCCAGCTCGAGGAAGAGAACCGGCGGCTGAAGGGAATCGTGGCCGACCAGGCGCTGGACATCCGGGCGCTCAAGGACGTACTGGCAAAAAACGGATACGGCCCGCGGTGAAGCGGCAGATGGTGATGGCAGTGATGACCACGCACGATCTGTCGCAGCGTCGTGCCTGTGGGCTGATAGGAATCACACGACGCGCCTTGCGCCGTGGGCCAGCGGAGGATCGCAACCGGGAGCTGCGCCAGCGGCTTAGAGCGCTGGCCGAGGAGCGCCGGCGCTGGGGTTGTCCGATGCTTTACCAAGTGATCCGGCGCGAAGGATGGCGGGTAAATCACAAGCGGGTAGAACGGCTGTACCGGGAAGAAGGACTGTCGCTGCGACGGCGACGACGACGCAAACGGCTGAGTCACCTGCGCGTGCTACGGCAGCCGCCAGGGGCCGCGAATCAAGCGTGGGCGCTCGACTTCGTTCACGACCGGCTGTTCGACGGGAGAGGCTTCCGGGCGCTGACGGTGCTTGATGAATGGAGTCGTGAGAGCCTGGCGATCGAGGTCGACGTATCGCTCACCGGCGAGCGGGTAAAGCGAGTGCTGGAACGACTGACCGGCGCGCGCGGACTGCCGATGGTGATCCAGACCGACAACGGCCCGGAATTTACCGGGCGGGTGCTCGATCAGTGGGCCTACGAGCGTGGCGTGAAGCTGCAGTTCATCGAGCCGGGCAAGCCGATCCAGAACGCCTTCATCGAGAGCTTCAACAGCCGCTTGCGAGAGGAATGTCTGAACGAACACGTCTTCGTCTCGCTCGACGACGCGCGCCGCAAAATCGAGCGATGGAGAATCGAATACAATCGGGAACGGCCGCACTCGAGTCTCGGCCATCTGACCCCGGAGGAGTTCGCGGCAAAGAATCGGGCGAACTCAGCCATCGCGCGCACCGCTTGGCCAGCAGATCAGGCGCTGGCCGGCGCGGCGCAACGCGCTCTGGCCTCGAACTCAAAACATGATCGTTTTTCGACCGCCCTCAGATCATGAAAGGCGGTCCAAAAAACTCGAAATGAACAAATGAACCAAAACGTCGGTCGACACTAACTTACGAATGGGATACCGAAAGGGGTAAGGCCAATGGTGCTGTGTCAGACCTACATCTGGGCCATGCGCGTTTTCCAAAGAGGCCGCAAGACTCAGCTGCAGTGCAGCTATTCCATCAACA
>Ga0335077_10005248_pt1 | contig 15875 bp, 16 predicted proteins | sample Lox_Sample_31_FD_207151 | JGI IMG/M metagenome (GOLD analysis project Ga0335077, IMG submission 207151) | Soil microbial communities from Loxahatchee National Wildlife Refuge, Florida, United States - Lox_Sample_3.1 | ecosystem: Environmental > Terrestrial > Soil > Wetlands | place: USA...
GGTAGGGGGTACGGACCCGGTTCACGGAGACGAGCAAGACCCGCACGGCGAAGTCCCCGTAACCCGCCCTAGCCCGCCGCCGGACGGTTCCGGGCCACGAACTCGGCCAGGCTCTTCACCGAGGCGAAGACCTTCCGGTTCGTCGCCTCGTCCGCGCTGGTCCGGACGCCGTACTTCTGCCGAAGGGCCATGGCCAGCTCCAGGGCGTCGATGGAATCGAGGCCCAGACCCTCCACGAAGAGCGGAGCCGAGGGGTCGATGCTCTCGGGAGTCACCCCCTCGAGGTTCAGGCTCCGGATGATGAGCTCCTTGATGTCTCGCACCAGGTCTTCCATGTCCGGTTTTTCGCCTCTCGGGCAGTGAGCCCGCGTCTAGGGCACGACGACGAGCGCCACCGCCAGGTCCATCGCGTGAGAAAGGGAGAGGAGCGGCGCAGCCCCGCCCCCTCGGGCGAGCGCCGCCGCCGCGGTCGGGCCGAGCGAGAGGGTCGCCGCGCCCCCTCCGCCGGGCAAGACCTCGACGTCGGCGAGCGACACGGGCCCGAGCACCCCGAGCCCGAGGGCCTTCAAGAAGGCCTCCTTGGCCGCGAACCGTGAGGCATAGCTTAGGGCCCGCGCCCGCCCCGGCCGGCCCTCGCACTCGGCGCGCTCGCCGCTCGTGAACACCGCCTCGGCAAAGCCCCGGGTCCGAAAGAGGGCCTTCTCGATCCGGCTCACGCTCACGGCGTCGATCCCGATTCCCCTCATCCTTCCTTTGTCCCCGGGTTACTCTTCCCCAATCGCCGCGAAAGGACGCATCGTATCTCTTCCGTGGTAGGGGGATTTCCCGACTCTAGGTTGAGAATAGATCCCCCGGCGGGGGAGTCGCAAGCCCTCCGCCCGCCCGCCGGGGGTGGGCAAATGCATGCTTGAAGGGCCTTTTTGACGCTGTTTCGACCCCGATGGTATGAGGGCGGTCGATGCGAGACGGGCGTCAGAACGGATATCCAATCACGGCCTTCGCCGCCGCGAACGCCCTCGGGACGAACACGCGCCGCGTCACCGAGGCGCTCCGGGCCGGTCGCAGCGGGCTCGCCCCCTGCCGCCTCGACGTCCCCTTCGAGACCGCCTGCGGCGCGCTCCCCGACGAGTTGCCCGAGCCCCCGGCGCGCCTGCGCCCGTACGATACCCGGCTCTCTCGCATCGCCCTGCTCGTGCTCGAGGAAATTGCCGAAGCGCTCTCGAGAGCCCTACGGCGGCGGGGCCCGGAGCGCGTGGCGATCGTCTTCGGGACGAGCACCGGGGGGATCCGAGAGACGGAGATCGCCTACGACGAGTTCGCGCGCACCGGTCGGCTGCCCGCCTCGTTCGACTTCGAGCGCCAGCACACGTTCCACGCGGTGCTCGAGGTGATTCGCGCGGTCACGGGCGCCCGGGGGCCCGCCTACACCATCTCCACCGCCTGCTCCTCGAGCGGGAAGGTCTTCGGCTCGGCGCAGCGCCTCATCCGCGCCGGATACGCCGACGCGGTCCTCGCCGGCGGCGTCGACACCCTCTGCCAGATGACCCTCCGCGGCTTCGGGTCCCTCCAGGCTCTCTCCAAGACCCCCTGCCGCCCCTTCAACGTCGACCGCGACGGCATCAGCATCGGGGAAGGAGGCGCCTTCGCGCTCCTCGAGCGCGATGGCGAGGGCCCGGTGCGGCTTTTGGGGGTGGGAGAGTCGAGCGATGCATACCACATGAGCCATCCGCACCCGGAGGGGCTGGGCGCGCGGCTCGCCATGGAGGCGGCGCTCGCTCAGGCGGGCCTGCCCGGCTCGGCCATCGACCACGTGAACGCCCACGGGACGGGCACTCCGGCCAACGACGTCGTCGAGGCCCAAGCCATCGCGGCCGTGGTCGGGCCCGGTGTGCCGGTGTCGTCGACCAAGGGCTACACCGGCCACCTCCTCGGGGGGGCGGGAGCGACCGAGGCGGTGTTCGCCGCCCTCTCCATCGCCCACGGGTTCTTGCCGAGGAGCCTGGGGGCCGAGCCGGTCGATCCCCTGGTGAAGGCCGCCATCTGCTCGGCCGGCGCCGAGCGGGCCGTTCGCACCGTCATGAGCAACTCCTTCGGCTTCGGGGGGAGCAACGTGAGCCTATTGTTGGGGTCCGCTTGATCCCGATCCACGTGGGCGGCTTCGGCCTCTTCACCCCCGGCTTCGCCGGGTTCAAGGCCTGGGCCGGCGGGACGCCCGATCCTTCGGTCTCGGCCGCCCGAGCCGATCTCCTCCCGCCGACCTTGAGGCGGCGCGCCACCCCGCTCGCCTCGAGGGTGGCGGTGGTTGCCGCCGAGGCGGCGGCAGAGGCCGGGGTCGAACTCGCCCGCGTCCCGCTCGTGCTCGGCTCCGCCCTCGGCGAGCAGACCGGGCTCGAGATCCTCGAGGAGCTCCGGGTCGGAGAGGGGATGCCCTCCCCGACCCGGTTCCATAACTCCGTCCACAACGGCCCGGTCGCCTACCTCTCCATCGCAACCGGGAACCATGGCTTCTCCAGCACGGTGGCAGCCGGCCTCGAGACCCCCGCGGTGGCGCTCCTCGAGGCGGGTGCGCTCCTCTCCGAGCGGGGGGGAGACCTGATCCTCGTCCTCGCCGACGATCCGCCCGTGCCGCCCTTCTCCCCGAAGAACCCTTACCCTCCGCTCGCCGTCGCCCTGGCCCTGTCGGCCGAGCCGCGTCCCACGAGCCGGGCGGTGCTCCGGGGCCTGAGGCGAGCGCGGTCCGGCGCTCCCCGGGTGCCCGCCGCGTTCCTTTGCCATTCCTGCGCGGGGGGCCTCGCCCTCGCGGACGCTGCCTTTTCAGGCAAGGAGGGAGAGATCGCCCTCGGCCCCGAAGGGGACCTCGGCTGGGTCGTCGAAGTCTCCCCCTGGAGGCCAAGGTGACCGCGCTCCCCAGGGTGGCCGAACTCATCCCCCACGCGCCCCCCATGCTCCTCCTCGACGAGCTCCTCGAGGCGGGCCCCGGGTTCGCCCGCTGCGCGGTGCGGATCAGGGAGGATTCGGTCTTCGTGGAGGAGGGCCGGGTGCGGGCGGTCGTGGCCCTCGAGTACATGGGCCAGGCGGCGGCGGCCCTGGCCGGGCTCAAGTCCCCGGAGGGCGGCGGCCGCCCCGTGGCCGGACTCCTCCTCGGCACCCGCGAGCTCACGCTCAGGGTCCCCTGCTTCGAGGTCGGCGACGCGCTCGTCGTGGACGTGAAGGAGGAGTACAGGGACGAGCGGCTCTCTTCCTTCCGCTGCAGCGTCCAGCGCGCGGGCGAGACGGTAGCCGAAGCGGTCCTGAACGTGCGCCTCTCCCAAGAGAAGGATGGGCCGCAATGAAGACGCGGGCGCTCGTCACCGGGGCGAGCCGCGGGATCGGCGCGGCCATCGCCGAGGCGCTCTCCCGGGCGGGCCACCCGGTCATCCTGAACTACCGCACCGGCGAGGAGGCGGCCCGAGCGGTTCTGGCCCGCATCGCGGCCGCGGGCGGCCTCGCCGAGCTCTGCCCGTTCGACGTCTCCGACGCCCGCGCCGCGGGGGCCGCCCTGGAGGAGCTTCTGTCCGACGAGGCCCGGCCCATCGGGATCCTCGTCAACAACGCCGGCATCACCCGGGACGCCCCCTTCCCCGCGCTCGCCCCCGAGGCCTGGGAGGCGGTGACGCGGACCACCCTCGACGGCTTCTACAACGTCACCCGGCCGCTCATCATGCCCATGGTCCATAGACGCTTCGGCCGAATCATCAACATCTCCTCGGTCGCGGGCCTATTGGGGAACCGCGGCCAGGTGAACTACGCCGCCGCCAAGGCGGGGCTCATCGGGGCGACCCGGGCGCTCGCGCAGGAGCTCGCGAGCAAGGGGGTGACGGTGAACGCCATCGCCCCCGGGCTCATCGACACCGACATGATCGCCGGGGCGCCGGTGGAGGAGATGTTGAAACGGATCCCCGCCCGGCGGCTGGGCCGGCCGGAGGAGGTGGCGAGCCTCGCCGCCTTCCTCGCCTCCGAGGAAGCCGCCTACATCACCGGCCAGGTCATCGGGGTGAACGGCGGCCTCGCCTGACCCCTCGGCGTTCGACCCCCCTCGAGTCACGCCCCAAGCCCGGTCACGGCGGGACGGGTCCCTAAGGAAGGGCTCCCAGGCACTAATCGCCGCGGCTCACCACCTCGACCTCGATGTGGCGCAGCTTCAGGCGAACGGGAGAGCCGTCGGGCGCTTTGGGCAGCCTTTCTTCCATGGCGGCCACGTCCTTCGGCGTGAGTCGCTCGCTCGAGCGCACCACCACGGTGGCGAGGGTTCGACCCCCCTCGGAGGTGAACAACATCTCGGTCAGCCTTGCCTCCGGCCAGGCGAGGAGGGAGGACGTCACCGCGTCCTCTACCGAAGCCTCGAAGTGCCGCTGCCGCACGAGCCTCACCCCGTGAATGCCCAGGGTGACGGCCAAGGCCAGGATGAGCACGAGGCTCACCGCCTCTCGCCCGAGCACCCGCTCGACCCCAGCCACACCCCGCCTCGGGCCCCGGAAGCCTCGGAGCCAGAGCGTGGCCGACGTCCCCACCTGGATCGCCACCACGTTCACGAAGGCCAGCATGAAGGCCCCCCCCGCGAGCTCGAAGTCCGCTCGGGAGAGGAAGAGACCCGCCGTGGCGAGCGGCGGCACGAGCGCCACCGCGATCGATACGCCGATGAGGGCCGCGCTCAGCCGGGGAGTGGTGGTGGCGTAGGCGGAAATAGCCCCGCTCGCCAGCGCCACGATGAGGTCGGCGAGGTGCGGGGAGGTTCGCGAGAGCATCTCGGAGCCCGGGACCACGAGCGGAGCGGCGAGGCCAAAGAGCACGCCCACCCCGACCACGAGGAGCGATCCGGCGACGAGCGTCCACAGGGCTCGAAGGAGCAGGCGGTTATCGAAATCGACCAGGGCGAGGCCGATGCCCATGATGGGCCCCATGAGCGTCGCCACCAGCATGGCCCCGATGATCGTGGCAGCGCTGTCCGAGAGGAGGCCGGCACAGGCGATCACCGTCGCCGCGAGGTTCGAGAGGAGGAACGGCCGGTCGAGAAGGGCGCCCTCCGCGATGACCGTCCGCGTGGCGCCCTTTTGATCGGGCGACCGAGGTTCTGCGGCTCCGGAGACGGGGGGGAAGGCCCCCGGTGAGGACTCGGTGGGCGCCATATGGCCTCCCAGGGCGGGTGAGCGCGGGGAGTCTGTCACCCCACAGTGGAGCGCACCAGCCCGGCAGAAGGGGCGGGAAGCGATCGGAGGGGGGGCCTGTAGGTCCGAGAAGGACGGCGCCCCGAGCCTTGGAGCGGGCGCCGCGAGGCGGCCGAGGCTCCCCGTGCGCTACCATGGCGTCATGCGAACGCCACCGCTTCTCTCGACCCTCCTCGGCCTCCTCGCCGCGGCGGGGTGCGCCCGGGCCGATCGCATCGAGCTCCGCCCCGCGACCGTTCGCTTCGTGGGGAAGGGGAAGTCGACCGTGATCCACGCCACGCCCTACGAGAAGAACGGCCGCCACATCCCCGATCCCCCCTGCGGCTGGTCCTCGAGCGACGAACGGGTAGTGACGGTGGCGGGAGAGGGCAACGACGCCACGCTCACCTCGGTGGCCGCCGGGCGGGCCGCGGTGCGCTGTACCATCGGCGGGGCGAGGGCCGAGCTGCCGGTGGAGGTGCGCCTCGTAGCGCGCATCTCGGTCCGCCCCGACCGCGCCGAGCTGAAGGTCAGCGACGCGCCCGCTCCCCTCGTGCTCTCGGTCGAGGCCTGGGACGATGAGGGAGTGCCCCTCGCCAGCCGGTCGGCGGTCGTCCTCTGCGCGAGCGAGGACGTCTGCCGCGGCGACGCCCGCGGTCAGGTCTGGCCGGTCGGTCCGGGCGAGACCACCGCCCGGGTCGAGATCGAGGGGGCGGGGGTGACAATCCCGGTGAAGGTAGAGGAAGGGCGGAGCGCCGACGGCCGTCCCAAGGCGGTGAAGGGAAACCCCATGCTCGAGATCGAGCGGAAGGTCCGGGAACGGGAACGGGCGGAAGCGGCGGCGCGCGAGAAGGCGGCCCGCTAGCCCGTCATTTCCCCGAGACGAGCTTCTCCGCCTCGGCGAGGTGAGGGGCGCCGGGACACAGCTTCGTGTAGGCGTCGAGCCGGTGGCGCACCACCTCCGTGACCTTCTGGAGGTCGTACTCCGCCTTGGCCGCGCCCCACAGCGCCTCGCAGCTCGCCGGGTCCTTCTCGAGCGCCTTCTCGTAGAGTTCCTTGAGCTTCTCGGGCCTCGCGTTGCGGATGCGCTCGGCCTCGGCCATCTCCACGTAGGCGGCGGCCGCCCCCCCCGCCCCGCCTACGCCGTACTCGTCGATGGCCTGGGTGAGCTCCACCAGGGCGCCGGGGATGTTGCCCTGGAACCGATAAAGCCGGGCCAGGGCCACGCGCGCGTCGGGGTACGGGTGGCCGAGCTGGATGGCCTTCTCATACTGTCCGCGGGCCAGGTCGGCGTCGCCCGCCACCCGGTAGGCGTCCCCGAGGAGGAGGGCGAGCCTGGGCTGCTCGCCCATCCGCGACACGGCGCGCTTGAGCGTGTCGAGAGCTTGCTTGGCGCCGCCCTCCTTGCGGAGCAGGGCCCGGGTGAGGTCGGCGTAGAGCGAGACGCGCCGGTTGTCGAGGGCCACCGCCCGTTGGAAGGCATCGACCGCGCCGGCCACGTCTCCGGTGCGGAGCTTGCGGACGCCCACCAGCCAGGGGAGATCGGGGTTCGTGGGGTCGAGCTTGGCCGCCTCGCCTTCCTCGGCGGCGGCCTCGGCCGCCTTTCCGTGGGCGGCCAAGACTCCCCCCCGGACGGCGCGGGCCAGGGCCAGCTGCGGGCGCGACGCCCCCGCCTCCGGCGAGAGCACGAGCTCCGCGCCCCGGGACGCCTCCTCCACCTGCCCCCGGGAGAGGAGAACGAGAGCCTTCCCCAGGATCGAGGGGACGTGGTCCTTCTCGATCCGCAGGGCATAGTCGTAGTAGCCCACGGCCTGCACTTCGTACCCCTCCCCGCGGCGGCGATACTGCTCGGCAAGGAGCCAGGCGGTGCGCACGTCCCCCGGGTTCGACTTCTGCGCCCGGGAGAGGGTCTCGCGGGCCGCGTCCAGATCGCCGGTCTTGAGCTCCACCGCCCCCTGGACCGCGGTGAGGAAGGGGCTCTGGGAGGCGCCCTCGCCGGTGAGGACCGCCGCGAGCACCTCCTTCGCCCCGGCGGGATCGCCGCCGTAGAGCTTCAGGTAGGCCTCCGCCGCCACGAGGTGCGAGTGGCGGCCGAGCTGTAGCCCCTGCTCGAGGTGATGAACCGCCTCGAGGCGGGCCGGGTCGCCCTCGCCGTGCTCGGCGTACCGGATCGCCTCCACGTAGGAGAGGTAGGCGTGCCCGGCGATGCTCTCCGCGTCCTCGTCCAGGATCGCCGCGGCCTTCTTCCCCGCCTCCTGGTAGGCGGGGTAGATGTCCTTGTCGACCTGCTCGCGGACCTCCTTGAGCAACCGGTCGATGGTTTCGATCCGCTCCTTGCGCGCCCGGGAGAGGACGAGCGACCCGCCCAGCGCCACAAGGAGCGCCACCAAGAGGCCCACGGACCCGACCAGCATGGCGCGGTGGGAGCGCTTCTTCGGCCGCTCCCCCCGGGCCAGCCGGAAGGAGTGGGTCCCGTACTTCTCCGCCAACGCCTCCGCGTAGGCGATGCCCCGCGCCCGGTGGGAGGGAACGGGGGTGGGGATGGGCACGTCCTCCGATTTCTCCTGCTGGTAGACCGGAGCGGACCCGGGCCCCGCCACCCGCGGCGCCACCGGGGGAGCATCCGGTCCGGTGAGCGGGTGCCCCGGCGGCTTGTGGGCCGGGAGCGTCACACCGTGTTTCCCGAGGAGCTCCATCACCTCCGGGTCATCTGGAGCCGCCTCCGCCGCGCGCCGCAGCGCCGCTTCCCCCGGCTCGCGCTCGCCCAACCGAAAGTGCAGGACGGCGGCGAGCCGGTTCGCCGCCACGAAGGTCGGGAACGCCGCCAAGACCCCGTTCAGCTCTTCCAGCGCCTTTCGATCCTTTCCCTGGTCCGCGTACACCCGCGAGAGAAGCACCTTGGCCGCCGGATCGTCCGGGTGCGCCTTCACCCCTTTCTTGCAGACGACCATCGCCTCCATGAAGCGGCCGGCGCCGAGATACGCCTCCGTCAGCGGACGATAGGCCTCGGAGGTGGGATCCGAGGCGAAGGCGTGCTCGAGCGCGGACAGCTCGGCGGCGGAAGGCGGCTTTGCGGACGGAGCCATCGCGAACACAATAGCACCCGCCCGGGCCAAACGGAGCTTGACACAACCCCGCGGAAACCGTTAAGGAAGCGTCCCTTGCAGTGCGCGGACCCGGGGCTGTAGCTCAGCTGGGAGAGCGCTAGAATCGCACTCTAGAGGTCGTCGGTTCGATCCCGATCAGCTCCACCACTCCGAGGGGCCCGCGCCGCGGCGCCGGGCCCCTCGATCTCCCCTGCCCGAAGGTTCAAGGGGCCGCACAGTTCCGACCATAGAAGGCGAAAAAGGTCCCCGCGCCCGACGACCTTCATGAAGCGGAGGTGGAGCTCCTGCCGGGCGAGGGCGAGCTCGGACCAGTCGCGCGCCTCGAGCCAGGCTTCCACTTCCACGTTCTGCGCCCACTCGCGGAAGGCCGCCGCGGGGGCGTTTCGCTAGACTGCCCCCATGCCGCGGGTCACGGAGGAGGCGTTCGAGGAAGGGAGCGAGATCGTCCGGGTGTACCTCGCCGGCACCTTGAGCGAGGCGAAAGCGGTGGAGACGGTCTTGGATGGAGCGGGCCTCGATTACCTGGCCGAGACCGAGCGCTACGCCGCGCCGGCCGCACTCGGGTCGCGGCAGAGGACCGGAGTCGGGTTCTGGGTGTCCGCGGCGGCGGTCGAGCCGGCCGCCGCCGCGCTCCTTCGGGCGGGACTGACGTCCGGGCTGGTGGAGCGGTGAGGCCCCCTTAGCCCTTGGGCTTGGGCGGCGGCTTCCCCTTCTCGAAGGCGACGTTGGGGCCGTACTTCGACACGATCTTCTTCTTGGTGTCGAGCCCGGTCGCCTCGATGACGAAGTTGGGAACGCGCCGGGCGCGCGAGTCCGCCACCCACCGCGTGATCTCGGTGCGGGGGGGGCGACGCCGGCCGGCGGCCCGACGCCCCCGGCCTCCGGCCGCCCGCGGCAGCTCATGCTCCAAACCTTCCTGCACCAGCGCACCCACCCTTTGCGCGATGGCGGCCGAGACATTCTCCACCACCCGATCGGCGGCCTCGCGGATGATGGCCTCGATGCTCTGCTGCGCGAACCTGGGCATATTGGTCGGGTTCTCCTGTCGGGCGCGACCATACCTCAGCGCCGAGGATTGTCCACGCTTCAATCGGAAATTGCGTCCAATTGCTCCGCCGAGCCGGCCCTCCGGGGGTGCGCGCATCTGTGCCCTTCACGACTCGTCAAGCGCAAAAGCGCGCGCCACAGCGCCGTCGGGCTTTCTGCGAACCGTGCCCCGTCCTTTCGGGACGCTCGTGCGCCATGGCCGTGACACCTCGCGGCCCCCACCCTCAAGCCGCCGGGATCCGGGCGGTTTTCCTCGTGGCACGGGGGCTGCTAGAAGAGCTCCGAAGGACGTGAACATGGCTCCCGCGCTCGCCCCACCGCCGCCCCGCCGCCCCACCACCGCCGCACAGAAGGTCGCCGCTCTCGCCGACGCTCTCGAGTCGCGCGCCCGAAGCCTCGCCCCGCTCCTCGATCACTTCCGTGCCCACCTCGACGCCGTCGCCCCGGGCCGGTCGCGGCCACCCACCGAGCACCTCCTCGAGCTCCTCGACCTCGGGCTCCGCCGGCGATCGGTGGTCCCGCCCTCGAGGCGGGCCCGGGCGGCGCGATCCGGGGGCGTGGAACTCGCCCGCCTCGCCTCCCTCCTCCAGGCGGCCGGCTGCCCCGAGACCACCCTGTCCCGGCTCCGCGCCTGGCGCGACTTCGCCCTCGCCGAGGACGTCCGCGAGGTGATGGCCGTCGCCGACGAGCTGTGCGACTGGTTCGAGGACGCGGCCGGCCGCCTCGGAGAGGACCTCTTCGGACCAGACGACGCGTTCGATCTCGTCCGCACGGAAGTCCTGGGCCGCTCTCTCTTGCTCCGCCCCCAGGTCTTCGCCCGGGGCCTTTTGGCTCACCCGCCGCCCTCAAAGTCCCCCGGGGCTTCGGGCCAAGACTCCACCCGGCCTTCCCCGCGCTCCTAGGTCCCCTCGTGCGACGGTAGCCCCCTCGCCCCCATCACCGCGCTACCCGCGGGGCGGGGGACGGCAGCTTTTCCCCCAGCCGGCCGAGCGCGCCCACGAGGTCGGGCGAACGGCTTAAGACGGGCAGGAGGGGATCCTGGCCGAGCTCCTCCGCACGCTTCACCGCTCCGCGGATCGTGAAGCGCGAGGGGTCGAGGCGCGCGTTCACCTCGCTCCAGCGAAGGGGCGTGGAGACGGGAGCGCCGGGACGCGGCCGCACGGCGTAGGGGGCGACGATGGTCTTCCCGAAGCCGTTCTGGAGGTAGTCGAGGTAGACGCGCCCCTTGCGCGCGGGAATGGCCCGCGCCGTGGTGGCCACCTCCCCGAGCTCCGCCTCGAGCACGCGGGCGAAGAGCTCCCCCAGGGTCCGCGACTGCCCGTGGTCGAGCTGCCCGCCGAGCGGGATGAGGAGGTGGAGGCCCTTCTGACCCGTGGTCTTGGGATACACCGGCAGATCGATCTCCTCGCACAGGGCTCTTGCCGCCCGGGCGATCCGCACGACGTGCGAGAAGGGCGCCTCCTTGGGATCGAGATCGAGGATGCACCAGTCCGGCCGGGTGAGGGAGCCCGCCCGGCTGGAGAAGACGTGAAAGGGGATCACCCCCAGATTGACGAGCCAGGTGAGCCCGTCCAAGTCGTCCACCAGGAAGTGGGCGAGGTCCCGGTCGGCCTCGGAGGCATGGACCATCACCGTTCGGATGAAGGGAGGCCGCCAGCTGGGCGCGTCCTTCTGGAAGAAGCTCTTCCCCAAGATGCCGTCCGGGTAGCGGGTCAGGACCAGGGGACGATCTTTGAGGTAGGGCGCCATGAACGGGAAGATGTCGCGGTAGTAGGCGACCAGTTGACCCTTGGTGATCCCCTCGCCCGGGAAGAACACCTTCGAGGGGTTACTGACGAGGACCCGAGGCGGCCCCCTTTCCTCGGGACGGGCCGCCCCAGCGTCCGGGTGCTCGGCGGAGAGGTCCCTCGAGACGTCGCTCGTCCGCTTGTCCTCCCGCACCCGCAGGAAGACGGGCTGCCGGAGGAGCCCCTCCTTGGTCCACTCCCGGTACCGGACCTCCACCACGAGCTCCGGCTCGACCCAGGTCGTGCCGCGCCCGCGGGGCAGGGGTCCGCTGCAGGGCGGGGTGGGGCGGGCACGGGCTCTTAGCCGAGCGTAGAGCAGGTCGAGCTCTTCGTCCTTGAATCCCGATCCCACGCTCCCGGCGTAGGTGAGCTCGCCGTCCCCCGCGGACGCGAGGAGGAGCGCGCCGAAGCCGCTGCGCCCTCCCCGCGGGGCGGTGAAGCCGACCACGGCCAGGTCGGCGGTCCGGGCGGCGCGGATCTTGAGCCAGGCCCGGCTCCGTCCCGACCGGTACGGCGCGTCGGCGCGCTTGGCCATGACGCCCTCGAGCCCGCGCGCCTCCACCTCGCGGAAGAGGGCCGTGCCTCGGCCGAGGACGTGCTCCGCGAGCCGGAGGGGCCCGAGCGGCGGGACCACCTCGGCGAGGAGGCGCTTGCGCTCTTTGAGCGGAAGCTCGCGCAGGTCGCGCCCGCCGAGCGAGAGGAGATCGAAGGCGAAGAGCGTGGCCGGCTCGAGGAGCGACGCCCGCGAAGGATCCTCCTTGCGCGAGAGCTGCCCGCGCTTCTGCAATGCCTGGAACGACGGCCGCCCGTCCTTGCCCAATACCACCACCTCCCCGTCGAGAACGGCGTCGACGGGGATCATCTCGATTGCCTTCGCCACCTCGGGGAAGAGCGGGGTGGCCTCGTCGCCGCTCCGGTACCTGAGCCTTGCCCGGCCCGCGTCCCTCTGGGCGATGAGCCGGTAGCCGTCGTACTTGTGCTCGAACAGCCAGCCATCGCCGTCGAAGGGCGCCTCGGCCGTCTCGGCCAGCATGGGGGAAAGCTCCCTCGGAAGAAGGTGCCTCTCCGGCGCCCCGAGGCGCGCGGCTTCCGCGAGGGCCCTCGCGGCCCGGCTCGTGCCCTTTTGGACCTCCTCCACGAGCCTCCCCGAGAGCACCGACTCCTCGGGGAAGGCGCGGTCCCGCTTGGCGGCGTCCTTGCCGTGCTTCATGAGGAGCCACTCCCGCTTCCCGCCTCCCCCGCGCCGGGTGCGGACGAGCGTCCACTCGCCCCGGAGCTTGTAGCCCCGCAGCTCGAAGACGAGCTTCCCCTCCTCGAGCCCGCGCACCGGGTCCGAAAGAGGCCACCAGGCTCCCCGGTCCCAGACGATCACCGCCCCCGCCCCGTAATTCCCCGCGGGGATGATCCCCTCGAAGTCCGCGTACTCGATCGGGTGGTCCTCCACCTCCACCGCCATGCGCTTCTCGGCCGGGTCGGCCGACGGGCCTTTGGGAACCGCCCAGCTGCGAAGCGTCCCGTCGAGCTCCAGCCGAAAATCCCAGTGGAGCCGGCGGGCGGCGTGTTTTTGCACCACGAAGAGCCGGAGCCCGTCCGCCTCGCCCCGGGCCGCGGCGCTCCCGAACGGTTCGGGCGTCCTGAGCGGATCGCGCTTCTCGCGATATCGGCCTAGGGGATCTCGCCCGTCGGGAGCCATTCGCCCTCTTTGTTAGAGAACCTGCTCCCCTCTCCGCCCGCGGATATAACTGCCGCATGGCCCCTCGGTCCATCGCCACCGGAACCATCTCCTTCGGGCTCGTCTCCATCCCGGTCCGGCTCTACGCCGCGACCCAGCCCTCGGCCCAGGTGTCCTTTCACCTCCTGCACGAAAAGGACGGCTCCCGCCTCAAGCAGCAGTACGTCTGCGGCAAGGATGGCGAGATCGTCCCCCGCGAAGAGATGGTGAAGGGATTCGAGTTCGCGAAGGACCGGTACGTGACCTTCACCACCGAGGAACTCAAGGCCCTCGAGGAGATCGCCACCCAGACGATCGACATCTCCGAGTTCGTTCCCGCCTCGAAGGTGGACCCGGTCTATTTCGATCGCGCCTACCACCTCGGTCCGGACAAGGGGGGCGCCAAGGCCTACCGGCTCCTCGCCGAGGCACTCTCCCGGTCGGGCAAGGCCGCCCTGGCCCGCTACGCGGCCCGCGGGAAGCAATATCTGGTCCTCATCCGCCCGGCCCGGGGACGGCTGGTGATGCAGCAGCTCTACTACCCCGACGAGGTTCGACCCATCGACGAGGTCCCGGTCGACGACGCCGAGCTCAAGGACGGGGAGGTCCAGCTGGCGCTGCAGCTCATCGAGCAGACCGCCGTCGACGAGTTCCACCCGGAACGCTACGAGGACGGGGTCAAGAAACGCACCCTCGAGGCCATCGAGAGGAAGGTGCAGGGCCAGGAGATCAGCGTGAGCGCCCCGGCCGAGCCCCGGGGAGAAGTGATCGACATCATGGACGCCCTCCGGGCGAGCCTCGAGGCAGCCCGCGGGCCCGCACCAGCCGAGGAGAGCCCCAAGGCGGCTCAACCGGAGGAGGCGGAGCCCGCCCAGGGCCGGCGGAAAGCCCCTCTGCGCGCCGCCGCCCGCCACGCGGACGGCCGGTCGCGCGCCGGTTCCGGAGGGAAGAAGTGACGAAGTGACGGTTTCGTGCCAGGCTCTCCCGCCGGAATGTGGGGATATCGGACCTGCGACGTCGCCAGGATCCTGGGGTTGCCGGAGGGCGAGATCCGTCGATACGCCCGGGCCGGGTTCGTTTCTCCACGGCGAGGGGCGCGGAACGCCCTCCGCTTCTCCTTCCAGGACCTCGTCCTCCTCCGGGCCTCCTCCGACCTCGTCAAGGCACGTCTCTCGCCTGCCCGCGTCCACCGCGCCCTGCGGCAGCTAAGGACCAAGCTCCCCGCGGGCCGCTCCCTCGCCTCGGTCCAGGTGACCGCCGAGGGGGACGAGGTCGTCGTCCGAGACGGCGGGACGAGGTGGCAGGCGGAGACCGGCCAGGTCCTGCTCGATTTCGAGATCGCCGACGTCGCTCGACGGGTCGCCCCGCTCGTGAAGGCCGCGGCGCGGCGCCGTGCGCCCGGGCCCCTGGAGGCCGAGGGCTGGTACCAGTGGGGCTGCGACCTCGAGGACGGCGCGCCCGGCGAGGCCAAGAGCGCCTACCTGAAGGCCCTCGAGCTCGACCCCGCCCACGCCGGCTCCCACCTGAACCTGGGACGGCTCCTCCACGAGGCGGGGGAGCTCCGCGACGCCGAGATCCACTACCGGTGCGCCCTCACGGACCTGAGGCACCGGGCCACCGCCGCCTACAACCTGGGCGTGGCCCTCGAGGACATGAACCTCCTCGACGAGGCTCTCTTCGCCTACGCCCGCGCGGTGGAATCGAACCCCGAGCTCGCGGACGCCCACCACAACCTGGCCCGGCTGCTCGACCGGCTGGGGCGCACCACCGACGCCATCCGGCACCTCAACACCTATCGGCGCCTCGTTCACGGCGTGTGACGGCGTCGCCGCTCGTCCCCGGGCGGCGGCCCCTGGAGAAGCTCCTCCACCACCCGGTCGACCTCTCCGCGCAGGCTCGTGATCCGGCCGGCCTGGGCGAGCCACCCCCGGGAGAGCTCCGCCCACAGCGCGTCGCGCCGCTCGCGAATGCGGCGGTCGAGCGCGGAGAGCCCGGGCCGCACGCCCCGCCGGGCCACCGACCGGGCGTGGTCCTCGCCGGCGGCGTGGAGCGCGTGGTGCACCGCCCGGGCTCCCTCCGCGGCCGCCTCGGCCGCCGCATCGGCCATCCGCGCCGCGAGCACGTGCACGTCGTGGAGGTCGCCGAGGAGATCCTGGAGATCCTTCATGGAGCGGATCGCCTCCTCCGCTCCCGGGACCTGCCCCCGGAGCGGCTCGAGCAGGTACCTGAGCCGCTTTCCCTCGATGCGCGCCCGGTGGGCCTTCTCGGCGTCGTCCGCGGAAGCCACCTCGGAAAGGGCGGTGAGGAGCGCGCCCTCCTGCGCACGCACGACCTCGGCGGCGAGCCCGCCGAACCGGCCCCGGGGCCCGGCCCCCACCGCCCGCTGATAGCGGGAGAAGGCCTCCTCGAGGTGGGGCGCGAGCCGCTCGAAATCGGCCGCCGCCCGCGCTCGCGGGTCCGCTCCGGCCTCGTCCCCTGGGGCCTCCCGCGAAAGGAACCAGTCGGCCGCCCGGCGGTGCCGGGGGGAGAGCGCCTCGCGCTGCGCCAAGACCAGGGCGCGCATCACCTCGGCGTCCCGGGCCGCGCCCGTGGCGCTCGCGAGGTCCCGTAGGGCCCGCCGCCACTTCTTGCGGAGCGTGTCCTCCACCTGCGGCTCGAACGAGCGGAGCCACGACCTTAGCCGTCGCACCGCCACGCGGAAGTCGTGGAGCGCCTCGGCGTCGGCCGGGTCCTTGAGCCGGGAAGAGGCGGCCCGCGCCTCTTCCAAGAGGTCGAGCGCGACGAGCCGCACGCCCTCGGCGGGCTCGCGGTCGAACAGGGGGACGGGGCCCTTGGCCACGAGCGCATTCTTCGCAGAGCCTCGGCACGGTGTCACCGGGTGAATTCTTTGCCTTGCCCCCGTTGGGACCGCGTGCCAGGCTAGCGGGCCGTCCTTCACATGACCCGCGTCCTCCTCACCGTCCCGCCACACCTGGCAGAGCACGTACGGGCCGGCCACCCCCTCCCCTCCTGGCTAAGGAGGCTCACCGGGGATAAGGCC
>Ga0335077_10005249_pt1 | contig 15872 bp, 18 predicted proteins | sample Lox_Sample_31_FD_207151 | JGI IMG/M metagenome (GOLD analysis project Ga0335077, IMG submission 207151) | Soil microbial communities from Loxahatchee National Wildlife Refuge, Florida, United States - Lox_Sample_3.1 | ecosystem: Environmental > Terrestrial > Soil > Wetlands | place: USA...
ACACGGACATCGAGGCCAAGCTGCTGCTGACCGTCGCCCCCGGGGGCTACCTTAAGTGCGTTAAGGACTAGTTCAGGATGGAGAGGATCCCGGTTTTCGCGCCGTGTGTTGGTCTGGACACCCTCAAGCATCTTACCGCCGCCCTGGACCTCGGGTGGCTTGGCATGGGAGCGATCACCAAAGAGTTTGAGCAACGGATCTCGCAGTATCTAGAGCTCCAAGGCCGTTACGTCGTTGCGACAAATACAGGGACCTCCGCCTTCCATATTGCGCTGCGTGCTGCTGGCATTGGGCCGGGGGACGAAGTCATCACGCCATCATTCAACTACGTTGCTGACCATCAAGCAATTCGCATGTGCGGTGCGGAGCCGGTATTTTGCGACATCCGAGACGACAACCTCGGGATCGACGTCGACAAGGCCGAGTGTCTGATCAGTGAGCGCACCAAGGCAATTGATCCACTCCACTTCGCGGGGATCCCCTGCGATCTCGACGGGGTTTATCGCCTTGCCCAACGGCATGGGTTGCGCGTTCTCGAGGACGCCACTCATGCGTTCGGGAGCCGTTACAAAGGCAGGAAGCTCGGAAGCTTTGGCGACATCACCTGGTTCAGCTTCGATCCGGTCAAGATCATCACTTCGATAGACGGTGGGTGCGTGGTGCTCGGGAGCGAGAAGGAAATGGAGTTCCTTCAGCGGATGCGCTTTCTGGGCGTCGACAAAGAGACGAGCGAACGCTACAAGAATCGGCGTGCGTGGGAGTACGACGTGCTCTGCGAGGGGTACCGATACCATCTGACCAACATCATGGCAAGCGTTGGCATCTCGCAGATCAACCGCGTCGGCGAATTTATCGCCAGCCGGCAGCGCGTTTGCCGTGCTTACAATGAAGTGTTCGGGCGGCTTCCCGGACTGCGAACGCCGCAGACTGACTTTCAGGACGTCTCGCCGTTCATCTACAGCCTGCGGGTTCTCGACGGAAGGCGGCGAGAGCTCATCGCGTACCTCCAAGAGCGAGATATCGACGTCGGCGTTCATTTCATTCCTGTCCACAAGCACTCCTTCTTTGCCTCGTGTCGTCGAGATGACCTGAGCGTCACCGAACGGGTCGCCGGTGAAGTGGTCACGCTACCCTTGCATTCCAACATGCGACCAGAGTTCGTTGAACGTGTCATTGATGGGATCCTCCATTTTGTCGAGCGGGGGTAGACAAGAAATGGGTGGTGGCCGACTGCACGGCGCTCCTGGTCGGCACGTCCTGGTCCCCACGTGAAAATGGAGCCGGCGGTTACGATTGGTATTCCGGTATACAACGAAGAGCGGTTCGTTGGGGAGGCGCTTGCATCCGCGGCCGAGCAGGGCGCAGTCGTCATCGTAAGCGACAACGGCTCCAGCGACGGGACCCGCAGGGAATGCGAGCGTGCGAGCCGGGCCAACCGGCTGATACACTACGTGCGGCACGAAAGGAACCTGGGAGCTGCGTGGAACTTCAAGTATTGTCTGCACAACGCGGCCACGCCCTACTTCATGTGGTTGGGTGGACACGACATGCTGCCGCTCGGTTATGTGCGTACGCTGACAGCAGCGCTCGATCGGAACCCACGCGCTGTGCTCGCGTACGGAGCCGTGCAGCACATCGACATCAACGGGCAGCCGTTGAGGCGCTACGAGTATCGGTTCGCGAAGCTACTGGAGGATGATCTGGCGCTCCGCCGGGTGACCGCCACGATCTCGTACCTTGCCGATTGCACGCTTATTCACGGACTCCTTAGGCGGGAGGCCTTGGAAGCTTCATGCTTGCCAGAGCCGTTCCTGGGTGGTGATCATGTATTCCTGAGCAAAGCCGCTGCGTGCGGGCAATTTGCATATTGCCCGGAAGTCGCCTACATCCGCCGCACGGTTCACGCGGAGGTCTCGGACCAAAAACAGTTACGGCGTATCGATCCGGGCGCGGTGCTCCCGCAGGGCAATCCCAGGGCTAGGATGGCTGAAGAGCAGCTGGCACTCTACGGAGACCAGGGTCTCGGTTCCTGGTGTTCTCGCACGCTCTGGAAGGTGAATGCGCGATACCAGTTGGTCAGGAGATTCTCGCCCTGGCCAGCTAGCTCAGCGGTGGAGGCGCTGTTGAACGAGGCGCTGTTTCTGGTCGCCCGAGTGGTCCACCGCGTGAGGCAGCTGTTTCAACGCCAAGTCGGTGCCGCCGACACCTGAGATGGCGCACAGTATCAGGACGTTCAGCCGAAAGCCCGCCGGGATGAACAATGATGGCCGCCCGGTGCTGCTGTTACTGTTCGATCGGTCCGACATGAGCATTCGCCGGTTGGATGCCATTCTCGCGGCGCAGCGCACCACACCGTTCTTCCAGCCGACTGAGCTCGACCGAGCGGCAAAAGAGAGTGCGAGCGAGTGTCGCAAATGCAGCGGCTCGCGCGCCATATTGACGGGGATTGCGATCTCTTCAGGCTGCTTCGCGATACAACCTTCGGATGCCAGGCCGCAATGGATCGGGCGATGGCGCTAGCTAGATTCATGATCATTCGAAGTTGTAGGTCGCTGGTATCTGTCTCGCCTCAGGGCCCATATCTTGGGGCTTGAGCCGCAAGCGACGTTTCTGGAGCGGTCCCACCCATGCTGACCATCTGGAGATTGCCTCGCCATGGACCTGTATCTGTAAGCGCCCGAAACCGTGTTGACGCCTCTGCTGTGACGCGAGGGCTAGTAAAGTGTGGAAGCGCTACGGAGGTCTGGATACTGTTCGTCGAGTCTCGCATCGGCTGTTTTGTTTTTGCTCCGCAGCGGACCAAGTTGCGCGGATGCTATCTTCGAGCCGTCGTGCGCGAGGTCCTCCCGCCTTGTGTGGCGCGCTCCGCTGTGTATCGCAGCACCAGAATCACCTTCAACTCACGGGTCGTAGACCAGATGAACCGACCGCTCCGCGTGTTCCGAAAACACCCTCCCGGAGCCATGCTTTCTGGGCTATGCATTCGTCGAGGCGATGCATAGAGCGGCCGCAATCCGATACGTTGTTCACTTTCCCAAGGCCGGGTTCAGGTGCGTAGAACAGGCTTGGACGATGCGCTCACAGTCTCGTTGGGAACGGCCCGTCATCCCGAGTCAGGAAGTGCCGGCGTGACGCTAGCGCCCGTAGCGCTGTTCGTCTATCGCCGCCCGGAGCATACGATCGCCACGGTCGAGGCCCTCTTGGGAAACCCCGAAGCACCGGACACGGACGTGGTCGTCTTCTCTGATGGAGCCCGTGTCGCCTCCGATGAAGAGTCAGTAGGGAAGGTCCGCAGCTATGTCCGCACCATTTCCGGGTTCCGGTCGACGGCGCTCGTGGAGCGAACTGAGAATCTCGGCCTGGCGGGCTCGATAATCGACGGCGTGACCCGACTGTGCGCGGAGCGGGGACGGATAGTGGTGGTCGAGGACGACTTGATCGTAGCTCCTCACTTCCTGGAGTACATGAACCGGGCTCTCGACCTGTATGCCCATGAGGAGCGGGTGATGCAGGTATCGGGATACATGTTTCCAGCTTCCCTGGACGTGGCCGAGGACGCGTTGTTCCTGCCGTTGACCACATCCTGGGGTTGGGCGACGTGGGAGCGGAGTTGGCGACAATTCGATCCTACCGCAAAGGGTCGCGTAGAGCTGGCGCAGAATCCAGATCTGCGCCAGCGGTTCAACCTGCACGGAGCGTACGACTATGCAGGCATGCTAGAGGCACAGGTGGCCGGTCGAATTGATTCCTGGGCGATCCGCTGGTATCTGACCGTATTCCTGCGGGCCGGTCTGGTCCTGTATCCAACGCAAACACTGGTACACAACTGGGGATCTGGCGATAACGCCACGCATGGCGCCGTTCCCGCCGGCTGGAGTCAGGCTGGCGCAGCGATGGACTTCCGGGTCAAACGCTTTCCGACGCAGATCGTGTCGAGTCCCGCCTTCGGCTCACTGCGCGAGTTCATCCGACAAACATCAGGAGGCGATCGCAGGGGCATCAAGGGCAAGCTGTATGAACTATTGGCGAAGGCTAAAGGCAAACGTTAATCACGCCTGTTTCAACCTCACGGGACGCCGGCCCTGGGCACGAGGATATACCGAATATCGGCTCGCTCAGCTCGATCGTGTCCTCTCCGACGCGCATTTCGATCCGGAGCGGCTGCCGGCGGGTTATGGGTGCCGCCTCGACGAGCGCATCATCGAGTACCCGTGGTTCATGGCTCGACTGCCCGATGGCAAGGGGGCGCTGCTTGACGCCGGCTCCGTGCTCAACCATGAGTTCCTGCTCTCCAGGCCAAAGCTAGCGTCCAAGCGAGTGTTCGTGTCCACGCTGGCGCCGGAGCCGTTGTCCTTTACCCATCTCGGCGTCTCGTATGTATACGAGGATCTGCGGCAGTGTTGTTTCCGCGATGGTTTCTTCGACTGGATCGCGAGTCTATCTACGATCGAACACGTTGGCATGGATAACACCATGCTCTATACCACAGATGTGACAAAGCGTGAGTACGAACCTGACGCCTATCTCGATGCCGTCGTGCAGTTTCGGCGCGTCCTGAAGCCCGGCGGCACGCTATACTTAACCATGCCCTTTGGGCGCGCGCAAAGCTATGGCTGGTTTCAGATCTTCGACGGTGGAATGGTCGATCGAGTGCTGGCGGGCTTCGTTCCCACCCGGGTCCGCGAGATGCATTATCGGTATACTCCCGCGGGCTGGACGCATTCGTCTCGCGAGCTGTCGAAGGATGCTGACTATTTCGACGTCCACCGTAGCAAGGGGCACGCACCCGATTACGCGGCCGCTTCGCGGGCGGTAGTCTGCTTGGAGCTCACGAAGTGAGGCTCTGGGGAGCCGTAGCCGCACGACTTCGGGGTCCGCAGTGGCGTGCGCACGCGACGGCAGTGCTGCATCCCGGCGCACGAGTGGTCAACAACTTGAGGGCCCCTGATGCGATCTGCGTGGGGGCCAACACACATATCAAGGGGGAGCTCCTTACGTTCGCCCACGGAGGCTCGATCCGCGTGGGCGACTACTGCTTCCTGGGCGAGCACAGCCGGATCTGGTCGGCGCGGAGCGTTGAAATCGGGGATCGCGTGCTCATCTCGCACAACGTCAACATCTTCGACAACGCGACACATCCTATCAATGCGCGAGCACGTCATGAGCAGTTCAAGAGCATCATTGCTGGCAGCCATCCGCTCGGCATCGACCTGCAGGAAAGGCCCGTGCGCATAGAGAGTGATGTGCTCATCGGTTGCATGTGCGTAGTCTTGAGCGGCGTGACCATTGGTCGTGGTGCGATCGTCGGGGCTGGTAGCGTGGTCACGGCCAATGTCCCCCCATATGCGATCGTCGCCGGCAACCCCGCTCGACTCGTGCGAGAGGTTCCGATGCATGAGCGGTGAGCGGATGAGCTGGGAAGCCGCAGTTGTCTGGCTGCGGAATCAACCGGATCAGGCTGAACTGGTTCGTGCGTGCTTTTACGACGACCCTTTGACTGAAGCCGCGCAACGCTATTGTGACAGCGGAGAATGGCGGGCCCTGAAGAGGCTGCTTCCTAGGCGCCCGGGTCGGGCATTAGATCTGGGTGCCGGGCGCGGGATAACCGCGCAGGCGCTGGCCCGAGCGGGATGGATGACGACAGCGTTAGAACCGGATCCCAGCGCGATAGTCGGAGCGAACGCGATCCGCCAGCTTGTGGCGGCGACCGGCGTGCAGATCTCCGTGGTTGAACAGCGAGCGGAGTCGCTTCCTTTTCGGGATGGCACCTTCGACTTAGTGCATTGCCGCGCGGTCCTGCACCATGCGAGGGATCTGCGCCAGCTCTGTCGCGAGGTCGCGCGCGTGCTGGTTCCAGGTGGCACTTTCATCGCCACGCGCGAGCATGTCATCAGCCGACGCGAAGATCTGCCCCGTTTCCTCGCTGAACACCCTCTACACCGTCTGTATGGCGGCGAGAACGCGTATCTCCTGGAAGAGTATACGGACGCGATCCGATCAGCCGGTCTCAAGATCTGTCGGGTACTGAATCCCTTCCAATCCGACGTGAACCTGTTCCCGGACACGATGCATGACTTGAAGCAGAGAATCGCGGCGAGGCTTGGGCTGCCTGTGGCCAGACTCATCCCCAACACGGTGGTCGGTTGGCTTGGCGCTCGGTCGGATCAGCCCGGCCGCCACTATACGTTCGTCTTGCGGAAGAAATCGAATGCCTAAGAACGCGTTGGTGACTGGCGCCTATGGGTTCATTGGACGCCACATTGCGCGTCGGCTGGCTACCGCGGGCTGGCATGTCAGCGGCTTGGGTCACGGCGCTTGGTCCCGTGACCAGTGGCGGCAGTGGGGACTTGCTGATTGGCACACGGCAGACATCACGCTCGAGTCGCTAATCACTTACGGGCGCGACCCGGCGTTGATCGTTCACTGTGCCGGAAGTGCGCTGGTTGGGTTTTCCGTCTCGCATCCCTATCAGGACTATCTGCGGACGACGCATACCACTGCGGCGGCTCTGGAGTATGTCCGTATCTACGCGGCACAGGCTGCCGTGGTGCTGATGTCCAGTGCTGCGGTCTACGGACATGCACAAGGGTTCCCCATCGGCGAGGCGGCCCCGCTTCGACCCATCTCACCTTACGGCGTACACAAGCGCATGGCCGAGGAGCTGTGCCAGTCTTACGCACGGCAATATGAGGTTCGGGCGGCCGTAGTCCGCTTCTTCTCGGTGTATGGTCCTGGGCTGCGTAAGCAGCTCCTGTGGGATGCGTGCAACGGCCTCGCGCGCGGCGAGGGGGAGTTTGGCGGTACCGGAGCGGAACGTCGAGACTGGCTGCACGTAGACGACGGCGCATCGCTGGTGGTAACCGCGGCAGAGCATGCGAGCAGTTCCTGCCCGATCGTGAACGGCGGTAGCGGGTCGTCTCCGACAGTCCGGGAGGTCCTTGAACACTTGGCTGAACGCGTGGATAAGGCCGGCTCGGTGCGGTTTTCGGGTGCTGTGCGGCCTGGAGACCCGAACCGGTACGAAGCCGACATCTCGCTCGCTCGCAGCTGGGGCTGGCGGCCCACGGTTGATTGGCGCAGCGGCGTCGATGCATTTGCGAGTTGGTTCAAGGCGGGCGCGGTGTGATCCGCGTGGGGTTCGTGCTCAACCTCGCTGGACACAGCTGGCTCGGTGGGGTGAGCTACTTTCGCAATCTGTTCGCCGCGTTGCGCGATCTTCCCGACCGGCGCGTCGATCCGGTGATCATCACCCGCCGCGACACTCCATCGGACAGTCTCGCAGAGTTTCAACCGGCAGAGGTCCTGCGTACAAGGCTGGTCGAATTCGAACGACCGTGGTGGAAGGTGCGGCGCGCATTGCAGCGCTACCTGGGCCGCGACTGGCTGTTCGAGCACTACCTGCACAGGCACGGAATCGGCCTACTGTCCCATTCGGGTTATCTGGGGCGTCGTTGTCCTCTACCGACGCTGTCCTGGATTCCCGACTTCCAGGAGCGGCATCTGCCAGAATTCTTCTCCGCAGCGGAGCACGCGGCACGCCAGCGGCAGCTCGAGCAAAGCTGCAGGCATTCCTCCGCGTTGATTCTCAGCAGCTACGCGGCCCTGCGCGATCTGGAGCAAATTCACGCGTCATGCGCGAGACGCGCACACGTCCTGCAATTCGTTGCATCGGTACCCGCCTTGGACAGCCTCCCGGCGCGGGCGGAGCTCGAACGCCGCTACGGCTTCTCCGGCGCTTATGTCCATCTCCCCAACCAGTTCTGGGCGCACAAGAACCACGAGGTGGTGGTGGAAGCGCTGCGCGGCCTGCGTGACCGGGGGAGGAGCGCGCTGGTGCTCGCAACGGGCAATACGGAGGACCATCGCCAGCCCGGTCACTTCGCCTCACTGATGGCCCGGGTCGCAAGTTCGGACGTTCAGGATTGGTTTCGAGTACTGGGCGTGGTTCCTTACCGGGATCTGATGGGTCTCATGGCCTCCAGCGTCGCGGTCCTGAACCCATCCCTATCAGAGGGTTGGAGCACGAGTGTCGAGGAGGCGAAGTCGTTTGGGAAGCGCGTGCTTCTGTCAGACATCCCCGTCCACAGGGAGCAGGCACCCGAGAGGGCAGTGTACTTCGATCCGCACGATGCGTTCGGGCTTGCGCACCAGCTGGCCAAGGTGTTGGAAGAGTATGACCCGTTAGGGGAGTGGTCGCAGATGAGCGCGGCGATGGTGCGGCTGCCAGAGAGGCGGCGCAGCTTCGCGCAGAAGTTCGAGGAGATCGTGATCAGCCGGGCGCGACCGAGATGCACGTCAGGTGCGGCCGGAGAGCGGCCTCGGTAAAGGCGGAAGTCTGCGGGAGCTGGCGTATGGAGCCCACCACTCCCACTACCCTTCGTCCTCGACAGCTTGCGTGGATTGCGCTGGACGACGGTGACGAGGCCAGCTACCGGCTGCCCGCAACACGACTACGCTCTTATGCCGGTGATCTGGTCCCGGAAGGTCGGTAACGCGTGGCTCGCAGTCCAGCGGCAGGGCTGCCTTAGGACGACGAGTTGCATCGCCTCCCGATTGGGCTCTAGTCCGTGCCGATGGAGCTGGATCTGCAATTGTCCCGCTCGCTTGTCTACCACAGGCGAGTTCTCCAAGGCGCTCAAGTTGATGACTTACAATGCGGCCTTCGTGTGGTTGGCACGGCGTCGCGAACTTTCCGTGGCAATGCTGGATACCAGGCTTCGTGAGCTGGGCAGCGGGCTGAACTTGTCGGTGCTGGGTTAGGCGTGCGCCGGGAAGGGAGCCGTGACCCCGGTACCCCCGCCTTCTCTTGAGCCGGCGATGACGGTTTCGGTCGTCACCCCCAGCTTCAACATGGCCCTGTTTCTTAGCGAGACAGTGGATTCCGTGCAGGCGAACCTGGAGCCTGGCGACGAGTATTTCATCATCGACGGTTGCTCCACGGACGGCAGTATCGACATCATCCGGCGCCACGAGAACCGCTTGACGGGCTGGGTCAGCGAGCCGGATCGCGGCTATGCCGATGCGCTGGCGAAGGGTTTTGCGCAGGCGTCAGGCGACATCCTGTGCTGGATCAATGCGGGCGACGTGTTGCTGCCTGGCGCACTGGTGGCGGCGCGTCAAGCGCTGGCGCGGACCGGTGCTGATATGATCTTCGGCGATGACTTCTACATCGACGAGGACAGTCGTGTGATCAGTTTCAGCCGGGGCTATGTGCACGATATTCGGCGCGCCATGTTATACGGTGGCTGGACACCACTACAGGACGCATGCTTCTGGCGGCGGTCGCTGTACGAGAAGGTTGGCGGTATCAACGCCGGCTTGCGATACGCTGCCGACTACGATCTATTCCTGCGCATGGCGTTGGCGGGTAATCCCATCTATGTGCCGGTTGCGTTCAGTGCATTCCGACGGCATCGTGACCAGAAGTCCATCTCCGGCTCGGCACAATACCGCCGAGAACGCCTCGCGGTGCGCAGGCGTGAACTACGGCGCTCGCCGGACACGCCGCTGCGAAAGCTCCTCGGACGCGTCGTGCAGGCAGTTGCGGTGCGGTGGCGAGAACGCATCTCACGACGATCGTGGTCGCGGCTAGACCTGGCTGGCCGGCCGTTAAGCGAGTTCCGCTGCGCCAGCTACTGGCCGTCGGGCACGGGATGAGCCGCCTGAGCGGTTTCGTGCGAAGCTGGGTGCTAGCTTTCGCCGACCCCCGGCGCCCAGCGTCGCTGGTGCGCCTACCTGGGTTCTTCCTGGACTTCTTGCGCTATCGCAAGCGCGCCTCCGGTGAGGTGACACGTCTGCGCGATGCTTATCCCTGCCTCCTGGACCGCACGACGCGCACGCCCTTCGATCCGCATTACCTCTATCAGGGCGCATGGCTGGCGCGCCGATTGGCACGGGACCGTCCGGCCATGCATGTGGATGTCGCCTCGAGCGTCCTGATGATCAGCGTCCTGAGCGGCCAGGTGCCGATCGTGTTCGTGGACTATCGGCCGCTGGCAGCGATGCTCGCGGGTGTGACGCCAGTTGCAGGCAACATCACGGGCCTGCCCTTTGCGGACGGTTCGATCGCGTCCTTGTCCAGCCTGCATGTAGTCGAGCACGTGGGTCTCGGCCGGTACGGGGACCCGTTGAATCCCGAAGGCAGCCGGCAGGCGCTGCGCGAATTGGCGCGGGTCCTTGCTCCCGGCGGTCGCCTGTACCTCTCCGTGCCGGTCGGACGCGGGCGCGTATGCTTCAATGCGCACCGCGTGTTCGACCCGACGTCGATCCCGCCGAGCTTGGCTGGGCTCGCTTGCCGGGAATTCAGTGTCGTCGACGATTCCGGCCGCTTCCTCGAGCGCGCCGACCCAGCCGACTTTCGCGGCTTGGACTATGGCTGCGGCATGTACCTCTTCGAAAGGGCTTGAGCCGTGCGTAGCGTGTTGAAGAGGCTGCTGTACGCAGCCGTCAACAACGCGCCGGCGCAGCGCCTGCTGCGTGCAAACGTCTATGTGTCTGAGCTGCTCATGGGCATCGGCTCGGCGGCGGATGCGACATCCAGCGGGGAGCGTACGCTACTCGAGCGCCTGGCGGCTGCCGAGTCGGACGGCTGTGTGGTAGTCGACGTGGGAGCGAACCAGGGACAATTCGTGCAGCAAGTGCTCGACGCCTTCGCTCAGCGCACGGTCCAGATCCACGCGTTCGAGCCCTCGGAGCAGAGCTTCCAGGTGCTGCGCGATCGCGTCGGATCGTCGCCCAGCATCAGGCTCAACCGCCTTGCGTTGGGGAGGCAGGTGGGAACCGCGAGGTTATACTCGGATGCGCCCGGCTCCGGGCTCGCTTCGATGACTCGGCGCCGGCTCGATCACTTCGGTATCCAGCACGGCCGTAGCGAGGAGATCAAAGTCGGGACGCTGGACGATTATCTGCGTGCCCAAGGGCTGACCGACGTTGCACTGCTCAAGGTGGATGTGGAGGGGCATGAATTGGATGTGCTCGAAGGTGGGCGGCAATCCTTGCGGACCGGCGTGGTCCGCCGCGTGCTGTTCGAGTTCGGCGGCTGCAACATCGACTCGCGCACCTATCTGCAGGACTTCTTTTACCTGTTTCTCGATCTGGGCATGCACCTGTTTCGGCTCACACCCGGCGGATATCTGCAGGCGATCGACCGCTACGAAGAAGTGCTGGAGAAATTCCGCACCACCATGTTTCTCGCCGTGAGGCCGGAAATGCAACTGTGAAGGGCCAGTACAGTCGCGGCCATGCGTGTTGGGCACGGAGCGGCGGAACGTGAGAGTCCTCTGCGTCTGGGGCCGTCACAACTACGGCGATCCGATGCGCGGCGAGAGCTACGAGTACGTCAGCTTTCTACCTGCGCTGCGCGCGCTCGGGCACGAAGTCACGTTCTTCGAGGCCTGGAACCGCCGCAGCCATGCCGACTTTGGCGAGCTCAACTGCAAGCTGCTGAGGGTAGTCGAGGAAGTCCAACCGGACATCGTATTCACCGTGCTCCTCAGCTATGAGATCTGGCTCGAGACGCTCGACCTAATTCGTGGCACTCTGGGCTGCCCGGTCCTGAACTGGGGGACAGACGACTCCTGGAAGTACGCGCAGTTCTCGCGCTTCGTTGCGCCGCATGTCGATCGGTACGCGACCACATACGAGAGTGCTCTGGAGCGGTTCCGCGCCGGGGGCATCCGCAACGTAGTGCTCACCCAGTGGGCCGCCAGCTCGACAGCGCTCCGAGAGCCTCTGCCCGCGACCGCCTGCAAGTACCAGGTTAGCTTCGTTGGCTCGGCATATGGGCGGCGCGCGAGATGGGTCGCCGGACTATCCGAGCGCGGCGTCGAAGTGGAATGCTTTGGCCACGGCTGGCCGAACGGTCCCGTCGCGGCCGAACGCATCCCCGAGATCATCCGCAGCTCGGTCATCAGTGTGAATTTCTCGGAGGCGGGCCAGGGGTCCACCAGGGCACGGCAGATCAAGGCGAGGGTGTTCGAGGTGCCGGGGAGCGGAGGATTTCTCCTGACCGAGACGGCACTCGGGCTAGAGCAGTTCTATCTTCCAGGACGGGAGATCGAAACCTTCGACAACCCCGATGAGCTCGCCGCCAAGGTGAAGCATTACCTTGCAGACAAGGAGGCACGCGACCGCGTCGCACGGGCTGGGTACGCCCGGACCCGCCAAGAGCACACGTATGAGATGCGGTTTGCTCGATTGCTGGCCGGGATGGGGCTTAGCGCGCCACGGCAGATGAGCGCCGAACAGGCGCGACAGACAATGGATGCAATGGCATCCTCCCACCGCGCGAAGACTTGGGAACGCCTGCTGGCAAGTGCGCTCACCGCACCTGCTGTTGCGGTGTGGGGTCGACGCCGCGGGCGGCGTGCCGCGCGCAGGTTCATGTTCGAGCTGAGTTGGCGACTAGCGGGCGATCGCACCTACACCAGTCGCGGATGCCCGGGGCGGTTGTTCTATGCTGAAAGCTGACACCGAGCGCGACGGTCCGAACGTGCCGGTCAGCGTGGTCATTCCCTGTTACTGTTGCGCCGACACGCTGGCGCGTGCAGTCGAATCGGTATGGGCGCAGACCCGGCCGCCGGCCGAGCTTGTGCTGGTGGATGACGCGAGTCCGGACGGGGGCGCGACTCGGCGCGCAATCGAGAGCGTGCGCGGCAACGCGCCCAGTGGGGTTGAGCTGAAGACCGTTTGGTTGCCGCGTAATGCGGGACCGGGTGGCGCTCGCAACGCAGGCTGGGACGCAGCGACCCAACCGCTCGTCGCATTTTTGGATGCCGATGATGCCTGGCATCCGCGCAAGCTCGAGATCCAGACCGCGCTCATGTCGGAAGATTCGAACATCACGCTGTCGGGGCACGGCACGTTCGTGGCAGCTCAAGGCCGGCCGTTTCCGGCGTTGCCTGAGCATTGGACGGTGACGCTCGTTCGGCCAGCGCGGTTGCTGGTGCGTAACCTGTTGCCTACGCGCACCGTCATGTTGCGTCGGGATGTGATGCTTCGGTTCGAGGAAGCGAAGCGGTATTGCGAGGACTATCACCTCTGGCTCCGGCTAGTGCTCGGCGGCAAGGCGGCGCGCCGCATCGAGCTGCCATTGGCCTGCTCGTTCAAGCCGGATTTCGGTGCGGCTGGCCTGAGCGGCCGGCTGTGGGAGATGGAGAAAGGCGAGCTCGACGCCTATGCACGGCTGCGTCGCGAGGGATTGCTCAGCCCCTGGACCTATCCTGGCGTGGCGGCCTTATCGTTGCTGAAATACTCGATCCGCTCCGCGCACGCGATGCTTCCCAGCCACGCGGCACCGGATGCTTGAACGCATGGCAAGCCTCTGTCCTGCACCTGGGGACCCGATCCGCATATCGTGACGCGCCGGCTGCTCTACTTCATCACTGAGGACTGGTATTTCGTTCTGCACTGGCTGCCGTTGGCTGCCGCGGCGAGGCAGGCCGGATATGACGTGACGGTTCTCACGCGCGTACGGGATCACGGGAAAATCATCCGAGATGCCGGCCTGCGCCTGCTCCCCATCGAGCTGGAGCGGCGCAGCGTTCACCCGCTGCGCGAGCTGCGCCTCACGTTCCGTTTGGCGCGTGCGTATCGCAGCACGGCGCCGGATATCGTGCATCACATCGCGCTCAAGCCGGCAGTGGAAGGCACGCTCGCTGCGCGCCTGGCCGGTGTGCCTTGCATCGTCAACTCCGTGGTCGGGCTGGGCTGGGTGTTTGTCGGGCAGTCGGTGGCGCCGCGCGTGCTGCGGCGGCTGCTGAAGACCACGGCACGCTGGGTCTTTCGGCGCAGCATCATGACGGTCCCGAACTCTGACGACCGCAACTACTTCCAGCGACTGGGCGTGGATGCGCGGTTGATTCGAGGCCCTGGCGTCGACCTGCGAGAGTACACCGTCAGTCCGGAGCCCACGGAAGGCGCGCCGATCGTGTTGCTCGCTGCGCGCATGCTCTGGGACAAGGGCATCGCCGAGTTTGTGGAGGCGGCTCGGCTCGTACGTGAGTCCGGCGTGCCGGCCCGATTCGTTCTCGTGGGTACACCGGACGCCTCCAATCCAAGCGCGGTGCCGGAGACGACCCTGGCGCAGTGGCACGATGAAGGACAGGTGGAGTGGTGGGGATGGCGCGACAACATGCCTTCAGTGATCGCGCAGTCCAGCATCGTGTGTCTGCCCTCCTACCGGGAGGGCCTGCCCCGGATCGTGATGGAGGCCGGGGCATGCGCGCGTCCGGTCGTAGCAGCCGATGCTCCCGGTTGCCGCGAAGTCGTGCGGCACGACGAAAACGGGTTTCTCGTTCCTGTGCAGGACGCTCAAGCCTTGGCTGGCGCCTTGCGCAAACTGCTGACCGATCCGGCGCTGCGCGCGCGCCTGGGGACGCGCGGCCGTGAACTGGCGCAGACGCAGTTCGCCAAGGAAATCGCCATTCGCGATACGATCGCGTTATATGCGCAGTGCGCGGGCTCGGCAAACCAGTAGCTGCCTTTGCCCGGAGACGACGGGCGGCATCCGGCGACGGCCCTGGCGGAACGCCGGCGTGCATGCCCGTTCGCTGCTGCTATGACCAGCCGCGAGCGGCTCTCACCTCAATGATGACATGACACAGAGCAATCCGCAGGCAGTACTGGTCACCGGCGGGGCCGGATATATCGGCAGCCACGTGACGCGTCAGCTCAGCGAGGCCGGCTATCGTGTCGTAGTACTCGACAACCTGTCGACCGGATTCCGGGAAGCGCTGCTGTATGGCGAGACGCTGATCGTGGGCGAGGCGGGGGACCAGAAGCTCGTCGAGCAGCTGCTTCGCGACACCAACTGCAACGCGGTGCTGCACTTCGCCGCCTCGATCGTTGCCCCGGAGTCGGTGAGCCACCCGCTCGAGTATTACGCCAACAACACTGCGACGACCATCGCACTGCTGCGCGCGTGCGTGAACGCGAGGGTCGCGCGCTTTCTGTTCTCGAGCACGGCTGCGGTATACGGCGAGCCCTCCGGTGGTATGGCCGCGGAGGACGGGCCGACAGCGCCGGTCAATCCGTATGGCACATCCAAGCTGATGAGCGAGTGGATCCTGCGGGATTCGGCGTATGCGCATGGCCTGCGCTGCATCGCTCTGCGCTACTTCAACGTCGCCGGTGCGGACCCGCAGTGCCGGATGGGGCAGCGCACCCCGCGCGCGACGCATTTGATCAAGGTCTGCTGCGAGGCCGCGCTCGGCATGCGTGAGCAGGTTGCCGTTTTCGGCGACGATTATCCAACACCCGACGGGACCGGTGTGCGCGACTACATCCACGTCGAGGACCTTGCCGCTGCGCATCTGTCGGCGCTCGGCTATCTGGACCGTGTGACGGTACCGACCGTGCTCAATGTCGGGTACGGCCGAGGCTACAGCGTCCGGCAGGTGATCGACGCCGTCAAACGCGTCTCGGGTGTCGACTTCGGCGTCACCGTTGCACCGCGCCGTCCCGGCGACCCGTCGATGCTCGTGGCGCGCGCGGAGCGGATCCGAGAACTCCTTGGTTGGACGCCGCGCTACGCGGATCTGGACACCATCGTGGAACATGCGCTCGCCTGGGAGCGGCGGCAGCGCGCCGCCGCTTGACTGGGGGCGCAGCGTTGGCGCAGACCGTACTGGTGACGGGCGCCAGCGGCTTCGTAGGGCGCGTGCTGTGCGCTCACCTCGCCGCGCGGGGCTTTCGTGTCCGCCAGGCGGTGCGCCGGGCCGAGGCGCTGTCGCCCGACCGCGTGTCCGTCGGCGACCTGAGCCCGCGCACAGACTGGAGCCTCGTGCTCGCCGGGGCCGAAACGGTCGTTCACCTCGCCGCTCGTGTCCATGTGATGCGTGAGTCCGACGCGGATCCGGCGGCCGAGTTTCGCC
>Ga0335077_10005254_pt1 | contig 15868 bp, 18 predicted proteins | sample Lox_Sample_31_FD_207151 | JGI IMG/M metagenome (GOLD analysis project Ga0335077, IMG submission 207151) | Soil microbial communities from Loxahatchee National Wildlife Refuge, Florida, United States - Lox_Sample_3.1 | ecosystem: Environmental > Terrestrial > Soil > Wetlands | place: USA...
TGGGCATTGTGTCTGGCCGTGACCTCGCCGATCTCAGAGAGCGGGTGGGCGTGCCAGAGGCGATCTACGGTGGCTGCCATGGGCTCCAGATCGAAGGCCCAGGCGTGAGTTTCTGCCACCCCGGAGTCCTCGCCAAGCAGGCGACACTCAGCGCGATAAGTTTGGAGCTGACCATGCGGGCCCGGGCGGTGCCGGGGATGTATGTCGAGTCGAAGCGCTTCGGTGTCGCGGTGCACTACCGTTAGGTCTCGCCGGACCAGGTGAAGCTGGTCGAGATGGAGGTCGCACGGGTGCTCCAGCAGGGAGGGAGTGGTTCGCGAGCTTTCACGGAGCCAAGGTCATCGAGATCCAACCGAGGGTGAACTGGACGAAGGGGGACTGCGTCCGGTGGATCCGCGATCATGTCCGCGACACGGCGGGCGATCGAATCGAACTCCTGTGCCTCGGTGACGATTGGACCGACGAGCATATGTTCGAGGCGCTGGCCGGGCAGGCCATCACGGTCAGGGTGGCCAACCACGTGCCGGGTTCGCGAGCCACGCACCGGTTGCGGGAGGTAGCCAGCGTGCTGTTGGCGCTGCTCGCCCTATGGGCTAAGGACGACGGATGAGGTCAAAGGAGGCCAATGACATGAAGCGCGTGGTGTGGACGACACTCGTAGTGACGATCGTCATGGCGTGTCCGCACGTAATCCAGGCCCAGGGACTGGAGTGCGGGCCGCAGATCCAGAAGGCGCAGGCGGCGATCGATAAGGTGACCGATGACATGAAGGGCATGGACATGATGCCGAAGGACCAGTTGCTCCAGGTCCGCACACTCCTGGATGACGCCCGGATGTACCTCGATGGTGCTCGCCGGAATTGCGACAGGCCGGAGGCCGACTACGACAAGGCGCGCGCGATCGGCAAGGCGGAGGCGGCCCTGGGGTATGCGACGGCCGCTGACATGCTGCACTTCCAGTTCATGAAGGGCGGGGCGGGCATGCCGGCGACGCATAGCATGGGGGGAGGCTCGACGCCGATGGGGGGCATGAAGGGGATGGGCGGGACCAAATAACCGGGGTGCCGGATGGCCGCCATGGCGTGGTGGACACGGCTCCTCGCGGTGGCCGTGGCTGCCGCTACTCTCGTGTCGGGGACGAGGGGCGGTGCCAACGCCGGAATCGCCCCGACGGCGGAGCCGTCCCGCCCCTACTGGGACGCGCGGGCGCGCCGCTGGGTGGAGCCATCCATCCCGTGCGCGTCCGCGCGGGCGGTCACGCTCGGACGTGATCTGGATGGCGACGGCGATCCCGACGAGATCGAGCTCCACCTCGAGGTCGTGGAGGTCCGGGAAGAAGTCTACCCGGGGAAGTTCGAAACCTTTTGGGTGTTCGCCCCGGAAGGCGCAGGAATGTGCTCGCCCGCGCGCGTGCCGAGCCCGACCATCCGCGTCGAGGAGGGCGATCATGTCCGGGTCTTCCTTCACAACACCCACTACTTCCCCCACACGATCCATTTCCACGGCGTGATCCATCCGAACGGCATGGACGGGGTGCCGGAAATCACACAGCCGGCGGTCCCGCCCGGCCAGACGTTCGTGTACGAGTTCGTCGCGAAGAACCCGGGGACGTTCTGGTACCACTGTCACGTGCAGCCCGACGTCCACGTGCTGATGGGCCTGGCGGGGATGTTCGTCATCGAGCCGAATCGCCCCCGGAACCTGTTCCCCCACCTCGTCGTCGGCGCGGGACGAATCCCCGTGCTGGGCCGCGCGGCGGCCGGGCGGTACCAGCGCGAGTACTCGCTCGTCTACATGGACATCGACGACCGGCTGAACGCCATCCCGGCCACCACGCAGGATCCGCGCGAGATCGAGCAGCGGATGCACCGCGAGTACGACTCGTCGCAGCGCCGGCCGAACGTCTTCCTCCTCAATGGCCGCTCGTTCCCGTTCACGCTGCGCGACACGCCGATCGAGGTGAGATCGGGCGAGCGCGTTCGGCTGCGCATCCTGAACGCTGGCGCCCGCGTCATCAACCTGCACGCTCACGGGCATCATCCGACGGTCATCGCCGTCGACGGCTACGCGTTGGCAGCGTCGGCGCAGGTGACCCGGGACGTCTTCACGATCGGGGCGGGGCAACGGCTGGATCTGGAGCTGCGGGCGGGCCGCGATGACCGTTACGCGTCGGGGCCCGGGGTCTGGCTGATGCACGATCACACGGACCAGAACACGACGAATAACGGGATCAATCCCGGGGGTGACATCACGACGATCGTGTACGAGGGGTTCATGGGCAGGGATGGGCTGCCGCGCGTGGCGACCAGCCTCGCGCGGTTCTTCGATCCCGCCTACTACCAGGGCAAGGTGCCGGTGTTCGATCCCTCCATCTTCCACACGACCCGGGAGCACTACGCGGAGGGATGGGGCGTCGGGCAGCCAGGCGGGCGGTCTTCGCCCTCCACGTCGCGCGCAGACGCGCCGGGCGCGACCACCGCGAGCGACGAGCAGCAGGAACTGGGCGAACACCATGTCGTCGCCACCTCGTGCGCCTCACCCCGCAGCTTCCGGCGGATCGTGATGAGAGAGGGGAGCCGGGAGGCGCGCGAAGGCGAGGCGTATGGATTCGAACCCCGCGTGATCCATGCCGAGCGGTGCGAGGAAGTCGAGCTCGTGGTGGAAAACCCGGACTCGGTGCGGCACAGCCTGATGATTCCCGGGCTGGATCCGATGTTCACGCTGGAGTTCGCTGGGCCGGGCACGCGGACGGCGCGCTTCGTGACACCCGACGAGGACGTCACCCTGCCGTTCCACTGCCACGTGGCGATGCACGAGAAGATGGGCATGCGCGGCGAGTTGATCGTGGGCCGGGGTGGCGCGCCCGCGACCGAGTCGCCAGCGCCTGGCCAGCACCTGTACGACGGTACCGGTACGGTCATTTCGGTCGATTCGCGGAAGGGGCGGGTCGTGCTCGACCACAAGGAGATCCCCGGGTTCATGGCCGCGATGGCGAGCATGAGCTTCCTCGTCACGCCGCCCTCGTTACTCGAGGGGCTTCATCCCGGCGAGGCGATCCGCTTCACGATCGACGCCGACCAGCGGGTGATCGTCAACATCGTCCCGGTGCCAACGCTTCTCGCACCCGCACAGCAGCGATGATCCCCGTGCGCGCTGACGCCGGACCGGAGCGACGGGCTTCATTGTCGTGGCGCGGGGCCCGCCTGGCCTTTCCCCTGACGGGCGAGACCCGGCTGCTGATCCTCCTCGCCGTGGCCATCGGCGTCGGGTCGGGTCTCGGGGCGTACGCATTCCGGTGGCTCATCGGGTTCGTGCATCAGCTGCTCTGGGAACGCGCCGGCTCGCTCGTGCCCTGGAAACCGCTGGTCACGGTCGTGACTCCCGCGCTCGGCGGGGCGCTGGTCGGCCCCATCGTCTACTGGTTCGCGCGTGAGGCGAAGGGGCATGGGGTCCCGGAGGTGATGCTGGCGATTGCCGAGCAGGGCGGCCGCATCCGGCCCCGCGTGGTCTTCATCAAGGCGCTGGCTTCGGCGATCTGCATCGGGAGCGGCGGCTCCGCCGGCCGCGAGGGACCGATCGTGCAGATCGGGTCGGCGCTCGGATCCTCCCTGGGCCAGGCGCTCAGGCTGCCGGTGGGATTGCTCCGAACGGTCCTCGCGGCGGGGGCCGCCGGCGGGATCGCGGCGACGTTCAACGCGCCGATCGCCGGTGTGTTCTTCTCGCTCGAGGTGCTGTTGCGGGATTTCTCCGCGCGGGCGTTCTCGGTGTTGGTGCTGGCCTCGGTGACGGCCACCGTGATCTCCCGGGCCCTGCTCGGCAACGCTCCCGCCTTCTCGGTCCCACCCTATGAGCTGGTCAGTCCGTGGGAGCTGCTGTTCTATGCCGTGCTGGGGGCGCTGGCGGCGCTGGTCGCCCGGGGCTTCATCTGGCTCCTGTACCGCTGCGAGGATCTGTTCGACGCGTGGGCGATTCCCGAGTACCTGAAGCCGATTGCCGGCGGGCTCGGCGTCGGGCTGATCGGCCTGAGCCTGCCGCAAGTCTTCGGCGTCGGATACGAGACGGTGGAGAAGGTCCTGCAAGGCCCCGTGTCCGTCTGGTTGCTGGCCCCGCTCGTGGTGGGCAAGCTTGCCGCCACGTCGCTCACGCTCGGGTCCGGCGGGTCGGGCGGGGTCTTCTCTCCCTCGCTTTTCATGGGCGCGGCGCTCGGGAGAGGTGTCGGCGAATTCTTCCAGTGGGCGTATCCGAGTCTGACGGCGGCCCCGGGAGCCTACGCGCTCGTCGGGATGGCGGCCGTCTTCAGCGGGGCCGCACACGCCCCCATCACCGCGGTGCTCATCTTGTTCGAGATGACGGGCGACTACCGGATCATTCTCCCGCTGATGACCTCCGTGGTGATCAGCACCCTGGTCTCGCACGTCCTGAGCCGGGAAACCATCTACACGATCAAGCTCCGGCGCCGCGGGATCGACATTCTGACGCCGCCCCGGCCCGACCCCCTGGCCCAGATCAAGGTGAGCGGTGTGATGCGGCGCGAGGTGGTCACCCTTGCGGACGACGTTCCGTTTGGCGCCGTGGTCGAGCACATCCGCCAGCATCCGTACACGAGCTTTCCGGTCATCGATCGCGACGGGCGGCTCAGGGGCATCCTCGGCTACAACGAGCTGCGCGACATCCTGACGGGGGAACGACCCGAGCAGGAGGTTCTCGCGCGTGATCTCATGCGGACGCCACCGCCCGTGTGCTACCCGGACGACACCCTGACCGAGGTCACCGAGAAATTCAGGCTGACCGATCTCGGCAGGTTGCCGGTGGTGTCCAGAGACGATCCGGCCACGATCCTCGGGGTGATCTCGCACACGGATGTGCTCGGGGCCTACGAGCGCTTCGTGCTGGGGCAGGTCGTCGCCGACCCCGCCCCGAGCTCGAGATCAGGATAGGGATGATAGAGACCGAGCTGCCGGCTTCGCTCACCGCATTCGGATATCCCTCGCAGCGGGCCATGGCGGTCATCGTTGAGCAGAGCGCGGGGCAGCGGCTCTCCCGCGCGCTGGCGGGGCTCGCGCTCTTCTGGGCACTTGCTCTGGGCGGGCTCTTCATTCCGGTGGCGCACTTCGTCCTGGTGCCGAGCTTCGTGACCGCGGGCATCATCATGGCGGCCAGGCGCGCTCGCGAGCATCGCCGGCTGCTCCTGGTTCGCGGAACATGTCCGCGGTGTGGGGTCGAGCAGGAGTTCAAGCCCGGCGGCCGCTTCGCGAGCGGGCGAAGCCTCGGCTGCCCACGGTGCCATGGGAATCTGACCTTCGTGGCTGGCCCCGCTCCGAATGCACTGTGACGAGCGAGGCAAGGCGGGGCAGGCTCGCGGCGATCCGACCGCCGGCCGCCGCGCAGCTGCGCTTTCCGGCAGCGATTACCCTCGGCAATGAAGAGCGGCCCCCCCTGCTGGCGGGATACGTGCCCGCCTTGACCTGACGAGCCCCTAAGCCCATGGCCAGATGGGCCGGATTGTGGCGGTGGTCGCCGACGTCAGCCGAGACGGTTGTAGAGCCACGCGACGACGACACCGGCAAGCGCGCCGTCGACAAAAGCCCACGCTCCGCCGATGACGCTTCCGAGTAGCGTCGGCCGGAACCCGAGGTACAGGGACCCAAGCACGTCGACGACCGCCCGCCCCCACCCGATGACGCCAATCAGCCCAAGCATGAGCACACCGGCGCCCCAGGTCACTCCCAGGGCCAGGCCAAGGCCTTTTCACGCTCAAACGCATCAGGACCACCTCCCCGGCGCAGCGGCCAAGCGAGGCTTGGTCTCCGCCAGCTGCCTGCTTGGACCCCGGCTTTGCTGCGAGTCCAATCCCGCGCGTTCCGCCGTACGATCGCGCGGCAGTGTCATGGGCTTCTCGATCCGTTGCTCAGGTTACGCGGCGCAGAAGCCGGATGGCAGTCGCGGTACGAGGTGAGTTACCAGCGCCACGTACCACCCGCGCATCACGGGGCCTCCCAAGGAGCTGCGCGAGAGTGACCGCTAAAATCCAGTATATCGTACAGCGATAGTGTGCGGCGTCCGGCGTCGATTCGGCGACACGATCAGTTCTTGACCGATCGTTCAAGATCGGCTACCGTTCCCGGCGATGGCTCGACCGAGGGAGTTCGACCGCGAGGCGGCGCTGGACCGGGCCATGGGCGCCTTCTGGTCCAAGGGTTACGGGGCCACTTCGATCGAGGTCCTGGTGGCCAGGATGGGCATCCAGCGAGGAAGCCTCTACGGCGCCTTCGGCGACAAGCGGACGCTCTTCCTCTCCGCCCTGGAGCGCTACCACCAGGTGGTGGCCCGCGAGCTCTTCGACGCGCTGGAGGCGCCAGGCTCCGGGCTCGAGGCGATCCGGCGCTTCTTCCGCCTGCGCGTGGAGGCGGCGCTCGATCGCCGCCGTCCCGCCGGTTGCCTGGTGACCAACTCCGCGGTGGAGCTGTCCCGGCGCGACCGAGGCGCCGCGGCCAGGGTAGGCGGGTCGCTGGTCAAGATGGAAGCCGCTTTTCGCCGCGCGCTCGAGCGCGCCCGCACGTCTGGCGAGCTCTCGCCGGGAAGCGATGTGCGCGCGCTCGCGCGATTTCTCACCAGCAGCGCCCAGGGGCTGTCGGTGATGGCGAAAGCGTTCCCGGATCGCGCGATGCTCGAGGACGTGGTCGCGGTCGTTCTCGCCGCGCTCGAGTCAGGGTGGCCGGCCACCCGACGGAAGCGCGTGGGCAAGGAGGCGTCATGAAGGCGATCGCGTTCGACGCGTACGGTACCCTCTTCGACGTGTTCTCGGTCACCGCCCTCGGCGAAGAGCTCTTCCCGGGCAAGGGCGATGCGCTGGCCCAGCTGTGGAGGCTCAAGCAGCTGCAATACAGCATGCTGCGCAGTCTCATGGGCCGGCACCGGGACTTCTGGCGGCTCACCGAGGACGGCCTCGTCTACGCGGCGAAGAGCCTCGGGCTCGACCTCACGCCCGAGAGGCGCGCGCGCCTTCTCGACGCCTACCTGACCCTCGCCGCCTTTCCGGACGTGAAGCCCGGGCTCGCCGCGCTCAAGGAGCGCGGGCTCCGGCTCGCCATCCTGTCCAACGGCGAACCCAGGATGCTGGAGTCCGCGGCCCGGAGCGCCGGCATCGTCGATCTCCTCGACGCCATCCTGAGTGTCGAGGAGGTGAAGATCTTCAAGCCGAGTCCGCGGGTCTACCAGCTGGCGCCCGAGCGTTTGCGGGTGCGTCCCGGCGAGCTGGGCTTCGTGTCCTCGAACTGCTGGGATGTGGCCGGGGCGGCCTCGACCGGTCTCGAGACCTTCTGGATCCAGCGGCGCGCCGCCGAGCCGGTCGAGGAGCTCGGCTTCACGGCGGATCACATCGTGAGCACCATCACTGACCTGGCCGCGCTCGTGCGCGGGTGAAGGGGATCGATCATGTCACTCGAGGACAAGCTCGCCGAGATCAGGGAAATGGCCAAGACCCGCCAGCCACCCGAGGTGCGCGCGATCATGCATCAGGCCACCGACGATCTCCGCGCCTCAGGAATCAAGGATCGGGTCGCCCAGGTCGGCTCGCTCGCGCCCGACTTCGCGCTGCCCAACGCCGCCGGCCAGCTGGTGAGCCTGGCCGCCCTGCGCACGCGCGGGCCCGTGGTCGTCTCGTTCTACCGCGGCCGCTGGTGACCGTACTGCAACGCAGAGCTGGAGGCTCTGCAGCAAGCGCTCTCTGACATCACCGCGGCCGGCGCCTCGCTCGCCGTGATCTCGCCGCAGGTGGCGCGCACCCGGCGCGAGACCGATGAGCCCAAGCCCGTGAGCTACGAGATGCTCCGGGACTTCGGCAACCGCGTGGCCGAGCAATATGGCCTCGTCTTCACGGTGCCCGCGCCGCTCCAGCAGATCTACGCGAAGTTCGGCATCGACCTGCCGGCCGGCAACGGGGACGGCACCTGGCGACTGCCCGTCCCGGCACGCTTCGTGATCGACCGCGGGGGCGTCATCCGCGCGGTGGATGCCGACCCCGACTACACACGGCGGCCTGAGCCCGCGCAGACGGTGGAGGTCCTCCGGCGGCTTGGCAGATGAGGAGGCCGCAATGACCCCCTCGTTTAGCTGGATCGGCCGCCAGCCTTTTCCAGCTCCTCGCGGACGATGCGGCGGACGCTTGCCCGCGCCGCGGCAACGGCCCGCCGCCCGCCGAACCAGACAACGGCGAGCGCGCCGAGCAAGCCCACGCCCATCACGCCCCACTGCACCTCCTCACGGTGGAGGTATCCCTGCTCCTTGTGTTTGATGTCGCAGTCCTCGCGCACCCGCTCCACATCCGGGAAGCCCGGATGAATCCGATCCGCCGCGCTCATGTTCCGGTACGCGCGATAGTGCAGATCGCGGATGTAGAGGTCCACGCCGTGGTTCCAGAGGCGGGTAAACATGCTGTCCCCGCGTGGGGTGAGTCCCGCCTGGCGCGCAGCGTCCTGAATGGTCTCGACGGGGATCAGGAAGTTGAAGCCCTGGACGACCTGTTCGCCCTGGAACGACGTGAACGTGGCCGCCCCGATGACCTGCCCGCGGTCATCGAACACCGGACCCCCGCTATTGCCCTGGATGATGGCGGCGTCGGTCTGGATCACGCGCTGCCCGCCGATGTCCTCCTTGAAGCCCGAGACGCGGCCCGTCGTGATGGAGGGCTCGAACCGCGTGGCCTGGCTCAGCAGCTCGTGCGAGGTCACCACACCCGGGAAGCCGATGACGAACAGCTCCTGTCCGAGGTGGAGATCCGTGCTGTGCCTGGCCAGGCGCACCACGGGCAGCTCCTTGTCCTGGATCTTGAGGATGGCGACGTCGCGGCCATGTTCTTGCCGCGGCGCGCCGGCGGCGTCCGCGCCTGTTCGCACGATCACATACGCGGGTGGGCTGTAGAATTTGACCACGGCCGGATAAGACTTCCCGTTGGACAGATTGATCGTGAGCATCCGCTCGAGGGCCAGACCGCGGCGGTTTTCGGTGCTCGCGGCGAGCGCCCGGATCTGCTGGGACCGCGCGGGGGCGGGAAGAGTGTCCAGCTCGGCCGCGCAGGCTGACGCCACGGCCTTCTCGAGCAGCTCGCCAGCGAATGCGCTCTCGATCCCCTCCTGGTAAGGCTGGACCACGTGGCCGTTGGTCACGATCCAGCCGTCCGGATGGATGATGGACCCACTTCCCAGCTCTCCAATCGAGCCGGGCCGGGCGGTGGCGGTCGCCCCCGAGGCGCAGCGTACCGTCGCCGTCGCGCCGATCCGCACGGCAACCATGACGACGGCCGGCTTGGCGCGGAAGACGGCTGATTGAAGCTCGGTCTCCGTTGCGGCCTGCGCAGCCGGGGTCGGTAGGACTGCCAGGAGCCACACTGCCGCGCCGACCAGCGCCACCCTCGCCGTCACCGACATGGACACAGTCCCCTCCCTTGGCCTTGGTTCCTTACACTCTACGAGGGGCCCTCTCCATGCCTTCGCCCCAGAGGCAAGAGGGTCCCCAGCGCATTTCTCGACGCCGCGAGGAGGGTGGCTGCGGACCTGAACCGCGCGACCCGACGGCGTCCCCAGTTCCATCCCCGGATCGAGAAGAGCATCACGAGCCCCGCGCCATAGTAGTACGGCGCGGGGTTGGCCTTCTTGGCCAGCCAGAAGTAGTGCAGGACGCCGCAGCCGCCGATCGCGTAGGCCAGCCGATGTAGTCGCTGCCAGTTCTTCCCGCCGAGCTTCTTGATCGCTGCCGCCGTCGAGGTGGCGGCGAGAGGCAGCATGAGCGTCAGCGCGGTCATTCCCACCGTGACGTAAGGCCGCTTCACGATGTCGGCACCCATCTCCCGCCAGTCGAAGAAGTGATCCACCACGAGCCAGATGATGAAGTGCAACGTCGCGTACGCGAAGGCGAACACCCCGAGGAGCCGCCTCAGCGCGACCGGCCAGGACAAGCTGAACAGCATACGTAGCGGAGTCATGGCGAGGCTAGCGAGCAGGAGCCGGAGCGTCCAGTCGCCGAGCCAGTTCGTGACGAAGCTGATGGGATTGGGGCCGAGGTCGCGTTTGGCCGCGCGGAAGAGCAGCACGACGAGCGGCGCGAGGCAGACGCCCCAGACCGCGACCTTCAGCACGACCCGAGAGCGCCGGGACATGCCCTCAGTAATACTTCCGCAGGTCCATCCCGGTATAGAGCGAGGCCACTTGGTCGGCGTAGCCGTTGAACATCAGCGTCTTCCGGCGGCGGAACTCGCCGATGCGACGCTCGGTGGCCTGGCTCCAGCGGGGGTGATCCACGTTCGGATTCACGTTCGAGTAGAACCCGTACTCCTGGGGGGCGGCGATGTTCCACGCGGTCTTGGGCTCCTTGTCCACGAGACGGATCCGGACGAGAGACTTGGCGCTCTTGAACCCGTACTTCCACGGGATCACGACGCGGATGGGCGCGCCGTTCTGGTTCGGCAACACCTGGCCATAGAGTCCCACCGTGAGCAGGGTCAGTGGGTGGAGCGCCTCGTCGAGCCGGAGCCCTTCGGTGTAGGGCCATTCGAGCGAGGCGAAATTGAAGAGCCCTTTCTTCTGTCCAGGGAACTGCTCCGGGTCGAGCAATGTCGTGAACTCCACGTACCTGGCCTGGCCCGTGGGCTCCACGCGCTTCAGCAGCGTTGCCAGGGGGAAGCCGATCCACGGGATCACCATGGACCAGCCCTCCACACACCGCAGTGCGTAGATGCGCTCCTCGAGGGGCGCCAGGCGCAGGATCTCCTCGATGCCGTAACTGCTCGGCTTCGCGCAGAGCCCGTCGACCTTGACCGCCCACGGGCGCGGCCTGAGCGTGCCGGCGAGTCGCTCAGGATCCTCCTTGTTCACGCCGAACTCGTAGAAGTTGTTGTAGCTGGTGACGTCCTTGAGCGGCGTCGGCGAATCCTCCAGCCGATACGCCGGGTTCGGTGCCGCCTGGAGCGCCTGGCTGGCCGGCGCCGGCGCAGCTTCCCCTGCCGCAGGTGCCAACGCAAGAGCAGCGGCTCCCAGCATGAAGGCGCGCCGGTCGAGGTAGACCGCGTACGGGGTGACGTCGCTGTCCCTGAACCCTCTGCCTCGCTTGATAAGCATCGTATGTCCTCCTCCGCGCGGACGTCAGTCTAGCTCAGCCACGAGGACAAGAATTTCCTCCGGCTGTTCGACAATGGATTTAGCCGTGCGTCGAGCTACCGCCTCCGACACTCTGGAGGCGCCCCGCGATTCCCACCGCTGGTCGCTCGACCCGAGGTCTCACGGCGACGTCAACCGGTAGCCCTGCGCGTGAACGGTCAGGATGTACGTTGGACGGTCCGGATCGGCCTCCAGCTTGCGGCGCAGGCGGAGCACGTGCGTGTCCACGGTCCTGGTCGTCGGAAAGCGCTCGTACCCCCAGACTTCTTCGAGCAGGCGGTCCCGCGTGACCACCTCGTCCCGGTGCTCGGCGAGATAGACCAGGAGATCGAATTCCTTTCGCGTGAGCCGTACTTCTCTCCCCGCCCGGAAGACACGCCGGCCGCGCGTCTGGATGCGTACATCGCCGAACGAGAGCTCGCTGCCCTTGGAACGTGGCCCGGGTCGACGCAGGACCGCGCGCACCCGGGCGAGCAGCTCTCTCAACGAGAAGGGCTTGGTCACGTAGTCGTCGGCGCCCAGCTCGAGGCCAAGCACGCGATCCATTTCCTCGCCGCGCGCGGTGAGCATGATGACCGGCACCTCGATCCCGCGACGGCGGAGCTCGCGACACACGTCCCAGCCCGAGAGCTTCGGCATCATGATGTCGAGCAGCACGAGATCCGGCGCCTCGCGCGCCGCGATTGTCAGCGCCTGCGCGCCGTCCGACGCAGCGAGCGTGTCGTAGCCCTCGAACCGGAGATTGTCGGCCAGGCCGCGCACGATCTCCGGCTCGTCGTCGACGATCAGGATCCGCGGCATGTCAACCCGGGAGCCAAAGCGTGAAGCGGCTCCCGGCGCCCGGCTCGCTGTCCACCGAGATCCGCCCCCCGTGCGCCTGGGCGACGTGGCGGACCAGGGCGAGTCCGACGCCGCTGCCGCGGCGGCCCTGGGTCTCGCTGCGGCCCACGCGGTAGAACTTCTCGAAGATCCTCGCCTGCTCGTCGCGCGGGATGCCGATCCCCTCGTCCGCCACGGTGATGGTCACGCCGCCCTCCAGGCGCCTCGCCTCGACTCGTACGGAGCGGCGATCGGCGGAGTACTTGATGGCGTTGTCCACGAGGTTGGCGAGTGCCTGCTCGACCGCCGCGGAGTCCATGGAGACGTCGGGCAGGTCGGGATCGACGTGCACCTCCAGCTTGAAGCCCTGCTCCCGCAAGGGATAGGCGAACGCGTCGATGGTCTGATGAACGAGCGGCTCGATCGGCGCCCGTGCCATCTGGTACGTCCGACGCCCGCCCTCGATCCGCGAGAAGTCGAGAACGTTGTCGATCAGGCGCGACAGGCGCTCGCTCTCGCGAGTGATGACGCGATAGTACTCCCGGCGCTGCTCGTCGGTGGTGACGCGGCCCATCTCCAGCGTCTCGCCAAACATCCGGATCACCGAGAGCGGGGTCTTGAGGTCATGCGACACGTTGGCCACGAAATCGGACTTGAGCTGCGCCATCTCCGTCTCGCGGCGCGTGAGCTGCCACGTGGCCACGGCGCCGACCACGATCATCGCGATGAGCACGCCGAAGGCGGCCGTGAAGAGCATGAGCTGACGGCGGATCGCATACCGCGGCCCGATCCCCGAGGGCTGGTAGAGCGCGACGCTCCAGCCGGGCAAGGCATCCTGGAAGGGGATGGCCGTCACCAGCTCGGCGTCATCGACGGAGAGCCGGCTATACACGCGCCGGGCGCGATGATCGAACACGGCGGCGATGGTCGGCGCCTCGAGCGCGCCGAGCGTCCCGTCGAGCACGTCGCGCCGAAGCACGTCGATGTTGCGGGACCACGCGACGAGAACCGGCGCGCCCTGGCGCGGGCGAAGAACGGTGACGACGACCACGTGGTCGCCGACCTCGAACTCGCGCCGTCCGCCGCCCTCCCATAGCGCGGCCTGGACGTCGGGAGGCGCGCCGCCCAGGATGGCCGCATCGTCAGCATTCCACGTCACGGGATAGAGGCGCCGGCCCCGCCGGTCGAAAATGGCCAGCCGCTGGATCAGCGGCGTGCTCTCGAGCAGGGCGTCGACCGCCCGCGGCTCCAGCGGGCCACCGCCCAGCCCGGACTCGAGGCGGGACAGAAACTCGTCCTCGTAACGACGCAGCACCAGCGACACCTTCTCCGCCGCCATCGCCGCGAGCGCGCGCGCCTGCTCTCGAAACAGCAGTTCGGACGATCGCCGCCACTGCTGAAGGGACACATAGCCGAGCACCGCGACGATCGCGGCCGGCAGGACGATCGCGAGTAGCGCGAAGGCGGAGAACCGGCCCGACAGGCCCGCCATCCGCCGTCAGGTCCCGTCGGCGAGCAGCCGGTGGATCATCGCCTCCGTGGTCTCGTACTCGCCCTCGCCGATGTGCCGGTATCGGACGATGCCGCGCTTGTCGATCAGCACGGTCGTCGGCCAGGCCCACACGCCGAACCGCTTCCAGATCGTCGAGTCATTGTCCTGGACGACCGGGTAGGGGATCGCCAGGCGCCTCGTCGCCTCCACGACCTTGTCGTGCTGCTTCTCCCAGAAGAATTCCGGCGTGTGCACGCCGATCACGATCAGGCCCGCCGGCCCGTACTTCTCATGCCAGGCCCGCAACTGCGGGATCACGTGCTGGCAGTTGATTCACCCGTAGGTCCAGAACTCGACGAGCGCGACCTTCCCCCGGAGCGCCGCGGTGGTGAGCGCGGTGCTGTTGATCCACGGCCCACCGGCAATCTCGGGCGCGGCGCTGCCGAGGAGTACGTCGCCTGCCCACGCGCCGGAAGCGACCGTGAGCCACGTGACGATCGCCGCCAGCAACAGCGGCGCCAGTCGATCCCGCGAGCCCCTCATGGCGAGCTACTTCTTCTCCATCGTGCCCTGGCTGTCCTGCATGGCCCCATCCTTCGGCATGCCCTGATCCTTCATCATCCCCTGATCCTTCGGCATGCCCTGATCCTTGCCCATCATGCTCTTGTCCGTCATCGGCTGCACCCCCTTGTCCGTCATCGCCGCACCCCCGCTCATCGAGTCCGCGCAGCCTCCGATCGCGAGCGTCGAGCCGACCATCACTACCCCCAGACTGAACCTCCACCCCGCTGTCTTTGCCATGCCCCTGGTCCTCCTTGCGATGGTAACGATCGAACGTGTGGGGCGAGTATGCGGTGGACGATGCGGTGAATTGTCACGCCGTTGCAAACAGTTTGTGAAGCCAGCGGCCGAGAGTAGATACGCGCTATTCGAAGCGTGCTCGACTAACGATCTGGCAGTCCCGGAGGTCAGGGAGAACACAATCCCCTCGGTCGGCGTTGGTCCTTTGACGTTCCGGGGGCTCGTTCGGGTTCCCGGCCCTACCCAGCGCGCCGGAATCGTGTTCCAGGTCCGGCCAATCCGGCATCGGGCCCTATCTGGAAGCGACGATCGCCCGTGATTTGGGGTGGCGGTCGTCGATATCAAGATTCGCCCGTGGTCCGCCCCCTCGCCGCTCGCAGCAGCAGGTGCAGGCGGTGGAAGCTCGGACGGATCCGGATGTTCTCCAGGCTCCCAACGTCCACGCCGGCGGGCACCTGCACCGAACGCGTCTTTGCCACGCCCAGGATCTCGCTCGGGTACACGCCCCGGTGGCCGACGATCACGAAGCTCCCGATGCACGCGATGGCGGCGAATGGCGCCACCGCGGGGCCAAACAGCTCGATCGCCACGATCGAGGCCGCGAGCGGTGCATTGGCGGCGCCCGCCAGCAGCGCCACCATCCCGATGGCCGCGAACGTCCCCCGGTCGAACCCGAGCACCACCGCGAGCGTGCTCCCGGCGGTGGCGCCGATGAAGAACGTCGGTGTCACGATCCCGCCGCTGCCGCCGAGCCGAGCGAGATCGCGGTGAAGAGCATCTTGAGCGCGAACGCGCCCGAAGGCGCCCGCCTCCTCGGATGGATCCCTCGATCGTCGGGATCCCGAGCCCGAGGTAGCGATCGGAGAAGATCCAGGCGGAGGCGGCGAGGAGCGCCCCGCCGCCTCCGGCCACGACCCATCGCGGTCCCGGGATCTTGCGCGCAAGGCCGTGTAGGAGCCGCATCGCCTCGATCAGGAGGAGCGCGATGAGCCCGAACACGACACCGGCCGCCACTGTCTTGAGCAGCATGCCCTCCGTCTGCCGTGGGATGTCGTAGAGCGCATGATTAAAGTAGGTGACGCCCAGGCGGCTCGCCACGTGGTGGGCGACGATCCCGGCGACGAACGACGGGTAGATGACGTCGTACATGACGGAGCCGATGACGGGCACCTCGAGGCCGAACACCGACCCGGCGATCGGCGTGCCTACCTGCTCGCGCCACGAGCCATGCGGCTTCGCAAGTCGTGAGTAGCCGGAACATTGATCCGCCCGGATGGGTCCCAGCCTTCCCCGCCTGAGATCGCAGTCGAGCCGGGAAAGCCGAAGAAGGGCCCAACCCGAGAAGCGCACCGTCTTGCCCGACGCGTGGGCCCCTCGCGTTTCGCTGGGATGGTCGGCGCATCCGACTGTACTTTCAAACCCGTCCCGGCACGTATACCGACGCGGCGCTCATCGGCTTTCTGCGCACCTTGAAGCAGCGCTTTCGGGGGGAGCGCGTGGTGTTGATCTGGGACGGGCTCAGCGCGGATCAAGATTCCGCTCCAGCACCTGATTGGCCGGAAGCCGGATGGCGTAGGCCACGTCCCGCCGTTCCAGGGCCTCGTAC
>Ga0335077_10005255_pt1 | contig 15867 bp, 8 predicted proteins | sample Lox_Sample_31_FD_207151 | JGI IMG/M metagenome (GOLD analysis project Ga0335077, IMG submission 207151) | Soil microbial communities from Loxahatchee National Wildlife Refuge, Florida, United States - Lox_Sample_3.1 | ecosystem: Environmental > Terrestrial > Soil > Wetlands | place: USA: Florida...
TTCTTCGAATTCCAGCAGTAGATGTGGCACGTTGAGTTCCTCGAGCTTCTTCTTGAAGAGCACGTAATCGAAGTAGGCGGGCTCGCAGAACTTGGCGATCAGGAAAAGGACCGCGTCGGCCCTTGAGCGTTTCACCTTATCTGCCAGGCCTTCCCAGCGCGGTGCACGAAAATCGTGGCGCACCGAGGAATACACAGCACGATTGACATAGCTGTCCGCCAACGCGAACACCGGATCACCGCCAACCGGAACGTCTTCTACAAACCAGCTCCGCCCGATGACAAAGTCATCGTCCACCAGATAGCAACCCGCGTCTTCCACCAGTTTGATCAGATCCAGAGGAGGCTGTTCACAGAAGGCACCTTCCACCACCACGCGGATCGAATCTCTCGGTTTGCCAGACCGCTGCGAGAGTTGTTCCAGCGATTCCTGGAGCAGGGTGTTGTGCTCCTCCACGGACATGAAGTGGCCGGCCCGAATCAACACGTAGGACTCCCAGGCCCGGAGCAAATGAGGTTTCTGGACACGGAAAGCGTAGAGGTCGCGGATGAGTTGTCGATTAAGGTTATACAGGGCGATTGCCTGCCGGAGGCGATCCTCGGTGATCAGCTTGCCACCGACACGCTCCAGTTCCTGGATGAGCCGTCGGTATTCGCCAGCCAGAAAATCAACACTGGCTGTGGAACTCGGGTTGTGCGGCAGATGAAGGAAGTCTATGTAGAGATCCGGAAAATTCCGCTTCATCACAAAACACAGGTTGCGTGCCGAATCACAGATGGAACTGAATAGAATGCCGTCGAAAATCTTGAGATCTTCCCGCATCCCAAGCTCCATCGTCGTTTTTACAATGGAGCAGATGAAGGACCCGAACCGGGCGTCAGCGTGCTGGATGTCTAGTCGGTCGCCCCCGCCACTCAGTCCAACCGGTAGCATGCCCGCCGCATGAATAATCTCTACCGGAGCATAGACGGGGAAATAACCGATCACTCGGGAGTCTGGATGTCGATTCTTCCAGTGATGGACGCGTTCGAAACTGAGGTCTGCGATCAATTCCTGACATGAATCGAACGTTCGTTCAAATGCAGACATGGCAGCAATGATGGCATCTGACTCATGGCTTATGCTGTGACGAGCATCACCATCCCGTGTGACGGCCAGGCAGATCACGGGACGAGCCCGCAAGCACCGGCGTCGATTGATGAACAGCAATGCGCTCCCGGGCTAGGGATCAATTACCGTCTACTTCTTTGCTGACGACTTGGGCCTCCGCACCGCGACCCTGGATATCGCTGACAATGCTCCCGGTAGTCCGCAGGGAGTGCCGCTATCGGGCAACGTAACCAAGCACTAGCTCTTTTCGTTGGAGAAGGCCGGGCCTGCCAAGGCCCGGCTTTTTTGTGTTTGAAGGATGCCGTCCAAAAACTGCAAGCCCAACTTGGGGAGTGGATTCCTCAGCCGTGGTGCACGGTGGCGTGGTATGCAGAGCAAAGCGTAATCAGATTCTGTTCGGAATCGTCGCCGGATTGGGTGCGGAATTTCCTGTGATGGACCTCAAGGTTGGACATGGCGCCGCAGGCCTGGCATCTCCAGCCATCTCGGGTCAGCACCTGGTTGCGGAGTTGTTCGTACAACGTGGCGTCAAGCCGAAGGCGAGACCGCTTGGGCAGGAGCCGATTCACGATGCCCATGTCCAAGCCCCGGTCCGCCGCCCCGGGCTGCCGCAGTGAAGGCGGTCAGACCTTCAAATGTACGCAGCATTCGCGTCGCGGATGTCCTAGTTGGATGACCGAATTTGGGGCAGCGACCCGAGTTCTGCGTGGATGCGCCCACCCATCGAAAACCGCGATGGGTGGGGCAGCCAGGGTTTGTTTCCTGCCGCGGACAAGGATGAGCCAGCCCCTAGCTAGAGGTTAAGGCGCGGCAATCTCATTTCCCGAACACGTAGGCCGCGCCCGGGCCGTTTCCGATGCCGTGGAACGGCGCCCCCACGACTGCCGTTTGCCCGCTAATGGCGAGCGAGAACGCGAAGTCGTCACCTCTCTGGCCATCGGAAGGGATAAGTTGAGCGTTGAAATTGGAGGTTGTCGTCCACCCGGTTTTGGGCTTGACAAAGGCGTAAGCTCCGCCTGTGCCCCCGTTCCCGATGACCGCCCCCACCAGCGCAAGGTTATTGGTAACGGCAGCCGACCATCCGAAGACGTCAGTCTGACCATCGGAGAGGGTTAACTCAGCGTTGAACTGTGAGGTCGACATCCAGCCTCCTCCCGGTCTGACGAAAATATAAGCCTTGCCGTGAAGACCGTCGGCGTAAGGAGCTGGCGCTAGTACGGTGGTTCCGTCGGAGCTCAGGCACGACGACCCCGCCTGGCAGAAGCCGAAGATGTCCCCGGTAACGCCGTCGGAGGCAGTCAGCACGGCTTTAGCATCAGAGGTGGACTTCCATCCTCCGGGAGGCCGGACATAGATGAAGGCCTCACCCGGGCCGGTGGGAACGTTGTCCGGGAAGTCGAATTGGAGAGCGCCGACGAATATGGTCGAGCCATCCGCGCTGACCGAGACGCAGCAAAAGTCGTCGAACGCTGTTGGCGTGGGCTCAGTCAGCTGCGCGGTTTCATTTACGGTTTTTCTTCCGTCCCGGGGTTTGGTGAAAACGTAGACCTTCCCAGCGCTGGGTTGACCATCAACGGTTGCGTTGGCCGCTCCCACGACGACCGTGCTGCCATCTTCGCTGATGGACATTTCGTTGCTGAAGCCATCATTCGGCAGCCCGTCCGAGGCGGCAAGTATGGCGGCATAGTTCGAAGTGGTGTGCCAGCCATTCTGGGGTTTCAAATACACATAAACCTTGCCGGGTCCGTTGCACATGCCGGACTGCGGGCATGCGCCGACTACAATCGTGTTGCCGGCAATTCCTACCGAGCCGCCAAAACCGTCGCCATCCAGGCCGTCGGAGGCGGTGAGTTTGGCTGTTTCAGTCATATCCTTCCAGCCGGTGGGTGGTTTCACAAAGACGTACGCTGCTCCCTGACCCAAACGCCCACCAACGGCCGCGCCTGGTGCTCCGACCACGACGGTGTTTCCGCTGCTGGCCACGGAGATGCCCATAAAATCACCGTCGGCGCCGTCGGAAGCCGTCAACTCTGCTAGCTGAACTACTGGGTCCACCACCACCGGATAGCGTGCGCCCGCATCCCGGACGCGCAGTCGCAGCTCGCTCCCTTCCAACTCCAGCCAGGCCGACAGCTCCTGGCCGGTGGCGTCGTGGGCAGTCAGACCGGCATACCGCAACTCGGGTTTGGTCAGGTGATTTCTGGATAAGCTCAAAGCTGTTCCTTGCTGGTCCAGAGCAGCTTTCAGATCGCCGGAGAGCAACAGAGCGATGGTCAAAGGCTGGCCCTTGGCGATGCCTGGCGGTTCCTTCAAGGTGAAGCCCTGCTCCAGACCAACCGGCCCGTTCACGTACCACTCGGTCAGTGAACCACGTCGATACTCCACACGGTTGACACTGGCCTGAGGGACCACTCGATCCAAACTCTGGATGACGTCACCGTAGCCATAGCTGCGCAGCGACATCGTCCAGCGCTCGGCCCCATGGCTCACTCTTACCCCTTGCGGGAGGAAATCTGCCGCCAGTCTTTGGCGTGCATTTTCGGCATGGAAACCGGCATCGGATCGGCTGACGTGATAGCCGGAAACCTCACGTCCCAAGGTTGCGGAAACGTGGGCCTGAGCCACTGGCGGCAGGCCGGGCCATACCGAGGAAGGATGGAATTTGTCAGGGCTGGAATGCGAAGGCAAGGCCGATGGCTTCCCCTGAAACTGAGCTTGCGCGACGCCAATCGTGCACAGAATCCCCACTAACAACTTGACAACTGATCGCTTGTAACTCATTTTGCACCTCACGTTTTGTGAATTGATTTGATCTTCATTGTTTTGCCGCCGCGATCCAGATCCTTCGGAACCGCAGATTCGCTTTTGTAGAGCCGGCTACTGTACGGTTAACGTCACCTGTGCCGCGCTTTGCAGCGAACCCGACGTGCCGGTGACAGTGATGGTGTAACTGCCTGGTGGAGTGCCCGGACTGCCGCCACCTCCGCTGCCACTTTGAACGGTGCCTCCTCCGCAGGCTGACTGAATAAGGAGTCCGCCTAGCAACAAGCTGCACAATAACAGCGAGACCAGGGTTCTCTTTTGCGAGCCAGCAGCGAATAGTGTGCCGACGCATCCAAAGAGCGCAATCCACGCGACATAGAAAATATGGGACCGACGCTCCGTTGACGGCCCCAGCGCGGCCGTGGCCGCCTTGGTGTTTACCGTCAAACTTCCACTGGCGGTGCCGTTGGCCGGTGGAGTGATGTTATCGATGGAACATGTGGGGCGCAAGGCCACGGCTGGCGTCACCGAACAGGCGAAAGCGACTGTACTCTTGAAGCCGAATGCTGAACTGACCGTGACATTGGAAGTTGCTGACCCACCCGCACTGATTGTGGCAGGGGTCGGGGTCGTGGCAGCCACAGAAAATGCGGGAGCCCCAAACTGGGCCCCCACGGTCTGAACCGACAGCATGGTGACCGTGCACGCCTCCGTGCCTAGGCAGCCATTGTTCCAACCCGCGAAGACCGAACCGTTCGCGGGATGCGGCATCAGGGTGACCTCGGTCTCGGGGGCGAATTGCTGTGAGCAGGCGCTCCCGCAGTTAATACCTGCAGGACTGCTGGTGACGGCTCCGGCCCCGTTGTCTACGGGAATCACACTGACATTCAGCAGCGGGTTCGTACCGAAGACTGCCATGACCTGCTTGTCAGCAGACATGTTCAGCACACAAGAGCCAGTTCCGGAGCAGGCTCCCACCCACCCCACGAACGGGGTTCCAGCATCGGGCGTGGCCGTGAGCGTCACCACGCTTCCGCTGGCGAAGGACGCAGAGCAAGACGTTCCATTGCTGCCGCAGTTGATCCCCTCCAAGTCGCTGTTAATCGTGCCCGTGGCGGTGCCAATTGTGCTTGCTGTAATGATGAATGGCCCGGCAGCCGAGCCTCCTGACAGGCTGATTTGTTGCGGGCTGCAATTTGCGTCATCGCTGATATCAAGAGTGGCCGTGCGTGTCCCGGAGGCTTGCGGTGTGAAGACGGTCTTGACAATGCAAGACTGGCCTGCAGCCAGGCTTGAGCCACAGGTATTGCTCGCGATGGAGAAATCCCCGGCGTCGGTGCCAGCCACGGAGATGCCGGTGATATTCACTAGGCTAGAGCTGTCGCCGTTGTTAATGGTGACGGTTTGCGGATCGCTGGGGTTACCCACTGGCACGCTGCCGAAGTTAAAGGTCACCGGACTCCACTGAAGCTGAGTACCGCATGCCGAGAGGTTGGCGAGGTAAGGGCTGAGGAATCCGCCGCTGGAAGCGGTGACCGCCAGCGACCCTTTGATGGAGATCTTGCCGCCTACGTATTGAATATCGATGTTGCACTGTCCCCCGGAAGGAAGGCTGTTGGGGCAACTGTTGTTGACGCTGAAAGCACTCGGGGCGTCGAGAGAAATATCCTCCGCCGCGCTGTGGTTGTTAGTGATGGTCACTGTCTGGGTCGGTTGAGATTGGAAGAAGACAGTTCCAAAATCCAGGCTCGACGGGGAAGTAGTCACCGGCGCAACTCCATTGCCGGACAACCCCAGCACGTTGGGGCTGGTACTGTCGCTGTCGCTGACCGTAATCGCTCCCGCATAGCTCATGGGCGCAAGATTGGCGATCGGGCCAAAGCTCACGTTAATGGTGCAAGTGCCGCCGGGCGGAAGCACTTGTCCGGTGCAGGTGTCGTTCTCCAGGTAGTTCGCACCGGAGGAACTGACGCTGTTGATGGTCAGGCTGGAAACCCCACTGGTATTGGTCAAGGTGACGGGTTGCGCGGTGCTGGTAGTGCCCGCCTCCTGGTCGGCAAAAGTGACGGTCGCAGGGGAGAAAGATAAGTTGGCGGTGACGGATCCGGAGCCAGTCCCGGTCAGGCTTGTGGGCTGAGTTCCAAGGGCGGCGTCGGTCACAACAGTTAAGGCCCCCGGTACCACACCCGACACCGTGGGCGCGAAGCTGGTCTGGATCGCGCAGCTCTGGCCCGCCGCCAGCGAAGCGGGACAATTATTGGTCTGAGAGTAGTCCCCGCTGGTGGAAATGCTGCTGATGGTCAGGGTTGTGGCTTGGTTGTTGGTCACGGTTACCGTTTGCGGGGCACTCGTCGTTCCCGGATCGACGGTACCGAAGTCCAAGCTGGCCGGTGAGAAGCCCACAGGTGGGATGCCCGTTCCCGAAAGATTCACTCCGCTGGCCTCGTTCACGATGACACTCCCCTGGATAACGCCGATGGCGTTGGGGGTAAAGGTCACTTGGATGGTGCAACTCGATCCGGTCGCCAGCGAAGCGGGACAGTCGTTGGTCTGAGAATAATCGGCGGTGGCGGTGATACTGCTGATTGTCAGTTGGGAAGACTCACCTCTGGCGGTTAATGTGATGGTCTGCGCTGCACTCGCCGGCCCGTTAGGGTTTACCAGCTGCGGAGTGAAGGTCAAACTGCTGGGCGAAAACGAGGGCGAATCTGGAGGATGACACCCGTTGGGGGGGCAACAAAAGCCGCCAGGGCAGCAACTCTTCCCAATCCCACCCATCACGATCAGACCGAATACGACGCCCTGATAGCTGGCGATGAGACTACGACGTCGCTTCGCCACTGCAGGGTACGGCCCGGCCACCGCGACTTCCTGCTGGCGGAATTTCGACAGCAGAATGCGCAGACTTGTCCACGTCATGGGAGTCCTCCTTTTGCGGTCGCGATGTTGCTAGGGCAAAGTGATTGCGGCTGGCTGGTTACGATTGCATCCGGGTAGCTGGATGACGAGCCACTCAGCAGTGCATCCTGGGGCTTGCCTAAGAGATGGCTGTCAAAGAATGCGGCGATGTAATTCCGTAAGGCCGCGATTGTGCGCTCCCGTCCCATACCGCCCACCGAGGCAGCCATTCCCGGCACGGCTTGGAGCAGCCAGATCGCGTCCGAGGGCGTGAAATGATCGGCTCCGACGAGGTTCACAGCGAGGCGCGGTCCGCGTAAGGCGGTCCATAGCTGGCATTCTTCATGGCTCCACTGCTCGCGTCCTGCGGCCAGTAGTAGAACGGGCTTACCGGTCCCTGCAGCAATTCCCGGCGAAACCACTCCGTCGAGTGACACTGCCGCCCGGAGGCGAGGATCCAGTTCCAAACTGGCGAGCGCAACCTCACCCCCCAGCGAGTGGCCCATCACACCGACTCGAGAAAGGTCCAGTCTGCCCGCGAACGGGCCGTCTTTTGCACCGTCCAGACGTTGCAGTTCGTCGAGCACAAACCTGAGGTCGGCCAAGCGCACCGAACGGGCGAATTGCAAGGACGCGTAGTCCATTCGCAGCGTGCCTTCTGCCAGATAGCTGCCAAACATGGATGTGATGAGTCTGCCGTCGGGGAACTCCACAGCAGTGATTTCGTAGGTGTGTGCGATCGAGGCGACCACGTAGCCGCGGCTAGCTAAGTCTTCGAAGACAAAAGTGGAATCGGTCAAGGTGCCGGTGTAGCTGTGGCTGAACAGGATCACAGGATGCGCTCCCCCCGAGACGGGCGCAGACAGGCAGCAGTTTGTGGTCACCGTAGGTAGCGGGATTCCGGAGATTTGCGAGATGTAGGTCCAAACTTTCGGTGAAGCGTATTCAGCAGCTTTGCAGGCTTGCCCGGATGCTGCGGGATACCAGAAGCGAACCAGCAACTCACGTTTACTGCCGTTGGGATGAAACGGATCGTTCCGAGCGGCGTCTACCAGGCGCACAGACAGGGTTCCGACGGGGCTTGGCCCAGTCGGCGGGGGTGCCGCTATTCGCCGCAGGCCGGAGAGAAGTGATTGGGCCACGGCGGATGCAGGGGTTCCCAACAGGAAAAACAGTCCTGCGACTGCGGTGGCGACCTGAAGCCGGTTTGACCTGATCATATCTAGAGCCCCCAGCCGGCAAGGGGCGGTGACGGAGAAATGCTTATGCTTCCACCGCTCACTAGCCGAAGCAGTTACACCAAATGCCGGTCAAACCTAGCGTGGGAGGGACTCAAAGTCCTGAGGGAAGGCTGATCTTTCGCCGAGGTTTTGCTGATGTGAAGATGCAGCGCCAGTTGCTTAACAGGGTTATAATTGTGCGATTTGGGCTTTGCCTGGGGGAGTTGTGGACGCCTTCCGCATCGGGACGTGGTTGGTTCAGCCCAGCCTGAACACCGTTTCCTACAACGGCACAACGGTTCGCCTGGAACCGAAGGTGATGGGGGTACTGGTGTGCGTGGCCTCTCAGTCCGGGGAACCAGTTTCCAAGGACACAATTCTAAAGATGGTCTGGCCGGACACGTTTGTTTCCGAGGATGTACTGACCCGCTCGGTCTCGGAACTGCGGCGTGTGTTTCAGGATGATGCCCGCGAGCCACGGTTTATCGAGACCATTCCGAAGCGCGGCTATCGGCTGGTGGCAGCTATTACCCCGGTTCACGAAAACGGTTCTGCCGTCCATAGCACCGAGCAGGCGGCCGACCGATCTCAACCGTCTACCCGCCACTGGAAGCTTACGTCGGCTGCACTCGTGAGCTTGGTCCTGGTATGCGGATTGCTGGTTGGGTTCAACGTAGCGGATGTGCGAGAGCGGATATTCGGCTGGGGTGCCCCTCCCATCCATTCTCTGGCCGTCCTGCCGCTGAAGAATCTCTCGGGCGATCCGGAACAGAAATACTTCGCCGACGGCATGACGGAAGAACTGATCACCGATCTTTCCCAGATCAGCGCGTTGAAGGTGATCTCCCGTACCTCGTCCGAGGTTTACGAGGACACTCACAAAAGTTTGCCGGAAATTGCCCGCGAGTTGAATGTGGATGCGGTCGTCGAAGGATCGGTGCAGCGCTCCGGCAATCACGTTCGCATCACTGCCCAGTTGATCTACGCCCCCCAGGACAAGAACCTCTGGGCCCGGAGTTACGAGCGCAACGTCAACGATGCCCTCGTCCTACAGAGCACTTTGGCTAACGCGATTGCGGATGAAATTCGCATCCAGGTTGCTCCCAACGAGCAGGCGCGAATCAGCGCACCGCGCGCGGTCAGTGCCAGCGTGCTGGATGCATACCTTGAAGGCAAGTACCACTTGCACCGGACGAACCGAGGATTTGGAGACGAAGAGACGCGCACGGCAGCGCAGTATTTTCAACGTGCCATCAACGAGGACGCCAGCTTTGTCCCCGCTTACGTCGGACTGGCCTACGCTCACAACTTGATTCTCGAGGGGACGGCCCTATGGCATCCAACACCGCACGACTATGAGATCAAAAAGGCAGCGGCCGCAAAGGCTGCAGAACTTGATTCAGGCTCATCCGAGGTGCACGAGGTCCTTGCCAGCCTGGACTGCGATGAGTGGAAGTGGTCTCAGGCGGAGGAAGAATTACGGTTGTCGATTGCGCTCAATCCCAACCGGGCTGAGAGCCACGACGCCTTGGGATTCTTTCTGATTGCGATCGGACACCCGGACGACGGGGTGAAAGAGCTTCAACGCGCACAGGACGTTGATCCAAACAATGATCACCTGGCCAACGCCTACTTTTACTCGGGTAGGTACGACGAATCCATCCAGTTGACACTGCGCGACCTGAAACGACAACCCGATGACGGCCTCACTCACTATGGGCTTTTCCAGACCTACGCGTTAGCCGGGAAGTATCCCGAGGCCATGAGAGAGTGGGAGACGGCAGCAAAGCTGGCAGGCTTCGCGGAGATTGTAGCGCCCGTGGACCACGCTTTTAAGACTGCCGGGTTTCGGGCCGCGATGCGCTTGTGGGCCGCAAATTTCGAGAATTTTCAGAAGGACGGACAGGTTTATGTGCCGGGCATGCTGGCGGAGGTTTATAGCCTTGTGGGCGACAAGGATCGCGCCTTCTACTGGCTGGAAGACGCGTATCGGCACCAGTATAGTCTGGGAGCCGACGGCGGCCTGCTCTGGCTAAAGGGAAACCCGTTCTTTGTGCCTCTCCAGTCGGATCCCCGGTTCGCAGACTTGGTCCGTCGGGTAGGACTTCCGCAGTAGCCAGGCCCATGGTTTGATGGTTCCGTTGGAGAGGAATTGGATAACAAGTTCAAAGTCGGCGGCTGGTCGATCGATCCTGGACTAAACAGCATGTCCTCTAACGGGACTACGGTTCGCCTAGAGCCAAAGGTGATGCAGGTGCTAGTGTGCCTGGCCTCCCAGCCTGGTGAGCCGATCGCTAAGGAAACGATCCTCAAAACCGTCTGGCCCGACACGTTTGTCACTGAAGATGTTCTGACCCGTTCGATCTCTGAGCTGCGGCGTGTCTTTGAAGACGATGCTCGTGAACCGCGTGTAATTCAAACCATTCCGAAGAGAGGCTATCGACTGATGACGCCGGTTTTGCCCGTCAACGGGCACGCTCCAGCTCCCGACGTCACCTTGGGAGGAACGCGCTGGCGTAAGCGCTGGTCTTTCGGAGCAACGGTTCTGGGATTGGTGATTGTGTTTGGTGTGGGCCTGCTGGTTCTCAGCCGGCAGGGTTGGTGGCAACGGCTTCGGGGAGCCACGAGCAGCCAGCAGATTCAATCCCTAGCGGTGCTGCCGCTGCAAAATCTGTCCGACGACCCGTCGCAGGAATACTTCTCGGATGGCATGACGGAAGAATTGATCACCGAACTCTCGCGCATTAGCGGGATGAAAGTGATCTCGCGCACCTCGGTGATGCGGTATAAGAACACCGACAAGTCGCTCCCCGAGATTGCCCGAGAGCTTGGAGTGGATGGAATTGTGGAAGGTTCGGTGCTGCGCTCCGGCGGCAGGGTTCGCATTACGGCGCAGTTGATCTACGCTCGTACCGACGCCAACGTATGGGCTGAAACTTATGATCGTGATTCGCAGGACGTCTTTGGATTGCAGGAGGCTGTGGCCAGCGCGATTGCCAACAAAGTCAAAGCTTCGATGAGCCCGAATGGCCTCAGCCAATCGCGTGTGGCGCACACGGTAAACTTCAAGGCCCACGAAGCCTATCTCAAGGGTTTTCATGAAGACGATACCTCAGGCACGCTTTACAATCGCCAAGGCCTGCAGGCGGAAGCGGAGGAGCACCACCACAGGGCGCTCGAATATTACAAGGAGGCGATCGAAGAGGATCCGGAGTTTGGCCTGCCTTACTTATACCTGGCGGCGGATCCCACCTCTATTGAGGACAACGAAGCAGCGGCGAGAAAAGCTCTGTCGATTGATGAAACCTTAGGTGAGGCCCATCTATACGTGGGCGCCATCGAACTGGTTCGTGACCGTAACTGGCAGGGTGCAGAAAAGGAGATCCTGCGAGCGATCGAGCTCAACCCCAATAACGCTAAGGCCCACCATGCCTATGCATATTTTCTGGATGCCGCGGGAAGATTGGATGAAGGCATGAAAGAGTGGGAGCGGGCGCAGGAGCTGGATCCGGCGAACGACCATCTTGCCGGCGCATATTATTCGCGGCGACAGTATGACCGTTTGATCGAGTTGGAACGTGGCCAACTCGCGAGAAACACTAATGGAAGCGCCTATATTTCTGCAGTCGCGCACAAAACCTTATCGGTAGCTTATGCGCGTTTGGGTAGACACAAAGAAGCGATCGAAGAAGGCCGTCAGGCCATGATCGCGTATGGTTACACTGCACTGGCAGAATCTATGCGTCGTGGTTACGCACGTGGAGGTTATGAGGGCGCGTTACGCGAGGAACTCAAAGGGATACAGAGACAAAAACCGGAGTATCCATTCCAGTGGGTTACCGCCTGGGCCTACACCGAACTCGGAGAGTATGACGCTGCGATTAACTGGCTGCCCAGGATGAAGCCTGACTTCGAGGTAGTCGCGTGGCAGGACGCAAATGTCTTTCCCAATCTAGTGACTCTGCGCATAGAACCGATGTGGGACCCGCTACGCTCTGACCCCAGATTCGAAGAGCTGGTGCGGCGGATGGGGTTTCCGCAATAAGGTGCGTAATGTGCTGCGGTGCGTCGGATTGCCGCCATAGTCCCTGCATGCCTGATCGCATCAAAACCGCGTTCATCTTTGTCTTTGCCCTCGGTCTGCTGGTGTGCGTTTCGGGTTTCGCGCAAGCCCAGACCGCGGGCCGCATTACCGGCACGGTGAAGGACGCGCAAGGCGCCGTGGTCGTGGGCGCTGAAGTGGTGATTGAGAACCCTGCCACCGGCGACCGGCATTCGGCGACCACCGATGATTCGGGGAGCTACTCCATTCTCCAGCTGCCTCCGGCATCTTACGATCTCAACATCCATGCCCACGGTTTCAGCCCTGCCGTGTTCCATAGCGTCACTGTTAGCCTGGCCGAGACCGTCACCATCAATGCGAGTTTACAAGTTGCCCAGAGCAGCGTCGAAGTTACGGTAAGCGATGCGCCGGCGTCGGTACGAAGCGACAGTCCTGAACTGGCGTCCACCATCGATTCACGCAGCCTGGAGACCCTTCCGCTTCCCACCCGCAATTTCCTGCAACTGCTGACTCTGGCGCCCGGCGTTTCGGCTCCGCTCACCAACAATAACGCCATCGGGCGTAATTCGCCCAATGTTTCCGTCAATGGCTCGCGGGTGACGGGGAACAACTATCAGATCAACGGAGTTGATGCCAACGATGCTTCGCTGCACGTATTTGCAGATGTTGCGGTTCCCGCTCCGGAGAGCGTCAGCGAAGTGGACGTGCAGACCTCTTTATATGACGCCACGGTCGCCGGGGCGGGCGGAAGCGTGCAGGTGGTCACCAAGAGTGGCAGCAACTCCGTGCATGGAAGTGGGTACGAATATTTCCGCAATGAAGCTTTCGATGCCAATGATGCCAACCTGAAAGCAGTGGACGAAGGCCGTCCGGAGATGAGGCGCAATGTCTATGGCGGCACTCTGGGCGGACCCCTTCGCAAGAACAAGGCGTTCTTCTTTGTGTCCTACCAGGGCGCGCGGGAAGCCAATGGCGCGACTGATCAGAGCTTGTACAAAGACGTGCTGATCGCTCCCGGCCTGACCAATGACCGCTCCGCTGCAACGCTGATCAATACCTTTGGTGTGGACGCAATCGATCCCATTTCTCTGAAGCTGCTGAACTTGAAACTGCCGAACGGTCAGTTCCTGATTCCAACGCCCCAGACTCCTGGTGGTCTGGTCACGGGTACGGCGCTTTCCACTTATCACGAAGAGCAGTTCAATACAAACCTCGATTACCGCGTCGGTGCGAGAGACTCTCTAGCCGGGAAGTTCTTTTTCGCTCACGCTCCGCTGTTCAGCGCGCTGGCGGGATCGAACTTCGGAACGCCAGCCAGCCTGCCAGGCTTCGGCACACAGATCAACGTCGAGAATCGTGTGTTCTCTCTGCAGGAGATTCACACCTTCAGCCCGACGACGGTCAACGAAGCCCGCTTCGGCTACGGCTTCATCCGCCACGACGAAGTGCCGCAGGAGTCGGTGGACGACAGCTCGATTGGAATTCAGCGTTCCACGGCGGGCCAATATCCTGGCTTGCCATTGATTCTTCTGGCACGCGATCAAGGCGGCGCATCTATCGGGACCTCGGACATTACCTATCGCGGAAGCCTGCCATCACTATCCGTTGCCGATGTTCTCTCTTTGCAGCGCGGAGAACATAACGTTCGTGTGGGTGGCGAGATCCGACATGCTGAGTGGATTGCCCAGGGCGCCGTTTATTCTTTTGGCGAAATAGATTTTTCCACATTCCGGGACTTTCTTATCGGAAACACTGGGTTGTCCCAATTTCTGAATCCTCCAACCAGCGGTTTCGCGCACCTGGGCACGGGGCTGACTCACCGCCATGTTCTTACCACTGACTATCACTTGTTTGTGCAGGATGACTGGAAGGTTTCCCCAAAGCTCACGCTCAACATGGGCTTGCGCTACGAACTGGACTTGGCGCCGTATGATTCTCAAGGCCGCTTCGGGGGATTCGATCCTGCGTTGTACCAACCTCGCCTAGAAGTGGACAGCAATGGATTTCCCATCGGTCCACCGGCACAAGGCATCATCGAAGCAGGGAATGCACCGCCGCAGTACAGTTTGCCTGGCGTACTCAGAGTGGGGAAACGCATGGTCAAGAGCATTGACCCGAACAACTTCGGGCCCCGTATCGGCCTGGCTTGGTCGCCGCTAAACTCCGGGCGGCTGGCGGTTCGCGCCGGATATGGCATTTTCTATTCGCCGCCTTCGTTTTCCTATCTTGCGTTGGAGTATTTCGCGGCCCCGTTTTTCCTGGTCTCCGACACTTCCGGACAGTCATTCAGCGACCCTTTTGCTACCGCACCACCGGACGGTAATTTCCCCCTCGTTCAACCGGGCAGTTCCATCAGTTCCGTCGAGGTGATCGATCGTAATGCCCGCACTCCGTACACGCAGCAGTTCAACACCAGTGTGCAGTACGAGCTGGTGCGAAATATGGCCCTGCAGATCGCTTACGTGGGCTCGCGCGGAGTGAAACTGTTCCGTGGAGTGGAGGTGAACCAGGCGCGGATCGCGAGTGCAGACCACCCCATCGTGAACGTGGTGACCGGCGAGGCTATCACCGACAACACCAATGAAAATGCGGCGTTGCGAGCTCCTATGCAAGGGGTAGACACTGCATCCTTCGCGTTGAACGAAACCACGGCACAATCCACCTACCACGCTCTTCAGGCAACCTTGAACCGGCGGTTTTCCCGGGGGCTGCAGTTCGGTGCTGCATACACGTTTTCCAAGTCGATTGACGATGCCTCGAACCCCGGCGGGGGAGCGAATTCTGACGGCTCTCTGGACCGCGGCGGCGGACTCGACACCGCAAATTTCTGGGGAAATCAGTTGAGCGCGCGCGGCAACCGCGGGATTTCGGACTTCGATCGCACTCACTACTTTGTATTTAACTGGGTTTGGACTTTGCCGGTACCGGCATTTGCCCGCACATCCAATATGCGACACCTTCTGTTTTCCGACTGGCAGATCTCAGGCATCGTAACCGCGATGTCAGGGCTGCCAGTGGACATCTTTGATCCCGTTGGAGGCTCGCTGTACGGGCTATTTGGAGCGCGCCCGAACTGGGCACCGGGAGCAGACCGCAGAAGCGCCATAACCGGCATCCCGCCCGGCTATTATTTCAACCCTTCCGCCTTTGTCGAGGCTACGGTGCAGCCGGGCCAGCCGATACCGAGCGCGAACGATGTCACGGCGCTGGCGGGCGACCTGGGAACTGATATCGGAAACGTGGGACGCAATGTGCTCCGCGGACCCAGTCAGAACGATGTCGATTTTTCTGTGGCCAAGCGTTTTTCTCTCACCGAATCCAAGGCGTTTGAGTTCCATGTCGATTTCTTCAATCTGTTTAATCACGCGAGCCGGGACAACCCCGTCAGTGACATTAGTGACCAGGATTTCGGTAAGGTACTGGGTTTCAGCTCCAGCCCGCGAATCGTCCAGTTGGCACTGAGGTTCAGCTTCTAATCGCAGAAGTCCATCTGGAGATCCGCGAGTACAGATCGAAAGCGCATTATGTTTCTCGGTTCGCCTTCGCAGTAGTTTAACCGCCTTCTCGTGCAGACCTTACGTTGCCGCTACAGTGGCGTTATGGAAGGTCGAGGTGACGGCCTCAAACGTCTGAACCCTGGGCGTTCCATCGATCATTCTTGCCAAGGTTTTCAACACTTCCGGGTAGGTGCTGGTGTTGTAGGCTTCTGCTTGGGTTTTGCTCTCCCACAGACTGATCGCAATCACATCCGGGCTGCCGGGATTTGACAATGTGATTTCGTCCTTGAAACCCTCCTGCTTGCGAAGTAAAGAA
>Ga0335077_10005256_pt1 | contig 15866 bp, 11 predicted proteins | sample Lox_Sample_31_FD_207151 | JGI IMG/M metagenome (GOLD analysis project Ga0335077, IMG submission 207151) | Soil microbial communities from Loxahatchee National Wildlife Refuge, Florida, United States - Lox_Sample_3.1 | ecosystem: Environmental > Terrestrial > Soil > Wetlands | place: USA...
GGTGCAGACGGGCTCGCCGTGGGTGTTCCGGATCTGCGCGGGTTCGGGTTCGTTTGCGGCGTCGACGCTGGACTTCCTGAAAAACAACGGGGACCCGAAAACGATGGCCATCGTGTACGAGAACACGAACTTCGGGCAATCGAACGACAAATCGATGCGCGAAGAAGCGACGGCCGCGGGCGTGAAGATCGTGGACGAAGAGGCCTACCAGGCCAGCTCGCCGGACTACAAGGCGCTGCTGCAGCGCGTGAAGGCGAAAAACCCGGAAGTGATTTACTTCGCGTCGTACCTGCTGGACGCGACGACGCTGATGCGGCAGGCGGCGGAAGTGGGGCTGAATCCGAAATACTACACGTCGGCGGGAACGGGATTCGCGGCGGCGGAATTCCCGACGAAAGACAAGGGCGCGGGGGCCTACGCGGAGTACACGTTCAGCGTGTCGCAGTGGCTGCCCACGGCGAAATGGAAGGGCTCGAAGGAATTCGACGAGGCGTTCACGAAGCTGACGGGAGCGCATCCGGCGTATCACGCGATGGAGGCGTACGCGGCGCTGCTGGTGGCGGTGGCGGCGATCCAGAAGGCGGGGAACGCGCAGCCGGCGGGGATCCGCGACGCGCTGAAGGCCGTGGACCTGCCGGAGACGCCGTTCGGGCCGATCAAATTTGACGAACACGGGCAGAACGCGCATCCTCTGCTGATCACCCAGATTCTGGACGGCCAGTACAAAGTGGTGTGGCCGAAGGCGGCGGCGGAGGCCGAACCAGTGATTCCGGCGCCGGCGTGGAACAAACGCAAAGGGCTGTAAGCCAGACACGCATCATTGTGAGAGGGTGAAGGCCGGCGCCGGGGAGGCCGGCCGCGCGGGGGTGGCGGCCGCATGGCGGGCCGGCCGCGCGGGGGAATGCGCCGCCCGGGGAGTGGCGCAGGCGGAAGGCATCGGGTGGACTTCTATACATCGCTCCAGGCGGTGGTGAACGGACTGCTCACCGGCGGGCTTTATGCGCTGGTGGGCATGGGCATGGCGCTGATTTTCGGAGTGATGCGCATCGTGAACTTCGCGCACGGGGCGTTCATGATGCTGGGGATGTACGCGGCGTACGTGCTGTTCCTCGACGGGCACCTGAATCCCTACGTGAGCTTTCCGATCGTGGCGCTGGTGATGTACGCGGTGGGGCACGTGACGTACATGGGCCTGCTGCGGCCCATCCACGGGCAGTCGGACTTCATGCAGATCCTGCTGACGCTGGGAATCGGGCTGGCGCTGACGGACGGAATCCAACTGGTGTTCGGGGCGGACTACCACCAGATCAATTTTCCGCTGCTGTCGAAAAACATACACCTGGGAACGCACATCACGGTGAACGCGCCGTGGGTGGTGTCGTTCGGGATCGCGCTGGTGGTGGGCGCGGGGCTGTACTTCTTTGTGATGCGGACGATGATCGGGCGCGCGGCGCGGGCCATCGCGCAGAACCGCAACGCGGCGCCGCTGATGGGGATTCATCTGCACCGTGTGCAGGCGTTCTGGTTCGGGCTGGGAGTGGCCGCGGCGGCGGTGGCGGGGGCCCTGCTGCTGCCGGTGTTTTACCTGTACCCGGGAGTGGGGGACCAGTTCACGCTGAAAGCGTTTGTGATGGTGGTGCTGGGGGGGATGGAATCGATTGTGGGAGCGGCGATGGCAGGGCTGCTGCTGGGCGTGGTGGAAAGCCTGACGAGCCTGTACTGGGGCAATGAGTGGGCGCTGCTGGTGGACTTCGTGATTTTCATTCTGGTGCTGTCGCTGCGGCCCAGCGGGATATTCGGGAGGCAGAAGGCATGAAGCGCTGGCAACTGGCAGCGGCGCTCGCGGGGTTTGTGCTGTCGCTGATGGTGCCGCTGGTGGTGACGAGCGATTACCAGTTGCAGGTGCTGTTCCGGATCTACCTGTTTGCGGCGCTGGGGCTGGCGTGGAACCTGGTGGGGGGGTACGCGGGACAGCTCTCGCTGGGCCATGCGGCCTACTTCGGGGCGGGGGCGTACGGGCTGGCGCTGTTTACGCGGCTGGGATTTCCGATGTGGGCGGTGCTGGCGATGCTGGTGCTGCTGGCCATGCTGTTCGCGCTGCTGATCGGAGGAGTGTCGTTCCGGCTGCGCGGGCCGTACTTCGCGCTGGCCACGATTGCGTTCGCGGAAGTGGTGCACGCGGCGGCAAAAAATCTGCCGAGCGTGACGGGAGGCGACGTGGGGGTGCAGGTGCCAGCGCTGTTCCATACGCACGTGAACCGGTCGTTCTACCTGTGCGCGGTGGTGCTGACGGCGGTGACCACGGCGGTGACGGTGCTGATTTCGCGTTCGCGGTTCGGATACTACCTGATGGCCATACGGGAGGATCAGGACACGGCGCTGGCGGTGGGGGTGAACGCGTCGCGGGTGAAGCTGTACGCGCTGCTGCTGAGCGCGGGGTTCACGGCGCTGGCCGGGGCACTCTACGGCAGCCTGTTTCTGTTCATCGTGCCGGACCAGGTACTGTCCATCGACATCTCGAATGAAATCGCCATCGTGGCCATGCTGGGCGGGGCGGGAACGCTGGCGGGGCCGATGGTGGGTGCGGCGGTGCTGGAATCGGCGTCGGAAATCTTCAAATCGGTGTTCCAGGAGGCGCACCTGCTGATTTACGGGCTGCTGCTGATCGTGGTGGTGCTGTTCCTGCCGGAGGGAATTGTGGGGAGCGTGGAAGGGATGCTGCGGAAAAGGAAGAGATGACGCGGGGCCGCGAGAGCGGGAAGCGGGATGGAAACGGCTGGGCCTAGAAGGCGAGAGGCCGCAGAAAACGCGTCCTCTCGCAGTCAAAGGGCTTCGCGCTGCTGACAGGTGACATTGACGATGGCACTGCTGGAAATCGAACACGTGACGAAACGGTTCGGGGGGCTGGTGGCGACGAACGACGTGACGTTTTCGATCAACGAGAGCGAAATCGGATTCATCGTGGGGCCGAACGGAGCGGGAAAAACGACGCTGTTCAACCTGATCAGCGGGGTGTACCACCCGGATTCGGGGTCCATCCGATTCCAGGGGCGGGACATCAGCCGGGTGTCGCCGAACCGTGCGGCGGAACTGGGAATCGGGAGGACGTTCCAGGTGGTGAAGCCGCTGCGGAACCTGACGGTGCGCGAAAACGTGATGCTGGGAGCGTTCCTGCGCACGCGCAGCACGGCACGGGCGGCGGAGGAGGCGCGGCGGGTGCTGCAGTACCTGCAGATGGAAAAATATTCGGAGTCGCCGGCGAGCGGGCTGCCGCTGCCGATGCTGAAGCGGCTGGAGATTGCGCGGGCGCTGGCCACCAAACCGCGGCTGATCCTGCTGGACGAGGTGATGGCCGGGCTATCCACCAGCGAGGCGCTGGCGCTGGCGGAGACGCTGAAGAAGCTGCCGGAGTGGGGAATTTCGGCAGTAGGCGGGGTGGAACACGTGATGCAGGTGGTGATGAGCATCGCGCACCGCGTGGTGGTGCTGGACCACGGGACGCGGATCGCGGAGGGCTCGCCGCGGGACGTGGTGCACGAGCCGCGGGTGATCGAAGCGTATCTGGGCTCGAAGTACAAGGAACTGGGCTTATGAACGAAGAGTTGCTGGTGCTGGAAGCGGTGGCGGCGGGCTACGGGGAATTCCAGGCGCTGTTCGACATCACGCTGAAGGTGGAATCGGGGGCGGTGATATCGCTGATCGGAGCGAATGGCGCGGGGAAGACCACGACGCTGCGGGTGATCTCCGGGCTGATCCGGCCGCGGAAGGGAGCCATCCGGTTCCGAGGCGAGGACATATCGCGAGTGAAGCCCTACGAGATGGTGGAGCGGGGAATCAGCCACGTGCCGGAAGGGCGGCAACTGTTTCCGCACATGAGCGTGGAGGAAAACCTGGCGCTGGGGGCCTATCCGCCGCGGTGCCGGGCGCGGATGAAGCAGCGCATGGAGGAACAGTTCGAGCTGTTCCCGAAATTGAAGGAGAGGCGGAAGCAGATTGCGGGAACGCTGTCGGGGGGAGAGCAGCAGATGGTGGCCATTGCGCGGGGGCTGATGGCGGAGCCCACGCTGCTGCTGCTGGACGAGCCGTCGCTGGGGCTGGCGCCGAAGGTGGTGGAGGAAGTGTTCGAGAAAATCCGCGAGGTGGCGGCCAAAGGGGTGACCGTGCTGATCGTGGAGCAGAACGTGGTGGATGGACTGAGCATATCGGACGCCGGGTACGTGGTGGAGAACGGGGCGGTGGTGCTGTCCGGCTCGTCGAAGGAATTGCTGTCCAACCAGCAGGTTCGCGCCGCGTACCTGGGGCTGTAGACAGGCGAGGGGGAAGGCAGGCCCCTCCCGCGGGGGCCGCACCGGGGACCAACGCGCCCGGCCAGCCGCAATCCGAGCGGGGGGCAACCGGGCAGCCCGGAATTCGACGCAACTTTTTGGGCCGTTTTGTGTTCCAAGTACGAAGGGGGCTGCCGGGTGCATCCGCCACGGGCGGGCGCCGGGCGGAGCGCTGTCGGACGTGGCACGAAGCAGGTGGCGCGGCCGGCAGGGGGCGCTCGGTGAGGCGTGAATTCCTGCAGGAGGGATCATGAACCGCATCGTTTCCCCGAGGTTTCTGCTTTCCGCCACTCTTCTCTTTTCCCTTTCCATCGCGGTGACGCCGGGAGCGCGGGCACAGGCGCAGACGGGCAGCAGCCCGGCGCCGGTGAATCCGCGGGCGTATGACGCGTCGAAAGAAACCGTGATCAGCGGGACGATCACGGAAATCGTCTCGAAACCGAAGCCGGGCCTGCCGCTGGGGATGCACGTGATGGTGTCCACGGCGCAGGGGCAGATGGATGTGCAACTGGGCCCCTACTTCGGGCGCATAGCGCGCCAGAAGGGAGTGGTGGCGGGCGCGACGATCCAGGCGACCGGGGTGGTGTCGCACTTCGATGCCGGCGACGTGTTTGTGGCGCGCACGGTGACGGTGGGGAACGAGACGATCCCGATCCGCAACAGGAATGGATTTCCGTCGCGGCGGGAGACCGGCGGGACACGGGTGGTGCGCGGGACGCAGCCGCAGGGAGGGCTGTGATGAACGCGCGGCGGCCGCTGTTTGCCACCGTTGCGGCAGTGACGGTGGCCCTGGGGCTTTCGGCCTGCTTCGGCAGCGGGTCCTCCGGCCCTCCGGCGTCGCTGGCGGTGATCTTCGTGACCGCGCCGCCGACCTCGGACGCGCTGGGGACGACGTTCCAGGTGTCCGCGGAGGTGAGCAACAATTCAAAGGTGAACTGGACATGCGCGCCGTCGGGAGCGTGCGGGTCGTTCAACCCCACGCAGACGGCCAGCGGCGCGGCGACCGTGTACACGCCGCCGGCGATGGTGCCGGCAGGCGGGTCGGTGACCATCATGGCGGTGTCCGTGCAGGACGGGACGAAATCGGCGTCGGCCAACGTGACGATAACTCCGGGAGGCACGATCAATGTGGCGTTCCAAGCGCCGGCGCCGCCGCCCAGCCTGACCATCAGCGGAACGGCGCAGTTGACGGCGACGATCACCAGCACGGTGACGAACGCGGTGAGCGACGGGGTGGACTGGACGGCGACGTGTACGGGAGCGACGAGCGGATGCGGAACCTTCACGATGGCGCACACGGCGAGCGGAGCGGCCACCACGTATAACGCGCCGCCGACGGTGCCCGGCGGGGGACTGACGGTGACGGTGGAGGCGGCGTCCACGCTGGATTCGTCGAATAACGTGAGCGGGACGGTCGTGGTGACGGCCACGGCCACTTCCGCGTATCTGTGCGCGGGCTGCTCGTACACCTACGAGGTGTCCGGAGAGGACTCGACGGGATTCTTCACGGCGGCGGGGGTGTTCACCTCGGACGGGAACGGGAACATCACGGGAGGGGAGCAGGATTTCAGCGACTTCGCCTTCTCGACCGGCAACACGCCGGACGCCATCCAGGCGGGAAGCACGTACCAGTTCACATCGGACGGGCGGGGCACCATCACGCTGAACACCGGGGATGCGGGCATCGGAGTGAATGGAGTGGAAACGCTGGGAGTGGCGTTCGTCTCGCCGACGCACCTGCTGATCACGGAACTGGACCAATCGGCCACGGGAAGCGGAACGATAGACCGGCAGACGGTCAGCTCGTTTTCGACTTCGACGCTGACGGGAGGGTTCACGTTCGTGAGCGGGGGCGCGGACCTGGGAGGGTTTCCGCTGGGAGTGGGCGGAGTGTTCAACGTGGACGGCCCGGGGAACATCTCCGGAACGGGGAGCACGTTTGACATCAATGACGGCGGCTTCTTTGCGAGGAACCAGACGCTGACGGGCAGTTACACCGTGTCCGACCAGCTGGGCCGAATCCAGCTCACCATCCACTCCGGGGGATTCGGAGCGGTGGGGCTCGCCGGCCCGATCGTCGCGGCGGGATACATCACGGACGCGACGCACGTGAAGTTCGTGGAAGTGGACAGCAACGTGGGAGTGAGCGCGGGACTGGCCATCGGGCAGGGCGCGGCCACGGGAACGCTATCGGCCGCCTCGCTGCTGCCCGCGGGGACGAACTACGTGTTCACGACGTTTGGGGCGATTGCCGGCGGGCCGGTGGCCTTTGCCACGACGTTTACCTCCGACGGGAGCGCGAATCTGCAGAACGGATCCTCGGACGTGAACGCGGCGGGGGTACCTTCGAGCGGGAGCGTCACCGGGACGTACGCGGTGGACGCGATGGGCACGGGAAGAGTGGTGGTGAATCTGAAGGGAAACACGATCGTAGGGAACCCGCAGACCGCGGACGTCTTTGCCGTATATCTGACGGGAGGAACGGATCCGCCGCTGGCGCTGGAGATTGACGGGTTCGGAGTGACGACGGGCAGCCTGTACACGCAGGCGGCTGGATCGTTCAGTTTGTCGTCGTTCAAAGGCTCGTATGGACTGAACTTCACGGTGTTCGATCCCACGGGCTCAAACGAGGCGGACGTGAGCGGGCAGGTGTTTGCCGACGGGGCCGGCAACCTGCTGGGCACGATGGATATCAACGACAACGGGACGCCGGAGGTAAATCAGGCGTTCACCGGAAATTACGCGGCGAGCACTTCGGGGCGGTTCACGGGATCGGTAAACTCCACAGCCACGGGAACGCTGGGCGTGTCGTACTTCATCATCAGTCCGACTCAGCTCGTGTTCATCGAGACGGATACGGACAACGCGGTTTCGCTCGGCCTGTTCCAACTGCAGACACCTCCGTTCTAAACCGGCGGCCGACGGGCCGCACAATCTGCCTGGTACGCCGCCGGGAAGGAACCGGCGTGCGGCGGGCGCTGCGGCGCCTCTCGACAGGTCTGACCACACCTGCGGGGCGGGCGGGGGGCGGAACGCTCCGTCCTTGACATTGGATGCGCCCGCGTGTAAGAAGCACTCCCAATTCAGGGTCGGTATGCCACCGGAGTGGGTATTTCCCCAGCTGGCAGGGGCCGATTCCCGGGGGGGAACGGCCGGGGAGCTACGGTGGTTCAGCCCGGAATTCGCACGAGTGTCCGAGTCGATAGGATCAGGGACAGGAGGGATCATGGCGGCACAGGCTTCGGCAATTCCGGGTGGGGGTGCGCCCAGCTACAGCATCCCGAAGGTGATCCTCGCCTCGACGGTGGGGACGATGATCGAGTGGTATGACTTTTACATATTCGGGAGCCTGGCAGCCGTGCTCTCGAGCAAATTCTATCCTCCCGGGAACCAGACCTTCGCATACATCGCGTACCTGGCAACGTTTGCGGTGGGGTTCGTAGTCCGGCCGTTCGGCGCGCTGTTTTTCGGGCGGATTGGGGATCTGATCGGACGGAAATACGCGTTCCTGGTGACGCTGTCTGTAATGGGCGGGGCGACGGCGCTGATTGGATTCATGCCCACATTCGCCACGGTGGGGTGGGTATCGCCGATTCTGCTGATCGCCATCCGCGTGTTCCAGGGCCTGGCGCTGGGCGGGGAGTACGGAGGGGCGACGGTGTACGTGGCGGAGCACGTGCCGGACAATAAGCGCGGGTACTACACGAGCTTCATCCAGATCACAGCGACGCTGGGGTTGTTCGTATCGCTTCTGGTGGTCCTGGGAACGCAGAGCTATCTGAGCAAGGAAGACTTTGCGGCCTGGGGCTGGCGCGTTCCCTTCCTGATATCCATCTTCCTGCTGGCGATCTCGCTGTACATCCGGCTGAAGATGAAGGAATCGCCGATCTTCCAGCACCTGAAGAGCACGAAGATGACCTCGTCGCAGCCGCTGAAGGACGCGTTCACGAACTGGGACAACCTGAAGCGGGTGCTGGTGTCGCTGTTCGGCGCCACCGCGGGCCAGGGCGTGGTGTGGTACACGGGGCAGTTCTATGCGCTGTTCTACATGCAGGCGATCCTGAAGGTGAACAACAAAACGGCGGCGATCATCATCGCCATCGCGGTGCTGATCGGGATGCCATTCTTCACCGTGTTTGCGTCGCTCTCCGATAAAATCGGGCGGAAGTGGCTGATGATGGCGGGGTGCCTGCTGGCGGTGATTTCCTACGTGCCGATATACAAGGCCATGGAGACGGCTGCCGGGAACCATGTGGTGACGGTGCAATCCACGCGGAACAAGGTGACCGGGGCCATCAGCCTAACGCCCATGACCACGGACCCGGCCACAGGACAATTGGTGCCGGCGAAGGAAGCGGCCAGCCCGAACGTCCCAATGCTCGTCGGTCTCGTGTTCATTCAGATGATTTTTGTCTGCATGGTCTACGGGCCGATCGCCGCATACCTGGTGGAGGCGTTCCCGGCGAAAATCAGGTATACGTCACTTTCGTTGCCGTACCACATAGGCAACGGCATCTTTGGAGGATTGCTGCCGCTGATTGGACTCTCCGTGTGCGCGGAGACCGGCAACATCATCGCCGGAGTCTATTACCCGATGATTGTCGCGGGGATGACGTTCATCGTGGGCAGTCTGCTGCTTCCGGAGACGCACAGCACGATCATCTGGAAGGAAGCGGGGGGATCGCCCGTCGCGGCGGACTGATCGGGTCCGCGTTCAGGCAAAGCCAGGGGAGAAAGTGGCGAGGCCGGCGTCGAAACGCCGGCCTCGTTTGTTTTTGCGCCGATGTCCCCGAAGATCGCGGCGAACGCTATTCGGAGGAGCCGAAGGTCTTGAGGTCCTCCGGCCCCTCTTTCGTGGTGACCGGGCCCTTGCCCTGCACCTGCACGCGGATCTGCTCGACGACGTCAGGATTGGCGAGCGTGGTGATGTCGCCGGTGGCGAGATGGTTGGAGATGGAGGCCAGGACGCGGCGCATGATTTTGCCGGAACGCGTCTTGGGCATGTCGGGCACGATGTGGACGGACTTGGGCCGGGCGATTTTGCCGATGATGGTCTCGATAGTGTGGGTGACCTTCTTCACCATCTCCTCGTGGCTGGCCTGTGTGCCCGGCTTGAGGGCCACGTAGATATCCGGCACGCGGCCCTTGATCTCATCCACAACGGGCACGACGGCGGCTTCGGCGACCTCCGGCACGGTCAGGCAGGCGGATTCGATTTCCTTGGTACCCAGGCGGTGGCCGGCCACATTGATGACGTCGTCGACGCGGCCGAGGATGCGGAAGTAGCCGTCCTTGGGATGCAAGGCGCCGTCGCCTGCGAAATAGGGCCAGTCGCGCCAGTCCTTGCTTTGGGGATTCTTGGCGTACTTCTGGTAATACTGGCGGACGAAGCGGTCGCGGTCGCCCCAGATGGTCTGCATGATTCCTGGCCAGGGGTTGCGGATGACGATGTTCCCGGCGCGTGCGGTGCCGGCGGGGAGGGCCTGGCCGGTTTCATCCAGAATCTCAGGATAAATGCCGGGGACGCCGGGGCCGGCACTGCCTGGCTTCATGGCGTCGAGAGCGGGCTTGGTGCTGCAGAGGAAGCCGCCGGTTTCGGTCTGCCACCAGGTGTCCACGATGACGGCTTCGCCCTTGCCGACTTCCTTGTGATACCAGCGCCAGACTTCGGGCTCGATGGGCTCGCCGACGGTGGTCATGTGTTTGAAGTGGTAGTTGTATTTCCTGGGCTCGTCGGGGCCGGCCTTGCGCAACATGCGGATGGCCGTGGGCGAGGTGTGGAAGATGTTGACGTCCAGGCGCTCGGCGATTCGCCAGGGGCGCCCGGCATCGGGAAAGTTGGGGACCCCCTCAAAGAGCACGCTGGTGGCGGCGAGCGCCAGCGGGCCATAGACGATGTAGGAGTGGCCGGTGATCCAGCCGATGTCCGCCATGCACCAGTACACGTCCTCGGGATGGATGTCCTGGATGTACTTGGAGGTTCCGGCCACGTAGGCGAGATATCCGCCGGAACGGTGCTGACAGCCTTTGGGTTTTCCGGTGGTGCCGCTGGTGTACATGAGGAAGAGGGGAGACTCGGCGTCCATGTGCACGGGCTCAACCTTGCGGTTGCGGTGTTCGAGGATGAGCTCGTCCATAAAGTAGTCGCGGCCCTTGGCCATGGGCGAGCGGGAGCCGTATTTGCCGGGGTGGCGGCGCCAGACGAGGACTTTCTCGATGTTCTGGCCCTCGCGCTGGGAGGTTTCGATGGCCAGGTCCGCGGCGGTTTTGTGGTCAATGAGTTTGCCGGCACGGTAGTAGCTGTCCGCGTAGATGAGCACGCGGCTGCCGGAATCGGCGGCGCGCAAGCCGCAGGCCTCTCCGCTGAAGCCGCCGAAGACGACGGAATGGACGACGCCGAGGCGTGCGCAGGCCAGCATGGTGATGGGCAGTTCGGGGATCATGGGCATGTGGATGGTGACGCGATCGCCGGTCTTGAGCCCGGCGAAGTCGCGGAGCACGGAGGCAACTTCATTGACGCGCTGGTGGAGCTCCTGGTAGGTGATGGCCACCACGGCTTCGTCTTCCGGTTCGGGGACGTAGAGGAGCGCGGCCTTGTTCTTGTATTTGGCCAGATGGCGGTCCACGCAGTTGTAGCAAACATTTAATTTTCCGCCGACGAACCACTTCCAGAAGGGCGGGTCGCTGGTGTCCAGCACGTTCTGCCAGGGCTGGTACCAGTCCAGCATGCGGGCATATTCCTCGAAGCAGTTGGGAAAATGCTTCTCGCTGAAGCGCTCGTTGACGGCGGGATCTTTCAGGTTGGCCTGGTCGACAAACTTTCTAGGAGGCTGGAAATATTCCTCTTCTTTCCAATGGACGGCAATGGTAGCTTCGCTGGCTTCGACACCGCTAGGTGGTTGTGACGGCATGGATGACCTCTCCCTGGTTCCGGGGTGTGGCACATTCTACGTTCAGATTCGGAAGCCTTGCAAGCCAGTGGGGGGCCGGAGTCAGGGGGGATTCAGGCCGCGGGAGAGCATCCTGCGGCAGTGTGGGGAGCGGAAGCCGACCATCGCCGCCGGCGCCGGCGGCATCCAACCAGGCGGAACAGGGCGTTGGCGGCGGGACTCGAGCTCCGAACCGTGAGAGGAACAATTCAGGCCGTTCTGCTGGCGGCAGCGATGGGAATGGCGGGAGCGGGGCGTCCACCGCGCGCGGCGGAGCCACGCGCGGCCGCGCCGGGGCCGACGTATTACCGGGACGTACTGCCCATACTCCAGGACCACTGCCAGCAGTGCCACCGGCCGGAAGGGACGGCGCGCCCGGCGCTGGTCGACTACAAAACCGCGCAGGAAAATGCCGCGGATATTGCGGATTCGACGGAGAAGAAACGGATGCCGCCGTGGTTTGCGGATCCGCGGATCGGCCACTGGGCCAACGATCCTTCGCTCTCCGCGGAGCAAATCGCGGAGCTGGCCGCCTGGGCCAAAGCGGGAGCGCCGGCGGGCGATCCCGCGGACGCGCCGCCGGGGCGCAACTGGGCCGGCGGATGGAATATCCCGCAGCCGGACCGGGTGATTCAGATGCCCGAGGCGGTGGCCATCCCCGCCAACGGCGAGGTGGAATACACCTACGAGATCGTGCCCACCGGATTCACGAAGGACGAATGGGTGCAGATGGTGCAGATCCTGCCGTCCGCGCCGCAGTACGTGCACCACGCCGTGGTGTATATCCGCCCGCCGGGCGCGCGCTGGCTGCGCACGGCGCCGGTGGGCGCGCCGTTCACGGCATCGAGCCTGACCAACGCGCAGGACCGGCACGACGCGCACGGAACCGACAGCGACATGCTGCTGGTGTATGCGCCGGGCAGCTCGCCCGACCGATGGCCGGAGGGGATGGCGCGATTCCTTCCGGCGGGCTCCGACCTGGTGTTTCAAATGCACTACACGACGAACGGGCGGGCGGGGAAGGATCGCACCTCGGTGGGCCTGGTCTTTTCGAAAACGCCGCCGACGCAGCGCGTGATCACACTGCAATTGACGAATAGCCGGTTCGTGATCCCTCCCGGCGTGGATGACTTCCGCGTGGAGGTGCACGGGACGCTGCCGAATGACGCGCTGCTTCTGGGATTCTTCCCGCACATGCACCTGCGTGGAAAGCGGTTCGAATACAACATCCTGCACGCCGGAGGCGGGGTGGAGACGCTGCTGCGCGTGAACTATCACTTTCACTGGCAGATGACCTACCGGCTGGAGCACCCGCGGGCGCTGAAGGCGGGCACGGTGCTGCAGGCGGTGGCGTGGTACGACAACTCCAGAAACAATCCTCACAATCCGGACCCGGAAGCCTCGGTGCGCTGGGGCGACCAGACGTACGACGAAATGATGGTGGGCTTTTTCGACGTGGCTGTGCCGGCGAGCATGGACAAATGGCAGTTCTTCGTGCGGAAGCCCGCACAGCCGGAGTAGGACGGCGGCGCAGGGCCGCAGGCCGCCGGGCGTCAAACCGCGAGGGATGCTCCGCCCGTACCTTGCAGCGAAAGCGCCGACCCGCGCGGCGGCAGCAAGCCGCGCGGGGAGGGCGCATCGCATCGAAATTTCAAACGGTGTAGGATGACCGCAGGCCCGCCCGGCCCTGGGAGGAGAAAGCGGATGAGACAGTTTGAAAGAACGGTGGCGTTGTGTGCACTCGTGTGCGCCGCAAGCCTGCTGCTGGGCTCCGCTCGCGCGGGGGCGCAGGAAGAGGAGGGCACGCCGCAGACGGACCCGTCCGCGCGAGTGGCGCGGCTCAGCTTTCAGTACGGCTCCGTGTCGCTGCAGCCCGGGGGAGAAGACCAGTGGGTGGAGGCTGTACCCAACCGGCCGCTGACTTCCGGCGACAGCCTATGGGTGGATGCCGGGGGGCGCGCGGAATTGCACGTGGGATCGACAGCCATCCGGCTGGGGGCGAGCACGGGAATCACGCTGCTGGAAGTGAGCGACCGGGTGGTGCAAATCCGGCTGGCGCAGGGCTCCGTGATCGTCGGTACGCGGCACGTGGATGACGACGACGTGCTGGAAGTGGACACGCCGAATCTGGCGTTTACGGTGCTGGCTCCCGGCGAATACCGGCTGGACGTCAATGCGGACGGCACGGAAACTTCCGCCGCGGTGTGGCACGGGCAGGGGCGAGTGACCGGAGGCGGCAGGGACTATACGGTGGTGGCCGGACAGCAGGCGCACTTCAGCGGGCTCGATGAGCTGAGCTACGAGATTTCGCCGGTACCGGCAGCGGATCCGTTCGATCGCTGGGCCGCGGACCGCGACCGGCGCGAAGACCGCGCGGACACCGCGAATTACGTGTCGCGGGAAATGACGGGATACGAGGACCTGGACTCGTACGGGAATTGGAGTGTGATCGCGGCCTACGGGCCGGTGTGGAGGCCTGTGGGCGTGCCGGTGGGCTGGGCGCCGTACCGCTACGGCCACTGGGTGTGGATCGCACCGTGGGGCTGGACGTGGGTGGACGATCAACCCTGGGGCTTTGCGCCGTTCCATTACGGCCGGTGGGCGTACATCGGCACCGGATGGGTGTGGGTGCCGGGACCGGTGGTGGTGCGACCCGTCTACGCGCCGGCGCTGGTGGCGTTTGTGGGCGGCGGAGCGGGCGGGGGATTCGCGCTGACGGCCGGGGGCGGGCCGGGAGTGGCGTGGTTTCCGCTGGGACCGGGTGAAGTGTTCGTGCCTGGGTACCGGGTGAGCCGGGTGTACGTGACGCAGATCAACGTGACCAACACGCGCGTGGGGGTGGAGCGCGTCACCACCGTGTACAACGCCTATCGCGGGCCGGGCGGCCGCGAGGGGGCGCAGATCACCTACGTAAACCGCAGAGCACCGGGGGGAGTCACGGCCGTTTCGCGCGAAACCTTTGTGAGTGCCCGGCCCGTGGGACGCAACGTGGTGGCGGTAAACTCGGAGGAGATTTCGCGCGCACCCGTGCAGCACGGAGCATCGTTCACTCCGGAGCGTGCCAGCGTGATCGGGGCGGGCGGAGCGACGCACAGCGCTCCCCCCGCGGAGGTGCAGCACCGCATGGTGCGGAGCAACCGGATGCCCTCGGCGGCTCCCAGCTACTCGCAGAGGCCGGCTTCGGCGTATCCGAATCCGAACCGGCAGAGCGCGCCGCCCACAGCTGCGCCGAGTTCGACGGCTCCGCCGACGCCGCCGGCACGCAATCCGTCCTCTGAACAGCCGGCACGCGCACCTCGAACCATAGAGCGGGTGGAGCCGCCGCCTCCGGGGCCCGCTCCGGCGCCACAGGCGACCGCGCCGCAGAGTCCGGCGCCGGCTCACCCCAATGTCCAGTTGAATCCTCCGCCAAAACCAAAGACGCAGGAAGAGACGCGCGAGGAAGACCGGAAATACCAGCACTACCAGCAGCAACAGCAACAACAGCAGCAACACCAACAGCAGCCGCAGCAGAAATCGTCATCCAAGAGCGAGAAGGGATCGCAGAAAGAAAAAGAAAAGGACAAACCGAACAAACCCTGAACCGAGAGGATTAGCGGCGGGGGTAGGTGAAATCCAGGTCGAGGTTCAGATCCAGGACGTTGACCCGGGGCTCGCCCAGGATGCCAAAATCGCGCGGGCGCGTGTGCGCGGCGACCAGGCGGCGCACGTCCGCTTCAGAAATCCCGCGGGCGCGAGCCACCCGGGGCACCTGGAACTCCGCGGCGGCGGGGGTGATATCGGGATCGAGGCCGGAGCCGGAGGTGGTGACCAGATCCACGGGGACGGGCTGGCCGGGATTTTCCTCCTCGAGTTTTTTCACGTCGTCCCGAACGCGATCGACCAGAAGCCGGTTGGTGGGCGCGAGATTGGAGCCCCCGGAATTCATGGGATCGTAGCCGATGCCCGCGGCGGAGGGCCGGGGATGGAAATAGCGGGGAGAAGAAAACGGCTGGGCGATGAGGTGCGAGCCGACCAGTTCTCCCTCGCGCTCGATGAGCTCGCCGTTGGCCCGGCCAGGAAACAGGATCTGGGCCAGACCGGTGACGGCCAGGGGATAGCCCAGGCCCAGCAGGGCCACGGTGACCAGCGTCATGCGGATGGAAATCCAGAGATTGTTTTTCACGGCCGCCTCTACGCCCACCGCAACAGGGTCACGAGCATGTCAATCAGCTTGATGCCGATAAACGGCGCGATCAGGCCGCCCAGCCCGTAAATCAAAAGGTTTCGCCGCAGCAGCGCCGCCGCGCCCAGGGGGCGGTAGCGCACACCGCGCAACGCCAGGGGGATGAGCGCGATGATGACGATGGCGTTGAAAATGACGGCGGAAAGAATGGCGGAATGGGAGGTGCGCAGGTGCATCAGGTTGAGCACCTCGAGCTGTGGGAACACGCCCGCGAACATGGCGGGAATGATGGCGAAGTATTTGGCGACATCGTTGGCCACGGAGAAAGTGGTGAGCGCGCCGCGGGTGATGAGCAGTTGTTTGCCGATCTCGACGATTTCGATGAGCTTGGTGGGGTTGGAATCGAGGTCCACCATGTTTCCGGCTTCTTTGGCGGCCTGCGTGCCG
>Ga0335077_10005257_pt1 | contig 15866 bp, 15 predicted proteins | sample Lox_Sample_31_FD_207151 | JGI IMG/M metagenome (GOLD analysis project Ga0335077, IMG submission 207151) | Soil microbial communities from Loxahatchee National Wildlife Refuge, Florida, United States - Lox_Sample_3.1 | ecosystem: Environmental > Terrestrial > Soil > Wetlands | place: USA...
GTGACCGCGGAGATGCTCGACAAGGAGCGCGAAATCTATGGCGCCCAGGCACGCTCCACGGGCAAGCCGGACCCTGTTATCCAAAAGATCGTCCAGGGCAAAATGGAAAAGTTCTACGAGGAAACCTGCCTCTACGAGCAGCATTACATCAAGGACGAGACCCAAACGATCGGCGAAATGATCAACGCCGCCATCGCCAAACTCGGCGAGAACATTACCATCCGCCGCTTCTCACGCTTCAAGGTCGGTGAAGGCGGAGGCGCCGGTATGGCCGGCGTTACCGAGCCCGCGGCTGCCCCGCCCGCACCCATGAAACCCGGGAGCGCCAGCTGAACGAGCCCTAGCCGCGACTTCCAAGCAATCTCAAAAGATCGCGACAAAGCCAGACGAAGTATTGAGCGTCCCTCATCAAATGCCCCGGTTCTCCGGGGCATTTTTCTTGCCTGGGTCAGGCCGTCATACGCGATTTTGGCGATTGTTTGTTACAATCGCCGGGGCTTCATCCAGATTGGACGGGAAACGTGCCAGCAGCAAAGAAAAGCCTAAAGAAGCATCCGGCGTATCATCGGCTTTTGCTGAAGCTCTCCGGGGAGTCGCTGCAGGGACCGCAGGGATTCGGCATCGATGGCGAGACCATCTACGCCATTGCCAAGGAATTACGGGAGGTCCACAAGCTCGGCGTGCAGATTGCGATCATGGTCGGCGGCGGAAACATTTTTCGGGGCGCGCGGCAAAAGGGATTCGAGATCGACCGCGCTACCGGCGATTACATGGGCATGCTGGCCACCGTGCTGAACGCGCTCGCGCTTCAGGATGCGCTCGAAAAAGTCGGTGTGCACACCCGCGTGCAAAGCGCCATCGAAATGCACCAGGTTTGCGAGCCCTTCATCCGGCGCCGCGCCACGCGCCATCTCGAGAAGGGCCGCATCGTCATTTTCGCGGCGGGAACCGGCAACCCTTATTTCTCGACGGACACCGCCGCAGCGTTGCGCGCCATGGAAATCAAGGCCGACGTGATTCTGAAAGCGACGCGCGTCGACGGCATCTACAGCGACGACCCGGAGAAGGTCACCGACGCCAAGTTCTTTGCCGAGATTTCTTACCGCGAAGTCTTGCATCAGAACCTGAAGGTCATGGATGCGACAGCCATATCCCTGTGCATGGACAACGGCATGCCCATCGTGATCTTTAATATGCACAAGCCCGGCAACATTCGCCGCGCGGTTCTCGGCGAGCGCGTCGGCTCAACCGTTCTTCCAGCGTAACTGAGATGGGGAACGAGAAGGCATTTTTGCTTTTCTGATACACGGTTACGCTTAGCTGATACCCCTGCTTGTTCATGTTAGAGTAGCCACAAAGAGGACGACCAAATGACCAACATTGCGACAACGAAAGATGCCCTCGCCGCGGCGAAAACGCGAATGGAAAAAGCTGTGGAGGATTTTCGCAAGGAGCTGGCCGCCGTGCGCACCGGCCGCGCGAACGCCGCGATTCTGGACCACGTTCGCGTGGATTATCACGGCACACCTATGCCGGTGAACCAGCTCGGCAACGTGACCGTTCCCGACGCCAGCATGCTGATGATCACGCCGTGGGATCCCAGCGCGGTGCCGCTCATTGACAAGGCCATTCGTGCCTCCGACCTCGGCCTGAATCCCACCAACGACGGCAAGGTCGTGCGCATTCCCATTCCTTCGCCGACCGAAGAGCGTCGCAAGGAGCTTGTGAAGCACATCCACAAGGCACTCGAGAATCATCGCACCGCGATCCGCAACATCCGCCGCGACGTCAAGGAAGCCATCGACAAGCTCGAGAAAGACAAGAAAATCAGCCAGGATGAGCAGAAACGCTCTTTGGATGAACTCGAAAAGGTCTCCCACGCCGAAACCAAAAAGGTCGAGGACCTTTGCGCCGCCAAAGAAAAAGAAGTCATGGAAATCAAATAAGCCTAGCCCTTGTAGCTCAGGCTTTCAGGCCTGAGGGTGTCCGTCAGCCCCGGCACAGTTCATCTGCCGTGAACCCTCACCCCCTGCATGCTTGTCTGCTATCGATCGGAAAGCCTCACCCCTGAAGAAGTGAGCTAAAATCAACGAAAATTCCAACGTGCTAATCCGTTTTCGGCTTTGGTACCAACACAATGGACTGCGCCTGATCGTTCTGCACCGCGTGTAGGAATGCGTTGTAGTCCGCCGCGCGGTCGGTGGGAATTTCGCGTTTAAGGAAATTGACGTGGCGCGACGCGGTGACGCTGTTCTGTGAACTCGAATACTTCGACGTGAACGTCGCGTAATCTCGCTCGACCGACGCTCCTGCGGGCGTCTGCACGGTCGTACCCTCCGGCAAACGAAGCGTCATCGTCGTTTGCACATCGAGGGGCGTGCCCAACTCGATTTTCGTGGGGACACTTCCGGCGCCGGGCGCGGACGGCGGTTCCGGCAATCCAATTTGCGGCAGAAGCGCCGGAATCCGCGCCGGTTTCTTCGTCCAGTCAACGAATTTCGACTGCGTCAACTGGTACTCGACGGTGAACGGGTCTTTTGTCGCTAACGGGTCAGAAGCCTCGACATTCGTCACCTGCCCGCGAAAACCATCCGAAAGCGCGAGCAAATTCGCCACTTCCTTCCATTTCTCCCTGGGCGTCCGGTGAAAGGCCACCCGCAGCAGTAATTCATTTTCCCCTCGGAGAACGTACTTCACCCTCGCTGTCAGTTGGCCTTCTCCGTTGAGTCCGGCCTCCACGTTCACGCTCTGAAACGCGGCGAAAGGAGGTTTCGCGGGAATAATGACCCACTCTTGACCCGTGGAATCCATCATAGAGAACGCGCGGCTGAGCACGAGAGCGCATTTCGCCGGCGTGGGGGTGATCATTCCGAATGGAGCCACTTCCACGGCCGGATCCAGCCAAAACTCTCCCGCCTTTGCGGACGCGATAACCACGAGATGTTTGAAAACCCCAGGCACCGGCAATGCTTTTTTGTCGCAGAATCCGGTCAACGCCGGTTCCGTGTAAAGATTCACGGCTGCGGCGAGGGCCGCGAACAAGACATATTTGTCTTCGCTCGTCGCGTACGCGGAATTCAGTGCTTCGACGGCGGCGCGGGGGCGAAATCCGGTAGCGTCCAAGGGAGTGTCCACTGTGCGGATGCCCGTGGAAACGAAGTGGTAGAGCGCTTGCAATCGTTCGAGCTGTGTTTTGGAATCTTTGGTTAGTGAGAGTGCCTTTTCCCGCACGGCGTCCGCGACTTCTGGCTGGCGGCGCAATCTCTTCACGGATCCTTCATGGTTCTTTGCTTCATAGATGGGCTCTGAGCCAGGAAGCATAAGTTCAGCGAGCCGGGCGGCCAGATAATCCCAACTCATTGAGGAGACACCGACGTCCGCGACGCCGGGAGTCTCGCCTGCCGTCTCGCCACCGGAAGAGCCATCTTTGGGAGCCACGTAGGTCTTCGCCCAGTGGTAGACCGTGCGCTCCGCTTCCTTGGTTCCCACGGTTTCTGTCGAATTCGGCGGCGCCGCAGGGCTGATGCGAATGTCAGCGTGTCGCGAAGCCGGCAATTCCAATTCATACCGTTCTTCGAGCACCTGGCCGGACCGTTCGAAGGTGTGCTCCAACCAGAAATCCGGCGCGAGCGGATGCTTCGTCGTTATCGTGATGACGCGGTACTCGAGCGTCTCGCCTTCCTGAAGGCCGAGGATGCGCACTGATTTCACGCGCACGTCGTGATACGCGGGGAATTGCTCGACCGCCGGATTTGGGGCATCCGTCACCGCGCTGGGCAGCACTTCGCTGGTGCCGCCGTTCGCGTGGCTGATTCGCACCAGCGGTATCTCGACCTGCTGGAAGGCCCGATTGTAGTCGAAGGAAATCCGCGCGAACTGCCGTGCCCCCAGAATGTTGTTGATCTTGATGATGGTGTGGACTTCCTTCCGCGAATCGCCGTTGACCTCAAAGCGAATGTGTGTCTCAAGCAACTGAATCTGAAAGGGAAGTTCCGGGTTAGCGGCTGACTTTTCCTTCAGCGCCGGGGATGGTTCAACGGCTTTCTTGGCTGGTCTGTCGGCGGGCTCCTGAGCGAACGCGCAGGCCGTGTCAAGCAGGCAAAGGACCGCCAGAGAGAAGATCGTTCGTTTGAAGGAATCCACGTTGGAAGTTTAGGCGTGGCTTGGGCCAGTGGTAAAGTCGCGTGCAAGGCCCCGTTGCGGCTCAGGCACGGGACGAGCCAACGAGCCCCTTGGAGTGCGGGGGCATGCCCCTGGTACTCCAAAATCGTCAACTCCCGGCTCCGAACTCCCGACTGCAGACTGTCGAACTGCCGCGTCTAAGGGCGTAGTAAACTGTCGATTCGCCGAGCGCTAATTTCGAGGCAAGGGGCAGAATGGAAAAACAATGGCTGGGGTTACTCTTCACCGCGCTGCTGTTCGGTGCGGCGAACTGGGCAAACGATCTGGCGAAGCCGAAGGGTCCGGAAGAGGACGGCACGAAGCCCGCGCTCACCCGGATTGCCGGGGAAGGCATCTACGACTCCCGCGCGTTTACCTATTTGACCGAATTAAGCGACGAGATCGGGGCACGCGTCACCGGCTCCCCTCAAGACCAAAGAGCGGAGGACTGGGGTCTCGCCAAGATGAAGAGCATTGGCCTATCCAACATTCACACCGAGAAATGGTCTTTGTGGAAGGGCTGGATGCGCGGCACGGCCACCGCGGAAATGCTGGCTCCCATGCAGCGGAAAATAGCCGTGGACGCCATGGGTTGGACCGGCTCGACACCCGCTGCCGGTGCGGAGGCTGAAGTCGTCACCGCGAACCTTTTCAATCTGGACGAGGAAATCAAAAACATCGCGCGCTTCCGCGGCAAGATCGCAATGATGAAGCCCGAGGGCATGCCGAAGCAGAACTTCTGGCTGATCTTTGCCCGGTATGGCGACTTCCTTCGGGAATTACAAAAGGCGGGGGCGGTAGCCGTGATCGGCGGAGAAGGCGGCTTCAAGGGAGAAGGCATGCACCTCACGCACACTGGAATCCTCGGATTTGCGCAAGATTTCGCGATCCCTGTGGTCGATATGCCCATGGAAGATCAGGGCCAGCTTGAGCGCTTCCTTGCCGCCGGGAAGACGGTCCGGTTGCGCCTCAATGTCCAGAACTACTTTACAGGTGGTCCGGTTGAAACCGCCAACGTTGTCGGCGAAATTCCAGGGCGCGAACACCCTGAAGAAGTTCTTGTCGTGGGTGCGCATCTCGATTCCTGGGACCTCGGCGAGGGCACCACCGACAACGGGGTCGGTGCGAGCAGCGCTCTCGGCGCCGCCGACGCCATCATGAAAAGTGGACAGCGTCCGAGCCGCACCATTCGCTTCGTGCTTTTTACCGGGGAGGAGCAGGGCCTGCTTGGTTCGCTGGCCTACGCGAAACAGCACGCGGAGGAGATGAAGAATCATCTAGGTTGTGTGGTGTTGGATGAGGGGCAGGGGCCGATCAAGGAGATTCAGCTCGGAGGACACTACGACCTGGTTCCGGCGATGGAGGCATTTGCCGATTCGCTCGAGAACCTGCACGAGGTCAAAGTGAGCGACAAGCCCGAGTTTGGCTCAGACACGGGGCCGTTCATCCTCGCCGGGCTTCCAGGGATTTACCTTTACCAGGATTCACCCGACTACAAGTACACACACCATTCCGCCGCCGATGCGCTCGAAGCCGTCAAGCCGGATGTTTTGACGCAGAATGCCACGATCATGGCTCTGACCGCTTTCTGGCTCGCAGACCGGCCGGAGCACTTTGCCATGCCGTGGCCCCCGGAGCGGACCGCGCGGATGCTCCGGGAGAAGGGCGAATACGATTTTCTGAAAGCATTCGACCTGTGGCCCTTCGGCGACCTGGGTCAAGCACCTACTACTCCCTCTAACTAATTGTAATCAAGTGGCTTAAATTAGTTTTGCCGCTCCGGCTTTTAGCCGGCAAAGCGGAAGGAACGGCTCGCCAAACCGCACGTACGACCCGAGTCTGCCCTGCCTTTTGTAGCCCCCCTAGCAAGCGCGAGTTTTCCACATTTTTTTCCACTGCCCGGTGCTGAATCAGGTTTGACAGAAGGACGTAACTTCTTTATACTTTGTGTTTTGTCAGGGGGATTTTCCCCGGGTAGTGCGGCCTCCGCTAAGTGGGGGAAGGCTGGTTGGAAGGAAATTCTTCGGTCCCGGAACAAGCACGATGGAATGGGACGGAAGAGCGGCCGGAATGGGGCGCCAGCCCCGAAAAGCCGAGTAAGCCTCTCCGATTCGATACCGAGAGCGCAAGTCTGTCTCTTGGAGTGCGCGCGGAGTTTCTTGCTGGTCTCTCCGGATTCGCAGTATGCCTTTCAGCATCGTAGTGTGCTTTCGCGTCCTGGTCTGCGCGCGGTGCGAGAGTCCGCAAGATTGTCTGCGCGCAATGAAGTTCTAGGTCGCAAGTTCTAAGTGGTAAGTCAGAAGACGCTCGGCTTGAACTGACAACTTAGAACTTACTAGTTAGGACTTTTTGCTGGGAACTTTCGAAACGAGGAACGACTGTGCCGACGTTTTCGCAACTTGTACGGATGGGAAGAGAAGGGGTTCTGTCGAAGACCAAATCGCCTGCGCTGATGGGCTGCCCGGAAAAGCGCGGGGTGTGCATTCGCGTGTACACGCAAACGCCGAAGAAACCGAACTCCGCGCTGCGTAAAGTGGCTCGCGTGCGTTTGACCAACGCCGTCGAAGTCACTACGTACATCCCGGGCATCGGCCACAACCTGCAGGAGCACTCCATCGTGCTCGTGCGCGGGGGCCGCGTGAAGGATCTTCCCGGCGTGCGTTATCACATCGTGCGGGGAACGCTGGACGCGGCGGGCGTGGACAACCGCAAGCAGGGGCGCTCGAAGTACGGCGCGAAGCGGCCTAAGGCCGGCGCGGCGAAATAAGGGTTTTGCAGTGGCCGATCTTTAGACCGGCCGGTCGAAAGAGTTGAAGGAGCGACGAAACGCAATGCCACGTAAAGGACTAGTCAGCCGGCGCACCCAAGCGACCGACCCGGTTTATGGCAGCGATCTGGTGGAGAAGTTCATCTGCTCGATGATGTGGGAGGGCAAGAAGAGCACGGCGCAGCGCGTGTTCTACGGCGCCATGGATCAGGTCGCCAAGAAGACCAGTGACGATGCGCTCAAGATTTTCAAGAAAGCCATCGAGAACCTGAAGCCCATCGTGGAAGTGAAGACGCGGCGCGTGGGCGGTGCGAACTACCAGGTTCCGGTGGAAGTCAATCCGTTCCGGCGGCAATCGCTGGCGATTCGCTGGCTGCTGCAGTATTCGCGGGAACGCGCGGGCAAGACCATGGTGGACAAGCTCGCGGACGAAGTGATTGACGCGGCGAATTCGCGCGGTGGGGCCATCAAGAAGAAGGAAGATGTGCACCGCATGGCCGAAGCCAACAAGGCGTTCGCCCACTACCGCTGGTAAAGGTTTTGTAGTGGCCAGTCTTTAGATCGGCCAGGAGGGAAAGGATCAGGGTTGTCAGTTCTGCAGTCGTACTGAAACAGTGAACTGAAACTGAGAACTTGGTAATGAGTGAAGTCGCAACAACTCGTTCAGGGGAGAAAAGAGCCGTCCAAGGGATCATGAGCCGGGCATTCAAACTCGAAGACACCCGTAACATCGGGATCATGGCGCACATCGACGCCGGAAAAACCACGTCGACCGAGCGAATCCTGTATTACACGGGTGTGACCTACAAGATCGGTTCGGTGGATGAAGGCACGGCCACCATGGACTGGATGGAGCAGGAGCGCGAGCGCGGCATCACCATTACCAGCGCCGCGACCACCGCCAGTTGGGACCGCAACGGTAAGAAGTACCGCGTCAACATCATCGATACGCCGGGCCATGTGGATTTCACGGTTGAGGTGGAACGTTCCCTGCGCGTGCTGGACGGCGCCGTGGCGATTTTTGACAGCGTCGCCGGCGTGCAGCCGCAATCAGAAACCGTGTGGCGCCAGGCGGATAAGTACCGCGTGCCGCGCCTCGCTTTCGTTAACAAGATGGACAAGATGGGCGCGGATTTCGACCACGCCATCCGCACCATGCGCCAGCGCCTCGGCGCGCATCCCGTGCCCTTGCAGTTCCCGCTTGGCCGCGAGGACAATTTCATCGGCTGCATTGATTTCCTCGAAGAAAAAGTGATTGTTTGGCTCGAGGAAACCCTCGGCGCCAAGTACGAGATTTTCGAGGTCGTGAAGCTGTGGGACTCCGCCTTCGTCGCCAGCCGGCCTGATGTGGCAGCGGCACTGAAGGGCTCCGCCATCGACAAAAAATTCTACGATGAACACCGTGCCAAGGTGGTCGAATACATCGCCGAGCACGACGACGAAGTTCTGGACAAGTATCTGACCGAAGGCACGCTCACCCTGGAGGAGATGCGCAAGTCTATCCGTAAGTCCACCCTGGCGATGAAGATTGTTCCCGTGCTCGCGGGTTCCGCGTTCAAGAACAAAGGCATTCAGCCGCTGCTCGACGCGGTGGTCGACTATCTGCCTTCACCGCTCGATGTTCCACCGGTGGAAGGCATCAATCCAGATACCGATGAGACCGTGCTGCGCCGCCCCTCTGACCAGCAACCGTTTGCCGCGCTGGCCTTCAAGATCATGTCGGATCCCTTCGTCGGCCATCTTACCTACATCCGCGTCTATTCCGGCGTACTGCAAGCTGGTAGCTACATCTACAATTCGACGAAGGGCACGCGCGAGCGCATTGGCCGCCTGCTCCAGATGCACGCCAACAAGCGCGAAGAGATTGAGGCCGTGCACGCGGGAGATATCTGCGCCTGCGTTGGTTTGAAGAGCGTCACCACCGGCGACACGCTCTGCGACGAGAACAAGCAGGTCGTCCTCGAAGCCATGGACTTCCCGGCCCCGGTGATCTCCGTCGCCGTCGAACCCAAGACGAAGGCCGATCAGGACAAGATGGGACAAGCTCTCGGGCGTCTCGCCCAGGAAGATCCCACCTTCCGCGTTCACACCGATACGGAAACCGGGCAGACCATCATTTCCGGGATGGGCGAACTCCACCTCGAAATCATTGTGGACCGCATGAAGCGCGAATTCAGCGTGGATGCGAATGTCGGGCGTCCGCAGGTAGCGTACCGCGAGACGATTCGCCGCAAGGCCGAAGCGGAAGGCCGGCATGTCAAGCAGTCCGGCGGCAAGGGGCAGTACGGAGTCTGTAAACTGGAAGTGCATCCCCTCCCGAGCGCCGATCACGAAAACATGCACGAGATGTCCACCGACGAGCTCGATGAGCTGGCGAAGTCCATTGCCGGCGGCGGGAAGTGGCGTTTCGACAAGGAACACCGTTTTCTCTTCATCGACAAGATTTTCGGCGGCGCGATTCCCAAGGAATTCATTCCCCCCATCGAAGCGGGTATCCGGGAAGCCATGGATAACGGACCTTTGGCGGGCTTCATGATGGTGGACGTTGCCGCGGTTCTGGTCGATGGCAGCTACCACGATGTGGACAGCTCGGAATTGGCCTTTAAAATTGCAGGTTCCATCGGTTTCAAAGAAGCCTGCGCGAAAGCCAAGCCGGTACTGCTCGAACCCGTCATGCGCGTGGAAGTGACCACGCCGGAAGAATACATGGCCGGCGTCTTCGGGGACCTCAACTCCCGCCGCGCGCAGATTCAGGGCTCGGAAACGCGCGCAGGCAGCCACGTGATTCGCGTGCAGGTGCCGCTGTCGGAGATGTTCGGCTACGCCACGGATCTGCGCAGCCGCTCGCAGGGGCGCGCGAACTTCACCATGCACTTTTCGCATTACGCCGAGTTGCCGACCAACCTGGCGGAAGAAGTGATCAAAAAGAACCGCGGGGAGAAGTAAAAACGGATTTGGTTGAACACGATTATCGATTGAGGAGCAGAGCACGCAATGGCAAAGGAAAAATTTGAGCGCACAAAACCGCACGTGAACATCGGGACCATTGGTCACATCGATCACGGCAAGACCACGCTGACGGCGGCGATCACCAAGGTGCTCGCGAAGCACAATCCGAAAGTGCAGTTCCGCGCGTTCGATACCATCGACAACGCCCCGGAAGAGCGCGAGCGCGGCATCACCATCGCGGTCTCGCACGTCGAGTACGAAACCGCCAACCGCCACTACGCGCACATGGACTGCCCCGGCCACGCCGACTACATCAAGAACATGATCACCGGCGCGGCGCAGATGGACGGCGCAATTCTCGTGGTTGCCGCCACCGACGGGCCCATGCCGCAGACCCGCGAGCACATCTTGCTGGCCCGCCAGGTGGGCGTGCCGTACATCGTCGTCTTCTTGAACAAGTGCGACATGGTCGAAGACGCGGAACTGCTCGAACTCGTCGAACTCGAAGTTCGCGAGCTTCTGAAAAGCTACCAGTTCCCCGGCGACTCGGTGCCGGTGATTCGCGGCTCCGCGCTCCTGGCCCTAAACGGCGACGAGAAGTGGGAAAAGAAGATTGAAGAGTTGATGGCCGCGGTGGACGAAAAGGTGCCGCTCCCGGTCCGCGACGTGGACAAGCCGTTCGCCATGCCCATAGAAGACATTTTCTCGATTTCCGGCCGCGGCACCGTTGTGACCGGAAGAGTCGAGCGCGGCAAGGTCAAAACCGGCGAGGAAGTGGAAATCGTGGGCTTCCGCGAGACGCAAAAGAAAGTCGTGACCGGCGTCGAGATGTTCAAGAAGTTGCTCGACGAAGGCATCGCGGGCGACAACATCGGCTTGCTCCTACGCGGCACGGAAAAGGATGACGTCGAGCGCGGCCAGGTCGTTTGCAAGCCCGGCTCCATCACGCCGCACACAAAATTCAAAGCCGAGGCGTACGTTCTGACAAAGGAAGAAGGCGGGCGGCACACGCCGTTCTTCACGGGCTACCGTCCGCAGTTCTACTTCCGTACCACGGACGTGACCGGGGACGTGAAGCTGGCGCAGGGCGTGGAAATGGTGATGCCGGGCGATAACGTGAGCTGCGAAGTCACTTTGATCACCCCCGTGGCGCTCGAGAAGGGGCTGCGTTTCGCGATTCGCGAAGGCGGCCACACCGTTGGCGCCGGCGCGGTCACGGACATCATCGAGTAGGTTTGGCGCATTTGAGCCAGGAATTTTGAAAAGGGGCAGGGCATGCGGGAGATCATTACGTTGCAGTGTGGTGAGTGCAAGAACCGCAATTACACCACGACCAAGAATAAAAAAAAGCATTCCGAGCGCATGGAAACAAAGAAATTTTGCCGCGCATGTCGGAAGCACACGCCTCACAAAGAGGCAAAGTAAGGCGTAGTGGCTGGGCATTTGGTTGGGGCCGGGTGAGGGGTACCAGGCAGCAAGGCGGTTTTGGTTTTAGGGGAGTCGTCCAACGGTTAGGACTCCGGTCTCCAAAACCGGGTATGGGGGTTCGAATCCCTCCTCCCCTGCCAGAATTTTGAAGGACACGGACTCGAGGGTCCGTGCGGGTGAAAAGGTTTTATGGCCACGCGGGCGGTGAAAATGAACGAAGAATCTCAAAGCGGGTCGAAGTTCCCGCTCGGCGAAAAGGTTACCGGATCGATCCAGGGCACCCGCGAATTTCTCCATGACGTTCGCGTGGAGATGAAGCAGGTGACTTGGCCCAACCGGGATGACGTAATCTCCACGACGGGCGTTGTCATCGCCACCGTGGCGTTTTTTGGGATTTTTCTGACCATCGTGGAGCGGCTGGCGCAGTGGGGATTGGACCGGCTGCTGAATTATTTCCACGTTTAAGGGCGAAACGACTTATGCCGATGCAGTGGTACATCATTCACACCTATTCGGGCTTCGAGAAGAAGGTCAAGGAAAGCCTCGAAAGCCGTGTGGCCGCTTTCAATCTGCAAGACAAGATCGGCCGGGTGCTGATTCCTACCGAAGACGTCGTCGAGGTGCGTGGCGGCAAGAAAACCGTGGCCTCTCGCATGTCGTATCCCGGCTACGTGCTTGTTGAGATGGATCTCGACGAGAACACCTGGCACATCGTGCGCAACACCCCGCGCGTCACCGGCTTTGTCGGCTCCGCCACGGCTCCCCCGCCGCTTTCCGACGCCGAAGTGGACGCCATCATCAACCGCGTGCACACACCGCAAGACCGCCCGAAGCCCAAGGTCGTTTACGAACGCAACGAACAGGTGCGCATCGTCGATGGGCCGTTCGCCAATTTCAACGGCACCGTCGAGGAGATCGACAACGATCACAGCCGCCTGAAGGTTTCCGTGACCATTTTTGGACGCTCCACCCCCGTGGAACTGGATTTTGCCAGCGTCGAGAAGCTGGGTTGATCGCTCCGGGCAAGTGCTCAGAGCAGGAAAGACTTTTTGAGGTAGAGGAACTATGCCACCAAAGAAGGTACAGACAACCATCAAGCTGCAATTGCCGGCCGGCAAGGCCACGCCTGCGCCGCCTGTGGGCACCGCGCTCGGTCCGCACGGCGTCAACATCATGGATTTCTGCAAGCAGTTCAACGCTAAGACGCAGAAGGAACCCGACGGGATGATTTTCCCGGTGCTGGTCACCATCTATACCGACCGCACCTTCACCTTCATTCTCAAAACCCCGCCAGCTTCCGTGCTGTTGCTGCGCGCCGCGGGAATTGCCAAAGGTTCGGCGGAGCCCAATCGCAACAAGGTGGGCAAGGTCACGAAGAAGCAGGTCATGGAAATCGCCAAGATCAAGCTTGTCGATCTCAACACCACAAATCTGGACTCGGCAGTGCGTACCGTGATGGGCACGGCGCGCAACATGGGTCTGGAAGTCGTGGAAGCCTAGGGAGTCACAGGCGCTGAGGGATCGCGAGAGGCAGCACGATGAAGAAGTCCGGAAAACATGTGGAGAGCGCACGCAAGAAGGTCGAAGCGCGCCCGTACAAGCTCGCGGAAGCAACAGAGCTCATCAAGAAGACGCACCACACGAAGTTCAACGAGACCGTGGAATTGGCCCTGAACCTGGGCGTTGATCCGAAGCACTCTGATCAGGTCGTCCGCGGAACCGTGGTTCTTCCTAACGGCCTGGGCAAGACGGTACGCGTTCTGGTTTTGGCGGGAGGCGAAAAGCAGCGCGAAGCCACCGATGCCGGCGCCGAATTCGTTGGCGGCGACGACATGGTCCAGAAAATCATGGAAGGCTGGACGGATTTCGACGCCGTAATCGCCACGCCGGACATGATGCGTTCCGCCGGAAAGCTCGGCAAGGTGCTCGGCCCGCGCGGCCTGATGCCCAACCCAAAGACCGGCACGGTCACCATGGACGTTGCCAAAGCCATTAAGGAGACCAAGGCCGGCAAAGTGGAATTTCGCGTGGACAAAGCCGGGATCGTGCACTGCCCTATCGGCAAAATCAATTTCGACGCGCCGAAACTGGCGGAAAACGCTCACGCGCTGATCGCCGCGGTCTTGAGAGCCAAGCCGGCGGCAGCCAAGGGCAAATACGTGAAGCGCATTACCCTGACTTCCACCATGGGCCCGGGGATCAATATCGATCTCGCGGAGGCTGAGACGTTGGCGACGGCTGCCTAACGCCGAAGGAGACGGGCGGACAAAGATCATGAAGAAGAAGAGCGAAAAGCAGCAGGATCTGGACCAGCTAAAGTCCGAGCTTGCGAAGGTGTCCACGGTTATCCTGACCACCTTCCAGGGCATCACGGTCGAAGAAGACACCAAGTTGCGCCGTGCCGTGCAGGCAGCGGGCGGGAAGTACAAGGTCGTAAAGAACACGCTCGCCGAACTCGCCGGCACCGGCACACCCGCGGCGAACGTCCTCAAGGACCTGAAGGGCACGCATTCCATCGCCTATACCCAGACCGACCCGGTCGCGCTGGCCAAAGCGCTGACCAAAATCGCCAAAGACGTTCCGGCCTTCCAGTTCAAGTCCGGCGTCGTCGAAGGCAAAGTCATCTCCATCGCGGAGATCAAGCAACTCGCGGAGATGCCGTCCAAGGAAGAGCTCGTCAGCAAGATCATGTTCTTGCTGAACGCCCCGGCACAGCGCATTGCCAGCGCGCTCAACGCGTTGCCTCGCAATCTCGCCGTGACCGTCAGCGAAGCGGTGAAGGCCAACAAGTTCAGTTCGTAGGGGTTCGGGGGCTTGGGCGGGCCCGCCCGCCGCGGTTCCGGAAATTTTGATTCAGAAATTGGAGAGGAGAAACAGCAGTCATGTCGAAAGTGGAAACGATCCTGGAAGAAATCAAGGGGCTGACGCTGCTCGAAGCGTCCGACCTGGTGAAGAAGATGGAAGAGGCCTTCGGCGTGTCCGCGGCCGCAGCCACCGTGGTGGCGGCGGGTGGCGGCGCAGCGGCGGGCGGCGCGGCGGCTCCTGTGGAAGAGAAAACGGAATTCACCGTGGTTCTCACCGATGTGGGCGGCAACAAGATCAACGTCATTAAGGCCGTTCGCGAGGTCACCAGCCTCGGCTTGAAGGAAGCGAAAGACCTCGTCGACGGCGCGCCAAAAACCGTGAAGGAAGGCGTGAGCAAGGACGAGGCCGCGAACATCAAGAAGAAGTTTGAAGAGGCCGGCGCCAAGGTCGAGATCAAGTAATGGTCTGCCGGCCACCAACTGGCCGGCGGATCCTGGTACGGGCTTCCGAATCGGCGTGGCCAGTGCGGTGCCTGGTTGCGCATGGGGAATTTGGTACGAACGCTACGGCCGGCATTGTCTACAACCAACTGGGTCCCTCGGGGACCTTCACTAACCGTGTGCAGCGCGGCTTCGGGCAAGCAGCGCGGCCATGCGGTTACGTGTCTTTTGGAAGTTTTGTGCACCCTGCCCGAAAGGGAATGAGGTAAATCAGGCATGTCCAATAGCAACCAGCACGTTCGGGAACGCCAGCGACTGGATTTTGCGAAAATCCAGGGGTCCATCCAGATCCCCAACCTGATTGAAGTCCAGAAAAAGTCCTACCAGCGCTTCCTGCAGATGGATCTGCTGCCGAGCGAGCGCGAGGACGCTGGACTCCAGTCGGTGTTCACGTCGGTTTTTCCGATCCGGGATTTCCGCGAGATGTCGCAGCTCGAGTTCGTGGATTACTCCATCGGCAACTGGGAGTGCAAGTGCGGCAACCTGAAGGGTCTGCACCACCTCCGCGCCACCTGCCGCAATTGCGGCGCTTCGGTCGTCACCAATCCGTATCAGACCGGAGACGTGGTTTGCCAGAAGTGCGGCACGTTCAACAAGAACACCCCGACGTTCTGCAACAAGTGCGGCGACCCGGTGGCCATGCAGCTGAAGTACGACGTGAACGAGTGCCAGGAACGCGGCATGACGTATTCCGCGCCGCTCAAGGTCACCATCCGCTTGACCATTTACGACAAGGATCCGGACACCGGCGCGAAGACCATCCGCGACATCAAAGAACAGGAAGTCTTCTACGGCGATATCCCGCTGATGACCGACAACGGTACCTTCGTCATCAATGGTACCGAGCGTGTGATCGTCAGCCAGTTGCACCGTTCCCCCGGCGTCTTTTTCGAGAGCGCGAACAACCGTACCTATTTCCTGGGCAAGATTATTCCTTACCGCGGATCTTGGGTAGAGTTCGAGTACGACACCAAGAACGTCCTCTACGTGCGAATTGACCGCAAGCGCAAGTTCCTCGGCTCCATCTTCCTGCGTGCACTCGGCATGAAATCGAATGAAGAGATTCTGCGGACCTTCTACCAGGTCGAGCGCATCTCCCTGCGCGATAAGGAACTCTTCTGGAACGTTTCGCCGGGCATCGTGGACCGCAAGCTCACTCACGAAATCCGCAACCCCAAGTCGGAAGACGTCATCGTCGGCGCCCACAAGCGCATCACGGAAACTCTGTTCAAGGAACTCATCAAGGCCAAAATCAG
>Ga0335077_10005258_pt1 | contig 15865 bp, 10 predicted proteins | sample Lox_Sample_31_FD_207151 | JGI IMG/M metagenome (GOLD analysis project Ga0335077, IMG submission 207151) | Soil microbial communities from Loxahatchee National Wildlife Refuge, Florida, United States - Lox_Sample_3.1 | ecosystem: Environmental > Terrestrial > Soil > Wetlands | place: USA...
TCCGTTCCGGAAGACAACCGTGATGAAATCCGCGTCAATCCGTGGCGATCCGTTGCAATGAATTGCCTTACCAACTCATCTCCACCAGCGAAACGCTCTCCCCCGGCATCGGAAAATCCAGCCGCACCCCTCCGTCTTTGCTCTCCACCCACCGCGGCGATTCCAGCAATTGCAACTGTCCGGCTGCTTTCAGTGCCACATACTGCTCCGGCGTAGGAGACTGCGGACTCCCCATCGCCTTCCACACTGTATAGGAATTGCTATGACTCTGGTCAATGCGGTAATGCCTTACCAGAATTCGCTTCGCCTCCGCCGGCACTCCGACAATATTCAACTGCAGAGGCAACTCCCCCGCCGAGGCCTCCTCGTCCCGATAGTTCCAAAGCAGTACCGCCAGCCGATGATCGCCACGAGTGGCAAGTCCATCCACGTCCGTCTTCCCTCTCACCCCGCTTGCGATCATCTCGTCGAGCGCAACCGACGCATTGCTCTTAACCTCAACGCGCTCCCCCGCCATCATCCCCAACATGCGAAACAGATTCATGACGGGCTTATCGACGCCATTTGTCGCCAGCGTCCGATAGCCGAAGAAATACGGCTGGTCCTCAAACTCAAACGCCCATGTCAAATATCCCGCCAGGTTCGTCTTCGACCTCTCATTCAGATCGAGCGCCCCGCGAATCGCCACCGCCGTGTATGCCGGATAAAGGGTCCCATTCCGATAAGCGTTCTGCGGATGATCCTTCGCCGAACACGCGGCACAACCCTCCGGATCCGCCTCGCTCAAAATCACCGGCAAGTGCGCAAACTCCGGAAACGACGCCACGATCTTCAGACCGTCATTCACATCCCGCAGCTCATGCCCCAACCCCATCTGCACCCGTCCATCTTTAACTTCAGGCGCACCCTTCGCGTGGAAACTGATGAAGTCAAGCGGAGCCCCGGTCTTCCCGGTTGCGGAGTTCGTTCCGCGAGCGCAATGTTCGAGAAATTGCTTGAGAAATGCCGCCGCCTTCGCTGATCCGGGCCCGGTTGTCGCTGGCCCACCTACTCTTGCTTCCGGCAGTGCATGCCGCACTCCATCGATCGCGTAGTCATATAGCTTGTCGTACTCGTCCGGAGTCCCGTGCCAATAAAGAATATCCGGCTCATTCCACACTTCCCAGTTCCATCCGGCAACTTCACTCTTCCCATATCGCGCGACGCAGTGCACAACCATCTGGTAGACCAGTTCCCGCCACTTGTCATAATCCTTGGGGGGATAAGTCCATCCCAGGAAGAGTTCGCCCTGCGGAAAATGATGGCGGTACGGCTCCGGATGTGTAGAGAGCGCCTCAGGCATGAAACCGATCTCCACCAGCGGCTTGGCGCCCGCTTCGAGATAGGTATCAAAAATCTTGTCGACGATCTTCCAGTCGTAAACTGGACGCCCCGCCGAATCTTCCGTGTAAGCGTTCGTCGATCCCCACTTCAGCGCCGCGGTCCCATCTCCGGTGGTCAGCAAATTGTGCGCCCGAATCTGCACCCGTGCAGAATTGCTGGCTGCCAGCTCCGCAATCAGTTCCCGCCCGTGTGGCGCGTACGCATAGTTTGGCTCGTCATACCCAAAATAGTTCCACGCCGGCGCAAGCGGACCAAGGTTCCGCCCCGCATCCACCTGAATGACAACGGGGGCTTGTGCGCAGAGCAAATGACTAGATAGGAGTAATAAGAACGAGAACGCCGCCACTCGGAGCAGAGGATTTCGATTCATATTGGCGCAACTCGAACAAACTCAAAAGAACGCCGGAAAATAAAAGTCTGCTCATTCTACAGAGGCCGTTGTCATCCTGAAGCCGCGTTTTTTGCGGCGGAGGACCTATGCACTCTGCCGACACGAGCGACCTGCAGCGTCCCTGCGCGACAAAAACAAGCGCCCCGGCATCACGACCACCGGAGTCCGCGGAGAAGAATTTAATTCATACTCTCCACCACCATGGCAATCCCCTGTCCACCGCCAATGCACGCCGTCGCCAGCCCGTACTTCTTCTTACGCCGATGCAGCTCATACAGCAGCGTAATCACCAGCCGCGTCCCAGTCGCCCCCAGCGGATGCCCCAGCGCAATTGCTCCGCCGTTCACATTGACTTTCTGGCGGTCCAGCCCCAACTCCTTCTCCACCGCAAGATACTGCGCCGCAAACGCCTCATTCACTTCGATCAGATCGATGTAATCCAGCGACAGTCCCGCCTTCTGCAACGCAATCTTCGACGCCGGCACCGGCCCGCGCCCCATCACCTTCGGCTCCACGCCCGCAATGCCCCATCCCACAAGCCGGCCCAGCGGCTTAAGGCCGCGCTTCAAGGCATTCTCCAGCGACATGACAACAACAGCCGCGCCACCATCCACGATGCCGCTCGCATTCCCAGCGGTAACCGTCCCATTCTTCCCGAATGCGGGTCGAAGCTTGGCCAAACCCTCCATCGTAGTCTGCGGCCGCCGATGATCGTCTTCATTCAGTGTTTCGCCCGTCGCCTCGCCTTTCTGATTCTTCAGCGGCACCGGCACCAGCTCTTCCTGAATGCGCCCGCCCTTGTAGGCATCGTCGGCGCATTTCTGCGATCGCAGCGCGAGATCGTCCTGCATCTGGCGCGTGATCCCCTGTTGCGACCCGTACAGTTCCGCGGTATTCGCCATGTACGACCCGCAATACGAATCAAGCAGCGCCACCATCAGCGAATCTTCCAGCTTCCCGCCCGGAGCCAGCGTAAAACCGTCGCGCCCGCGGATCACAAACGGCGCTTGCGACATCGCCTCCATCCCGCCCGCAAGTACAATCTTCGCCTCGTCCGTCTGGATCATCTGCGCCGCCGAAACGATCGCCTGCATCCCCGACCCGCACAGCCGGTTCACCGTCAGCGCTGGAGTCTCGATTGGAATCCCCACCCGCAAGCCGACATGCCGCGCCCCGTAGAGTGCATCGCCTGATGTCTGCTGCGCATTCCCGAACACGACATGATCGAACTCCTTCGGATCGATCCCCGCTCGCTCAATCGCTCCCTTCGCCGCGACGGCGCCCAACTCCTGCGCCGTGAAATCCTTCAACTTCCCGCAATACCGCCCAAACGGCGTACGTGCTCCGCTGACTATTGCTATATCCCCGGCTTTTAACATGATGGATTACTCGTAGAACCCCAACCGGACCCGGCCAGAGGTGATTTCGCCAAACTTGTCAGTGTAGCAGTGGGATTAAGAATTCACCACAGAGGAACAGAGACATGGAGACACGAAGGGAGGAATAACTGAAGCCTAACGTGCGGAAGTATCAGTTGGTATGAGGTGTCAAACCGGAATCGACCTTCTTACGCCACCGCGCCCGCCGCCAGCGCCGTAGGCCCCAGCGCCACCACTTTTCCCAATCCCTGGCCCATCGCCTGCCCCAGCGCATGCTCCGCACGATTGATCACTTCAGTAACCACATCTACAGGATCAAACTCGCTGCGGATCACCGCCTCCGCCACCCCGGCGGAGAACAGGGCCGCAGTGCCCTGCTCAGCTCCATCCTTCGCCGACCACCGCAGCTCGGCCACGATCTTGCGCAGCTTCTCGATCGCCATCATCGCTTCTTTTTCCGCGGTTTCGCCCAGCAGGATGGCAATGGTGGTCGTGTCGTAGCGGAAGGCCAGGTCATTCGAGCGGATATTGGTCGCAAACATCTGCCCCGCGCGTTCCATCACTGCCTGCACCTCGGCATCACCGTGCTCTTTGACCATGGCGCCGCCCTTGCCGAACTGCATCAGCAGGACAGTAAGAGGCGTCGAATTCTGCACTGCACGTTTGCTTTCGGCCATCAACAAGTCGATGTACGACGCACGTTTCAGCAATCCGGATTTCTCGTCCGTAACCGATAGATTCTTCACCAGCCGCCGCAGTCCTGCATTGTTCAGCGCGATTACCATCTGCTCGGCCAGCGTTTTCAGCACAACCATGTCTGCTGGCTGCCAGGTGCGAGGCCGGTTGTGCACCAAAACCAGAATCCCTGCCCACTCCTCTCCTTCGGTCAGAGGGATTCCCAGAATCGTGGCTGCTCCAAGCTCGCTCAGCGCATCTTTCGCATTTTCCAACGACTTCCACTTGGCCGGATCCTGGATCTCCAAAGGCTCGTTTCCTTCGATCCCCGAGTGCAGGGCCGTGACCAGTTCCGCGATGCTCCCCGTACTCGTCCGCTTCGTACCCTCCGCGCAAAACTCATCCATCGCTGTAGGCGGCAGTCCCGCCTTCCCCATCACTGCAATGCAGCGGGTTGCCTCCCACTGCGCCCCAATTTCCTTGACCGCGGTGTTGAGAACCGCCGGCGCCGTGTTCTGGTGATACAGTTTCCGCGTAATCTCCGCCACGCGCGTAAACGTCCGAACATCCGCCGCCGGATCAGGCACAGAAGCAACAGGCGCCGCCGCTGCAGGCGCTGGCGTCGCAGCCGGAGGAGGTAATGGCGCCGACCCCGCATAGCGCGGCGTCACCCCCGCCGACATATAGAGTCTCTGTAAATCTTCGTTGCGCTCTTCCTCGCGGGGAAACAACTCCTGGATCCTCTGCAATCGCTCTACCGCTTTGTTCCGCATCCCGTATTGCACCAGGATCTCCGCCTGGAGCATCAGGTCCTGCAATGTCCCGGCCCCCAGAGTCCGCTCGTCGACATGCACAGGTTCCTCCGCGGGCTTTGCCGCCGAACTGAACCGCGACGCGATCACCTTGTATCGGGCTTCATCCACCTTCCCCTTGATCATGTCAAGCCGCTTCAGGTGTCCCGGCTCATATGGATCCACTTCGGCCGACCGATCCAGGCATTCCGCCGCCTTGGCAAACTCTCCGGTGCTGCAGTACAGCTCAAATAACTTCAGCAACGTCGAGCAATAGTCGCTCTCACGATTCGAAGAGTTGTACAGCTCGCTGAGGAACTCGAGCATCTGCGATGATGCCCGCCGCGTCGAGGTGAGATCCTCCATAATGGCGGTGAATTGACGCCGCTCTCCGCGCCGCCGCTGGAACTGCTCCAGCTTGCGCGCTAGCCCGACCGCCTCGTCATCCAGTTCCCCATCCAGGAAACTTCCAATCAGCCCGATCACCTGTTGCACCCGCGCCGGATTCTGCTCAAACAGCGACCACACCAGCGGCTCGGCTTCCGCATATCGGCCCGCCGCCACCAGCGCATCCGCGAAAGTCTCCCGGAAATCCTGCGGGACTGGCCCCGCATTGAGTTGCGGCTCCAAAATGAAGATCGCCGCGCCCACCTGCCCTTTCGCCAGCAAACTCTTGGCGTAGGCCAGCGCAATCGATTGATCGGACGCATCCTCCTGGTAGGCGCGTTCGTACCACTGGGAAGGATCTCCGCCTTCCGCGGTCGCCGCCAGCGCCACGCGCTGAAACGCCGCCGCGGCCGCCTTCCGATTCCCCAACTCCGAAGCCAACTCCGCCACCCGCAGCAGATTCGCCTGCGTGGGCTCAATTGACACAATCCGATCCAGAACTTCCGCCGCCTCCTGCTTCTTCCCTAGCTTCGTCAGATCAAGCAGGGCCGCTTCATACGTCCCCACGGCGAGCTTCTTGTTCGATCCCTCCAGCAGCTGCCCAAAACGGAACTTCTGCTGCCACGTTGGACTCCCATGCCGCACCAGTTTCTTGTAGGTCAGGCTGGCCCGCGTGGCATCGCCTGCCGAGACTTGCCGCTCGAACAGTTCGCCGAGTAATTTCACCGCGTCGGCGTTGCGATTCAGCGACAGAGATAAGTCCGCCGTCAGTTGCCGAACCACGTCATTTTCCGGATCGTCCCTCAGGACCTGCAGGTATTCTTCGAGCGCCTCGGCAGTCTTCCCTTTTTGCAGGAGTTTTTCCGCGCGCTCAATGCGCTTGCCCACTTCGGCTCGGTCCATGCGTCGCGTGATCTCAGGCATGCAAAAGGGGCGGAGTAAACCCTGCTCCGATTCTAGGAGTGCCCTCCACCCCCAGCAATGCGGTAACGCCACCCCGCGATTACGAAGGTCACAGTCCGACTCCCTTCCAACCGCTAAAGTTCTGTGTGTGCCACGGATCCAGCCGATGGGATCCCGCAGTCAGTCCCACTGCTTTGAAAGCTGATTAGTGTCGTTCATTTCACCTCCCGAAGTACCCTGGCTCTGACGGGCCAATGTCCCTTTCCTTGGTTGCTCACAGGCAACGACGGTTGCCGCTCTAAAGAGCTATCTTCTTTTTTAGGCTGGATCTTAGTGCCTCAAGCAAACAGGAGTCGAAGTTCAAGGTGAAGAAGGAAAATAAACAGCAAAAAGCTCTATGGCCCGAACTGGAACAACAGGAGAAAACCCGCGAGGAACTCCGCAAGAAGCTCTTGCACGAAGAACTGGAATGTGCGTTGCGGCTCGAAATTGTCGACCGCCTCATGACGGATCTGAAAGTCGACCCAGCCAGCTTTCGTAAGTTGTGGATTCAACCTCTCATTGCGGCCGGCGTAAGCCTCGATTTAGCATTGCTCTGCATCGCGCAATCTCACCATCAGCCAAACTGACAACTGCTCTTCGAGCATGTGGCAATGAGGCCTCGCCGCCCATAACCGTGCACATGGAAGGCTTCACTCCACCTCCAACATCGCCTGATAGCTCTTGTTCGGCCCCACCTCAATCTTCTGCGCATGCTCCAGCCGCTTCTCCAATAGCGATAGGTTCGCCCACTCCAGATCCCATCCATCCTCGATTGCCAGCACCCGATAGCGCCCCGGTAACACGTCGACCAACGTGAATGTCCCATCACTGTCGCTCTCATCCCGCCGGAACTTCGGCAGATTATTCTCCGCATCTTCCGGCACCAGCAGAATCATCGCCCCCGCAACCGGCTTCTTATCTCTCCGCGCTGTTCCCGTGATCTTCGACAGCGCCGACGCCATCTCGATCTCCAACTCCACCGGCTTCCCGCCGGTGATCTGCACGGTCTGCCCCGCAACCTGCGCGCCAGCAGCCTTCAGGCTCGACACAATCGAATTCGGCCCGTTCGTCGCGTATACCGAATACGTCCCCGGAGTCAGGAAATCGGTAGCAAAACTGATCTCGCCCTTGTCGCTGATGGTCGAGTCCAGCACTTCCCCGGCGCGGCTGTTCCAAAGCCTCACATATGCCTGCTCCGTCAGCTTCTGCCCGGCTTGCATCCGGACCACGCCTCCAATCGGAGTCACAGCCGGAGCACTCTCCGGGTCCACTTCCGCATCGTCTGTGAGATTAAGTAATGTCGAACGCTGCGCCCGGACGTTGGACTCTCCGACCGAGACTAGCTGCAACGCATATCGGCCCGGCGCCACTCCTCGAATCTCGATGGCATCCTCTACTGGAACCTGTCGCAGCGCGGTCTGATCAATCTTCGTATCGAAGATCTTCTGCTGCAGCGCCACACTCATGGGCTTTCCTGGGTTGGCGAGTGCCTGATCCACTCTCACACGCAGGGCCGGTACCGGACTCAATGTGAAATCAGCCGTGACGTCCTCGCCCTCGTTCAGCGCAATCTGCGACGCCGCTACCACATCCGTAACGCCAGGATAGAAAGTGGTGGGGTACGCAATATCGAACTCCGGTTTTTGCGAGAACGCAGAATTCCCCGCCGCCTCCGCTTGCTGCTGCAGTCCGCTGAACCATGGAGACGCTGACACCGCAACGTAATAGTATCCCGGCTCCAGGTGAGCAAATCGGTATTGCCCTCGATCATCGGACGCCGTCTGCGTCACAAGAGACGTCTGGCTCAATCCGAAACTTGCATCCCTGCGAAACAGATAGATGGTCGCACCGCCGACGGGCTCATGGTCATCATCCTCAATCACGCCCATCACACGCCCATCGGGGCGCAAGCGAAATACGATGTTCTCCGTGTTCAGCCCCGCTCCCACCACCGTTGCGCTGGAATAAATTCCATGCTGCTCGAAACCCTGCCGTCTGAAGCCTTTTGCCTGCGCATTGAGCAGATACTTGCCTCTGTCCGTGACCGTAAACACAAACGCCCCGTCATCCGCCGTGAGCAGCTTCTGTTCCGTCTCTTCGAAGTCCTCCGCCTTCCCGAACCACACCTCGGCCCCGGCCAGGGGATGCCCATTTACAACATTTACGACCTTCCCGGAAACGCGAAACTTCGCAGGAGCACTCTGTGCGAAAGCCTGCATCGCGACAACGGAAAAAAGCGCGAAGCAAACCAGCCTAGGGGGGAACAGCCGCCATCGGCTGTCCCGCGCGACAAGGCCCCGCTGCGTCGGCGCGGAGGCTGCACCTCTTTCCACCTTGCCCGCTCCGCCGGACAAACTCACTTCTCCACCGCCGTCAGCCCCAGATTCACCATCACCGTCCCGCGCCCCTGTACGCTGATCTGCGCCGCGTCCGAAAGATAAGCATTCACAACGTCCGGATCGGCATACTCCACCCCATCCCCACCATTCAGCGCCACAATCGTATAGTCTCCCGGCGCCACACCCGCAATCGTGAAGTTCCCCCCTGCCGCAATGGTCGACCGGATAGAGTTTCTCGCGCCATGCGCCTGCACTAGCAGCACAATCACATGTCCAGAGTCTCCCGCTGGCGTCACCTTTCCACTCACCGTCCCCGCGCCGTCGCGTACTACGACCTCGATCGGGGAAGGTTGCTCTCCCTCTACGACGGTAAGATCGTCACTGAGCAGATCGACCCCTCCCCTCTGCGCTGACTTCACCCACCAACCCCCATCTGTATTGATCTGTACTCTGTAGGTTCCCGGCGGAAGATTCGGAATCCCACCTGCTTGCCCTGTCCACACATTTGCGCGAAATTGCGAGACGGATTCCAGTTGCACAACCACTCCTGGAACACCCTGCGGCATGGATACTCTCCGTTCCGATCCAGTCCCGCCTTGCTCTCTCACAACCTCAAGGGGAATCGTAGTCGGCACTTTTAATGCTACGTGTAAATCCCTTTCATCCGCACGGATCACCACCGTACCCGATGCAACAAGATCCTTGCCGTCCGGTGTCTGCGCACTGACGCTGTACGTCCCGGCGGGGACGTTCACCTCAAACTCTCCGCCCTGCACCGCCACCATCTGCGTGTAGTCGACCTCGTCGCCGGCCTTTCTCTCGAAAGTCACAGTGGCAACGCCACTGTTCGCGCCTACACTGCCGTCCACGGTGTATAACGGTTCGCCGGCCAGCGCAAAACTCGCCTCCACCTCCTGGCCCGCGGCCACTTCGATGGGTGCCGCGGCGCTCATTTCCGCCACGCCCGGATAGAACACCTTGGCGAAAGTCTGCTCCCGGGCGTTCGCAATGCCCTTCTGGGTTAGCATTGCAATTGCGCTCTGCTCGACGGCCACATAGTATGTTCCCGCCTTCAGTCCAGCGATGCGAAATTCTCCCTCTTCGTTGGTGACGCCTCCCCGGTTCGATGGGTCGAGGCTCCACACCATCCGCCCTTCCAGATTCCTCCGTCCAAACACCTGGACATGAAACCCTTCCAGCGGTTGCTCGTCTTTTGTTGTCACACGCCCGCTGATCACGCCCCACGGCGTGAGTTTCAGAACAACATTCGGAGCGTCCTCGCCCACTCGCGCCGGAGTCGAACTCGCACCCTCATCCGCGAAAAATCCCGGCTTCATCACCGTCAGGAAGACAGCGCCCTCCCTCAGCCCCTCCAGCACAAAACGCCCGCCAGCATCCGTAAGCGCTGCGCTGCCGTTATGCCCCGATACCTGCACCAGCGCGCGCCGTACCGGCCCGCCTGTCACCGAATTGATGACGCTGCCCGACAGGAAGAAGTGCGCTTCCGCTTGGCTTTCCGTCGTCTCATCCGGAGGGGTTGGGACGCTTGAGTCTTGCGCCATGCCGCAACCGGCGACCAGACACACTTCGAGCGCCCAAACACCAACCCGGAATAACCCCCAACCAGAAGTGATCCTCACGCCAGTTTCTCGCCTGCAAGAAAACAATAAGACGTAATGTTGACAGACGCTACTGCATCGACCCAAGTTCCCAAGGTCACGCGCATCTCACAACAAAATGGGTGCCGGGTGCCCCACTTCCGGCCGATGTTGCCGGAAGTGCGGATGTTCGTGAGAGCAAGCCGCCCGCAAACCCTGCTCTCCCAGATGCGGACCGCCGTAGAACAGTTACCCATTCAATCAATTTTCACACTGCCTGGTAGCTACCCGCTGTGTTCTCTGCAGTCCTGCCTCAGCGGACTCAGCGTTAAGCAACCCTGATTCACCCGACGTCCATGCTATGTTGCAGCATGCCCACGGCGTTCGCCGCTCCTCCCGAGACCCATGAAGAAGGCCTTCGCCATCAACTCTCAGCATCCCAAATGGCTATGGTCGCCGTCGGCGGCTCCATCGGCACGGGACTGCTTCTCGGATCCGGCGCCGCCATGGAAATCGCCGGCCCAGCAGCCATCCTCAGTTTCCTCGCCGCCGCGTTCATCAACTGGACCGTCGCCATGGCCCTCGGAGAACTCGCCTGCGCCCATCCCGCCGCCGGGAGCTTCGGCATTTATGGCGATCTTTACCTGAACTCCTTCGCCGGATTCATCGCCCGCGCCGGATACTGGGCTGGCCTCGCCCTCGCTATCGGCACCGAAATGATCGCCGCCGCCACTTATATGGCCGAATGGTTTCCCGCTGTGCGCGCCTATGTCTGGATCATCCTCTTCGGTGCCGCCCTGCTCGCGGTCAATCTCCGCAGCGTCGGCTCCTACGGACGCATCGAATTCTGGCTCTCGATGATCAAGCTCGTTACCATCGTCGCCTTCATCCTGATTGGCGCCACATTACTCGCCTCGCGCCGCGCCACCCCCCAATACACCGCGCACGGCGGATTTTTTCCCAATGGATTTCTCGCGCCCGTAGTCGCTCTCACCTATGCGATCTACAGCTTCGGTGGCGTCGAAATGGTCGCCGTCACCACCGGCGAATCCCGCTCCGCCGAAGAAACCCCGCGCGCCGTCTGGATCACTTTCCTCACCCTCGCCTTCGTCTATGTCGGGGCCATGGTCATCCTTGTCGGCGTAATGCCTTGGAATCACGCCGGAGTCGGCGAAAGCCCCTTCGTCACGACGTTCCGCACGGTAAGGATTCCCCACGCCTCAGGACTGATGAACTTTGTCGTCCTCACGGCCGCGCTCTCCGGTGCCAATGCAACGCTCTACGTCGCCTCGCGCATGATCTTCTCTCTGGCCCGCACCGGATGGGCGCCGTCCAGCCTCGGCCGCCTCAATCATGAAGGCTCCCCCCAGAACGCCGTTCTGCATTCCGCGATCGGGATCCTCTTTGCTCTCGCTCTCGTCCTCTTCGCTCCCGAAAACGCCTTCCGCTATATGCTGGGCGCCGCTTTCACAGGGATGATTCTCTCCTGGCTGGTCTCCCTCCTCGCCCACATCAACTTTCGCCGACGGCGTTCATCCGACGATCTGGCAGCCCTCCCGCTCCGCTCGCCGCTTGGAAGCTGGGGATCTTTCTTCGGACTTGTCGCTGTCACCGTTGCACTGGCGCAAACCTGGCTGCATCCCCTGATGAATCTGTACAGTGGTTTGGCCTTGCTGGCTGCATTGTCTCTTTGCTACGTATTTCTTCGCGCCAAACCTACCCATCGCAGTTCCGCGTAGGAGGTTTCCCCTGGGCCTCGTTTTTGGATCCCTTCTCTCGCGAACCTCAACCCAGTTCCCCTGTGGTTCTCGGGTTCCTTGTGGTGAGTTTCGTTTGCGAGTCGAGTTTGGTTTAAGTCCGCCTTACCGTAGAGGGTTGAAGCATCCCGGCGCTGCGCGCTTTGAGATGCGCTAAACTTGCTCCCGGAGACGCGATGAATTGCTCGATAGCCATCTCCGCAATCATTTGTACCATCGTCATCGTGCCTGATGTGTCCGCCCAGCAGTCCTTGACTAGTCAATCGACTGCATCTCGCGCCGAACTCTGCGCCCAGGTCGACACCCTCCCCCGAGCCGTCCAGCGAGGCTGTGTCGATAAAGTCCGCGAGTTCCTCGCCGCCAACGGCATCGACAGCAAAAACGGCAGCGAATCCGAAGCTCTTGTTACCGCCATTCGCACTGGCAATAAAGAACTTGTCGAGATACTCATTGCTGCCGGAGCCCCGGTGAACCCCTCGGAAACCAAGCTCTGGCCTCCACTCTCTGACGCCGCCTTCACCAAGCACTTCGACATCATGAAGCTGCTGATCGCCTCCGGAGCCAAAGTCGATGCCCCCGACCATCGCGGTTCAACTCTTCTGGTTAGCACCGGCTTCTTCGATCCCAACGTCACAACAATTCTTCTAGAAGCCGGAGCCGATCTCAATGCCGCCGATCGCGAGGGCCAGACTGCTCTGATGAAGGCCTCAGATCGCGGCCTTAAACAGACGGTCAAAATCCTGATCGACCATCACGCCGACATCAACCAGAAAGACGTCATGGGACGCACAGCCCTTATGCACGCCGCCGCCGGTCGATACTCCACTGCCATCCCTCTCCTTCTCGAAAACGGCGCCGACCCCAACGCCCGCGATTACGAAGGCAACTCCGCGCTCGACCTCGCCGACAAATCCAACAACCTCGGCGCTATCGCCATGTTGTCGCTGGCGGTAAAGCGTTCCCGCTGACGAACAGCCACAAACATTCATTTCACGGGGATTGTCATGAGTGCAGTCGCGATCGCTGCGTTGGTGTTCTCCGCGCTCTCTGCGGAAGTTCTCAGCGATCTCTGCGGTTAGATCTTTTTTGAGGCGACAAAAAAGGCGCCGGAAGACCCGGCGCCGTTGAGAACGTCTCGCGAGATGCGGTCAAGCGAGAAGGCAAAATGTGCTACTGAAAGCTGATAGCTGAAAGCTCACTTACTCTCCGCCACCCCCGGCGACGGAGCTCCAAAATCCCGGCGGCCGTTCGCCACCGCCTTTGCTCCACGCGCTGACGGCTGATTCACCGCCGCCGTCCCGTACCGCTCCAGCAGCATCGGAGCCATCGCATTCTCGGCTTCCTTCACGAAAATCATCTGGTTCTCCGAAGCCATGTCGACGCGCACAAAGTCCCCCAGCTTCACCTGCCCGGTGGCGACCAGGTTTGCCAAAGGAAACACCAGGTTCCGCTCAATAGCCCGCTTCAAATGCCGCGCGCCATACCGCGGATCGGTCCCTTCCTTCAGCAAGTATTCCTTCACCGCCGTAGTACAGTTGAACACAAACTGATTCGTACCCGCGGCCATCAGCACGCGCTGCTGCACCATCCCCAGTTCGATATCCAGAATCTGCGACAGGTGCTCATCGCGCAGCGTCTTGAACACCACGACCTTGTCGATGCGGTTCATGAACTCCGGCGTAAATTTCCGCCGCGCCGCCTCGACTGCCGTCCGCTGGATCTTGTCGTCGAACGCCTCATCGACCTCCACCACCTTCGGCGCGAACCCAAACCCGCCATCGGCCAGATTCATCATCTCTCCGGCCCCAAGGTTCGAGGTCATAATGATGATGCATTGCGACAAATCGACGCGCCGGTTATCGCCCAGCGTCAACGTCGCCTTGTCCAGAATCCCCAGCAGCAGTTGCCACAACGAGTCCGATGCCTTTTCAATCTCGTCAAACAGCAGAATCGACAACTTCAATTTCTCGGTGAACCACTGATTCAATGCTTCCTGCGTCAGCAGCGGATGCGTCTCCCGATGTCCCAGATATCCCGGAGGCGATCCAATCAGCTTGGCAATCTCATGCGAGTGCTGGAACTCCGCGCAGTCGATCTTGATGCAAGCCCGCGCATCCCCAAACAGCGCCTCGGCCATCGCCTCGACCACCCGCGTCTTCCCTGATCCGGTCGGCCCCAGAAACAGCAGATTCCCCACCGGACGCCCCGGCGGATTCAGTCCCGCCAGAAACATCTGATAGATCTCCACGACCTTCTCAATGGCCTGATCCTGTCCCACGATCCGGCGGCGAAGGGCTGCTTCAAACTCTCCTGCATCGTTGCTGCGTCTGTTCGGATCGAGCACTGTGGCGAGATTCGTTCTCATAAGTTCGTTGCCCGCTTCTTGCCGGACGTTCCCTTTCGGCCGTTTAGGCTCTCCTATTGAGATGTTTCTCCGGACTTTGTAGGCCAAACGTCGTCTTTTGGACTACCGTCTTGGAAGCCCCCAGAGTCTCCAAGAACTTGGCATCCGTTACTCACGGAATAAGCAAACGCCTAGCCACCCCCCAGCGGAAATCCCCAAAACTCAAAAGTCTTTTATTCGCGTCGACTTAGACCCTATCGCGCGGGATTCTCCACTTCCCGTCCTCCGCCTCCTGAGAACCTGAGGGAAATACTTTGCACCATCACGGAAGGAACATGTACAGCCGTATACCACGAAGAGGCAGCCGCCTCGGCTGTCTCGCGACGGCGAAGCCAAGCGCACCCCGCAACGATCCTCGTCACCAAGCATCCCGCACCGAAAACCGGAAATCCAACCGCGGACCACTGACCATGCCCAACCGTGTTACGCCACCCGTAACTAGCGGCAACTCAACCCCACCTCTACCATCGCCTTGTAAACGGGGAGGATCGCTTGCGCCTTTCGTCTGTCCGGATCATCGCGGGAACTTCTTGTCTTCTTTTCGGCGCTGCTGCCTGGCGCCTGGCACCTCACTCAGCCAACGACTTCGTTGCTCAGGCCCAAACGGCCAAACCCGCCGTCGCCACCCAGAACACGGGCAAGTTACAGACAGCCAGCGTGACTACCAAGCCCTCCATCCCCGATCCGAAACCCCTGGCCGCGCCGGGCACCGAAGTCTACACCGCCAGACGCGGAGAAGCTATCCCCACCGTCGCCCGTCGCTACCTCTCGAAGACCTCCTATCTCACGTCCTCCGAGCTAGCCGATGCGATACGTCAGGTCAATCACAAGTCCGATTCGAGCAACATCCTCAAAGCCAACGAAAACATTGTCATTCCAGGAATCATCTCCGCCCCCGTCACTGAGAAGACCATTCCCATCGCCAAGGACTTCGAAGTCCGCGCCATCTATCTCACCGGATTCATGGCTGGCAGCGAGCACGGCCTGAGGGTCATCAAGCACTGGCGTGAAGTCGGAGGCAACGCCGTAGTCTTCGATATCAAGGACTCCGACGGTAGCGTCACCATTCCCTTTGAGCATCCGCTGCTCGGACCGCACCCGGTTTATCTCCACGACGTTCCGAAGCTTGTCCACTTCCTGCACCGGCAAAACATGCATGCCATCGCCCGCATAGCCATCTTCCGCGATGAGCGCCTCGTCGTGAATCACCCCGACCTGGCCGTCCAGTCGAGAAAGAATCACACCGCGTGGCGCGAAAACGGCAAGCTAGTTTGGACCGACCCCTCCAATCCTAAAGTGCAGGACTATGACATCGCGCTGGCGAAATATGTAGCCGGACTCGGAGTGGACGAAATCCAGTTTGATTACGTGCGCTTCCCCGCCGAAGGCGACCAGAAAGACGCTATGTTCGTCTTCCAGAAAGACCAACCGGAGACGGCGGCAGCCGAAACAGAGCCATCAGTCAGCCCGGATTCGACGTGCCTGGTCCCAGCTCTGAAGCCTCGCCACAAGAAAGGCACCAAAGGCGCCACCACTGCATCGACAGAAGCTCCCAAGATGCAAAAGGGCCCATGCCCGGTCGCGAAGAAACCCCTCGGCCCTCAGCGTTCCGACGTAATCACCGCCTTCCTCAAGAAGGCTTATAGTGAGCTCCACCCCACAGGCGTCCTCCTGAGCCTCGACGTTTTTGGCGTCATGGCCTGGCAACGCCCCATTGACCTCTCCCACACCGGCCAGGACATCGTGAACATGGCCCACTACTGCGACGTCCTTAGCCCCATGATCTATCCCTCGCACTTCTTCGGCATGGACGGCA
>Ga0335077_10005260_pt1 | contig 15864 bp, 13 predicted proteins | sample Lox_Sample_31_FD_207151 | JGI IMG/M metagenome (GOLD analysis project Ga0335077, IMG submission 207151) | Soil microbial communities from Loxahatchee National Wildlife Refuge, Florida, United States - Lox_Sample_3.1 | ecosystem: Environmental > Terrestrial > Soil > Wetlands | place: USA...
GCGAAACCGGTCAGCGCTGGCGCTTCTCGGCTCTGTGTAATAGACAATCCGGCTCGTGGCCTCTAATTGCGCGACCTCGATCGGTAGGTTTTCTAGTTGGACGTTTGCTACGTGATATTCCAAATCCATAAGAGGGTTATCAGGCAGATTCCCGGAAAACAAATCCTTGCTTTCTCTCTTCGAGACTACATCTCGTTGAAGATTCGCGTCCGGCATCCGCCTGTGGCGATGATAGTTGGACATAGAGTGGTTTGCGGGCAGGTACCGGCCCACACCTCTTAAGTTGACAACGAGTTTAACTCGCAGAGCGAAAATCCCCTTCTTTGATCGTGATTAAACAAGTATTCTCCAGCCTCGTAAGTAAACCAGCTCGGCGACGCAAATAATCAGGCCCAGCACACCCGCACCCGCGAATTCACACGCCGTCCTCCATCGCTTGAGGCGCCGCTCCCTCGGAGTGGTGAAGAGCGGCATTCCGACGACTAGCGGAATTGAAAACTCTTTGCCGGTATCTCAGATCCACCAGGAACGCCACCAGGAACCCGAACACCACTCCGCCGGCTGCTGCACTTCCCCCGAGTTGAGCGCGCTTGGGGCTCGACGGCACCGTCGGAAGGCTTGGCGGTTCCAACAGCCGGAATTGTTCTCCGCCTTGCTGTTGTTCCAGGCTTGTTGCCAGTTGCGATTGCTGCTCTTTGCTGAGCATATCCGCATACTGCGTTTTTACAAGTTCGACGTCGCGCATGAGGCTGGCCAGTTGCTGTTCGCGGACCGGCGTCTCGTTTAGCCGGGTTTCGTATTGCGCAACCCCCAGCTTCAGCTTCGTTTCATCGCGTCTGAGGTTCTCCAGCTCCAGTTGGTTCGCCTGCAACTGGCTTTTGAGCTGGGCCATGCTGGCCGTTTCTGCCGTGGGCGCGCTTCCGACCTGGATTGGCGCTCCCGCCGGCTTCATTTTCTGCAGCAACGCCTCGGTCCTCGCGATATCGACATTGAGCTTTCTCACGTCGGGATCATCAGGCCCGTGTAGGTTGACCAACGATTTTCTCTCGCTTCGGAGACGAGCCAGCCGCATTTCCGTACCCAGAACCGCTTCGTCCGTGACCTCTGAGTCGGGTGCATCCGGGTGGGTGCTGGCAGCCGCGTGTCCCGTGTCTGTCGTCGAGAAGCCGTGTAACGTATTGATCAGCGATTCGAGATATACCTTCTGCTGCTCGGCTCGCGCAATCGCTGAAGTCGTGTTCTGCAACTGCGTCTGCAGGCCGCCCATAATCGCCAGGTTGCCCTGCTGTTGTTCGGGCAGTTCGCCCAGATGCTGCATCTTGAAATCCCGAACTTTTTGTTCCGCATCCGCGAGTTTCTGCTGGACCGATTCCAAATGCTCTTTCAGGAACTTAGTCGTATTGATTGCCTGGTCTTCCCGGCCCTTGACGTTGTTCAAAATAAATAGCGAAGCGAGCCGGCTCGTGACTGTTTGCGCGATCAGCGGATCTTCTGCCGTGAAGGAAAGCCGGAACGAATCGGATTCTTTGTTGGTCGAGGTCGGAGCCGGAGCCAGCGGCTCAATCTTGATAAAGCTCAACATCAGGTCCAGCACTTCCTCGGGGGCTCTCCGCTTCCGCTCTTTTGGGTAAAGATGAAACTCGTCGATTAACGAAAACAGGCGGGTCCGCGACAAGACTTCGCCTCGCATGGTCTCCAGGTCTTTAGTCAGATTTGTCGTCGACGTTGGAGTCACGTAGCGTTCCGGAACCTGTTGCTGTGCAACGATGATGGTTGCCTCAGACGTGTACCGGTTGGGGGTGCGATCCAAAAACGCCAGCCCCCCCAGGATTGCAACCGAGGCGGCCGCCAAAAACCACCATCGACGGTGGATCAGAACTGCACCCAGCCGCAAAAAGATTTCGGCTGGATTGGCCTCGCCCTCAGGGCTTGCAATATTTTCGGTGAGTTCGTTGTCGTTCATGCCAAAGTACCGCTATTCCCCATCGAGACAGAACCGCCCTTTCGGTTTCGGCTCCTCCTCATTGTCCACGTTCGCTGTTTGCAGTTCAGTCGCCATAGACTAATAAAAAAAGTCCTTATATTTTAATGACATACGGCCGATGTTCCCTGTCCGGCGCGACTGTTTTTCCCACTCCGGGGAAAGCGCGTTGGAATCCGTCTCAATTTCTCGAATTTTACGCCCGAAATTTGATATCTCCGAAATCGGTCCGTCTGAAGTCACCGTCGAATTTTCCGCCGGATCCGAGCGGTCGTAATGGGATGACCCGATTTTGACCGCAACCGTGGCTGGCACCTAAGGAAGGTCGTTCTGGGACGATTCTTTCGATGATTCGGTCTTACGACGCGAAGACGGCGGCTCGGGGCTCGGCCCACGTCGCCGGAAGAGCCATCCTGGGGGACACCGCCTGTCGAACCGGGCGCACCCAATCCCGCTCGATTTCCGCGGCAACCGCCCGCTGCAACAGACTGATCGCGACCACGAGTCGAAACCCGCCTTTAAATTGCGTCACGATCCCTTCCACGCCCGCCAGCGGGCCTCGCTCCACCACCACCGTTTCCCCAATCCCCAGGTACGGATGCGGTTGCGTATACACACCCGATTGCAGCGTGCACCAGAGATTTTCCAACTCCTGCTCGTCCACTGCCTGCGGTGCTTTTCCCACTCCTACGATCTGCACCACTCCAGGCGTGGCCAGGATCGGCAGCCGCCGGTTGGGATCGAAGCTGCAAAATACATATCCCGGAAAGAGCGCTCGTTCCATTCGCTTGATCCGGTCCGACCACCGCGTTTCCACTTGGTAGGTCGGGAGAAACTCGGCATAGCCTTTTTGGCCGAGCAGGGTCGCGGAAGTGCGCTCGAAATTCGATCTGACCCGTACTGCAAACCAGGGATGCTGCGATTGAAACCGCGACCCGCAATTCAGATCGGAACTGGCCGGAGAGGACATGAGATTGAGCTTAACCTCCGTAACTGCCTTTGCTTCTAAGACTTTCCACGCCGCCAAAGATTCAGGCTACTCCTGAATGATGACCGATCGCTCCGATCTCCGTCAAGGATATACGCCCTTGATGCGGTCCTAGGACTCCCACCAACCGTGCCTCTTTCCGCCGTCGTAAGCCTTTCGTATTCAGCAGTTTAGACCGCATGTGGTGGTCATGGACCCATTCGCCGCCCCACTCGTCGCCCGCGGGAAAATGGCACCGTCGCGAAATATGCGGCGGGCGGCGTTCCACTGACGCTGGTTTGCGCGACCCGGGGAGAGCGCGGGTCCACCTCTGGCCTTTGCTCGGCTGAGGAACTCCCGCGGAGCAGAGAGGCGGAGCTCCGTGCGCTGCTCGCGCACGCGCCGCCGGACGAAGTTCGACGGGAACTGGTGAAAGTCATTCGCGCGGCATCCCCAAGCTCACGACGTACTCCGCCCCGGTTAAGACGAAGAAGTAGGTATCATTCCTCAGCACGGCAAATGGGGTACGGCAGGAAACGCATCCCCCAGACCACGAGCCACTGTAGAGCAGCAAATGGGATCATCGCCAGCTCCTCCGGTCTCCGCTTCTTGTCATATGCACGCACCCGGTCAATAGCATGCTTGAATAGTGTCGCCGGACCGCCGATGTTGGCAGCATCGTTTGTATTTGCGACCACTACCGCAAGGGCAAGACCAATTGCGGCCCGCGTGAGGCGTACCGGCATGCGTTGCCGCGTGCGGCATTATTCTGGACGGACGGAATCCGATACTGCGTAGGCGCACACCGCAAAGATCAGAGTGACTGCAATGGCTGTTAGAACGATGCTGATCCCAAATGATCGCCGAGCGCTGCTGACACTTCTATACTTTCCAAAAGATAATTAGCAGTGCTTCACCGGGAGAAACCCGGGGTGTACGAGAGTGCCCGCGACTCGCGGTTTTCGGTGGATGGAGCCGAGTGGCGCATGCGCGGCCCGGCGCTTACTGTTTTGGTGCGCCTTTGGCGTTGGGGCCGCCGTCTTCGGCATTGCCGACGAACACGGTGCGGCCGTCGGGCAGCTTCACCGAACGCGAGTTGCACGTGTTGGTGGCGTCTTTGGCGCGGAAGCCTTCGATGAAGATCTCATCGCCCGGCTTCAGCGTGTTCTTGCTCCAACCCTGGCGGGTCAGGCCGTTGGGGGCTCCGCCTTCGCATTGCCAGTGGGCAATCGCTCCACTTTCGTCCTTCACGTCGAGATACAGCCACACATGCGGGTTCAACCATTCGACCTTGGTGATCGCGCCTCGCAGGCTCACCGGCTTCGAGGCGTCAAACTCGGCGGCAAAAGAATGATGGGCGAACGCCGGGGCAGCCATCCCCAGCAGCAGACCCGCAAACAGCAAAGACAACGTGGTTTTCATCGTGGCGCCTCCACAGGAGGAATTCTCTGGGAGCGATCATAGCATACGCATTCGCAAGAGGATATACACTCGAAAGAGCCATGCGCACGCCCGTCAACCTTTCCATATTGGCATTCTGCGCGGTTCAAACGTGGGCTCAAGCCACGGGCGCGCCGCCGAACCTGCCGCCCGGCCTCTACGCCATCATCCATACCTCGATGGGCGCCATTACCGCCCAACTTTTCGAAAAAGAAACGCCGAACACGGTGCGCAATTTCATTGGGCTCGCGCGCGGGACCAGACCTTGGCTGGATCCTCAAACGCACAAGGCCACGACGCGGCCGCTGTACGACGACATCACCTTTCACCGGGTGATTCCGAATTTTATGATTCAGACGGGCGATCCGACGGGAACCGGCGCGCACAACTGCGGATTCGTCCTCAAAGACGAGATCGTGCGTGGATTGAAGTTCGACCAGCCCGGCCGGCTCGCCATGGCCAACATCGGGCAGCCGAACACGGGAGCCTGCCAGTTCTTTATCACGGAAAAACCGTTTCCAAACGGAAACGGCATGTACACCATCTTCGGGCAGGTGGTAAGCGGGCTAGAGCTCGTCGGCCAGATTGCACGCGTGAAGCGGGACGGCAACGACAAGCCGAAGATGCCGGTGATGCTGACCCACATCGATATCGTGCGCGTCGTGGAGACCCAAGTGCCGGGACATACTGACGCCGGATACGGCGTTTTTATTAATGGCGGTGGGTATATTTTGACTCTCGCGGACGTCGTTCAGGGATGCGCCGAGGTCCACTTACAAAAGGGAGGGAAGCTGGAAACCGCGGCCGTGGACCGGCAGAATGGCCTCGCGGTTCTGCGTTCCGGAGGCCGGCGGGAGGCCTTCGCCGTGTTGCGCGCTGGGGAAGGAGTGGCGGCGCAGGACCCGATCTGGACACTCGGCCCTGCGCCCGCGGTAGTGGGCGCCACCGCCGACAGCCACGGCGACAACCGCTATCTACAGTTGACCGTCACCGCTTCGCCGGGCGGAAAGGGCACACCGGTGCTGGACACAAGCGGGCTCCTCGAGGGCGTGATCTCGGACGAGAGTACGCTTGCGAACACCGTGGCCATCAAGGCTTCGGTGATTGCCGGTTTCCTGGAGGCCTCGAACGTACCGTATACGGCTACTCCCGCCGGAGGAGCGGCTGATCATACCGCGGCGGTGGACCAGGCGCGGCGGAATACCGTTGGACTCGAGTGCTGGAAGTAGCCAAATGGCGCTGCCGGATCTACCGGCGCGGGTGGCCGTGGTCACGGGCGGCTCGCAAGGCATCGGCCGTGGAATCGCGCTTGCGCTAGGCGATGCGCACGCGACCGTCTATGTGACCGGACGGAGTCGCACACGCCTCGAACGCGTGGCAGCGGAGATCGGCGAGCGCGGCGGCTGTGGAGTGGCGCTGGTTTGCGATCACACCGATGACGGCCAGGTGAGCGCGGCATTTGAGCGCGTCAAAGTCGAGCAGAAGGGGCTCGACCTGCTGGTGAACAATGTCTGGGGCGGATATGAAGCGCATCCGGAAGGGATACGTCCCAAGCCTTTTTGGGAACTCGGCCTCGACGATTGGGACGCCATGTTCGTGCGCGGCCTGCGGCCGCATTTCGCCTCCAGCCGGCTGGCGGCGCCGCTGCTGATCGCGCGGGGATGGGGATTGATCGTGAACACAATCGCCTGGGCGCGCGGCAAATACCTGCTTCAGATCTACTACGACATGGCCAAGCAGGCGGCCGTGCGGATGGCTTACGCCATGGCGCTCGAGCTGAAGCCGCACCAGGTGGCGGCGATCGCACTGGCCCCCGGCTTTGTCCGTACCGAGCGCGTCATGGCGGCGCATGCGGCGCACCCATTCGATTTGAGCGGCACCGAATCGCCGGAATACATCGGCCGGGCGGTGGTACACCTGCTCTCCGACGCGGATCTGATGAAGCGCACCGGCCAGGTCTTCACGGTTGGCCAACTCGCACGCGAGTACCGCTTCACGGACGTCGACGGCCGCCAGCCGCCGCCGTTCGAAATGCCGCCGCAACTCGCGATGGATTGAGGCCCGGCCGGCGAGGGGCAGGATCTCTGCCCCCGCAGTCAGGATCGGCCGGAAGACTTGCCGGTGGTTTTGCTGGTGGTGACGGTGCCGCCTTCCGGCTGGCTTTCGACATACATGATGTTCGGCGCTTCGTTGCGCGAGGTCACCTTCGGATTGGCGGTGGCTTCGCCGTGAAGCTCATACCGGAAGACCACAGACACGGTCTTATTGGCACAAGCTGACTTCACTTTCGCGGCGTGAATGGCTTTCTCCACGGGCGGGGTGAGCAGCTTCGGTCCATCGCCCCAGGCGGAGACCACCTGGGTGTCGATCTTCTCGGGGACGCCTTGAGCGTTTACGTGTGTCCAGGTCCAGACAGAACCATCCACATGCTCGCGCAGCGCGGCTTGCGGAAATTCCGGGGCAGCCAGATTTTCGAAACAGGCCAGCCCATCGGTATTGGAAGGTTGTTGCGCTCTCACGTTGAAAGACGTCAGGAGCGCGGCACCGGCGACAAAGAGAATCGTGCGCATATTCATCTCCATTTGCATTCGAGCGGCGCCCGGCGCCGAGAGGTACCGCCCTTTTCTATTTAAGCTCACGCGGGAACCGCATTGTCCAAAGCTGGTATGCTTGCGTACGTTTCGACTCACATTTCGTACGAGTTCGCTCTTGGAGCCGATGGAACTTCAATGGCATTGTAGTTCTGGTGAAACGCGGTCCGATCATTGCGGGAGCGCTGTTAACAATCTTCGCGCCGGGCGCGGAAGGCAAGAATCTTCCGATTACTCCGGGCAAACTGCCTGACGGAACGGTCGGAACCAGTTATTCACAAACTCTACAAGCCGGCGGGTGTGGGCCGGGTTGTCAATGGTCCTCGTCGGGAACGCTGCCGCCGGGTTTGTTATTGGGCGCCACGAGCGGCGCCATCTCCGGGAAGCCGAGTGCAGCCGGCAGTTTCCCGTTCACGATCCTGGTGGCGGACTCGAAGTTGGACTCCGGTTCTCAGAGATACACGATCAACGTCAAAGGCGATCCGCCGACCATCACGACGGGATCGCCGCTCCACGCAGGCCAGGTGGGGACACCCTATTCGCAAGCGTTGGCTGCGTCAGGCGGCAGCCCGCCCTATACCTGGTCGGTGACGGCGGGCGCTCTGCCGGGCGGCATCTCGCTCGATCCTTCCAGCGGGGCTCTCAGCGGCACTCCCACGGCGGCAGGTAATTTCACATTCACGGTGCAGGCAGCGGACACCAACGCCACGTTCGGGAGCAAAGCGTTCACGCTGGCGGTCGCGGCTGCACCGGGGCCGCCCCTCACCATCACCACCGGCGCCGCGCTTCCAGGCGGGACGGTGGGCGCCTCTTATTCGCAAACGATCGCAGCGTCGGGAGGGACGCCTCCGTACACGTTCTCGGTGACGAGCGGCTCAGTGCCCGCGGGGCTTTCGCTGAATGCAGCCGGAATTCTGGCCGGCACGCCGTCTGCCGCCAGCAATTTCAGTTTCACGGTGCAGGTGAAGGACGCGAGCGGCGCGACCGCGAGCCAGGCATTCACGCTGGCGATCATCAACAACATACTGAAGCTCACGATTACAACCACACAACTGCCGGCGGGGACGGTCGGCGTTTCCTATTCGCAATCGGTCGCGGCGACAGGCGGCATTCCGCCGTATAACTGGAGCGTCACCAGCGGCACATTACCGGCGGGGCTTTCGCTGACGGCACCGAATGGCGCGATCACGGGAACGCCATCTTCCGCCAACACGTTCAACTTCACGATGCAGGTAGCGGATACGAGCGGTGCGACCGCCAGCCAGGCCTTCACAATCACCATTACCAGCAACACACCAAAACTGACGATCACCACGACGTCGCCGCTTCCGAACGGTATGGCCGGAACGGCGTATTCGCAAACGTTGACCGCGACGGGCGGCACACCGGCCTACAAGTGGTCGGTTACCAGCGGGGCCCTTCCCGATGGGCTTGCGCTCGATTCCGGAAGCGGCACGATCAGCGGAACGCCGAGCAAGACGGGGGCATTTCCCTTTAGCGTGCGGGTTACCGATCAGACAACCGCCGCAGCCGATCAAGCCTTACAAATCACGATCGGGAATGCGCCGCCGGTTCCGACACTGGCATTCACAGGCGTGCCCGATTCAGCCACTTCCGGGCAGCAGACACCGTTCGGCCTGGTGCTCTCATCCGCGGCCAGCCAAGCGGTCAGCGGACAAGTGACCCTGAGCTTCAAGCCCGATGCCACCGTCGCCACCGACGATCCGGCAATCCAGTTCGCGAACGGCGGCCGGACCGCCCAGTTCACCATAGCGGCCGGGAAGACCACCGCCGTATTTTCGGTGAGCTCGATGGCATTTCAAACCGGCACGGTGGCCGGGACCATCACGCTGGCGGTGACCTCGAATCTGTCGAGCGGAAATTTGAGCCGGACGGTGGTGGTGGGGCGCGCGGCGCCGGTAATTCAGAGCGCCACCGTGGCTCCAAACGGCTCCGGTTTTCAAGTCCAGCTTTCCGGATTCTCGAACACGCGCGATCTCGCCGCCGCGAGCTTTCACTTCACCGCGGCATCGGGCCAGGCGTTGCAAACATCGGACCTGTCGGTCAACCTCTCGTCTCAAGCCAGCCAGTGGTACGGCGGCAGCACGTCGACGCAGTTCGGCGGACAGTTCCTGATCGTCGTCCCCTTCACCGTGCAGCAAGGCGCTGAATCGGGGCTGTCGACGGTGAGCGTGCAAATCCAAAACGGGCAAAGCACGTCGGCAGCAGCAACGGCGAAGTTCTGAGACCTCCCGGTAAAGCCGGGCTTTCCTCTTGACGCGCGCGCGATTACCATGGAGTGGGTAAATTCCCTATGGCGAAGCGCGTCGCAACGTTCTCCGCAGCCATCGCGGTGCTGGTCGTGGCAGCTTGCTCGGAAGCGCCCAGGACCATCGAAGCCAAAAGCAATCCGACTACAAAACAGGAAGCCCGTGCCGCCCCCGTCACGGCCAAGACAGCTTTCTACGAAATGTATAAGCCCGCCCGCACGTGGGCGCCTGATTTCATGCTGCTCACCATGACCAGCAACGAGGTCCCGGGCGTCACAAGCGAAGGCGGCAAGTTTGGGATGTGGACCGCCATCCTGGTTTCTCCCGCTCGCAACGAAGCGCGGACGTTCACCTATTCGGTGGTGAATTCCGGCTCCACGATTCATAAGGGCGTGGACGTATCCGCGGCACAATCGTGGAGCGGGCCAACGCCCGCCAGCCGTCCCTTCCAGACGATGGATTTTGCCGTGGACTCCGACGGCGCTTATCAGACCGCCTCAGCCAAAGCGGCCTCCTGGCTGAAGCAGCATCCTGATAAGAAGCCGGCGTTCACGCTGGCGAATGCCTCACGGTTCCCGACACCCGTTTGGTACATCCTGTGGGGAACCAAAACGGCGGGTTATAGCGCTCTGGTGAGCGCCACGACCGGCACCGAGGTGAAAACGAAGTAAAGTCCGGGTCTCATTTGAGCTCGATCTGAATCTCGACCGCCGTGCGATCGCCGATATTCTCGGTCTGGTGCTGGTACGCATTGCGAAACGCGACCTCGCCCGGGTGGCGGGGATTGTCCACGGTGCGTCCATCCGCGAGCCGCATCGTGGTGTGCAGCTCGGTCAGATACACCACCACATACGAGCGGTGGCGGTGCATGGGACCGCGCAGGTGCGGCTCCAGGGTAGTGCGCAGGACGCGCACGCGATCGTTGTCGATGGGCACCTGGTGATGCGTGGGGTCCGCCTCGACGGGGTCCGGCGCGGTCATGGGGGCGGGTTGAGCCTTCGGCGCGTCGGGCTTTAATTCGACCACGATCGCCTCCAACGGCTGATCCGACAAATTTTCTTCCGCTTGTTTCGTAGGTTCGCGATACACCACCTCGCCGGCTTTTGTCACCCGCTCGTGAATGTCTGTCAGGCATACCAATACCGACGCCGGATGCTCGTGCATCGGGATCTTTTCATGCGGGACCGCCTGGACGCGAACCACCCGTACCCACGGGTTGTCGATCTCGACTTTTCCCTGTCCATTCGCGATAGCCGCGAAGCCCACGACCAGTGGGATCGCCAACTTCCATAGATTCCGGCGCATTCCGCCGAGACTATATCACAGGCTTTGGGCGTGCTATAGTGATCCGGCGATCCATGGCTCCGTACATGAAATGCTGGATCAAAGCCGCCGTGGCTGCGGGGCTGTTCGCCGCCGCACCGGGCACAGCTTCCGCCCAGTGGCCGCCGCACCCAAGCCGGCAGCGGGATCTCGAAGGCCCGGCACCGCGAGCCGTTGACGGGCACCCCGATTTTTCGGGCATCTGGCGATTTGTCGACAGCCCCGATGCGCGGCAAGGCCCGCCGCCTCCTCCGGGCGTGGGGACGATCGGGATCGGCTTGCGGGCGCGCGGGCTGAATCAGTTCTTCGACATCGGGTCGACGCTCCCTAACGGCCTGCCGTTCCAACCGTGGGCGGCGGAGCTCCGGAAACGCCGGGTGGCGGACAACAACAAAGACAATCCGGATGCGCACTGCCTGCCGCTCGGCCTCATGCAGTTGCACACCCACCCGGAGCCGCGAAAGATCATCCAGGCTCCGGGCGTGATCGTCATTCTGTACGAAGCCAATGGCGGCATCCGGCAGATCTTCACCGATGGCCGGCCGCTTCCAAAGGATCCGCAGCCCTGGTGGTACGGGTATTCGACGGCCGGGTGGGACGGCGACACCCTGGTCGTCCGGACCAACGGTTTCCGCGACGACGTGTGGCTGGATGTCGAAGGCAGCCCGCTCACCGACGCCGCCACGATGACGGAGCGTTTTCGCCGGGTGAATTTCGGGAGCATGCAAATCGAAATCACCGTGGATGACCCCAAGGCCTACACCAAGCCGTGGACGGTTACGGTGAATCACAGGATCATGCTCGACACGGACCTGATCGAGTTCGTCTGCAACGAGAACGAGCGAGACGTTCCGCACATGAAGTAGGGCACCCCCTGATCTGCCCGCGTTTGTGAGAGAATCCTCCTCAGCACGTCGGAGGAGTTCGCCATGTTTCGAACATCCCGGCTCTTTGGGGCTCTTCTTGCGATAGCCGCGGTTCCGCTGATCGCGCAAAAGGCCGGCCCCGCGGCCTGGCAAAACGACCTGACGGCCATCGGCCCCGCGGATTGGAACTACGACTTGGCGGCGCACCTGCTGGAGCGCGCCGGTTTCGGTGGAACCCCGGAGGAGATCCGGGCGCTCGCGATGCTGACGCCTAAGCAGGCGGTCGCGCGCCTGGTGCGCTTCGAAGGCGCCGGCACCGGCAACCCGCCAGCTTTCGATGAATCCGGAGTCCACGATCCCGGCCTGGAACCGTTTCCGCCCAGCCGCCCCGCCGTTACCGATCTGGCCAAAGAAAAGGGCGAGGCGCTCGGCATCAAGGTGAAGCCCAACGGCAATCGCCGCCTGCAGCCGATTGTCGACGAGTTCTTCTATTGGCTGCGCGCCAGCGCGCTCGAAACCAACCGCGTCGCCTACTGGTGGGCCAACCGCATGCTGACGAGTCCTCGGCCGCTGCAGGAAAAGATGGCGCTGTTCTGGCATGGCCATTTCGCTTCGAATGAAGCAAAGGTTCGGGACTATCGAAAGCTGCTCGGACAGCTCCAACTGTTTCAGAGCCAGGGGCTGGGCAATTTCCGCGATCTCACGGTGGCGGTGGCGCAGGGCCCCGCGATGCTCTCGTTCCTCGATGCCGGCGTGAATGTCAAAGGCGCCTCCAACGAGAACTTCGCGCGCGAAATCATGGAGCTGTTCACCATGGGGGTGGGCCACTACACGGAGAAGGATATCCGCGAAGCTGCCCGCGCGTTTACCGGCTGGAATTACGTCGATTTGAAATTCGTGGTCAACAAAGACCAGCACGATGACGGCGAAAAGACTTTCCTCGGCCACACGGGCCGCTTCGATGGCGTCGAGGTGATCGACATCATCATGCAGCAGCCTGCCACCGCGGATTTCATCGCGGGCAAGATCTACCGCTACTTCGTGCGGCAGGATCTGTCGCCGGATTTGCAGAAACAACTGGGCGCGGTGCTGCGGCAGAACAAATACGAAATCACCCCCTTGATGGAGAAGATCTTCCTCTCGCGCGATTTCTATAGTGCGGCTTCGGTGGGCACGCGTATTCAGAGCCCGGTCGAGCTCGCCGTCACCACCTATAAGAAGCTCGGTCTGAAGAGCATTCCCGGCGTTCCGGATTTCAACCTGGTCACGGGCGCACTCGGACAGCAACTCTTCCAGCCGCCGACGGTTGCCGGTTGGGCGCAAGGGCAGGCATGGATCACGCCCGGCCTGTTGCTCGAGCGCGCCAACTTCGGGCGCGATGTGCTTTTTCCCGATATCAGTTTCCTTCCGCCCGACCGCTACACCGGCGGCGGCGAGATCCGCCGCGTGTCGGAGCGCATCCGGCAGGGCATGGACATTTCGACCGCCACCAAGGACGAAGCTAAAACCGGCGACATCGCCGAATCGAACAAGAACGCCGATCGCGACGAGGAGTTCAACACGCGCTACGGCAGCTTTCGCGGCTCGCAGATGGCGATTGAGCGCGTGAAAGCAATCCCGCGCGATACCGCGCAGATCAATCTCTCGCGCATGGTGCTGAATGCCGACCTGCAAAACACGACGCAGGTGGTCGACTATTTCATCCACCGTTTCATGAGCGTGCCGCCCGGCGACGAAGCGCGCCAGAAACTGATTGCTTTCCTGGACAAAGACCTGGGCACTACGGAGATCCCCGCCGCCCGAACCTATATGGAGCAGTCCCTGCGGCTGCTCTTGCACCTGATCATGAGCCAGCCCGAATACCAATTGGGGTGAGGTGCGTATGACGAACCGTTTCTCCTTTTCCCGTTCCAGCCGCCGCGACCTGCTGCGCGCCGGCATGTGCGGCGTTTGCGTGACTGCAGGCGCCACCATCCCCGTGAAGGCATTCGCGCAAGCCGCGGCAGCGCTTTCCTCGCAAGGCCGCACCGATGGCAAAATCCTCGTGGTGCTCGAACTATCGGGCGGCAACGACGGCCTCAACACGCTGGTCCCCTACGGCGATGACGCATACTACAAGCACCGCCCCAATCTGGGCGTCCCGAAAAAGGAAGTTCGTCCGATCGACGAGCACTTCGGGTTCAGCGGCGGCATGGCCGGCTTCGAACGGTTATATAAAGACGGCAAGCTCGCCATTGTTCACGGATGCGGTTACGAAAACCCGTCGTTCTCGCATTTCACGTCGATGGCCTACTGGCACACGGCCGCGCCGAATAGCGGTGAAGAATACGGCTGGGTGGGCCGCCTCGCCGATGCGATGGCCCCGGCCGCGCCGCCGAACTACATTGTGAATATCGGCGCACGCCAGTCGCTTGCGGTGCGCAGCCACCGGCACGTTCCCGTGGTGTTCGACGATCCCAACAAATTCTCGCAGGAAGAATTCTACGAAGAGCGCCCGGTGCTTGCGGCGCTTCCCGATGCCGGCAAGGTGGAAAACCCGTCGCGCCGTTTTCTTCTCGACACCGCACGCAGCGCGCAGAACGCCTCCGTGCTGGTCCGCGAAGCGTGGGCCAAGTACCGCTCGCCGATCGACTACGGGATTGTGGGGCTCGACCTGCCCAAAGTGGTCGCCCTTATTAATGCGGGCATGCCGACGCGCCTCTACTACACGTCGTACCGCAACAACGCGTTCGACACGCACGTCTTCCAGAACGACACGCACAAGCGCCTGCTCACTTATGCCTCCGACGCCGTTTACGCGTTTCTGCGCGATCTGCAGCGCATCGGCCGCGCCGACGATGTCGTCGTGATGGTGTTCTCCGAATTCGGCCGCCGCGTTCCCGAAAACGTCAATCTCGGCACCGACCACGGCACCGCGAACCTGATGTTCGTCGCGGGGAGCACAGTGAAAGGCGGCCACTACGGACAGATCCCCAGCCTGACCAAGCTCGACCCCGGCGACAACCTGATCTACACGACCGATTTCCGCCGCGTCTACGCGACGATGATTTCCCGGTGGTTGGGCTACGGCGACACGCATACGCTGCTTAACGGGGACTTCGACACGTTCGATTTGTTCCGGCAGAAGGCGTAAGCTCCTCATCCACGGGAGTCTGCGCCGGACTCCCTTTCGCCGGCTGACATCCACACTTCGTGTGTATAGAAAGCGCGACGACAATGGCCAAACGCATCAACTCATCCTGGCCGATGCTACGCTCAAAACCATCGACCGGCTGAGCCGCCGCGGCCAACGCAGCCGCTTCATTGAACGCGCGGTACAGCATTACGTGAGTACCAACAGCCCGCAAGCCCTCCAGGAACGTTGACGCAGGCAGCCGTGCGCGATCGCGATCTCGATCTGGAAATCGCCAGCGACTGGAACGCCGTCGATTAAGACCAATGGCAACGACTCGAAAGCCCGGCAGAGCGGCGGCCGAGCGGTGGCCGAAAAGAGGGGAAATTTACGCCGACGAAGCCGGGTGAGGTAGTCGGGGGGCCAGAGGCCGCGGGGAGTCTGGAGCCGCTGGTGGATTTGAGGGAACGAACCCAATTTGGGCGGAAGAGGGCGGATTTTCAAGGGGTTGCGGAGCCGCGGTGTCGGGAGCCAGCTCGGGGATTTCGGACTCACGCGGGGTTTCGCGGAGCCGGCGCAAGTGGTCGAGGGCGCGGTAGAGGGCGCGCTCGGCGGAATCGATGCGGCGCTGGAGGAAATGAAACTGGTGGTAGGAGCGGGCGAGGACCTGGCCGAGCGGGGCGTCCTCATTGGTTCCGCGGTAGGATTTGGCGGCGTCAGCGAGTTCGTGAGTCCAGAGTTGAGCCTCGGCACGGCTGAGGCGGCGGAGCTGCCAATCGGCGCGAACGAGGTCGTCGACAAGGACGCATTCGGTGGGGGTTGCGGGCTGCCACTCGAGGTAATAATCGCGGGAGAGGGATTCGAATTCTCCGGAGTCTTCGCCGGGAATGATCTGCGATTTGGCGTCGATGCCGGATTTGAGAGCGTTGAAGCGCGAGACGGCTTTTCCTTCGGGCGTGCGCGGGCCCGTGGACTGTTGCGCGTTGCGACGGTTGGCTTCGATTTGAAGTTGAGACGACATGGGTTTTCCCGGTTAGAGAATAGCGGGCGAGCGGGTGGGGCTCGGGGGTGGGTGGAGTCAAGTGGTTGACGAGGCGGGTTATATAGGCGGCAAACCGGCGTGATTGCCAAACCTGCTTGACACCTAGCGGCTGGCGGGAGTATCTGTAGAAAACACCTCAGGTGAGGGGAGGTTTCAAATGGCACTTCGCGCTCTGATGTTCCTGGCGACCGCGCTTGCGGCGCTAGCCCAATCCAGCGATATTCCGCGGCTCGCGAATGGCAAGCCGGATTTCAACGGCGTCTGGGATCACC
>Ga0335077_10005263_pt1 | contig 15855 bp, 10 predicted proteins | sample Lox_Sample_31_FD_207151 | JGI IMG/M metagenome (GOLD analysis project Ga0335077, IMG submission 207151) | Soil microbial communities from Loxahatchee National Wildlife Refuge, Florida, United States - Lox_Sample_3.1 | ecosystem: Environmental > Terrestrial > Soil > Wetlands | place: USA...
GCCGCCGAGGCCGCGCGCGGCACGAACGGCATGGACCGACTCGTCGCCCTCCGGGAGGCCGTGGCCGCCCGCGTCGTCTATCGCCAGGGCGTGACCGACGCCAAGACGAGCGCGAGCCAGGCGCTCGCCACGGGATCCGGCGTGTGCCAGGACCACGCGCATCTGTTCATCGCCTGCTGCCGCACGCTCGGCATTCCGGCGCGCTATGTCGGCGGCTATCTCTGGACCGGGCACGGCGGCGAGGAGCAGGCAAGCCACGCCTGGGCCGAAGCCTGGCTCGACGAGCAGGGCTGGATCGGGTTCGATCCGTCCAACAACGCGCAGCCGGGCGAATCCTATATCCGAATCGCGATCGGGCTCGATTACTGGCAGGCGGCGCCGGTACGCGGCATAAGGCGCGGCGAAGCCGAGGAAACGCTTGCCGTCAAGGTCGCAATAACCGTGGCGGACAGCATACAATAAGGGGCGTGGGGGAGACGCTTTCATGACCTATTGCGTGGGGCTTGCCCTGAAGGACGGGCTCGTTCTTTTGTCGGACACGCGCACCAATGCCGGGGTCGACAACATCTCGATCTTCTCGAAGATGCATGTCTTCAAGATCCCGGGCGAGCGCTACCTGGCGCTATTGACCGCCGGCAACCTCGCCGTCGGCCAGGCGGTCGTGAACATGCTGCACGAAGGCATCAAGACCAACGAACGGGTCGAGACGCTTTATACCGTGTCGTCGCCCTTCCGCGCGGCGCAGCTCGCGGGCGAGGCGGTGCGGCGCCTCTTCCACACCGAGGGCGACGCGTTGAAGGCGCAGGGCGTGCCGTTCGACGTGTCGATCCTCTTGGCCGGCGAGATCAAGGGCCGCGGCATGCGCATGTTCCAGATCTATTCCGCCGGCAATTTCATCGAGGCGACGCCCGACACGCCGTTCCTCCAGATCGGCGAGCACAAATACGGCAAGCCGATCCTCGACCGCGTCGTGCAGTACGACACGGATTTGATGGACGGCGTGAAGCTCGTGCTCGTGTCCATGGACTCGACCTTGCGTAGCAACCTTACGGTCGGAATGCCGATCGATCTCCTCGTCTACCGGCGCGGCGCGCTCGCGCCCGACGTGAAACGGCGAATCACCGAGGACGACCGGTACTTCCAGACCGTCCGGGAGCGTTGGGGCGAAGCGCTGCGTGACGCTTATCGCGCGATCCCTTATCCTGACTGGAGCACGGGGTCGTAGAGCGCTGGAGCGTCGGAGCCCCTCCACCTAAGTGATCTGACGCGGTCGCGCCCACGGCTAGGAATGGACCTTGCGGCCGTTCGGTCGGCTAAGGTGCGGCGATCTTGTTGCTTCGATATAGTGGCGCGCCTGGGCGATGACGAGCCACGCTTTGAACGACGCGCTGCGTGAAATCCGCTGCGGATTTTTAGTCGCTTCATGACGCTGCTGGGTAACGGTATAGTAGGTCGTTGTTGACATCAACCAATGGAAGGTTGCGCCCATAAGTCAGATCAACCGCGCAGCGAAACAGGAATCGTGAACGGCGGTGTCTGAAATCGTATTAGGTATCGGCGTGACGCACGGACCCACGACAGATGTTGACGGAGGCGGAAAATGACGACGACCATCACTTCGAACGCCGGGTGTGACCCCATGGTCGATCAGGAGGACTTCGTGTACACGGGGCCGGGTACCTTGGCCGGGCGCTATCTTCGGCGTTATTGGCAGCCCGTCTACGTCTCCGAGAAGCTCGCACAGGGGTCCATCGTCCCGATCCGGATCCTCGGCGAGGAGCTGGCGCTCTACCGTGGTGAGAGCGGAAAGGTCCACGTCATTACGAATGAGTGCCCGCATCGACTGTCCGTCTTGTCCACCGGCTGGATCGAAGGTGAGACCATTCGCTGCCGCTATCACGGTTGGCGCTACGACCACTCCGGACGATGTGTCGAGCAACCGGCCGAGGCAAGACCTTTCTGCGACAAGGTGCCGAAACTCGCTTCATATCCCACGCACGAAGCTCACGGCCTCGTCTTCGCCTATCTCGGCGAAGGCGATGCGCCTCACTTCCGCGCACTGCCCGGCCTCGAAGACGGCGCTCGTGACGGTTGGACCGTCTGCCCGTCGGCCGAGATGATCCCGTGCAACTATTTTCAGAGCGCGGAAAACATCATGGACGATGTCCATGTGAATTTCTCCCATCGCGATCACCTCGTGAATACGGCGGCGAGGCCGTACGTTCCCACCAAAACGTGGGCGCGTGAGACACCGTTCGGGCTAACGCAATTCCAAGAGCGTGGAGAGCACACCGATCAAATTCACTTTATCATGCCGAACCAGTGCTTCCTGGCCCACCCGCTACGCTCGGCGCGAGACAACAAGCCGTTCTGGTTCAAGGCGCTTTTCTGGTACGTGCCGATCGATGACGAGAGGCATCTCCACTTTCTCATCATGGTCTACCACACGAAGCGACAGGAGCGGCCCGAGAGCACTCCGATCCATGAGGAAATTCAGGCCATCCTTTCCGGCCGAAAGAGTTGGCAAGATGTCGCAAGGCACCCCAACATCATCCGTATTCAGGATGGCGTAGCGATTTGCGGGCAAGGCAAGATTGTGGACCGCTCGAGGGAGTTCTTGGGTACCTCGGATGCGGCGGTGATCCTGCTGCGCAAGCTTTGGCAGCGCGAGCTAAAATCGCTGGCCGCGGGAAAGGGCCTGACCGAGTTCGGCACGCCGGACCCTCAGGCGCTTAGGCAGGAAGAGCTGGATGCGATGGGCGTCAACGCTTGAATTGGTTCCTACTGGCCAATCGATCTGCAAACGCGCGGGTCTGACTCCATCGCGTGTAAAAGCGGTTGATTTTCGGGCCTACTCTTCGGCCCTTACTTCCGCTCGTCCCAGAGGATGGCAAATCGGAAAACTATCAGGCGGAACCTCGGGAAGTTCTGCCTTCTGAGGCGGCTTGTCGGCAGCAAGCACGCGCAACACGGCCATCATGCCGTTGTCCTCATGGTCGACAAGGTGGCAGTGGAAAGGGATGTCGCCGGCAAGCGCCGAGGGAAAGGTGAGTTTGATCCGGACACGGCCAGGCCGCACCGGCCCCTCCTTGCTGTGGTAGCCCGTCGCCGTCGCGTAGGGAACATTGACCACGTCGAGAAGCGGTGGGTCGGTAACCTGCTTGCCGTCGATCTCGAGCACGCGGAAATGAAGCTGATGGATGTGAAACGCGTGCAGCTCATGGGTCCAGTTCTCGATGACCCACTCTTCCGTCGTGCCGGCTTTGACGGTGATCGCGGGCGGATCGCCCATCTCGAAGGGTTTTAAGACCGCGCCTGGCCTGCGCTCAAAAATGTAGAAATCGGTCTCGTCTGCGGAGCCAGGACGGGGATACTCCGCCAGCGCAATGATCCGCTCGCGCGTGGTCTTGCGGGATATGAGCCCGGTGAAAAAATCGTGCTGCGCGCGCACCGGCGGTACTGGCGCCGCTGCCGCCGGCGATATATCGCCTGGCGCAGCCTCGATCTCCGCCAAGCGGCGTTGGGGGAGGCGGTCGCCGGCACAGCCGGTATCGACGGCGCGGGTCACGAGATACGCCTTCGTCCCGGGCGGCGGCGCGCCTACCAGGATTTCGAGCCGACCCGAAGGCGGGACGAACTGCGCATCGACCGTCGCGGACAAGGGGCGGGGCGATCCCGTATCGTCCGCGACCGGGCTGCCGTCGCGGCCGACAACCTGGTACGGCAGAGGCCTGCCGCGCTCGTCCAGGATTACAAGGTCGAGGAACGCGTCTGTTGCGGCGTTCAAGATGCGCCAGAGCTGTCGGCGACCCTGGCCGATCTTGAATTGCGCGAGCGTGGCATCGGGAGCGTCGCCGATTGGAAGGGGCGTGCCGTTGAGGGTGATCTCATCGATCCCAGAATTCGTGCTGCACAGCAGCTCGTGGGCCGTGTCGATCTGGGTAGCCAGACGCGCAGAGCCGGGATGGGATTGGGTGGTGGGCGCCCCGGGGGCTGCCGCCGTCATCGCAGCCTGCGGGGTACGGCCAGCATCGACATCTTGCATCTGGCGCACGATGAGCACGCGCTCATCGATTCCGGCGCCGCGGCGCGCATCGTCGTTCGGTCCTTCGACGACGATTGCGCCACTCAGTCCCATGAGCATCTGAGCCTGGACCTCGCCATGCACGTGCGGGTGATACCAGTAAAGGCCGGCAGGCATGTCGGCCGGAACGTGGTAATGGTAAGTGAACGCGCGGTGCCCGCAGGTCGCTGGGCCCACGGCTGGATCGGTGCAAACCGTCAGAACATCGTCTTGCGGACGGACCGGCGAGACCGCGAAACCATGGACATGGAGATTGGTGCGTCCCGTCGCATGATGCCGCATGCCGGGAATGACCTTATAAAACCCAGCTGTTTCTGGTATCGGCTTATTTGGCGTTTGAAGCGTTCCGGGCGCAGTGAGGGCGTCGATCGCCCCTGCATCCGTGATCTCGTTTCTCAGCGTGATCGTGAGGTCGGAGCCTTGCCGCACGCGGATCACGGGCGCATCGGCATTACCGTTGGCGACATAACAGAGGCGGTTGCCGTCTTGGCGTACCGTCAGGGTGAGGCCGTTTGGCGAAGCGCGCAGCTCGGGCGGCGCGTGGCCAGGTGGCGGCACGCCCCTGCCACAGGGCGCAGCTGGCGAGCTGTGCGGATCGAAAGCAGGCACAACTGCATCAGGCGCCGTCATAGCAGAAACGATCAGGCACACCGCAACAACAGTGCAAGCACGGACAGGAAAACCCATGTGCTGAGCGACGTCCGGAGGAGGATGATCCCCCTCCGGATGTCAATCCGGATCAGTGCGAACTCGAGGCCGCGTTATCGGCGTCTTTTTCCGGATGCCCGGCGAACAGATCAGACATCACGGACTCCGTCGGATCGCAAGCATGATTGAGGCACGGCAGTCTAAAAGCCGAATCGAGGGTCTTGGTGAGCGAATAGTGGTCGTAAAATCGCTTGCTCTTGACCATGTGCGTCCCGTAGTTCGTATCGACGATGAGCACAACCTGGTTTGAGGTATTCGTGCTGTAGTCGTTTTCATCCCACAGGATGACGATCGCGCTCGGGCTGTCCGACCACACCGGCGAGGCCTTGATGGCGGTCACGATCTGCTCGAGCGCCAGATCGCCTTGCAGAATGAGCGAGGCGTTGAGGCCGGTTTGGGTGCCGTTGTCGTCGGCGTCAAAATTGCAAAAGGCCGTGCCGTTGCTGCGTCCGTGCATGTCGTCGCACTGATTGGGGGCTATGAAAGCGAAGTTTGGCACGCGGCCGGCCCGAAGGTCGGCGAAGAGCCCATTCGACCCATCAAATGAGGCCACCTGATCGAGGCTAAGCTCGGGTCTTTTCCCCTTCTGTACGGATGCGAAATAAACGAATGGGTTGTGCTTGGCGGCGTAGAGGTCGACTACGTCGCTCGAGCTCACTGTGTTCCCGGGCGACGACAATGCTGCGAAATCCGACGTCACATCGGTCCCGGCCGCGTTCTCGCCGCCGATCGTGTAGTAGCCATCGCTGAAATTGACGCCATCCGCCCCGATCGCCGGCAGACCCTCCTGGTAGCTTTTCCAGCTCTTGCCCGCGGCCACGAGCTGGTCGGCGATGGTGATGCCGGTGATGTTCTTGCTCGCCGGTATCGAGAGGATGCCATTGATGTTGGTGAGCGGAGGAGACGAGGTCTCGTTGGTCGAGGTGTCGATCACCGGAATCGCGGCCTCCGTTCCGGTGCCGGTAATTGGGCAGACGGGACCCGTGTTTGGACTGTCGGTGTTGGTCGGCTGGCCAGGCACCAGGTTGGGAGTGCAGGTTGCGTTGTGCCAATTCGGCGATTGGTCCGACAGGTTATTGAAATTCGAGCCGCCCACCACTTCGAGGTAGTTGGTCGAGCTCGGATGCGCGATCGCGAAATAGTTTGTCGCGAGATTGGCCGAAGTCATGAGGGAGTTGATGAACGGGGCTTGCGGGTTGCCCGCGATCTGACCGTAGGCGTGGTTTTCCATCATGACTACAAAGACATGATCGAGCTGAGGGATGCCGTCTGGGACCCGTCCCTCGAGCGCGTGTGCGCTTCCGGCGGCGCCGAGCGCCATGATGCCGGCGACTAGAACTCGCTTCATAAGGTGCCCCCTGACATGGTTCGGAAAGTTGCTTCGCGACGACGCAGCGAAGTAAGGCGAATTTAACCAACGTGAATGGCGAAACGATGTGAGGTGGGTGACGCTTTCTTGACAGAACCGATACTCACAGAAGCACCAAGAGGTTTGCTCGGCTACCAGCACGGCGCCCGATCGGGCCGGCCCGTCCTTTTGAAGGCGGCTTATGACCTAAATTGACGGGCAGGAAGGACCAACCCTACAATTTACGCTGCTTGGAAGTTACTCGTCGCTCATGCGTGAAAGGAGCGCGTACCATGGAGCGAACGCGGATCAACGAACTGATCCTGGATGACCGGAAGAAAGGTCTTTTCCGCGTTCACCGGAGTGTCTTTACCGACCCCGAGATTCTCGAGTTAGAGCGACGCGAGATCTTCGATCGCTGTTGGCTCTACGCCGCGCACGAGTCGGAAATCGCGAAGCCCGGCGATTTCCTGACCAGGGCTGTCGGTGGGCGTCCGCTGCTTCTTGTGCGCGACGACCGCGGCGCCGTGCAGGTGCTGCTCAACAGCTGCGCTCATCGCGGCAACATTGTCTGCCGAGAAGGCTCGGGATCGGCGCGGACCTTCACCTGCTTTTACCACGCCTGGACCTACAACCTTCGTGGCGAACTGGTCGGGCTGCCGGAGGAAGACGGTTACGGGCCGGCGTTCGATCGCAAGGAGATGGGCCTGACACCCGTGCCGCGCTTCGAAAGCTATCGCGGCATGATCTTCGTGTGCTTCGACGCCAACGTCGTAGACCTCAAAACGTATCTCGGGCCGGTACGTGATTACCTCGACCTTATGCTCGATTTCACCGACGGCGAGGACGAGATTCTCCAAGGCACGCAGGCCTTCAGCATGCGCGCCAACTGGAAGCTGCTGATCGAAAACAGCATCGACCCCTACCATTTGCGCTCGACGCACCGACGCTACTTCCAGCAGTTCTTGCCCGACATGGGGATCGACAGCTCGAAATGGGCGAATTGGGACACGGGCATCGGGATAGCGCTTGATGGTGGCCATTCGCTGTTCGAGTGTCCCGTGCTTCCGACCCCGCTTTCGGAAAGCGCGCAGGCCGAGCTCGACGCCCTGCGCAGGCGGCTTACCGCGAAATTCGGCGCGGAGCGGACGCACCTCATTACCGGATTCATGCGCAACATATTCATATTTCCGAATCTCGTCCTCATCTCGATCTGGCGTTCGGTGCGCACCTTCTATCCGGTCGCGCCCGATTACATCGAAATCACTGAATGGGGCCTGATGCCCCGAAACGAGTCGATGGAGCTAAGGCAGCGACGTATCGGGAGCTTCATGTCATTCCTTGGGCCGGCTGGTTTTGGAACGCCTGATGATGTGGCGGGACTCGAAGGCTGTCAGCGCGGGTATGCGACATTGCGCGAGCACGGCTGGTCGGACCTTTCCCGCCACATGCTCACGGCCGTGCCGCCCGGCTCAGGCGAACTGCAGCAGCGTTCTTTCTGGCGACGTTGGCACGCGCTCGCATGCGGCGAGCGGGGCGCTACGAACTGCTCCGACCGGCTCGATGTCCGCCCGGCGGCCGAATGACGGAGATCGCTGACACAGAACGGAATCGGTTCCCGTTGCGGGAGCTCGAGCGATTTTTCGTCGATGAAGCTGCGCTTCTGGACGAATGGCGACTCGAGGAATGGATGACGCTCGCGGCCGAGGACGCGCGCTATCTTGTGCCATCGCTCGATGCGCCCGACGCCGATTGGCGTACGTCTATTTTTTTGATCGCCGACAGCCGGCAAATGCTCCACTCGCGCGTTCGGCAGCTCCTCGGCAACGCGGCATGGGCCGAGAGCCCGCGCGCGCGGACGCGGCGTCTCGTGACGAACGTCCGGCTACTGGGTCTCGAAGATGATGCGGCGCGCGTCACGGCGAATTTCGCGGTCTGGCACTTGCAAAATCAGAATGCCGATGTGTATGTCGGGCGCTATGTGAACCTTCTGATCCACGGCTCGTCAGGCCTCATGTTCCGTGAGCGGAAGGCAGTTCTGGATCTCGAGACGCTGCGTCCTCACGGAAAGATCGCTTTCATCCTGTGAGGGCTTGAAAACCTGTGCGATATAGCGGGTAGTGCTCTTAAGCGAGGGCGATTGGGCCGCCACGCTCGGGCGGTCGCGGGCTATGTGCAGAGCGAAGCGCCACTCAGTGCCAGTGCTGTTGCGTAGAGCTTCACCGGCACGGTCCACTCCGTGATCGGAGCCAACGCCATAAATGCCGCTGCGCCGCATAGGAAGAGAGCCATTCTTACCAGCATAGATCTCGGCATCGTTCCCCCATCACGTTTCAAAACGATGCTAGTCAGGACATAGCGCCTGTTTGGTGGGGAAATTGAGTCAAGGCGATCTTCGAAGAAACGCTATTAAGAGTGACGTGAGCCGGACACCGCGAGCATACCCTTTGGTCGAAAGCTCAAGCAGATTCGTGATCCGGCCAACGTTCCCCGGGTTCCTGGTCGAGCTGTTCGGCCTGACGCTCGAGATACTCTGCCAAGCGCTGCCGCCAGCGCGCATCACCGGCTGATGCGACGCGCGCCCAATCGCGGTATATGCGCGCTCGTTTTCGCAGTGACGCGGCGTCCTCCCCCATGGCATTGGAGGGAACGCTGGTCGGCGTTGACCGTTCAGGACACCGTTTGAATGCCGCGTAAGCCGCGAAGTGTCGCTCTGTGCCGCGGCCGGGAAATGACGCCGTGCCCCTACTCGATCACCCGCACAAAACGTCGCCGGTCGGTGACTGCCATTTCGGACAGCGTTCTTCGGTCTGTCGGATCGTCCGCACGATAGAGACGCGCATATCGATGTCCATCAGACGCCAGGTACAAGTCACCAACGACCCATTCTGTGTTCGTTGGACCGAAACGGCCAGGCGTGACATCGCGATAGCGCTGCCCACTGGCGACGCTTTCTTGAGAAAGCCCAGCCGATAACAAAAAATCCTTCAAGTGATTCCCCCACCCCGGCGATTTGTGCCGGACCCATTAGGCAGTAGAGCGAGCCGCCGGTTCATCGTAGGGACAACTTTGAGACATTCGGATCGCCGGGGATTGCGCGACAAAATTCCGCCGAGGCGGGAGCCACATCTGCTAAAGGAAGAAAGGTAGGCGCCTACTCGCTGCTTCCTTCCTTCGAGTCGCCGTTCTGTGAGCGTTCAACCGATGCGGGCGGCGGCCGGCTAAGAGGGCATCGAATGAGCGGGCGATGGGCCGAACTTCTCTTTTCGCTCAGCTTGGTCGCAGGTGATTGTGTATCACCTTCGGCGCCAAGTTCGGGATAGAACTGATCACACGTAAAACATTGTCGACCTCTTCGAGGGTTTTATACTCCTCAGTCCGGAGGACAATCCAAACTCGACCGTCGCGAGCGAAGTTCCGAGTGACCGTGATAGTGATTGCTTTGGAAGTCAATGTATCTGCCAGGCGACGCGCCAAGGATTCGTCCAGGAATGATCCGACCTGGATTACGTAACGCTCGTTCGCCTGCTCTGTAGCGTCTACCGAGGTTTGTGCTCCTTCAGGCGCCGGATTCTGCTGCCCGCTGGTGTCTGGTGCCGTAGGTTTGACCGCGCTCATTTTCGGACTGCCGCTCGCGATCGTGTCGGCCGCAAAGCGATCTGCTAGGAAATCTGCAATTTTGCGCTGAGCAGCAGTTGCCGGGTCGACGGCGGCTGAAGACGGCGGCTCTGGTCTTTCGGTATCCACGATCGCACTCGGGATCTCTGAACTCGGCACATTTTTCGTTTGCTCGAGCCCTGGCAGATGTACTGACAAGAACGCCGCGATCTGTTGATCCGCGGCATCGCTACCTTGGGGAGTCGCTGGAGATGGGCTGGTCGCTTGGCGCAAGCCTGCCACTTCTGGCCCGCGTGGAGACGTCGCAACGGTGACCCCCGTTTGAGCTGGTGGGTCGATAGCTGCCGCCGATAGCGCCGATGACGGGGCTTGCACTTCGCCCGGTCCACGCGGCGCTGTTGACGATGGCAGTTGCTGCGGCGCCTTCGTTATATTTGCGTCCGCAGGCGGCGAGCCGGCGACGGCAAGCGTGGCAACAACACGAGCCGGCGCGGCGCGGCGATCCGTCGCGCTTGGTGCGGCGCCGATCGAGGAATTTAAGCGCGGGGCCCCGCCGGTCATAATCACCGCACCCTCGGCGGCGAAGGCGCAAAGGATGGCCGCCGTCGCGGCCATTTGGACACGATAGCGTCGAGCGGAGATGGGGTGACCGCGTGCTTTTCGCGAAACCGTGGTTGTGACGAGGGATGTCGAAGAAGCGCTAAAGCGCGCGGGGGGCAGCTTCTTATCGCTCGTCGTTGATTTTACCTTTGCTGGGGATCTTCGTTCCGCAAGAGCGAACGTGATCCGAACCTGGAGACCCGTCGGCGTACGATTATGCGCGGTAATGGTACCGCCCAAGGCTTCGACGTTGCGTTTTGCAATCCACAGTCCAACCCCAAAATGGGACGGCTCTTCGCGAGCATCGGAAGAAGGTGGACGATACGAGAAGTACCGGTCGAAGATATGTTCAAGATGAGTCTCCGGAACACCCGGCCCGAAATCGCAGACGAGGAGCTCAGCGACCTCTTCGCAGACCGCCAACGAAATCTCGATGCCGGCGCCTCGTGGCGAGAACGAAACGGCGTTATCGAACAAGTTATCAAGCACCGTTTCGATCATTTCCTCGTGCCCAAGTACCACCACATCCTTCTGGAGACGGCGTCTCAATTCGATGCCACGCTGCACCAGCGCGTCCGAATATCCGTTGAGCAGCCGGTCAAGCAGACCCGACAGGTGCAGCTTTGTGCGCGGCAGGTCCATCGAGAGCGCCGCTTCTTCGTCGAGCCGTCTTGCCGATGCGACCAGGCCCTCAAGCTTATCCAGCGAATTTTCGATGAGACCGAGCGCACGGGCGCTGCGTTGGTTCTCCTGCCCAATTCCGCGTCTCAATGGCTCCAGCGATTGGCGGATGACAGCAATCGGCGTTTTGAACGCATGCGCATTGTCTTCCGCCGCGCGACGAAGATCGCGCGCGGAACTCGTGAGCACCTCGACCATATGATCAAAAGATGCCGCGACCTCCGCCAAGTCGGGCACGTCGTTCTGCTCAATGAAGCCGACGCCGTCGCGATGCTCGCTGATGGCGCGAGCACGTTCAACGAACCGCTTGAGGCCGCGATGAATGCTCCAAAACGTCGTGAAGGTGATGACAATCATCATAAGATAGATCGCGGCAGCGATACGCACATCCCGGCTCTGCCAATAGGGCTGCCCGATCTTCGGGCCGGGGAGCGATCTCGCGGAAAGCGTGGTCACGACGACCCAGCAACCGCTGGCCGTGCGCAAAGGCGTCACCGAGCTGACGATTTCATCGTCTTGCGCCGGCGTTCGGTAATGCAGTCCCAGGGGTTCGTCTCCCTCGCAGCTCGACGACAACCTGTCGAGAACACCTGCGCTGGAGAGGGCCGCTCGCTCCGTCTCAAGTTGGGAATTGGGTACTGTCGGCCAGGAGGCGACATAGAAGAAACCGGATCCGTTGCCCGGGCCAAACAGTAGTTTTAGACTTCCGACCTCGGTCGAAAACCGCTCGAGTTGGTGGTTGAGTTGCGGCAAGGCCGCCGTTTCGCTCGACCTGAGTAAGGGTGCGAGCGCTGCGGCAGCGAGATATCCTTGCTCGCGCACGCCGCGCAGAAGCAAGGCATCTTGAATTTCGTCTGCCCGGCGCAAACGCATATATGCGATGACGGGGATTACGAGGAGGAGCAACCCCAACAATCCCAGCTTCGCTGAGAATGACGGACGGTACTGCCACGCCCGAGCCAATCCTCTCGCTCTCGGCGGCGCTGACGCGCGCGAGATCACGGCATCAGGTGCACGCGACGAGAATCTGTGAAGCATAGTTCAAGCCTACGCCTCCATCAGAGCCCGACCCGGAGTGCTCCCCCATCGAAGCGACGTTGGTAAGAGCGGGGAGTAAGAGATGCCGCTCGCATCCGATCCTACGCGGCATGTCTTAAATTGCGCCCTTCGCTTATGCCGATAGCCACGTCACTTAATCAGAACTGAAGGTTATCGATTGGACATCAATGTCGTTGTGTCAAATATTGGGTGGCGACGGATCAGCCGAGTCCTTGTGGCGGTGTTGCCCGACGTCGGTCGATTAGCGCAGTTCCGGTTGCCGCCTACGCGGCCGGCAAGGCCAACCCGGGGAATCCTCACATATTGCCATGCCCGCGCTGGATGGTCTGGCGGATCACCGGCGCCGTGACCTGGTCGGAGATTTGGATATTCCAAATTTCGCTTTCGCCCTGAGCAACGAAGTCGGCGAACAGCTTCGGGATGACCGACACATCGCGTATCTCATGGCCGCGCAGGCCGAAGCCGCGTGCGATGTTCTCGAGCGGGGGCCGGCCGAACACAGCCAAGCTGTCGTCGAGACCGTCGGCGCGCAGTTTGTGAAACTCCGAGCCGTACCCGCCGTCATTCATCGCGCAGATCAGGATGCGAAATCCCTGACGCTTCAGCGTCTCGAGTTCCTGAATATGGAATAAGAGCCCGCCGTCGCCTTCGAACAGCACGATCTTGCCTTCGCGGCCCTGCCAGCGCGCCGCCGCAACCCCAAGCGCATAGGACAGGCCGTTGCCGACCGCGCCGAATTCACGGACCGTGGTGTAGCGCTCTGCCGGCCGGCCGCGCATCTGGGTGTTGAAATAGGCCTGATGGCCGCCACCGACGACGATGTCCCAATCCTTTGGTACCACCGCGTCGATCGCGTCGATCACGTCGCGCGGATCCAGCACCCCCGGCGCGATGTCGAACGGCATCGAGTCCGCCGGCTCGGTCGCGATGCGATGCGCCAGCTCTTTCGTGCGTATCGCCGCCGCGGTTGGTTTGCCGACGCCCAACTTCTTGTCGAGGCCGGCAAGGATAGCCTCGATCCCGATGAGCGCATCTGATCTGACGTAGATGTCGGCCGCCTTCTGTCCGTCGCGCAGGCCGCGGGGGGAATCGTCCAACTGGATCTTGAAGGCCTTCGCCCAGAAGTGCCCGCCACCCACGTAATAAGAGAGGCTCGTGCCAACCGCGAGCACGACGTCCGCGGACTCGTACATTTCCCTGCCCAGCGACGTGAAGTAGCTGCCGGTGGTGCCGAGCCCGAACGGATGGTCATGGAAAAGACCGCGTGCCGGCAGCGTATTGGAGAGCAAGGCGCCGCAGCGATCGGCGAGCTTGATCACCGCGTTCCGCGCCCCGGACTGCAGCACGCCGCGGCCACCGAGAACGATCGGCCGCTTCGCCGCGGCGAGCCGCTCGACGGCCTCGGCCACGACCTCGGGATCGGGATGCATGCGTCCGACCTTGGGCTGATAGATCGCCGAGGTCTCGTAGGGCTGGTTGGCCATATGCTCGACCTTCTGCAGGTCGTAGGGGATGCCCAGCACCACCGGCTGCCGCTCGTACTTGGCGACGTGGAAGGCCTCGCGCACGTAATCCATCATGCGCGGCACGCTATGCGCGGCGATGTAACGTGCCCCGGTCGCCGTCACCAGAGGCGCCTGATCGATGTACTGATTGTAGAACTTGGCATTGATCGGCGATTCACCTGCGAACACGACGAGCGGCAGGCGGCCGCGAACCGCAGCCGGAAGCGCCGTCATCAACTGGGTGACGCCAGGGCCGCACGTGACCGAAGCAACGGCGAGCTTGCCGGTGGCGACGTGATAGGCCGTGGCCGCCGCTACAGTGCAGTGCTCGTGCCTGACGTGGACGGTATGCACGCCCGGCAATTTGGCAAAGGCGGTGGACCAGTGCATGTTGCCGTCGCCCATCAGGACGAACTGCGTATCAACTCCTTCTGCAAGGAATGCTTCTGCAAGGGCCTCATAGAGTTTGGGCATGGGCGCTGTTCCCTGGGGTGGAGGCTCGCCGGTGGCACTGGCCGCGGTGGCAACAATCGGGCTTCGGCACGTCCCGATGGTGGCTCGAAGGAGAGGCTACCGCAGGCTTGCGCGCAGACGGAAGGGGCCACCAATTTTCGGCCCCTGCCATATCCAGCACATCGGACTGTGCACTGCGCCTGCTTACGGTTATCGTCACGACCTGAACTGGATTTGCATTGGCGCGGTCGCAAAACGCGCCTCAGGCGATGACGAAAGTCAGCGACGAGCACTCGCGATGGCTCGTTCTCGCGATAGGTAAAGGGGGAAAGGATGAGAAGGATTTATCTTTCGGGGGCTCTGCTCGCTGTTGCCGTCTTCTGCGGGTCACCGACTTTCGCGGCGGAGACTTTGACCGTTGGCAAGGCGGCTGCCAATACATCGACCATGCTGCCGGCTGATATCGCGCAAAAGCTGGGCATTTACGCCAAGCACGGACTTTCGGTGACGGTCTCGGATTTCAGCGCCGGCAGCAAGCTGGTGCAGGCAATGACGGCCGGCAGCATCGATATCGGTGTTGGCGCCGGACCGCTGATGGCGCTAACCATCAAGGGGGCGCCGATCTTGGCCATCTGCAACAGCGCGCCGCCGATTCCTTTCATCGGCATCGCCGTTCCGTGGGATTCCCCAATCCACGCGGTCGATCAGCTCAAGGGCAAGAGGGTCGGCTTTTCCAGTAGCGGCTCACTGACCGACTGGCTGGCACGGGAGCTTGTGCGCACGCAAGGCTGGGGCCCCGCGGGCATCAATGCGGTCTCGATCGGCAACGACGCGACTCCCGTCATCACGGCATTTCGCAGTCACGAAATCGACGCCGATATCATTGCGACCACAAACATCTTCGCGTGGGAGGAAAAGCAGCAAGCGCGGCTGCTTATTCCCGTTTCGAGCTACGTCGGCAACATCTCCGGCGGTACGCTCTTCGCAACCGATCAAATCATGGCGCACCGGCCCGATGCGGTGCGAAGCTTTCTCGCCGCCTGGCTCGAGACGCTCGACTACATGCGCAAGAACAAGGCCGAGACGGTCGCGATCGAGAGTGGTATCGCGGGCTACTCCCCCGCCGTGATGTCCAAGGAGTACGACCAGACGATCGGCATGTTCAGCAGGGACTGCAAATTCGACGCGGAGTCGCTCGCGAATCTCGGACGGTCTTTCATCGATCTGAGGCTCGTCGAGAGTCCGCCTGACATGTCGAAGCTCTACACCGAGGCCTTCCTGCCGAAATGAGACTGTCCGACCGACCGGCCATCTCGTCGCGAGGGAGAGCTAGAAGGTGTCCATTTGGGCCCTTCCGCAGTGGCCCCGGAAGAGACACGGAGTGGTTGGTGGACCAACCGGGACCAAACTGAGCACTGGACGATCACCATTCCGCTTCGTCGACGAAGCACTCCGGTTGGCGTCGGAAATCGCTACGCGGGTTTAGGCGCGAAAGTCCATTGTACCGGCCCCCGCGGTTGTTGGTCAGCCCAAGCGACCGCATCTGCAACACTTAGGAACTCGCCGCCGCTCGTGGCCCCGACATAGTAGACGAAGCCGTCAGCCGTCTCGGGGATCGGAGCATCGGCATCTACAATGAATTCGCCCGTTTCTTCATCTTCAATCCAGCGAGAAGATGCCAGCGCAGCCGGACGAGCTAACAACTCAATCGTACGTGGGACCTTACCGTCGTAGAGCCATATCCCAACTGCTACCACAGTCCACACGCGCTCTTGAGCCATCGTTTCGCTCGAACCTCG
>Ga0335077_10005264_pt1 | contig 15854 bp, 17 predicted proteins | sample Lox_Sample_31_FD_207151 | JGI IMG/M metagenome (GOLD analysis project Ga0335077, IMG submission 207151) | Soil microbial communities from Loxahatchee National Wildlife Refuge, Florida, United States - Lox_Sample_3.1 | ecosystem: Environmental > Terrestrial > Soil > Wetlands | place: USA...
GGTGCCCCCGCGGCGGTCCCCCCCCTCGCCGCCCTCGTCGCGGGGCGGCACCGCCGAGGGGTTGGTGAGGTCGGCGAGGAGCTGCTTCGCGCTGCCGTAGCGGTTCCGGGGATCCCGCTCGATGGCGCGGAGGATGATGGCCTCGAGCGAGGGGTCGAACCCGGGGACGTAGTAGGTCGGCGGACGCGGTTCCTCGCTCACCTTCGCCCGGAGGAGTGCGCGCGGGTTCGGGCTGTCGTAGGGGAGGTTACAGGTGAGCATCTCGTAGAGCAGAAGGCCGACCGCATATACGTCCGTGCGGGGGTCTCCCCGGCGGCCCCGCACCTGCTCGGGCGCCATGTAGTCCGGAGTGCCGAGGGCGTTCGAGAAACCGGTCCAGGTGAGGCGCCGCTCGGAGGCGACGAGGGCGATGCCGAAGTCGAGGAGCTTCGCCTGCCCGCTCGCGGTGACGAGGATGTTCTCGGGCTTCACGTCCCGGTGGACCACGCCCTGGGAATGGAGATACTCGAGCGCCCCGCAGATCTGCCGGGCGATGGCGAGGGCCTTCTCGGTGGGGAGGGGCTCCCTCTCCTTGAGGAGGGCGCGAAGCGACTTGCCCTCCACGTACTCCATGGGCAGGTATATCCGCGTCTGCTCCTTCGGCGTGAGGACCTTGACGATGTTGGGGTGGTCGAGCCGCTGGCCCACCTCCACCTCGCGCTCGAAGCGCTGGGAGAAGACGATGTCGCTCTCGAACTGCACGTGCGGAATCTTGAGCGCCACCGCGGCCCCGGACTCCGTGTCCACGGCCTTGAAGATGGATGCCATCCCGCTGCGCGCGAGTAGCTCCGTGAGCTCGAACTGGTCGATTCTCTCGCCGACGCTCGCTTCCCGCATCAGCGGCCCGGAGCCCGAGGGAACATGGCGGAAGCCTAGGCTGCAGGCCGCCGAGTCCGCAACAGGTTCCGGGCGCGCGAGGGAGGCGCTCCTTCACCGACGGTTCCCGCCGGGAAGGTGCGGGATGCACGGAATCCGGGCAGGCGGCGAAACCTTGGAGCCCGGGTGAACGACTACGAGCTCGAGATCGGGGTCGCCTCGGACCAGGGAACGGAGCGCCCGCACAACGAGGACTTCTGCGGCTCCTTCATGGAGAGCAACGACCGAGCCGTGGTGGCCGTGGCCGACGGGGTCTCGAGCACGGAGGGGGGCGAGGTCGCGAGCCAGATGGCGGTGGAGATCACCCTCCGCACCTTCCGGGAGGAGGCGAGGTCCGCGCCGGCCGGGCAGCGCCTCTACCGGGCCGTGCAGCAGGCGAACATCGAGGTCCACGACCGCGCCATGGTCGTGCCCGGGCTCCGGGGCATGGCGACCACCCTCACCGCGGTGGCCGTCGAGCGGGGACTCCTCACCGCCGTCCACGTGGGCGACTCGCGCCTCTACCTCGTGCGCAACGGGACCATCGAGCAGCTCACCAAGGACCACACCGTCGCCGGCGAGAAGGTCCGCTACGGCATGCTCAGCCGGGAGCGCGCCCGCGAGCACCCGGATCGCTCCGTCCTCACCCGGAGCCTGGGTCGCGAGCTCATCGTCAGCCGGGACCGCATCACCCAGAGGCTGGTGCGAGGCGACGCCCTCATCCTCTGCAGCGACGGGCTCTACAACGTGCTCGAGGACGGGGAGCTCCCGCCCATCCTCGGCGACCTGGGGGCGGTGGCGGCCTCCCGGGCACTCGTGGAGGCCGCGAACCGCCGGGGCACGTTCGACAACCTCACCGCCGCGGTGGTGCGCATGGTCGGCCCCACCCCGAGGCCCCCGGGCGAGGGCGGGCTCGCCGCCCAGCTCCGGCGCCTCTTCGGGAAGTCGAGAATCTCGTAGTCGCGACTAGGGCGCGACCTTCTCCGCCGCGACTCGCTCGTCGGCGTCCCGCGCGCGCCGCAGGAGCGTTCGCACGGTCCCGAGAAGCGCCTCGAGCTCGACCGGCTTCGCGAGCCTCGCGTCGGCGGGGACGCCGTCCGCGTCGCTCGACGACAGGACGGCCACTGGAATCCTCGCCAGGGCGGGATCGGCGAGCTGCGCCTCGCGAAACTGCCGCCCGTTCATCCCGGGCATGGTGAGGTCGAGGAGGATGAGGGTCGTGCGCCAGGCCTCGGAGCGCAGGTGGGCGAGCGCGCTCTCGCCGTCCCTCGCCTGCGCGACGTGAAAGCCCTCGGCGTAGAGAATCTCAGCGATAACCTCTCGAAGCGAAGGGTCATCGTCCACGACCAGGATCTTCGCCATAGACCCAAGGTGCTGACGCGGGCGCCGTTCGACAAGTCCCCTCCGCGGATCCCGAGGGAATTCAACCCAAATGGGGGCCCGCGCTCCGAGTGCAGGGACCTCCCGTCTCTTCCCCCGACCCGTCGCCGGCGTCCCGGCTCGAGGGGGCCCCCGACCCGTCCCCCCCTTCAGCGGGGCGGAACGAGCCGGGTGCACACTTTCAGGAAGGCGTTGTCGTCGCCCTTGGCGATGAAGGCGTCGGCCCCCGACCGCCTCCCGATGACCTCGAGGTCGCGCGGCTTGAGCGCCGAGTAGAGGACCACCCGGGCCGACTCGCAGCCCGGGATGCGCTTCAGCTGGGGGATCATGACGTCGCCGCTCAACTGGCCGCCCATGTGCACGTCGAGGACGAGGAGGCTCGCGGGCTCGCGGGCCAAAAACTCCTTCGCCTGGACCCAGTCGGTCGCGCTCCGCGCCGGCCGGTACCCGGCCATGGCGAGGAGGGCCGCCGTAGTCCGCGCCCCCGCCGGAGAGTCGTCCACTACGAGAACGCCCGGCACGGGCTCACGATACCCTCGGTGCGGCCCGGGACGAAGATAAGCGAACGTTTAGTGCGAGAGCTCGCCGGAATGTCTCAGGCGCCGAGGAGGTCGAGGAGGTCGGACTTGATGGCGTCCCGGGTGGTGGCGTCGGGCGCAGCCGCCAGGGCGCGCTCCAGGGTTTCCGCAGCCTTTCTCCGGAACCCCTTTTCCGTGTAGAGGACTGCGAGGCTCCGGAGCGCCGGGAAGAAGTTCGGCCGGAGTTCCACCGAGCGCTCGAAGGCGGTCATGGCGGCGAAGTGCTCCCCCTTCAGCCGGAGCGCCTTCGCGAGCTGGTAGTGCGCCTCCGCCGAGAAGGCGTCCTTCGCGAGGGCCTCCTGGAAGGCGGCCGCCGCCCCGTCGAGCCTTCCGGCCTGGAGAAGCTCCTTCCCCCGCTGGAGGAGTGGGGCGGTGGACTGCGCTTCGCTCGCCTGGCGCGTCGACGTCGCCTCGAGCACGGCTTCGATGCGGCGCATGAAGTCGTCGAGGCGGAAGGGCTTCTCGATGTAGTCCTCGGCTCCGTAGGTCTCGCGCGCGTCCTGGGCGAAGCGCCACCCGCGGTAGATGGCGGTCATCATCACGATGGGGACTGGCCGGGTGCGCGGGTCGGAGCGGATCTTCCGTGCCACCTCGAAGCCGTGGAGCTTCGGAAGCATGGCGTCGAGGAGGAGAAGGCTCGGCAGGTGCTCCCGGGCCCGGGCGAGAGCCTCTTCCCCGTCCGCGGCAGTCTCCACCTCGTAGCCGTGCGCGGCGAGCGCCTTCTCAAGGAGCATCCGGATCTCGGGCTCGTCGTCGACCACGAGGATGCGGCGGCGGTCCGGTGGAGCCGGATCGGCGCCCACCCCCTGACCCACTCCCTGTTCCTCGCCGCCGATGGCGATCTCGACCCCCGAGACCTCCGACGCCCCGTCGTCCGCGCTCCCCAGCGGCTCGAGGTCCTCCTCGCCGATCTCCTCGATGCCCTCCTCGCCGGCGGGGAGCGACATGTCCCCCGGCAACACCACGCTCAGATGCCCGGGGCCGGCGGGGGCCGCGAAGCCGCGCCACTCGGAGAGGCGGCCGTCCTGGGCCTCGTAGGCCGCCGCGAGCGTGCGCCGGAGCGACTCCTCCACGGCCACGTAGGCGGAGACCTCGAGGCCGGTGACGAAGCGCACCTCGGCGAGGATCCGGGTCGCGTCCCCGGGGGAGACGAGCGCCAGGTGCAGGCGGCCTCCCTCGGTGGAGAGCGGCAGGATGCCGTCGGCCTCGCACACCGGCCGGGGCACGAGCTCCAGGGCGTCGGTGGCGATGGTGGACCGCGACAGGTCCACTCCCGGCACGCCGTGGCGCTCCGCCAGTACCGCGGCGAGCGCCCGCTCGGTGGCCGCCCCGGTGGCGAGGATCTGGCTGCAGAGGCGTCGCCCGGTGCGCACCGCCTCCGCCTCTGCTCGCACCAGCACCTCGGGCGTCACCGCACCGCGGGCCAAAAGGAGGTCCCTCGTGGAATCGCTCATGCCCGTCGCCGGCTCCCGTCCAGGACCCGCAGGGCTCCTTATACCGCGACCCCGCTTCGCGACTGCATTTTCGGTCCGCCGCCTACCCCACCGTCTCCGCGTAGGTCATGACGAGGTACATGACCGCCTCGGCCTGGGCCGGGTTCCGGTAGATATGGGCGACGTCCGCCTCGAAGACGATGGCGTCGCCGGCCGCGAGCGCGTGCGTGGTGCCGCCTGCCTCGATCTCCACGCTCCCGCGGCTCACCACCAGGTTCTCGACGGTGCCAGGCGGGTGGGCGTCGGCCCGCTCCGCCCCCCCGGGAGCGAGCCGGAGCTCGTAGAACTCCACGCGCCGCGGCTCGTCGAATGGGAAAAGAGCCCGGGAGGTGAAGCTCCCGTCGTTCGAGGTGAGGCGCTTTGCCTGGTCGGCCCGGAGCACGTGGAAAGAGGTGGAGGGCTTGTCGGTGATGAGGGCGCTGAAGGGAACCTCGAGCGCGGTGCTGATCTTCCACAGGACGTTCACGGTGGGCGTGCTCTGTCCGAGCTCGATCTGCCCCAGCATGGCCCGCGACACCCCGGAGAGGCGGGAGAGCTTCTCGAGCGAGAGGCCCCGGCGCATCCGCAGGCGCCGGAGGTTCCCGCCCACCACCGGGGTCAGGTCGGCGCCGGCAGCGTGAGCCCTCTCGTGGCCCGGAGCCGGGTCGGCGCGGAGGCGGCCGCGCTCGCGCCTGCGGCGAGCGGTCGGCTTGAGCGAGGCCATGGATCCGTTTATCCGTTTTAGCGGACGGATTGTCAACCGACGACGAACCGCGGCGGCGCCGGTTTGTCCCCTCACCTGGAGAACGGCACGCCGAACGCCTAGGAGGCGAGGACCCTCTCCCTCTGTCTTCTCGGCCACCTCTTCGGAGTCGACGGCGCGTCGGCGGTCCGCCGCGGGGACTCCCGGCGGTGTCGGACCCCTCAGGCCACCGAAAGAGCGGCCATCACCAATAGTGATCACCAGGAGATCGCCGCGTCGCCTGTCGAGCGAAAAGCCTCAACGCCTACGGTCGGGCGAGACCGGAACCCTTCCGTCGCGATTCCGCGAGGCAGTGAAAAAACGGGCCGGCATTCGTGGACCGGCTGCGGGAAAGCATCGAGGGCTTCACGAAACAGATCGCGCTCGCGGACCAGCCGCCATCATGGGTTGACCCTCATTGGGGCATGTGCGCCCAAGACGACCCGAGAAGCTTTCGGCAGCGGTTACTTGCCCGCGCTAAACGGGCCTAGCAAGTCGAGGCCGAATCCAATGACCCGATAGGGGAGCGATGTCGAAGTTGAATGAAGTTGAAAAGGGTGCCCAGCAGGGTTACTCGAGGCTACGCGTCTTCTACATTCACCAATAGCGAGGGCTATTATGCGAAAAGTCGTCATCCTCGTGGTCGCGACAGCGTTCTGCGCCTGTGGCAGCTCCAGTAGCGGCGGTGGCAAGCGGGCCGCTGCGCCAACCTTCACCCCCATCCCAGGCACCTACACCACGGCCCAAAACGTGACCATTTCCTCGACGACCCCGGGGGCGACTATCCACTTTACGACGGATGGGACGACCCCCACCGATTCGTCCCCGACGTATTCGGCCGCGGTCCAGGTCTCCTCGAGCACGACGATCATGGCCATCGCAGCGGCCTCTGGATTTACCGATAGCACCGTAGCTACCGGCGCCTACAACATCAACCCCAACGCGCAACCGACAGCGACGCCGACCTTCAGCCCCGCCGGGGGGACCTTCACTTCTACGCAAACGGTCACTATCTCGAGCACGACACCGAACTCGACCATCTACTACACGACGAACGGGACTACGCCGACCACCTCGTCTACCCTCTACACAGGTCCGGTCAGCGTGAGCTCGACCGAAACCATCAATGCCATCGCCATCGCCAGCGGGTTCACGGTGAGTGACGTGGGAACCGCCGCTTACACCATTAGCAGTGGGGGCGGCGGCGGCTCGTTTACGACGTATTGCAACGAAGTCCAAACCGCACTCACGAGTACGCTCACCACCTGCTTCAATGCCAACTCCGCGGTCTTCAGCGATCCAAAGAACCAGCTCCTGAAGGACACCTGCACCAGGGAGCAGAACGACATCAACGCCAACCGCATCATCTTCAACAGCTCCTTCGCTTCAGCCTGCGTCAGCGAGTACTCGGCGGAGACCTGCGCTCAGATCACCGAGGGGGTCGTCCCCGCGGACTGCAAGAGCGCCTTGGTGGGAAACGTCCAAAACGGCCAGGGGTGCTACTCCGGCGACGATTGCGCGAACGGGTTCTGTGATGAGACAGGGGGTTGTCCCGGCACCTGTACCGCCTACGCCGCCTCCGGTGGGAGCTGCGCGAGCGCGAACTGCGCTCCCGGTCTCAGCTGCAATAGCTCTCAGGTGTGCGTGACACCTTCCGCCGCAGGCGGAAACTGTCCCTGCGCCGCTGGGCTCTGGTGCGACACTTCCAACACGAGCGGGGGCGCTAACCCGGCCGGGACGTGCACGAACCCGGTTGCGACGGGTGCAGCCTGCACGAGTGGCGATCAGTGCATGGCAGGCAACGTCTGCGCGAGCGGCACAAACACTTGCCTCGCCTTTGTGGGTAATGGCGGGAACTGTGCAGCGTCGCCCACCGACCTCTGCGGGTACGGGTACGAGTGCGTGAGCGGTACTTGCCAGTCCTGGCCTAGTGCAGGAGCCGCGTGCAGTGAAAGCAGTCCACTCTGCATCGGCAGCTTCTGTCCCTTTCTCGCGACCTCGCCGGTCTGCACCGCCTACGTCGCCGATGGCGGCACGTGTAACCCCTGCTACGCTGGGGGCGATTGCTCGTCGGGTAGCTGTTTGGGGACGTGCAACTCCGCGAATCTTGCAGGGAGCACGGGGACCTGCCAACCGACAAGCGTCTGCGGCGGGTGAGTCGCTCGGCCAATCGGGCCCCATCTTCGGGGCCCGATTGGCCGAGCAGTAGAAGCGCGAACGATGTGGGAATCGAGCGCCGATCTCGCGCACGGTCGGAACGGCAAGCTGCATGGGCAAACGTCTAAAGACCAGGGGATAGGGCTAGAACGCTAATGATTTCCAACGCTTACGCGCCGAGGATCGACAGGCCCCATCCGGCCACGATCTTCTTGCGCTCCGCGCGAGTCGGTGCTCGCGACGGAGGTGGTGATGGAGCGGTGGCGCCCCAGCGTGGTGGTCACGAAGCACGAGCAGTTCCTTCTCGAGCGGCTTGAGAAGAAGCGGAAGCTGTTCGGGTTCCTGCGCAGGTACCGGCACGATATCTTCGACGACGAGTTCCAGGCGGAGCTCGACACGTACCGGGACACCGGTGCCCGAAAGGAGGTGCCTCCGGCGCAGATGGCGATGGCGCTCTTACTGCGGGGCTACTTCGGGCTGTCCGACCGGGATGCCTGTCGAGACGGCCGTCATGGACCTGCGGTGGCAGATAGTGCTCGCTGTGTGATCGGTGCGGACCCAACTCCAAGCTACCAGAGGGGACTGCCGCTGCCCTTACCTCTCCCCGCAATCACCGGATGAACCAAAAGAAAGGCTTTGCTCCGGAAGAGAGCGTCCGCTCCATTCATGGATCGCTCGGAAGTCGCGACGGGGGCCCACCTTGGGCCCCCCTCCCTTCGCAGAGGGAAGGTCGGGCGCAGCACGCCCGCGTGCCGACGATGGCTGCGCGCAACGGCCGCGCTACCGGTCCAGGCTGAGATCGTCGGGGAGTTCGTTCGCCGCCGCCTCGCCGGGGGGGCGCGGGAAGTGCTCGGCGAGCTTCGCGCCCACGAGGCCGATGGCCTCGGCGAAGCCCTCCGCCGGGGCCCCGCGGCCGATCCCGGCGACGAGCGCCTCCACGGCGCGCCGCCACTCCTCGTCCCCCATCTTGGCGTGGATCCCGGCGTCCCCCATGACGACCGCCCGGCGCTCCCGCAGCGAGGCCATGACGAGGACGCCGGTCCCGTGGACGGTGCGGTAGAGGCCGTGCTCGAGGAAAGCCTGCTCGGCGCGCTCGCGCACCGCGACGTCCTGGGTGCGCCGGGAGGTGAGAAGCCGCTCCCAGGCCGGGACGCGGGCGAAGAGCGCCCCTAGGACTCCGGCGGCGAGTTGCAGGAGGGGGAGTTCCAATAGCGAGATGCGGTCGGCGAAAAGGGGAACCGCCGCGGTGGCGAGGGCCGCGAAGAGCACGCCGCTCGCCCAGGGAGCCGCCTCGTACCGCGCCGAGCGCTCCACCACCACGGGGACGATCTGGCCCGTGCTCCGCGCCTCGGCGGCCCGCACCGCCTCCTTCACGCGTTCGCGGGCCTCTGGCGAAAAGAACCGATCGACCTTCATCGCCGTCTCCTACCAGCTTCCGGATGCCCCGCCGCCGCTGAAGCCTCCCCCGCCACCGCTCCAACCTCCGCCGCCTCCCCCCCCTCCGCCGAAGCCCCCGCCCCCGATGAAGGGGCCCCCGCCCCACGGCCCGCGCCGGCCGCGCCCCAAGCCGCTCAGGATGCGCACCAGGACGAAGAAGAGGATGAAGAGAAAGACGAAGCCGGGCGCGCCCAGGCCGAGGAGCGCGCCCAAGAGCCCTCCCACGATGGGGAGCGACACGTGGATGGGGCGCGCCGCCGGCTCCGCCGCGCCCTGCGGCAGGGCGCCGAGGGCCGCGAGGACCTGCCGGCCTGCGGCGTAGAGCCCCTCGCCGTAGCGACCGGCGCGAAAGGCCGGGACGATGGTGTTCCGGATGATGTGGGCGGCCTGGATGTCGGTGAGCCCGCCCTCGATGCCGCCTCCGACCTCGATGCGCACCCGGTGGTCGTCGAGCGCCACCACCACCAGGACCCCGTTGTCCTTCCCCTTCGTGCCGAGCTTCCAGGCCTCGGCGACCCGGATGGAGAAGGACTCGATGGGCTCCCCATCGAGGGAGCGGACGATAAGGTACTGGAGTTGGGGGCCGTTTCCCCCCTCCGCGGCGCGCCCCGTCTGCGCCAAGCTTCCGAGGCGCTCCAGCCACTGGCCGTCGAGGAGGCCGGCGCGGTCCACCACCGGCCCGGTGAGGGGCGGGACGGGGAGATCGGCGGCCTCCGCCGAAAGGTTCCAGAGGAGGGAGAGGGCCGCCAGGCGGCCGAGGCTCACGGCGCCCTCCTAGAACTTCACCTTCGGAGCCTGCTCGGCGCCGGCGGTGGTGGCGGTGAACTGGGCCTTCGGCTGCTTCTTGTAGAAGAGGCTGTTCGTGAAGCTCGTCGGGGGGACGGTGACGAGGTTGTTGAACTCCTGGACCGCCTGGATGTAGCGGCGCCGGGCGATGGCGATGCGGTTCTCGGTGCCCTCGAGCTGCGCCTGGAGGTCGCGGAACTGCTCGTTCGCCTTGAGCTGCGGGTAGGCCTCGGCGACGGCGAGGAGCCGCCCCAGAGCGCTCTGCAGCGCCCCCTGCGCCTGTTCGAACTTCCGCATGTTCTCCGGCGTGAGGTCGTCGACCTTGAGCTGCACCTGGGTGGCGCGCGCCCGGGCCGCCGTCACCGCCTCGAGCGTCTCCCGCTCGTGGGTCGCGTATCCCTTCACGACCTCGACCAGGTTCGGCACCAGGTCGGAGCGGCGCTGGTACTGGTTCTCGACCTCGGCCCAGGCGCCGGCCACGGCGTTGTCGGCCTGGGGGATGGACTGGAAGCCACAGGCCGAGAGGGCGAGGACGGCCCCCAGGGCGGCGGCGAGGCGTGCGCGGTTCATCGCGCCAGGGTAGTGTGCAGCCCTGGCTTGTAAAGCGAAACCTTCCGGCGCCCCTCCGGGGCCGCCGAGGGGAGGCCGCCTCCCGGCCGGGTGGCGGGACTTCTACCGGGTGGTGAAGCGAATCCCGCGCGGGCGCGTCGCCACTTACGGTGCGGTGGCGCTCCTCGCCGGGCGGCCGCGGGGGGCGCGCCAGGTGGGCTACGCGCTTTCGGCGCTCCACGGGGCCTCCCACCGCATCCCCTGGCAGCGCGTGCTCGGCGCCCGGGGCCGGGGCTCGGCCGGTGTCTCCATCCTCGACCCGGTGGGCGCGGCGGTGCAGCGCGACCTCCTCGAGCGGGAGGGGGTGCGGTTCGACGGGAGGGGGCGGGTGTCGCTCGAGCGCTACGGGTGGAGGCCTCGGCCTCCGCGCCGGCCGGCCTAGCCGATGGGGATGGGGTCCACCTTCCAGATCCCCTCGGCGTACTCGCGTATGGTGCGGTCGGAGGAGAACTGACCGGTGCGGGCCACGTTCAGGATGGCCATGCGCGTCCAGCGCTCGTAGTCGAGGAAGGCGCGGGAGACGTCCTCCTGGGCGCGGAGGTAGGCGGCGAAGTCGGCGAGGACGAGGTAGGGGTCCCCTCCGTTCAGGAGGGAGTCCACCACCGGCTGGAAGAGCCCCGGCTCCCCGGGGGAGAAGGTCCCCGAGGCGACGGCGTCGATGACCGCCCTCAGGGCGGGGTCGGCCCGGTAGTAGTCCCAGGGATTGTAGCCCCGGCGCTTCACCTCCTGGACCTCCGGGACGGTGAGCCCGAAGAGGAAGAAGTTGTCCTTCCCCACGGCCTCCCGGATCTCGACGTTGGCGCCGTCCAGGGTGCCGACGGTGAGCGCCCCGTTCATGGCAAACTTCATGTTTCCGGTGCCGGAGGCTTCCTTGCCGGCGGTCGAGATCTGCTCGGATACGTCGGCGGCCGGGATGATGCGCTCGGCGAGCGAGACCCGGTAGTTCTTGAGGAACACGACCTTTATCCGGTTGCGGACGTCCGGATCGTGGTTCACGACGTTCGCGACCGAGTTCACGAGCTTCACGATCCACTTCGCCATGGCGTAGCCGGGGGGGGCCTTGCCGCCGAACAGATAGGTGCGCGGCACCGGGGAGTAGCCGGGGTCGGCCTTCATCCGGACGTACTGGTGGACGATGTGGAGGACGTTCAGCGTCTGGCGCTTGTACTCGTGGATGCGCTTCACCTGCACGTCGAAGATGGAGGAGGGGTCGACCTCCAGCCCGTTCTCCCGCGCCACGATGGCCGCGAGCCGCTCCTTGTTCGCGGTCTTGATCTCCCGGAACCGGCGGCGGAACTGCTCGTCGTCGGCCACGAGCTCGAGGCGCTTGAGCTCCGAGGCATCCACCACCCAGCTCGGGCCGAGCACCTCGTTCAGGACCGAGGCGAGCTCGGGGTTGGCGACCATCATCCAGCGCCTCGGCGTGACCCCATTCGTCTTGTTGTTGATGCGCTCCGGCCACAGCCGGTAGAAGTCCTTGAAGAGGTCGCTGCGGAGGAGGTCGGTGTGCAGCGCCGCCACGCCGTTCACGGAGTGCGAACCGACCACGGCCAGGTTCGCCATGCGCACCATCTTGGGCGCGCCCTCCTCGATGAGGGACATCCGTTCCACCGCTGCCTCGTCGAAGCGCTTGTCCTGGCGGATGGTGTCCAAGAATCGTCGGTTCACCTCGTAGATGATCTCCAGGTGGCGGGGGAGCACCCGCCCGAAGAGCTCCGTCGACCACTTCTCGAGCGCTTCGGGCATGAGCGTGTGGTTCGTGTACCCGAACACCGCCCGGCAGGTCTCCCAGGCCTGCTCCCACTCCAGGCCGTAGTCGTCGACCTGGATGCGCATGAGCTCGGCCACCGCCACCGCCGGGTGGGTGTCGTTCAGCTGGATGGCCACCTTGTCGGCGAAGCCCTCGAACCCGTCGTGCATCTTCAGGTAGCGGGTGACGATGTCGTGCAGCGAGCAGGCCACGAAGAAGTACTGCTGCTGGAGGCGGAGCTCCTTCCCCATGACGGTGAGGTCGTTCGGGTAGAGGACCTTGGAGATGTTCTCGGAGATGTTCTTGTCCTCGACGGCGCGCAGGTAGTCACCGGCGTTGAAGTCGGCGAGGTCGAATTCCTCCGAAGCCCGGGCCTGCCAGAGGCGCAAGGTGTTCACCGTCTTGTTCCCGTAGCCGGCGATGGGGTTGTCGTAGGGAACCCCGAGCACCCGGCGGGTGTCCACCCACCGCACCCGGAGCTCGCCCTTCTCGTCGGTCGACTTCTCCGTGCGTCCGTAGAAGCGGACCGGCACCACGTACTCGGGGCGAGCCGCCTCCCAGACGTTCCCGAACCGCAGCCACTCCTCCGGGCGCTCCACTTGCCAGCCGTCCCGGATCTCCTGGTCGAAGATGCCGAACTCGTAGCGGATCCCATACCCGTAGGCCGGGAGCGACATGGTGGCCATGGAGTCGAGGAAGCAGGCCGCGAGCCGCCCCAGGCCGCCGTTGCCGAGGCCTGCGTCCGGCTCCTGTCCGAAGAGGTCCGCGAGGTCGAGCCCCAGGCCCCCGAGCGCCGCCTTCATGGTGTCGAGGAGCCCCAGGTTGATGAGGTTGTTCTCGAGCGCCTTCCCCATGAGGAACTCGAGGGAGAGGTAGTAAACCCGCTTCGCGTCGCTCCGGTAGTAGGTCTGCTGCGTCAGGATCCAGCGCCGCATGAGCCGGTCGCGCACCGAGTTCGCCACCGCCTGGTAGCGGTCGTGGGCGGTGGCGCTGTGCTCGTCCTTGCCCTGCGTGAACTGGAGGTGGTCGGCGTAGGCCCGGCGCAGGGCGTCCATGTCGGTCGCCGTGCGCACGCTGGGGAGGTCGCGGGCCCTCTGCAGGAGGCGCGCCTCCGGGCCCAGGGGGTCTGGGAGCTTGCTGGAGGGCATTCCCTCTCCTCGTTTCTTGGGGTGCCGGGGGATGTTACCGCCCCGAAAGCCCCCGGCGAAAGTTACCGGCCGAGCGCGGCCACCTCGGCGTAGAGGTGGATGGCGCTCCGGACCGCGGCCTCGAAGTCGGAGAGGTCCAGGCTCTCGTTCTCGGAGTGGGCGTTCGATCGCGGGTCCTCGACACCGATGAGGAGTGCCGGCACCCCCCCGAGCGCCCGGGCGAAGGGCTCGACGAAGGGGATGGAGCCGCCGCAGCCGATGGCGAGCGCCTCCTTCCCATAGCCCTTCTTGAGCGCCCGAAAGGCTGCGCCGAAGGCGGGGTGGGAGACGTCCGTCTTCCAGGCCGGCGACCCCTCGCCGATCTTCACCGCCACCTCGGCGCCCCAGGGCGCGGCGCGCCGGAGCGACTCCTCGAGGAGGCGGGCCACCTCGGCGGGGTCCATGTCCGGAACGAGCCGGACCCCGATCCGGGCCCAGGCCACGTCGTTCACGATGTTGCGGGCGTCGCGCCGGGAGGAGGCTTGGATGGCATTCACGGAGAGGGACGGCTGCCACCAGTTCGTCTCCAGGGGATGGCGACCGCCGAGGAGCTTCACCCCCGGGCGCACCCCCGCCATCCGCCGGAAGTCCTCGGGGGTCACCGGGAGGTTCTCGATGGCGCGCCGCTCGGCGGCGGTGAGCGGGCGGACCCGGTCGTAGATGCCGGGGATGGCGATGCGCCCGTCGCCGTCCACGAGCGACCCCAGCATCTTGGCGAGGGCGAGCACCGGGTCCGGGACCGGGCCCCCCCACATCCCGGAGTGCACGCTCTGCTCGAGCGTCCGCACCTCCACCTCCGCCACCACGATTCCCCGGAGCGCGATGGTCACCGCCGGCACCCCGCCGCCCACGTTGGCGGTGTCGGTGAGGACCATGAGGTCGGCCTGTAGCCGATCCCGGTAGCGATCCAAGAACGCCTCGAGGTGCCCGGACCCACTCTCCTCCTCGCCCTCGACCACGAGCTTCAGGTTCACCGGCACCGTTCCGGCCCCTCGGAGCCAAGAGTCGAGGGCGGCGGCGTGCACGAGGATCCCGGCCTTGTCGTCGGCGGCGCCCCGCCCGTAGAGCCGCCCCTCCCGCACCACCGGCTCGAAGGGCGGCGAGAGCCAGGCCCCCTCCTCGCCCGCCGGCTGGACGTCGTGGTGTGCGTAGAGGAGCACCGTCGGGGCCCCGGGGTCGCCCCGGTGCTCGCCGAGCACGTAGGGGTGGGCTCCCGCGAGCTCGAGCACCTCCACGCTCCCGAAACCCCGGCGCCGGAGGAGCCGCGCCGTGGCCTCGGCGCTCTTCCGCACTTCCTCGGGCGGAAAGCCCTCGAACGATACGCTCGGAATGCGGACGAGCTCCTTCAGGTCCTCGAGGTACCCGGGGGCGTTCGAGCGGTGGTGGGCGAGCGCGCGGGAGAGCGCCTCCGCGTTCGCGGCCGGATGGACGGCGCTCACGGCTCCGGGCCCGCCCCGGCGAGCTCCGCGGCATTGAGCCAGCCGGCCTTGGCGAAGCCACCGACCACGTGGGCGTCCTCGACGGCGAGCTGCCAGAAGGAGAAGTCCCCGAGGCCAGCGAAGGACTTCCCCTCCGGGTGCACGGCTACGTAGCGGGCCTTCACCTCGGCCACCTCCGCCTCCGGCACCAGGGAGACCCGGCCCAGGACGGCTACCCGAGGGGCCGACTGCGGGTTCTTGGCGCCGGCCTCCTTCACGAACAGGGAGGCCCGCGGGTCGGCGTGCAGGTTCCGGGTGTGCTGGGAGAGCTCGGAGAAGAGGAACACCGGGTCGCCCCGCTGGCTGAGGGCATAGGAGACGAGGGATCCGAGCGGCCAGCCCGGCTTCCGGGTGGATATCGTGCAGAGAACGCCGTTCGCCTGCGCCCGCAGGAGCTTCCGCGCCGCGTCGGCCAGCTCGGAGTGCTCCGGACCGGGAATCTCTTCGTCGCTCATGCTCGTCCCTCCTGCGGCGCTCGGCCGCTCGCCTTCGCCAGGGCGTCTTTCATACCCCAACGCGCCCGGTTGCGCCTGCCGTCGCCGCCGCTTCCGGTTACACACCCGGGATGAGCGCGGTGAAGGTGCTCCTGGTCGCCGACGACCCGCTCGCAAGAAGCGGCCTCGCGGTGCTCCTCTCGACCCAGCCCTCGGTGGAGGTGTCTGGGGAGGCCGCCCCGGACGGCGCCCTGCGCGGGGCCGCCGAGGCGCTCGCCCCGGACGTGGCCGCCTTCGACGTCGGGCCGGGCGAAGGTCGCGGCGAGGCCATCGCCGATGCGGTCGCGGCTGGCGTCCCGGTGGTGGGCCTCCTCGCCGCCGAGAGCCAGGCCCGGGAGGCGCTCGGGGCCGGCGCCCGGGGGCTCCTCCTCCGGAGCGCCCCGGCCGCCCGCATTGCTGGAGCACTCGGGGCGGTGGCGGTCGGGCTCTGGGCCCTCGACGGGGACCTCGGCGCGAGCCTGCTCAGGCCGCTCGCGCTGGACGAGCCCCAGGAGCGGCTCACGCCCCGGGAGCGGGAGGTCCTCTCGCTCCTCGCCGAGGGGCTCTCCAACCGGGCCATCGCCGAGCGGCTCGGGATCTCCGAGCGCACCGCCAAGTTCCACGCCAGCTCCATCCTCGCGAAGCTCGGCGCCGAGAGCCGGGCCGAGGCCATCGTCCGCGCGGCCCGGCTCGGACTCGTCAGCCTTTAGGGCCGAGAACCCCCCGAAGCGTTCGGCGCAGGCGCTCCCACCGGCCTGTCCTTTCGTCCAGGTTCAACCCGTCCTGGGGGACGATGCGCGGCCGCCTCCTCGCCTCCTAGGCTACGGGCCATGAACGCAAACAACGAAGCCTTGGGAATCTCCGACGCGCTCGCGGAGCTCGTGAGCCGGACGGAGCGATCGGTGGTGCGC
>Ga0335077_10005265_pt1 | contig 15853 bp, 13 predicted proteins | sample Lox_Sample_31_FD_207151 | JGI IMG/M metagenome (GOLD analysis project Ga0335077, IMG submission 207151) | Soil microbial communities from Loxahatchee National Wildlife Refuge, Florida, United States - Lox_Sample_3.1 | ecosystem: Environmental > Terrestrial > Soil > Wetlands | place: USA...
AACTTCCTGGGCGTTGTTCCCGAGTCCGTAGAACCCGAGTCGGGTCTCTCGGGTGGTGCCAAGGTCGGCGCTCACCCGCCACCCCGGAATGAGGAGGGGCGCCTGGAAGCGGGCGACGGCCATCCGCGCGCCGGTGAATCCCTGCCCGAGGTCCACGGAGAAGAGGCCGGAATAGGGGGTTCGGGCTTCGTAGGGGGCTCCCTTTCGCTCTTCGATGTGCAGGGCGATCAGGGGAAAATTGTTCCCGAGAGAAGGGAAGTAAGGGTAGAGGCTGTTACGCCAGGGGGCGGACGATCCCTGAGCGGCCAGCGGGCCGGCGATCAGGGCCACGGCCGCCAGTACGCGCGCGACGGTGCGCAGACGCTTCGACCAGGGCCGCATTACTGTGCTCGCTCGTAGAGGTGTGCCGTGTCCCGCACGACGGCATCCTGGCCGTCGAAGGTCGCGTAGCGCTCGGGGAAGAATGAGGCGGCACCCGCTTCCCCTTTCTTGTTTACGGCGTAGAAGGCGAGATCGAAGTTGGGGTGCCCGTTGGGAAGCAGCAGTCCGGGTGGAGTCATGGCCAGCACCCGCTTCAGGGTCTCGATGGCGGCGTCGGCCGGCGCCATGCCACGGCGCATGTGCTCCACCGTAAGCAGCCCGCCGCACACCATCATGTTGCTCTCGCCGCGCCCGGTGGAGCCGGCCGCGCCGACGTCGTTGTCCGTGTACTGGCCGGCTCCGATGATCGGCGAGTCCCCCACCCGTCCGGGAATCTTCCACGCAAGGCCGCTGGTGCTGGTCACCGACGAGATCTCTCCGGCCGCATTGACTACGTTCAGGTTCACGGTTCCTGTCGGCCTCGGCAGGATGGGCGTGCTGTCCGGCACGTCGACCCACGAATCGTCATGCCCGCGGTTGGCCCGCCAGTGCAGCCAGGCTTCGCGCGACTGGGGCGTGAGCAGGTCTTCCTCCTTGAAGCCATAGGAAAGCGCGAAGCGCTTGGCGCCCTCGCCCACCAGCATGATATGATCGGTGTACTTGAGGATGAGCTTTGCGACCTCGCTCGGAGTCTTGATGTTCTCCAGTGCCCCCACGGCCCCGGCCCGCCTGGTCGGTCCATGCATGCATGAGGCGTCGAGCTGCACCACGCCCTCCTCGTTGGGGAGCCCGCCGTATCCCACGTAGGGGTCGTTGGGGTCGAGCTCTTCGATCTTCACGCCCTCGATGGCGGCATCAAGCGTGTCCGTACCACTGTGCACCAACTGCATGGCCAGGCGAATGCCCCGCTCCGCGTTCGCCGACCCCACCGCCATGGGGCGACTCGGGCCACGCAGGATGACCGCCGGGGCATCGAATGGACGCCGGGAGCCGGAGCCAAGCAGAACGCCGCCGGCCAGGGCGAGGCCGGTGCTGCCGAGGAAGTCGCGCCGAGACAGGGGGTCGGGCAGGCTGGGCTCCGCGAGGAAGAAGGCAGGCGTGGACCGGAGGGATTTAGGCACGGGCTCCCGCTCCTGTCAACTTGCGGCCGGCCCGGTCCGACTTCTAAGTTGGCGAGAGAGCCCTCATGCCGATCTTCTCACGGCTTCCCGACGAGGCATCCTCGTCCGATCCCTTTCGATTGATCCGGTACGCCATCGCGTTTCTCCTCGGCGCCGGCACAATCGTCTCCCTCGGCCTCTGGGCTACCGGGGTGACCCCACGGGCGCTGCTCCTGATCGGGGCGCTCTGGTCGGTGTACGGGTTGGTGCACGCAGTTCTGGACGGCGTGCTCGATCCCCTCTTCGACCTGGGCACGGAGATGCTGGAAAACGTGGGACTTGGAAGTTCACAGGACGGGCTTTCCTACATCGAGACCATGGTGGCGCGGGGCGAGGTGGACGCGGCGCTGGCGGAGTACCAGCGGCTTGCCGAGCAGGGGAACACCCGCGCGCTGGTGCGCCGGGCCGGGCTTCTCGTGGGGATGCCGGCCGGCGCCGAACGAGCGCGCATCGAGCTGGAGGAGTATCGCGAGGGCCACAACCTGGACTCGGCGTCCGATATCCGAATCGGCCTGGCCCTGGCGCATCTCTATGAGGAGAAGCTGGGTGAGCCGGGGAAGGCGATGCGTGAGTTTCGGCGGCTCCTGGATCTGCATCCGACCGCTCGCGGCCTGCGGCGCGTGCATCGCGAGCTGGATGCGCTCAAGGCGGAACGCTTTGGGACCTCGGCCCCGGCTACTCCACCTTGAACTTGCGGACCTGGCCGAAGAGCCCCTGGGCCGTTTCCGACAGAGCGTGGGCGGAGCCGGCGACGTGCTCGGTCGAGGCGGAAAGCTGCTGGGCGCTGGCGGCGATCTGCTCCGCGGCCGCGGCCACGTCTTCGGTGCCACTCGAGATTTCCTGCATGCGACTGGCGATCCCCTCGATCAGGGCGCGTACCTCGGCCGAGGAGCGCGAGATCTGCCGGCTCCACTCATCGGTCTGGTTCGCGTCGGCCGCCACGCGCACCAGCCCCTCCGCGGCCTTGTGCGCGGTCTCGCGGGCGTCCTGACCGCCGCGGCCCAGTCGGATGAGGCGCTCCCGCGCCGCCGTCACCCGCTGCTGGATCGCCTGCACGGTCTCGCTCGTCTGGGTGGCGGCCTCCGCGGTCTGGGTGGCGAGCTTGCGCACCTCCTCGGCCACGACCGCGAACCCGCGCCCTTCGTCCCCGGCCCGCGCCGCCTCGATGCCCGCGTTGAGCGCGAGCATGTGGGTTTGCCGCGCTATCGCCTTGGTGCGGGTGACGAACTCCTCGATCTCCTCGGAGGCCGCTGCCAGGGCGGTGGCTTCCTCCGCCCCGCGCTGAATCTCGTCGGCGAGACGGCCCAGGCCGGTGGTGCTCTGGTCCAGCTCGTCCCGGTGGTCGCGAGCTAGCTTGGCGAGCGCGGCATTCCGCGAGGCGGCCTCCGTGGCGCTCGACGCCAGGGTCTCCGCGATCTCGAGGATGCGGCTGGCGTCCGCCGCGGCGGCGCGGACCAGCGCCGCCTGACGGGTGGCTCGTTCGGTGAGGTCGTTGCAGGTGCCCGAGACCTCCTGGGTCGAGGCGCTCATCTCCTGGGAGGACGACGAGATCTGCTGCGCCATGGAAGCCGCGTCCTCGGCGCTGCCCCGAATCGCCCGGACCAGGGCGTGGAGTTCCTTCAGCATCGTGCCAACCGCGTCGGTGAGGGCATCCGCCCCGTCGGCGGCGGCGGACGACACCGCGACCGTCAGATCCCCCTGAGCGACCCGGCTCGCGACGACGATGGTATTGCCCAGCGGTCGGAGGACATTGCGCACCGACCAGCTGATCACGAAGAGGGTGACCAGCGCCCCGAGCACGAGGTAGACGAGGAACGCCACCAGCAGCCCGCCCCAGAACCCCGGCCCGCCGTGCTCGCGGCCGTAGAACAGCCAGACCATGGCGAGCAGCACGCAGCCGAGCGTCGTGAGAAGCCCCGCGGCGGTCCAGTACATCCGTCGGACGAATGCGCGTCTGCTGTCGGGCATGTGGCAACCGGTTGGACAGCTGGAAGCTAGGCCGCTGGGCGGAGCCGTGGCAATGGGGGTGGCGCGCCCCTAGATTCCCGCGCCTATGACCGATACGCTCCCCGACATCTACCGACCCGACCAGGTCGAGGCGAAGTGGCGGGCTCGCTGGGCCGAGCGGGCCACCAATGCGCCGGACCTCGACCGCGCGGCGCGGCCCTTCTACAACCTCATGATGTTCCCCTACCCCTCCGCCGAGGGACTTCACGTCGGGAACATGTTCGCCTTCACCGGCAGCGACGTCTACGGTCGGTACAAGCGGCTCAGGGGATTCGACGTGTTCGAGCCGATCGGATTCGATGCCTTCGGAATCCACAGCGAGAACTATGCGATCAAGGTCGGCAAGCATCCGGCGGAGCTGATTCCGCAGAACATCGCCAACTTCCGCCGTCAGCTGGAACGGATCGGCGGGATGTTTGACTGGCGGCACGCCCTGAGCACGACCGATCCCGCGTACTACAAGTGGACGCAGTGGATCTTTCTCCAGCTGTTCCAGGCTGGCAAGGCGTACAAGAAGAAGGCGGCCGTCAACTGGTGTCCGTTCGACAAGACCGTCCTCGCCAACGAGCAGGTGGAGAACGGGCTGTGCGAACGGTGCGGCACGCCCGTCGAGCAGCGCCTGCTGGAGCAGTGGTTCTTCCGGATCACGGACTACGCCGACCGGCTCCTCGCGAACCTCGACACCATTGATTGGTCCGAAACCACCATCACGGCCCAGCGGAACTGGTTGGGTCGCAGCGAAGGGGCCGAGCTGCGCTTCGATGTGCCCGGCGGCGGAGAGGCAATCACGGTCTTCACGACCCGTCCCGACACTCTGTTCGGCGCCACCTTCATGGTACTCGCGCCGGAACACCCGCTGGTCTCGAGGCTGACCACGCCGGACCGTCGGGGCGAGGTGGAGGCCTACGTGAAGGCCGCGGCGGCCAAGGACCTGGTGTCACGAAAGGTGGGAGAGAAGGACAAGAGCGGAGTGTTCATCGGGGCCATGGCAACGAACCCGGCCACCGGCAAGGCGATTCCGGTCTGGATCGCCGATTACGTGCTCATGGAGTACGGCACGGGGGCGATCATGGCCGTGCCGGGGCACGATGAGCGGGACTTTGCTTTTGCCCGACGCTACGGACTCGGCATCGTCCGGGTTCTGGCCGGCCCCGGGCAGACCGCGGCCACACCTCTCGAGGCCGCGGAAACCGAGACCGACGGACGGCGACTGGTCAACTCGGGCCGATTCGACGGGATGCTGGCCGATCAGGCCAAGGGCGAGATCACACGCGAGATGGCATCGCTGGGCCGCGGCCGGACGGTGGTGCAGTACCGCCTTCATGACTGGTGCATTTCCCGTCAGCGCTATTGGGGCCCGCCCATCCCGGTCATCTACTGCGATGCCTGCGGAACGGTGCCTGTTCCGGAGCGCGATCTCCCGGTGCTGCTTCCTCCGATCGAGGACTTCCGCCCTGATGATTCCGGGGTGTCTCCGCTCGCCCGCCACGAGGAGTGGTACTACGTGCCCTGTCCCCGCTGTGGGAAGCGGGCCCGCCGTGAAACCGACGTGTCGGACACCTTCCTCGACTCGGCCTGGTACTACCTGCGCTATCCGAGCACCGAGTTCGACGACCGCCCGTTCGATCCGGCTCGCACCCGCCGCTGGTGCCCGGTGGCCACCTATATCGGGGGGAACGAGCACGCGGTGCTGCATCTGCTGTACTCCAGGTTTCTCGCCATGGTGCTCAAGGACCTGGGCCAGCTGGATTTCGAGGAGCCATTCACCCGGTTCCGCGCGCATGGCCTCATTGTGAAGGACGGGGCCAAGATGTCGAAGTCACGGGGCAACGTCGTGATCCCGGATGAGTACATCGCCGAGTGGGGCGCCGACACTTTCCGGATGTATCTGATGTTCCTCGGGCCGCTGCAGGAGGGCGGCGACTTCCGTGAGGCCGGGATCAACGGCCCACGCCGCTTTCTGGATCGCGTCTGGAACCTCGTCGTGGAGGCCGATGAAGGCGGCGAGCTCCGGAAGGACCTGGTCGTGCGCTGGCACGCCACCAAGAAGAAGGTCGCGGAGGATATCGAAGCCCTCCACTACAACACCGCCATTGCCGCGCTGATGGAGCTCGTGAACCATATGAAGGAGGCAGGTTGTCGCGACCGGGCGGTGGTGCAGGATCTGGTCGTGATGCTATCCCCCTTCGCGCCCCATTTCGCGGAGGAGTGCTGGGAGCGGCTCAGGCATGGATCAACGGTGTTCGACGCCGGCTGGCCCAGCTGGGACGAGAAACTCACCGTGGCGGATCAGATCGAGCTTCCCGTGCAGGTGGGAGGGAAGACCCGCTCCAGGATCCAGGCACCGCGGGAGGCAAGCGAAGACGAGGCAACGCGCGCGGCCCTGGCTGATCCAACGGTTCAGCGCTTCATCAGCGGGAAGCCGGTGGTGAAGGTGATCTACGTGAAGGGGCGGCTCATCAATTTCGTGCTGGGCGGCTGACCGGACGCCGGTGCGCAATCTCCCTGGCCGTCCCGGGACCAGGAGACCCAGCCGAGTGAGATGAGTCGCCACAACCGACTCGCGATCGCGACCTATCGCGGCAGGCCCGATGCAACCAGGGATGACGGGCTGCTGATCGCGGAGCTCAACGCTCGCGGCCTCGAGGTCGTAGCCGCTCCCTGGGACACGCTCGATCCGGATCGAAACGCTCTCGACGGCGTCCTCATCCGTTCCTGCTGGGACTACCACGTGCGCCTCGATGAGTTTCTCGCCTGGGTCTCCAAACTGGAGAGCCGAGGCATTCCGCTCTGGAATTCCCCCGCACTTCTCCGATGGAACGCAAGAAAGGACTACCTCCGGGAACTGGAGAGGGGCGGGATTCGCGCCGTGCCAACCGTGTGGGTGGATCACGGGAGCGCCGCCTCTCTCGGCGACATCCTGGCAGAGAGGCGATGGCCGGAGGCGGTTGTAAAGCCGCTCGTCTCGGCTTCAGCCCACCAGACGTGGCGGACCCAGGGCGAGACGGACCGGGATGAGGAGCGCTTTCGGGCGCTGGTCTCCGCGGGCGGGGCGATGGTCCAGCCGTACCAAGCCGAGATCCTGGCGGGCGAATGGTCGCTGGTGTTCATCGGCGGCAGGTACAGTCACGCCGCGCTCAAGGTTCCCGTCACGGGCGACTTCCGGGTGCAGGCTCAGTACGGGGGTCGGGTCGTGCCCGGCGCCCCGGCGCCGGGAGTCGTCGATACCGCTTCTCGCGTCGTCTTCGCTCTGCCTGTCCTGCCACTCTACGCTCGCGTGGACGGGTTCATCGACGGTTCGGGCGACCTGGTGCTGATGGAAGTCGAGCTGATCGAGCCCGAGCTCTTCCTTGGCCTGGAAGCGATGGCCAGTTCTCGTCTGGCGGACGTGTTGATCGAGGCCCTGACGCCTCGGGGATCAACTAGGCGAGAGGGCGACTCTCGCGGGCCCCCAGACGGCGGACCAGGTAGACCACTACGGCGAGATTGACGATCACCACGAGCACCTTCACCATGCTGGGCCGGTGGGTCAGCTCCCAGAGCTCGATTGGCACCAGCGAGGCAGTGGCGATCGCCGTGAGCCATTCGGCCCACCGCCGACCCACCCACAGCCCGATCCCTTCCACCGCGAAGAGCAGTGAATAGACGAACATCCCCGTGGCGAGGGTGGCGGCGTGACCCCGGGGCAGGCCGATCAGCCAGGTCATCGCCCGCCTGGTGAGACGCTGTTGGGCGTTATACGGCAGGTCGGCGACCCAGCCTTCAAGCTCCAGCGCCACGCTGGGACGAAGCAGGTTGAGCGCCGCGACAGCGGCGGCGGCAAACAGTACGGCCTCCGCCAGTTTGAAAGCGGCGATGACCCGCACCGACCTCCCGCCCGTGCCAGCGGGCGCTGCAGTGGCAGGGCGGGGCGCCGGCGTCTGAGGCGGAGGGGACTGTGTAGCCGTGATGGCAGGTTCCTCGACTGCTACAAGAGCCTGGTGATCCACTCACCTACGAGATATCCAACCGCCGCCACGCCGAGACCCACCAGGAACATGTCGAGGCCGCTCCGCAGTACGCCGCGACCGGTGAAGAGGCTCCGGGCCGCGCCGACCGCGAAGTGCGCCAGCATGGCGACCCCGAAGCCCGTCCAGATCGCCCACGGACCGGACCCCAGAAGGAACGGGGCGACCGGTATGAAGGCGCCGACCGCCGTTGCCACGCCCGTGATCCAGGCCTCCCGCATCGGCGTCGTGTCCGATTCGCCGATTCCAAGCTCCTCCCGCACCTGCTCCTGAAGCGCCTGCTCCGGATCCTGCATGAGTTGTTCCGCAAGATTCCGTGCCTGGGCCTCGGGGACGCCCTTGGCCTGATAGAGGAGGGCCAGTTCCTCGCGCTCCAGGTCCGGCATCAGGCGGATCTCTTCGCGCTCCATGGCGATTTCGTGCTCGTACACCTCCCGCTCGCTTTTCGCCGCGAGGTAGCCGGACGACGCCATAGAGAGCGCGTCGGCCACCATCCCGGCGATCCCGGCCAATACAACGGTGTGGGCGGCCAGGTGCAGTTCCCCTTGGGCGCCCAACATTCCGGCGACGAGCCCGAAGTTGGCAGTCAGGCCATCATTGAAGCCGTACACCAGGTTCCGAAGGACTCCGCCGGCTCCCGTTCGGTGCCACGGTTCCGAGGTCTCTCCGGCGAGCGTCGCGAGCGAGCCGGCATGCTCCGCGGACTCCTTGGCCAGCGTAAGCGCCGCCGCTCCCGCAGCACCAGTCGGCGCCGACCGGTACATGTTCAGATACCCCTTGACCTCTCGGCCCTCCTCCTGAAGCAGGATCGGCGCCAGGAAGGCGGGTCCGAACCGACGGGCCAGAGCTGCCATTGTGCGCGCTCGCAGGCTCGGCCGGAGCGTCGGGATATCGTGGCCATGGTCGCGGAGCAGAGATTCCCAGATCTCTACGTGTCGGTCTTCCACCCCGGCCAGCCGCAGGTACAGCTCGGCCCGCTTGTGATCCTTCTCGAGCGAGGCCAAGGCCCGGTAGAGATACGCGGCATCCGCCTCATCCTCGAGGTGATGAAGCCACTCATGAGGAGGAGGGGCGATTCCGATGGTCGTCATGCCGGGAAATGTAGCGGGCTCGCCTCACTTCGCAGCTACAAGCTGGTGGCCAGCGCGGGAGACACACGCTTCGGCGGCAGACACCCTGCCCTCTCATTTACGCAACACTTGATCCTGCATACACCGCCCCAATCGGGCGCTGCTCCGGCCTGGGTTTGAGTTGTGTCACGCTCCTCGGACCTGCTCGGGAGTCGGCGAATCCAGGTCATGCCGGATGGCGCCGACTCATTGGGTTCGGACCGCCGGTCAGGCAAGGGCCGCGATCGTCCCGACTGGGGCGGCGGATGCGGGTCCACTGGATGCTCCCAGCGCTCCACCTGACGTCCTCGGACTCGAGGCCCGTCGGGCGTTGAGGCCGTGGTGGGCCACCTCTCGCTGGGGCTCCTCGCGGCAGCACACGACGATCGGTTGCCGGGCAGCGATCAGCGGGGTGGGGCAGCGCGACATGGTCATCATAAGAGATTGTCAGTCAACAGCTTACACTAGAAGACCGAAGCGCTTTGGAGACCATTGCGCCCCCACCTGGCGGGGGAGATTTCGGTGTGGCTTCCCCTGCAACTCTACGGGTGTTTCCAGCATCTTTGGGGAACCATGGGTAATGCCATTCTCCTAGCCGAAGCCGATGTCGTCCTTGCCCGCGCCCGAGCCGGCGATCTCGACGCGCTCGAGAAGGTCTACCGGGCCTACGAGGTTCCGGTCTACAACCTCGCGCGCCGAATCTGTCGCACCGCCGAGGATGCCGAAGACGTGTTGCAGGAGACCTTCTACGAGGTGTGCCGGAGTATCCGTCAGTATCGCGGGGAAGGGAGTCTCTGGGGTTGGGTCCGCACCATTGCCGCGAGCAAGGCGCTCATGCGGCTCCGGCGGAACCGGTACCGCGAGGCCGATGAGTTGAACGAGGAGCTTCAGCCGCCCACCGGAATGCGCGTGGATGGGAGTCTCCGCATGGACCTGGAGGCTGCCTTGGAACGGCTGCCAGAGACCAGTCGCGCGGTGGTCTGGCTGCACGACGTTGAGGGCTATACCCACGAGGAAATCGCCGGCCTGATGGGCAAGACCGTGAGCTTCTCGAAGTCTCAGCTGGCGCGGGCGCACCTGCGCCTTCGGCGGTGGCTGGGCGAGGAGGCCGCGGAAACATGACCCATCTCACGTTGGAAGAACTGGTCGCCCTTCGGGAACCCGGTCTCGAGCCTGGCTTGGCCAGCGCGCGGGAGCATCTCACCGCTTGCCCGCTTTGCCAGAGCGAAGCGGCACGGCTCGATCAGCGTTCCGCCCGCCTCCGCGCCCTCCCATCGCTCAGGCCGGCCCGGGACCGGTGGTCGGCCATCTCGGGCGTGGTCACGGCGGAGCGCCGTCGGCGCCACCTGTGGTGGACTGCTGCAGCCGGAGCCGCGATGGCCGCCGGCATGCTGGTGGTCGTGGCCGCCCGCCACAGCGATCGTCAGCGGGATCGAGAGCTGCTTGCCATCGACTCCGTCCGGGCCCGGTCAACCCAGCTCGAGCACCTCATCCAGTCCTACAACCCGGATGCTCGGGTGACCGACGGGACAACGGCCCTGGTGGCCGGCCAGCTCGAGGACCGGATCGCCCAGGTGGATCAGCAGCTGGAGCGCACCGAGGTGACGGAGCCCATGCGGGACGGGGAGTTGCTTCAGCTGTGGCGCCAGCGGGTGGGACTCCTCAACGCGCTCGTCGACGTCCATCTCACGCGGGCGAGCCAGGTCGGGTTCTAGTCATGCGTGGCCCGGTGGCTCTGGCCCTCACAGTTGCAGCGGTGGTCTCGGCTCTTTCCGCGCAGGAACCGCCGCCGCCCTCCCGCCCCGATCCGGTGCGCGCGGGTGCCGCAGGACCACCCGCACCGGACCCCAGTCCGGGGAGCATGTCGCTCCAGATTCTCACCGCGCGTCGCGCCCGGCTTGGCATCTTCTTCGACATGCGGGCGCGCGATACCGACACGATCGGAGCACGGATCGAGCGGGTTACCCCCAACAGCCCGGCAGCCCGAGCCGGACTCCGCTCTGGCGATATCATCACGCGGTTCAATGGGACGTCGCTGGCCGGCACCTCGGTGGACCTCAGAACCGGCCGGGAGCCCTCCCAACCCGGACTCAGCCTCACGCTCCTCGCAGCGAAGCTCAGCCCCGGCGATACCGTGGCCATCGAATACCGCCGCGGGGCCGAGCGGAAAAACGCCAGCGTGATCGCCGGAGACGAGCCGCTCTTCTCGGCGTGGATGACGCCAGAACGATCCTTGACCCTCTCGGTTCCCGATAGCCCAGGACCCAGTTGGAACGACGGGCCCCCAATGCCGCCAATGGAGCGGCAGCTTCCGCCGATGGTCTTCGTCATGGGCACCTCGCTGGAAGACCTCGAGCTCGCCCCGATGAACCCGGATCTTGGTCTGTACTTCGGGACGGGCAATGGGGTGCTGGTGATCAACGTCCCGCGGGATTCGAAGCTCGGTCTCCGCCCTGGCGACGTGGTTCTCACCGCGGACGGCCGCGCCGCTCTGACGCCGGCGCACCTGATGCGGATTCTGCGCAGCTACGACGTGGGCGAGCCGATCAAGCTCGAGATCGTGCGTATGAAAAAGAGGCTGGCCGTGACGGGGAGTGTGAGCGAACGGTAGGCTGCAGGCAGTGATCGGACCACGCGTAGGCATCCCACCGTCAATACAGGTTCGAGTCCGATATCAGCGCCTTTGCCGCCGCCCCGTGCAGGAAGCGAACCAGCTCGTAGAGGTAATCCAATCCCGCCGCTCGGGCCTCGTTGTGCCACGGATTCATGACCGTCGAGCGCAGCACGAATAGTCCCTCGCTCGCATACGCCTTCTCCTCCACTGCGAGCCTTGCCAGAAGATGGCGTAGACTGGCGGTGCGATACTGCCGATCCTCGAACCGGGTTCTCGACAGGAAGAAGGGCTGCGCGGCGGAGAGGCGATGCGGCGCGCGGGAACCGGGAATGCTGGCGGCGCTGAAGACCATCTCGTTGAGGCGATTGACCGTCGCGAGCGGAATGTCAAGCAGCTCCATCACGCCGTCTCGCCAGGTCATCTGGCGCGCCACGAAGCAAACCAGATTCGTCTCCGGCTCAGCGATGGGGATGAAGGTGAATGGTATCGGGGCGGGAGACTCAGGGAGCCGTTCGTGTTCCAGTTTCCCGAACAGATGGCGATGGAAGTTGAGGAGCCGCGCCAGCCGTCTCGCGCTGAGCAGCGTCACCCGGACCATTTGCCCGTGCCCGGAGGCGGTAAGCGGAACGGTGCGATGCGCCAGCCAGCAGGCGACGGCCGCCGCGCCCGGCTTGGAGCCTTCCAGGATGTGAGGACCGAGCGCGCTGACCTCTCCGCCTTCCGCGAAGGAACCGACCCCGCTCCGTTCGTCCGAGAGGTACTGGGCGCGCTGGGTCACCAGCTCCGTGACGCCGCCGTTCCGGAACGCCACCACGCCGGCCGGATAGGGTATGTAGCCCATCTTGTGCGGGTCGACCGTCGTTGAATCGGCGTCCGGCATGGCCAGGAATGCCGCGTAGGTCTCCCGGTCGGCCCACCGGACATCCAGGGAATGGACGTCCCGATGGACGACCCCGGCATCTATCTCGAATTCCTGACGGAGATCGAGTGCCCGGATGTACTCGTCGCACACCGCGTCCAGGCCGGCGTTGTGAGGCAGGTGGGAGACGGACAGGCCGTTGAACAGGGTGCGGAGATAGCCGCCCCAGGCCGCATCGACGTGAAGCCAGAACGACCGGTTGAGCTCACGCTCGCACTCGTCCCGGAGGAAGCGGATTCGGTGGACCGGATCGACCGCACCTTCCTCCGTCGTCCCCACAATGCCGATTACCGCCGCCACGTACTCCTCCGGCGCCAATGATCGAATCGCGTCCCTGAGGCTCGCAATGTCCATCTGGAAGCGATCGTTGACCGGGATCAGGCGGGCTGCCGCCTCACCGTACCCAAGAACGTTGCACGCCTTGGGAATGGAGTAGTGGGCCGCGGCGGAGGCGAGGATCACCGGCCGGAGCCCGGTCGCCGCCAGGATGGAACCGAGCCCGCGCTCGGCAACGTTGAAGGGACTCGAGCGCATCGCGCCGTTGGTGACTGCCAGTGCCTCAGCCGTCGTGAGCTGGCGCTCGGTTTCGAGATGATAGGCAAGGGAGCGGAGGATGGTCCCGGCCTCCTGTGGCCTGAGGCCGACGAGGGTCCGGTCGTCGAGGTCGGCGAGCGTCGCCGTCCGCCCGTCCGGCAGCCGGGTGCGGAACGCGAGCCCTTCGGCGCGGCAGTACTCCCGGGCAATGAGCGGAGCGAACTGGACCGAGCGCGCCACCCACAAGGCTTCGAGCGTCGCGAGCGTCCCGCCGGAACAGATGTGGGCCCAGGCCCGGCGCGGGTGATACCCCAGCATCCCGGCGATCATCCGTCCCACTTCCAGCTCGAGCGCCACCGTAATGGGCGCTACCTCTCCCGACACGTTGTTGGGATTGTAGAGCAGGCCGGCGAAGTAGCCCAGCACGCCCGGCAGGCTCTGCTCCGAGACCATGTGGGCGTTGTAGCGGGGCGAATGCAGGGGGAAGTGGTACTTGAGTTCGCTCAGGATGGCGTCGAGCTGGCTACTCAGGACGTCCAGCCACGCCTCGTGCTCCGGGCTCCGCCGACGCACCCGCCCCACGATCCAGGGATCCGCCGGGAAGTAGTTCCGGCGCCAGTGGACGTAGTCCTGGAAGATGTGATCGAGGAGCTCCGTCCAGACGCCGGCGTTCTCGGCTCGGGGGCCAAGAAACCAGGCCGCCAGCGGATACTGTTCAGGTTGGGAGGGTGCGGTTGGGCCGCCGCGGTCGCTGGTCATGGGTTGAGGTTCGGCACCCTCGCGCCGTACCGCAAGAGGCCAGGTGGAAAATGAACTGGAATTCACTCGTACTTCACAACGCTCGTTCTGTCGGCGCTAGGCGCTCGCCCCCTTGTGCAGCCGGTACCATGCCGCCCGGTCCTCCGCCGAGAAGAGACCTAGCTCGGCAAAGATCTCGCGCGCGAACTCCAGCGCGCCCACGCCGCCGGCGGTGATCAGCCCGCGGTCCCGGACGGCCGGGGCGTCGACGTAATCCGCCTGCGCGCTGTAGTCGGGGACGTGCTGCTTGAGATAGGCCAACCCGTTGCTGGTGTGCTTGCGCCCGCCGAGGAGGCCGGTCCGGATCACAGCGAGAGTGGCGGCACAGATCGCCGCGATTGGCGTCCGGGCTGCGGTGAGCCTTCTGAGGAGGGTTTGCAGGCTCTCGTCGAGCGGTTCGGTCTCCCACTGATCGCCGCCGGGGAGGATCAGGATCCGCACTGATTCCGGGTCGACGTCCGCGATATCGGAGTCGGGAAGCACCGAGAGCCCGCCCATGGAGACGACCGGATCACCGGTGTGGCTCACCGTCGTCACCGGACCCTTGCCGTTCCGTCCCAGTTCCGCGATCGCATAGGCTGCCTCCCAGTCCGCGAACCCGTCGAAGACAAAGAGATGAGGGAGCGGGTTCATCCGGCGCCCACGGCCTCTCCGGCGCGTATCTGGGCGGCCAGCCGCGCAAAGGCGGGCAGATCGAGGCTCTGGGCGCCGTCGGAGACAGCCCGATCGGGATCGGGGTGAACCTCGACGATCACCCCCTGCGCCCCGGCCGCGAGCCCGGCGAGCGTGAGGGCGGGGACAATGCTCCGCACTCCCGCGGCGTGGCTCGGGTCGGCGAGGACCGGGAGGTGGGTGCGCTCGCGGACGATGGCGACGGCGTTGAGGTCGAGAGTGTGGCGCGTTGCCCGTTCGAAGGTGCGGATGCCGCGCTCGCACAGGACCACGTTGGGGTTGCCGTTGGAGAGTACGTACTCAGCGGCGTGCACCCACTCCTCGATCGTCGCTCCGCCGCCTCGCTTGAGGAGGATTGGCTTGCCGCTCCGCCCTGCGGCGCGGAGCAGGGCGAAGTTCTGCATGTTCCTGGCTCCGATCTGCAGCATGTCAGCATAGCGAGCTACCAGCGGGACCTCCTCCCAGCTCAGCACCTCGGTGACCACCGGAAGCCCGGTTCGCTCCCGCGCCTCGGCCAGGAACTTGAGGCCCTTCACACCCAGGCCCTGAAAATCGTAGGGGGAGGTGCGTGGCTTGAAGGCTCCCCCGCGCAGCATGTCGGCGCCCGCGGCCGCCACACCCAGCGCCGTCTCGAGAATCATCTCCTTGTTCTCGACCGAGCACGGCCCGGCGATGATGACGGGTCGGGAGCCGCCGATCTCGACGTTTCCGACCCGTACGATCGTTCCCTCGGGATGCTGCCGGCGGTCGAACATCGGGAGGTCGGGCCTGGCGCGCACGTGGGGCGCTCGTGGCGCGACCGGCCCCATGACCGCCCCCTCGCCCTGCCAGGCGGCATAGCTCCCGAGCACGACGATCCGCGAGGCGAGAGCCTCGATCGCCTCGAGCGCCTCGGCGAGCCTGGGCTCGTCCCGCGCGCCCTCGACGTCGAAATAGAAGCGGTAGGTCCAAGGCGCCGACCGCTCCGGCCGGGACTGGAGACTGGTCAGGTTGACCCCGCGACCCGCGAAGGCCTGAAGCACCGCCGCCAGCATGCCGGGGCGGTGATCGGTCCACACGATGAGCGAGGTCTTCCGTGGCGTAGCGGCATCTTCGACCCAGGTGGCCAGGGCGGTGGTGAATGTGAGGAACCGGGTCTGATTGGTCGGGTCGTCCTCGATCCGCTCATCGAAGACCGTGAGACCGTACGCCTCCGCCGCATGGCGCGCGCAGATCGCGGCCTGGTGGGGATTTCCTTCCCGCGCCACGATCTCCGCGCTCCCCGCGGTGTCCCAGGCGTTGACCAGCGTTGCCTCCGCCAGGTGGCGACCAAGCCAGATCCGGCACTGACCCAGCGCGACCGGATGCGAGAGCACATGGGTGACATCCGAGAGCCGGCTCCCGGGCAGGCCCATGATGCTGTGGTGGACCGGGAGGAGTACCTCGCGACTCAGGCGGAGTTCGCCATCACCGAAGGCGTGCTGGAGGAGGTCGTACGTGGCGGTAACGGAACCGACCAGCGTGTTCTCGATGGCGATGCACCCGGCCTCCGCGCGCCCCTCACGTACCGCCGCGACGACGTCGGCTACCTCCCGGCAGGCGACAGTCTCGAGGTCGGGCCACTGCTGTCGGGCGGCCGCCTCGCTGTAGGCGCCGCGGGTACCCTGAATTGCCACACGCATGCAGGACTCCTC